>OLGB01001069.1_pt1 | contig 34794 bp, 32 predicted proteins | sample 1605691 | NCBI WGS metagenome assembly OLGB01 (sample SAMEA3888925, study PRJEB22519) | human gut metagenome | biome: human gut; feature: human-associated habitat; material: faeces | place: Denmark | collected 2010
CACAAATAGCCGTGTGAAAAATATGCTATCAGGCATATTTTTCACACTAATCTCCGTTCCCACCTACAAATGTAACACTCTTGCCTTGATTTCCTTTGTTTTTCCGGTATTCCAGAAATTCTCTCCCAGATATCCGCAGGTTCTTCTTGTTACATTCATTTTTGCATGGTCTTTATTATGGCATTGAGGACATTCCCACTCATTGTCATCATTTACAATAATTTCCCCGTCATACCCGCACACATGGCAGTAATCCGATTTCGTGTTAAATTCTCCGTACTGAATATTATCATAAATAAACCGGATTAACTCTTCAATTGCCTCCAGATTATTATTCAGGTTCGGAATCTCCACATAGGAAATCGCACCGCCCAGGGATTTATTCTGAAATTCGCTCTCAAAGGTAAATTTCGTAAAGGCATCCATCTTCTCCCTGACATCCACATGGTAGGAGTTCGTATAGTAGCCCTTGTCCGTCACATTGGGAATATCCCCATATTTTTCTCTGTCAATCCGGGCAAAGCGATAGCACAGAGTTTCCGCCGGGGTTCCATAAAGAGAAAATCCAATTCCCGTTTCTTCCTTCCAGCGTGCCGCCGCTTCCCGCAGATGATCCATCACCCGGAGGGCAAATTCCTTTCCCTTCGGCGCGGTGTGACTGCATCCCTTCATTAAATAAGTCAGTTCATACAGACCGATATATCCCAAAGACATAGTGGAATAACCATTCAGCAGAAGCCTGTCTATTTTCTCTCCCTTTTTCAGTCTTGCTATGGCACCATACTGCCAGTGAATCGGGCTTACATCGGAAACTGTGCCAAGTAATGCCTTATGTCTGCACATCAAAGCCTCATAACAAAGCTCCAGCCTTTCATCCAGCAGCTTCCAGAAAACCTCCTCATTTCCATCCGCAATAATACCTATCTGGGGAAGGTTCAGGCTGACAACCCCCTGATTAAACCTGCCCTCCCATTTATAATTGCCATTTTCATCCTTCCAGGGTGAAAGGAAGGAACGGCAGCCCATACAGGAAAATACATTTCCTTCATAATTTTCCCGCATCTTCTTTGCAGAAATATAATCCGGATACATTCTTTTTGCAGAACACTTTGCAGCAAGTCTTGTTACATAATCATACTTTCCGCCCTTCAGACAGTTATTTTCATCCAGCACATAAACAAGCTTCGGGAACGCGGGCGTTACATAAACCCCTTTTTCATTCTTGGTTCCCTCAATTCGCTGCCGCAGAATTTCTCCAATAATCTGAACCGTTTCCTCCACATACTCATCGTTTTCATCAATATGAAGGAACAGGGTAACAAAAGGGGACTGCCCATTTGTTGTCATCAGGGTATTAATCTGGTACTGAATCGTCTGAACACCGGACTTTAATTCATCCTTCAGACGCATCTGGACAATCTTTTCCTTCATTGCAGCATCCAGACTGTCCCCAAACTCATCCTCCAACTGCTTCGTAAATTTTTCCTTACTCTTTCGCAGATATTTCCCAAGGTGCTTGATGTTGACAGACTGTCCCCCATACTGGTTGCTGGCTACCGCCGCAATAATCTGGGTTGTCACTGTACATGCCACCTGAAAGCTCTTGGGGGACTCAATCATTTTTCCGTTGATAGAGGTTCCATTATCCAGCATATCCTGAATATTAATCAGACAGCAGTTAAAAATCGGCTGGATAAAATAATCTGCATCATGAAAATGCAGTACCCCGTTATCATGCGCCATGGAAATATGCTCCGGCAGAAGCATCCGGCGGGTTACATCCCTGGAAACCTCCCCGGCAATATAATCTCTCTGGGTAGAAGCCAGACGGGTATTCTTATTGGAATTTTCCTCTGCCAGCTCCTTATTTTCATTTCTGATAAGCTTCAAAATAGATTCATCCGTGGTATTGGACTTTCTGAGAAGGCTCCTCTGATACCGGTAAACCATGTACTTTTTAGACAGTACATACTTGTTTGCCTCTACAAGATGCTGTTCAATCACATCCTGCACATGCTCCACTGTCTGCTGCTTTTTTCCCTCTGCCTTGACAGCCTCCAGTATCTGCTCAATCAGCGCATCATCCGCCCTGTCCTTCTCCTCTACCTCCTGATTCGCCTTATGAATTGCATCAATAATCTTTTCCTCTTCATAAGGAACAATCCGTCCATCCCGTTTCTGAATCTTCATACCCTCATACATCTCCTGTCCTGTAGTTCCTGCATTTTTCATATCCATAAGCATAATTTAAGGAGCCGCGCACACTTTCCCGGACGGGGCAGCTCCTCCATATCTTGTGTATATTTCTTTATTCCGCATCTACATTTTGTATTTTTATTATAGATTACTCTTCCTTAAAATGCAATAGCAAAGTAAAAAAACCGGCACCCTTTTCCGGGCACCGGTTTTCTTCTCACACATTCACTCAAACTTATTTGTTTGCTGTGTACTGTGCGTTTACTTCCTCGATAATCTTGTCATATCCCTTTGCACGGATATTGTCAAGACCTGTTGTGAACTGCTCCTTGGTAATAGCGCCGCAGATGTACTGAGTTCTCAGTGCAGTTGCTTCGTCATCCAGAGTCTTTCCATCAACAGCATATGTTTCAGAGTTTACAAGGTAAGAAAGTGCAGGGTTGATTTCTGCGTAAGGAAGAGCTGCCTTGTAAGCGTCAGCCTGCGCCTGGTCACGCTCTGTCTTCTTCAGAGGAATCAGAGCCTCAGTAGCCTCGGTAGAAGGAAGGAATGCCAGCATCTGGTTCAGTCCCTTGTAGTTACCGGCAAGAGCTTCGTTCTCGGTATCAGTCTTTACAAGATAGCCATCCTGCATCTCATAGTTGATGCCTTCCAGACCATACTGAGTAATCAGAAGCATTTCAGGGTCATTGAGCTTGTCAAGCAGTGTCAATGCAGCGTCAATCTTCTCAGGTGTGTCAAGAGTGGTTGCGGAAAGAGTAAAGAATCCGTTGTAACCAGCAGTTGCAAGAGTATGTCCATTGATAGCACCGTAAAGAACCATGGAAGCGGTCTCATCAGGATTTACTACGGAAGCAGTCTTTGTTTCATCTGCTACGAAGTAGTTCCAGATTCTCTTACCAGAGTCCATAACGTCGATGTATACACCGTTTGCACCGGTCTTACATCCGTTAGACCATGTATCGGTAGGTCTGCTCGCCCAGTCAGCAGGCATCAAACCATCATCATACAGCTTCTTGATGTAATCAGCAGCTTCAAAGTACTCATCCTGCATCCATACAGGAACCAGCTGTCCATTTACATCTGCCCAGCCGTTACCACAGCCGAACCATGTCTGGATAATATCGAAAGGACCTGTGTACAGAGTCATTTCCATACCGATTGTATCGTTCTTGCCGTTTCCATCGGGGTCATTGTAGGTAAATGCATACAGCATATTGTATACATCATCGGGAGTTGCGTTCTCAGGAAGTTCTACACCAAGCTTCTCAGCCCAGTCCTGACGATAGCAAAGACCATAACGTCCAATGACACGGGAACGGGGAATAGCAATCAGCTTTCCGTCTACTGTCAGGTTAGCAGCAACTGCTTCAGACATACCGGACAGGTTGGGATACTTCTCGGAATCCCAGATATAATCATTCAGGTCTACGAAAGCACCGTTCTTTGCTGCGGAAACTACGTCACCGGTAACGGTACCACCCCAGGAAATAATCTGAGGCATTGTCTTGGGGCTTGCCAGATACAGGGAGTTCTTCTCAGCCAGTGCATCATTAGCTACCCACTGAAGGTCTACGTCAACACCAGTATAATCCTCAATTGTCTGGAAAATCTGGTCTGCATACTCACCTACGTTGTTGTTACCTGCATTCAGGTCGATGACGCTGAAGCTGATAGTCTGACGCTCAGCCGGAGCTGCTTCGCTGGAAGGTGCTGCTGCAGAGCTGGTGTCTGTTGCAGTACTGGAAGGTGCTGCAGAAGAACCGGTAGTGCTGCTTTCGCTGCTTCCGCATGCAGCCATACCACATACCATAGCAGCGGAAAGTGCAACTGCTGCTACTTTTTCAAAACTTTTTCTTTTCATGTTATCCTCCTTTTGGAAACTTGTTTTATGATGAAGGGGGAAGCTTATACCTTCCCCTTATCATGCAGTTTGTAAGTTGCTGTTCCTTAACCCTTTACGGCACCTACCATAACACCCTTGGTAAAGTACTTCTGTACGAAAGGATATACACACAGAATAGGAACAGTTGCGATAACGGTACATGCCATCTTTACTGCCTTGTCAGGGGGCGCACCGTTCAAATCGTAGTCCAGAACAGTATCCGAAATCGTAGATGTCAGCAGGATAATGGAACGAAGCTGAATCTGAATCGGGAACTTTTCAGGGGACTGTAAGTAAATCATGGCACTGAAGTAATCATTCCAGAAGCCTACTCCGTAAAACAGAGAGATGGAAGCGATTACCGGCTTGGAGAGAGGCAGCGCAACCTTTGTGAAAATCTGTAAATCGTTTGCACCGTCCATATAGGAAGCCTCATCCAGCTCCACAGGAAGTCCTGAGAAGAACTTCTTGATAATAATCATGTTAAAAGGACTAATCAGTCCGGGCAGAACCAGTGCCCAGTAAGTATCCAGCAGGCCATAGGACTGAATAACAATATAGGAAGGAATCATACCACCGCTGAACAGCATGGTAACGATTACCATATTCATAATCCAGTTACGTCCGCGGAAATGTGCCTTGGACAAAGGGTATGCAAAGGTCAGAGAGAAAATCATACACATTGTTGTTCCAAGTGCGGTAAGGACAATAGAGTTTCTCAAGCCTCTTAAAATATTTGCTGTCTGAATCGCATATCTGTAAGCATTGATGGACCATACACTGGGGATGATGAAAAATGCTTTTTCTGTCAGTTCCTTCTCAGTAGCAAAGGAACCTGCCAGCACATACAGGAAAGGAAGCACTGTACTAAGTGCAATCAGTCCCAGCACAACATATATAATTACGTCCACGATGCGGTCGCCAACACTTTTCTTGACTCTCACACCCTGTTTCATAGCGTGCGCTTTTGCCATTTTTCTTCACCTCCTAGTATAATCCGCTCTCGCCGAATGCCTTGGCTACACGGTCAGATAAAAGTACCATAATCATGCCGACAATAGATTTAAACATACCGGCTGCGGTAGAGAAGGAATACTGTCCGCTTCGGATACCCTTTGTATAAATGTAGGTATCGAATACTTCTGCACGGGCGATATTCAGGTCGTTTCGCATCAGGAAAATCTGCTCATATCCTGTATTCAGGATTCCGCCCACACGGAGAATCAGCATCATAATGATAGTTCCGCGGATTGCAGGAAGGGTGATGTGCCACATCAATCTCCATCTTCCTGCGCCGTCTACTCTCGCTGCTTCGTAAAGCTCCTGGTCTACAGAAGAAAGCGCTGCCAGAAATACGATGGTTCCGTAACCTGTTTCTCTCCAGATATCCTGACCTACAATCAATCCCCAGAAAGTAGACGCCTGCGACAGAATATCAAAGGTCTGACCACCGGAAATTGCCTTGTAAATTACGTTCATAACACCATCTGTTACGTTGAACAGCTGGTAGGTAAGGCTGGCTACAATAACCCAGGATACAAAGTGCGGAACGTATACAAGTGTCTGAACCACTCTCTTGTAACCGCTGTGTCTTACTTCATTTAAGAACAGGGACAAAATAATCGGTGCCGGGAAATACAAAAACAGCTGTAATAAGCTGATTCCCAATGTATTATAGAGCAACCGTGTAAAGTCCGCTGTTCCGAAGAACTTTCTGAACTGCTCCAGACCAACCCAAGGGCTTGCCCAGATTCCTTTGAAAGGACTGTATTCCTTAAAGGCAATAATAAGTCCTCCCATCGGTATGTAACGGAACATAATGAAATAGATAATACCGGGGAGTATCAAAAAATACAGCCACTTATGCTGCACTACATACTGCCATGTGCTCTTGTGATGCGGGCGTATCACCTGTCCATTTGAAAGCGTCACATATCCTTTTTTGCTTTTTGACTTTTCCATTTAGACCACCTTTCTGTTATTTTTCAACGGGTTTCTTTTGTTTTTCTTTGTTTGTGCATTTTGCATATCAATTTCCTTCCGCACCCCGTCAACATAGTGTAAGTTTATCATTCTAATCAGGATTACGTCTATAATCATTTTCTTATGGAAGCGCTTTCTTTCCTTTCTTTTGGTATTTTGCATAAAAATAACATGTGTATTTGTATTTCGGGCAAAAAAATAATCATTATCCTGCTTCCCATTTTCGCTGAAAAGAAGATAATGATTATTTTATAAAGGTTTTAGAAAAATTTAGTACAGTTTACGAAACTTTCCCGGTGTCACTCCTGTGCTCTTACTGAAGAACCGGATAAAATTCTGAGCATTTGTGTAATTCAATTCTGCTGCAATCTCCGCCACAGAGAGGGACGAATTTAATAACAGGTGCTTCGCTTCCTCTATCTTGTACTCTTCCAGACAATCTGTAAAGGATTTTCCCTTTTCCATTTTCAGCACTTTCCATATATAGGTAGGATGAACTCCTAAAATATCTGCACACTCTGTCAGTGTAATATTGCCCTTTTTGCTGGCAATCAGATTCTCAATATCCTGCAAAATGGAATATGCCTTCTGATTCATCAGCTCATCCCTTGCCGCCAGAATCGGGTCAATGATATTCGCCTTGATATAACGCCTCTCTCTGGATGGCTCCAACGCCTCCAGAATTTCAGCATACAGCTTTCTTAAGCCCTGGGGATAAATCTCCTCCAGCTTTACATGTGCCTCCATCGCCGTTACCAGAATCGCATTGACATACCGGAGCATATAGACCATCACCTGACTGGCAGAAGCTCCCCCCATCCGGGATACCAGACTGCAGAACTTATCCGTTGTCTGGTAGCACTGGTTTTTATCCATCGCCTTGATTCCTGCCTGAATTTCCTTTTCATAGGTATCATCATATCCGTTTCCCGGCGCCATGGTAGAACTGCTTAAGTAAAAATGACAGTTTTCCATCTGTTCTCTGGTATTTCTTCTGTCATCCAGATTATTGAGGGAACCGGTCAGCGCCATAATGCTCTCCCGGTAGGCTGCCTGAATATGCTTATAATCCGTATGGTTTGTGCTGACACCCATTAAAAGCCTGTAACCGCTGACCTCCTCGGAATACTGCTGCAATTCCCGATAGTAGGCTTCGATTCTTTCCAAAAGCCTGTACTCGTCATTCTCCGCAAATATAGCAAAAATCGTACAGGCATTGTAAATCGGAGGCATCCATGCAAGCTCCCGGATACTCTCCGGCATCTGGGACACCAGCTGCAGACAAATCACATCCTCCTTGACATTGCTCTGTTCTTCCTCTTCCTCCCGCAAATCCAGAACTACTACCACGGTTGCAAAATAATTCTTCTCCCGCAGCCCGAAATCTTCCATATACTCCCGCCACTCGTCCTGACGCCTTACCTCGCCCCGGACAAGCCGCAGTTCAAACAGTTCCAGCAGCCTGCTCTGGTTCTGATTTACCATATCCTGCAAATAATGGTTGTCACTGCGGAGGGTTTTCAGGCTTCCCGCAAGGAAATCCAGTTCATTTCCTACTGCCTTTCCCTCTTCCTGTCCTTCCCCGCTGCTGACATCCTTTACCAGATTCCGTACCGGCTGATAAATCATATATGCCGCCACCACAAAGGCAAGCCCTGTCAGCAGTAATATACAGGTGATCCATACCCAGGAATATTTGAAATCATTCTTTTCCTTTGCAATATCATGAAACACATAATATTGCCAGCCAAGCACGCCTGAGGTACTGTATGCTCCCATGTACTTTGTGCCGTTTGCAGGAACTGCCCTCTGGGAAATATTCTCTGCCTCTTTTACAGCCTCCTCCGCCAGAACCCGGGAAGTTGCATAAATCACTTTGTTATTTTCTCCAATGACAACAATTTCGTCCCCGGCCTCCAGCTGCTGCTGTATCCAGCTCTGCCAGGTTGTCATATTGACATTCACAATCAGCATGGCATAGGGATTGATACCATAGGGCAGACGCATCACATAGTTCAGTCCACCTGTTTCAATGGTAGTGCGATAAAGCCTGTTGACCTTGTTGGTTATTTTCGCCGTTTCATCATACACCCAGTAATACTTGTCCCGCTTCTGCTCCGCATCCGTAAAATAAGTTTCCAGAAGTTCCTGATTCTCCGCCTCCTGCAGCTTGTACATTCCCTTGTTGCTGATAACCCAGTCCGTCCTGTAATTGACAAAGGTATAGGAATCCACATAGCCACTCAGATAAGTCTTACTGGCAAAAGCATCCTGTGCCTCCTTGATATGTTCATAATCTGAATAATCCATATCATTTTCAATCACCCATCTGACACTATCCTCAGTTGCCCTGGAAATATAATACTGCCTCAGATTGTTCAAACGCTCATCCACCTGCGCCACAACCATCTGGGAAATATTATCCGCTCCCCGCAGTGCCACCTTCTTACACTCTGTCTGAAATGAATAATAGGCATATGCCCCAAAGCTGCACAGCAAAACCACCATAACCGCCAGCAGCCAGAGCCACACATTCTGTTTATAGGTCAATCTTGTATCATGACTGATAATTTTCCTCAGCCGTTCCTGCATCCACTCTTTTCCTCTCTTTTTCCCCATATTTCACCTTCTGCTGTCCTTTATTCTCTCCCAATATTCAAATCTCTGTTGCCATACAAATAAGATGCTGTTCCCCATCACAGCACCTTTTCCTAAGGATAGCATATCTTTATGGAAAAAGCCATTAAAAATTAGTAATAATACATTCCTCTGCCGCCACAGCAGCCCCCGCCAAGGCAGCACACATTGCAAATCAGGTTGGCAATACAAAGCTTTGCACACAGATTTCCTGTTCCAAAGGTAGGATAGCCATAGGCTGCCTGTCTTTGTTCGTACCAGTTTCCGCCGCTTTCCAGTTGATTTACCAGACTCTGATAGGAAACATTTCCCGGCTCCAGCGCTGCTGCCCGCTTTGCATGCTCCAGGGCTGCCACATTATTCCCCAGTCCCTGATGGGCAATCGCACTGTAATAATACCATCTGCCGTTCTTCTCTTCCTCTGTCATGGAATCCAGCGTGGTTCTTGCTTCCTTATAATATCCGTTTCTGAGATAGTTTCCTGCCGCCCGGATATAATTATTCTCCTCATACCCGGTACTCTGCGCCTGTCCGAAGCCAAAACCAAAACCCCCAAAAGGGTCGTAACCGAAGCCGCCGTAGCTGTTTCCACCGCCATAGCTGCTCCCGCCGCTGTAACTGCTTCCGCCGCCGTAGCCGTTTCCGCTGTAACTGTTTCCACCACCGTAGCCGTTTCCGCTGTAACCGCTGCCATATCCCCCGCCAAAGCCGGAGGTTCTCTCCTTCATAATCTGCTGATACGCCGCCTGAATCTCCTTAAACTTTTCCTCTGCCTGCTCCTTATTGGGATTGTTGATATTGGCATCCGGATGGTATTTACGGCTCAGTGCCTTATATGCTTTTTTGATTTCTTCCTCCGTGGCATTTGAATCCACGCCTAACACACTATATGGATTATACATGTTTCTCCTGTCTGCCTGTTCTCTTTTCATGGACAGCCTCGTATCTGCCCCAGACTCCCGAATACAAAATATTTCTCAATATTTCCACATTTTCCAATAAGGGAAGCCTCTCAAATTCCCTGCAGCACTCCGACATCATCATCATCAGAATGGTTTTACATTCATCCTCAAAATCAGGATTTTCATATTTTTTCTTCAAGGGATTAAAGGTTCCCTTTTTAATATCCTGCTCCACATCCTCATAGGCATCGCACAGATAAATGAACTTTCCCAGATAAAATCCAAGCCTTCTTAAATTTTCCGCCCATTCATCCTCTCTGACCGCTACAATTTCCGCCATCACATTGCCAAAAAGCCCGGACATGGTATCAATATCCGCATTGCCATCCTTTTCCGCATCGGAAAATTCATGCATCAAAAGACCGATTTTGTGAATTTTCTCTGCGTAGAGTTCTTTCATCTTCCTGCATTTTCCCTCCAGCAGATTTCCGTAAATCAGCTTCCAGAGCTTCTTTTCATCCTCCCAGTCATCCGTGCTCTTGTAAACCGCAAACAATGCATTCATATCCGCCGCATATTCTGTATAAATATTTCTGCGGGTTTCATGCTTTTCAAAGGGATGCGCGATACATTTACAGCTTCCCGTCACCGTTTCCGGCTCATAAAGGCTGGTTAAAAGAATTGCCAGAAAGGTCATGTCATAACTCAGGGAAAGCTGCCCCAACGCACCATATTTTCTTTTTAACTCCCTGCAAATGCCGCAATAAAAGGCATGATACACATCAAATTCTTTAAATTTCATTTCTGCCTTATTGATAACAATATATCCGAACATCTATTATCACCTCAGCTTTTTCTGATAAACTCGTTTCCACACTTTCTGCAGGTAATTGCAATTTTTCCACGTCCTCTTGGTACACGAATCTTCTGTTTACAATTCGGGCACTTATAAATATGATACTGCTTTCTGGACTGAAGCTCCCGTTTCTTTTTCTGGAAAAAGCCCTTTACCTTCAGTTCCTTTTGCAGATACCACTGATTTTCTGCGGAACGCTTTGCTATATTTTTGGAAAACATCCTGAAATAGGCATATATCATCACAGCCACTGCCAGCATATAAAAGGGGCCTCTGATAATCAGTGAAAGAATCAACAACACCATGGTACTTGCCATCAAAAATTGATTGAACCTGTCATTTCCATATCTTCCCCACATAAACCGCTGCAATTTTTCTCTCATGATAATCTCCATTTCTGTACACGCCCATGTACATAACACTTTTACTTCTCTGTTTTTATTTTGAGCAATTATTATTTTACTCTTTTTCCTATTGAATACAATTAAATAAGTATAAATAATCATAAACAATCAAAAAACGGCAGGTTTCCCTGCCGCTCTGATTGCAAAATTTTCTTCGTTCAGCCTTTTCTCTGTCCTGCATTTTCAACCATAATACCTTAAAAGCACATCCATGCCCGCCACCAGAAGAATCGCTCCTCCCAGCTTCACAAAGCCATACCGCATCTGGCATCCCATCCTGTACCCCAGGAAAATACCACCGATAATGGCAGCTACCGTAATCAGCACCAGTTGTATTATCAGCATATGCACTGCCGTATTTAAAAAGCCGAGGCTGATTCCCGTTAAAAAGCTGTCCAGGCTGGTAATCGCCGCCCAGATGCAGAGCTGCTTCATATAGAAATTATCCTCTCTGCGCTCTGTGATGACCTTTCCCTTTAATGCCCTGATAATCATAATCAATCCAACCGCAAACAAAATCAGCGCCGATAAAACATCATACAATTTTTCTGTCCGCTGATAATGCTCCTCTATTACCGGAATTTCCGATATCAGACTGCCAACTGCCATGGCAACCGCCTGCCAGAGAGCAAAAACAACAGCCATTTTTGTTATTTTTTTTGCCTCCAGATGGGAAATCATCGCTCCCTTATACATTGCGTAAGCAAATACATCCAGCGATAATCCGATTGAAATAATAAAAACTTCATACCATGTCATTTTTGCTTGTCCTTTCCGTGCCTGTTTCTATTGCTATCTGTCCCGGTTCCTTACCTGTTCCGGCTTTCTTACCCGTTCTGGCTTTCTTACCCGTTCTGGCTTTCTTACCCGTTCTGGCTCTCTTACCCGTTCTGGCTCTCTTACCCGTTCTGGCTTTCTTACCCGTTCTGGCTTTCTTACCCGTTCTGGCTTTATCTGATTCCTTTTCCTGTCTGTTCCGTTCTTTTACTCAGTTCCTTTTCCTGCCTGTTCTGATTCCTTTACCTGTTCTGCTCTTTTACTTGATTTCTTTTTCCTGCCTGTCCTGATTTCCTCATCTGTCCCACGTCTTTTACTCGATTCCATTTTTCTCTATTCCGCAAATTATTTTACACGAATATCCTCTATATGATAAGATACAGTACATTTTTACCTGTTGTATGTGGACGACAATTTCTCTTTTCTGTCGTATTTTTTCTACACTATTTTATATTTTTTAATTTTCTTTCTTTCCCGGATATGGTACTATAAAGGTAGTGTTGAAGTAAAGGAAGTCGGGGAATAATTATGAAAACGAAAGAATTGTTGGCAGACAGCTTCCGCGAACTGGTACTTACGATGCCCTTTCAGAAAATTTCCATAAAAATGATAACCGATAAAGCCGGTGTCATCAGACCTACCTTCTATAATTATTTTCAGGATAAGTATGAGGTCATTGAATACCTGTTTGATAAGGATATCCGCAGTAACGTCCAGGTCATGCTGGATAACGGAATGGAACAGGAAGCCGTAAAGCTCATGTTTATCTGTTTTGAAAAGAACCTGAAATACTATAAAATTCTTTTTGACATAGAAGGTCAGAACAGCTTTGAAGAATATTTTGGCAATTTCATCCGGGATACCTATTTAAAAATCTTGAAAAAGCATCCCATGAAGCATTTTTCTTCCACCCTGATTACACCGGAAATTACAGCCCATTTTAATGCCATCATTTTAATTGAAATGCTGAAGGTCTGGATGAATCACACTCCCACTGTCAGTGCGGAGGAAGTGTTTGAAACCTACCGGATTACCCTGCATACCTCCATCCTTGATATGATGGATTATACCCCTTAAAAAATGCCGCAGTCACATTTTCATGTTTCTGCAGCATTTCTGTTTTGTTTCTATTGCTATTTTGTTTCTGCGTAACTACTCAGAACCATGCACATAGCCAAATAGTTGCGCTTCTGCTATCCTTACAGATATGTCACCACATCCTCCAGCTTACGCTTCGGCACCACATAATCTCTGTTTTCATCCAGATAATATTTTACTTCCTCCGGATTTTCCACATCGACAATATGGCTCACATGGGAAGGATATCCAAAGGCAACTACCGTGTGAAGCACCTGATTTTCATTCAGCCCGAACATTTTGGAAAGCGTGGGCTTGTCACAGGCACCTATCATGCAGCTTCCTACTCCTCTGTTCCATGCAGCAAGTGTCATATTACTGATAGCCAGACCTGCATCCGTATCACAGTTTTTATTGATATTCATATTCTCCACAACTGCAATAAAGAGTACCGGACGCTCGTTTTCCTTAGGCTGTCCCTGTTCGGGAGGCAATGCTCCCGCCCACTTTGTATAACGGAACACCTCAGCAACCTTGTCTGCATCCTTAATGACAATGTAAGAAAGGGGCTGACGGTTGGCAGCACTGGAAGCATATCTGGCAGCCAGAAGAATCTCATCAATAATCTCCTGGTCTATTGCCTTCTGCTCAAACCGCCTGTAAGTACGCCTTGTCTTTAATAATTCCATTAAATTATCCATATTAATCCCCATTTCTGCGCACTTCTCCACCACATCTCAAGTTTGTGTCAAGTGTGCTCAGGCACTTTTCTGTTCTTTCTCTCTTATATCTGTGCTACATCCTTCATGGAGAAGCTGATTCTACCCATCTTATCCTTGCCAAGGCAGACTACGGTAACAACGTCACCCAGTGTCAGCGCATCCTCTACGCGGTTGATTCTTTCCTTTGCAATCTTGGAAATGTGAACCATTCCCTCCTTGCCGGGAGCGAACTCGATAAAGGCGCCAAACTCCTTGATGCTGACTACCTTACCCTTGAAAATCTGACCTTCCTGGAACTCTGTTGTAATAATCTTAATCATTTCAACAGCCTTGTCCATCATTTCCTTATCGGTACCGCATACGGAAACCTGTCCATCATCGGTAATGTCAATCTTTACGCCGGTACGGGCAATAATCTCATTGATGGTCTTTCCGCGCTGTCCAACAACCTCACCAATCTTTTCAGGGTCAATCTGAAGCGAAATAATCTTGGGAGCATAAGGGCCAACCTCCGGTCTGGGCTCGGGAATAGCAGGCTTCATACAGGTATCCATGATGAAGAGTCTTGCATCACGGCATCTTGCAATCGCACCCTCTACGATAGGTCTTGTCAGACCGTGAATCTTGATATCCATCTGGATTGCAGTGATACCCTCTGTTGTACCAGTTACCTTAAAATCCATATCGCCGAAGAAGTCTTCCAGACCCTGAATATCCGTCAGCAGTACGAAATCATCATCGGTTTCGCCGGTAACAAGGCCACAGGAAATACCTGCAACCATCTTCTTAATCGGTACACCTGCTGCCATCAGGGACATACAGGATGCACAGGTAGAAGCCATGGAAGTAGAACCGTTGGACTCAAAGGTTTCGGAAACGGTACGGATTGCATAAGGGAACTCCTCCTCGCTGGGAAGTACCGGTATCAATGCTCTCTCTGCCAGTGCGCCATGTCCGATTTCACGTCTTCCCGGCCCTCTGGAGGGCTTTGTTTCACCTACAGAATAGGAAGGGAAATTATAATGGTGCATATATCTCTTGCTTACCTCGTTCTCATCCAGTCCGTCCAGCTTCTGCTGCTCAGAAAGGGGAGCCAGCGTACATACGTTGCAAATCTGAGTCTGTCCACGGGTAAACATTGCGGAACCATGTACACGGGGAATAATATCTACTTCTGCTGCCAGAGGACGAATCTGGGTAATCTCACGGCCATCGGGACGCTTGTGGTCTTTCAGAATCATCTTTCTGACTGTCTTCTTTTCATACTGATATACTGCCTCGCCCAGAATAGCCAGCCATTCTTCCTTCTCAGCAAATGCTTCTTCCAGCTTTTCAGTAATCACACGGATATTTTCTTCTCTTGTCTGCTTATCATCCGTAAATACTGCAACTTCCATTTCCTCCGGAGTTACCAGCTTCTTCATTTCATCGAACATTTCCTGAGGAATTGCGCAGCTTGTATACTCATGCTTCTTCTTGCCGCACTCTGCCACAATCCTGTCAATAAATGCAATAATTGTCTGGTTGACTTCATGAGCCTTGTAAATTGCTTCAATCATTTTTGCTTCCGGAATCTCATTTGCACCGGCTTCAATCATGATAACCTTTTCTCTGGTAGACGCAACTGTCAGGTTCAAATCGCCGCTCTTCCACTGCTCCTGGGAAGGGTTGATAATAAACTCACCGTCTATCATGCCTACCTGGGTCATTGCGCAGGGACCATCAAAGGGAATATCAGAAATACAGGTTGCAATCGCTGCACCAATCATTGCTACCAGCTCCGGTCTGCACTCCGGGTCAACACTCATAACCATGTTATTTAAGGTAACATCATTCCTGTAATCCTTCGGGAAAAGAGGACGCATCGGTCTGTCGATAACACGGCTTGTCAGAATTGCATTCTCACTTGCCTTACCCTCACGCTTGTTAAAGCCTCCGGGAATCTTTCCTACTGCGTACATCTTCTCTTCATATTCTACACTCAGAGGGAAGAAATCAATTCCATCTCTGGGCTTTTCGGATGCGGTAGCGGTACAAAGCACAACCGTATCTCCATAGTGCATAAATGCACATCCATTTGCCTGCTTACCTACACGGTTTACATCAACCTTCAAGGTACGTCCGGCCAGTTCCATTTCAAAACTCTGGTACATAAATCCTCCATTCCGCCTGTATTTACGGCACATTTTATCCTGTAAAGGAACAGAAGACACCGAAACTACTGAAAAAAACAGCCTTTTCCTTTTGCTGCCCTTTTCAGCGGTCTCGGGAATTTCTTCTGCGCCCCAACATCCATTAAAATAACACTGCTTTTACTACACAACAAGCGGAAGCGCCACAAATGGCTGCCTTCCGCTCTCATAGTTGTGGATATTACTTTCTTAAACCAAGTCTTTCAATCAGAACACGATATCTCTCGATATCCTTCTTCTTTAAGTACTCCAGAAGACCACGTCTCTGACCTACCAGCTTCAACATACCACGACGGGAATGATGATCCTTGGGATTAGCCTTCAGATGCTCTGTAAGCTCCTGGATTCTTGCGGTCAGAACTGCTACCTGTACTTCAGGTGAACCGGTATCTCCGGCTGTTCTGGCATACTCGTTCATAATTGCTGTTTTCTTTTCCTTGGAAATCATTTCTTTCTCCTCCATATAGATATCTGTTTTTCGTGGAAACACCTGACACCAGGCAACGGTTGGAGTATCCGAAAGCTGAGCGTCGGTTAAATCACACTTTCATATATTAACATACATTGAAAGGAATGTAAATACTATTTTTACCTGTTAGTCCTGCAATATGCTGACATATTTTACAGGAGTTCTGTAATTGTACTTGCTGATTTTAATACCGGTCTTAGGGCTGCTGGCATGGATTACCTGTCCTCCGCCGATATAAATAGCCACATGGTTGATGCTACCGGAACCGTTTCCATAAAATACCAAATCACCGGGCTGCAAATCAGAAGCGCTGATTTTGCTACCCTGCTTTGCCTGAGAACCGGAATGGTGGGGCAGAGATACCCCAAATTTCTTATATACTGCCAGTACAAAACCGGAACAATCCGCGCCCTTTGTCAGGCTTGTCCCGCCCCAGACATAAGGATTTCCCACAAACTGCTTCGCATATTCCACCAGTTCTACTCTGACATCCGATACTCCCGCGCCATATAACAGCTCAGACATGGTAATTGCCGTATCCAGTCTGTTTTCTACGGTCACATATTCTTCGGATACATAAGCGTCCTCACCGTCAATGGATACCTTTACCCATCCGTCAGCGGTTTCCACATATTCCAGTTCTTCCCCCTTGGGAATCTGGGTCACAATTACACTTTCCGTATTCGCCTGCTCCCTCACATTCAGACCGTCCGTATTGGCAACAGCCACTGTCCGGACAATTTCATTTGCCCGTAGCTTCGCATCCGGTCCTGTCAGCAGAAAATCAAGGCTGACATATCCGTCTACCTCGCCGGACTGGATATGCGCCCAGCCATCTGCCGTTTCCAGAATCTCACAGGCGGAATGTTTCGGCATCTTTCCCACCAGCTTTCCGCTGGCATCCGGTATTGCCCGCACATTCAGATTACCGCTTTCCACATCAGCAATGCCGATATTGGTATACCCCCAGGAGGAGCCAGCCGCTTCTCTGGCAATCTGGATATATTCCTCTGTGGTAAGGCTCTGCTCCAAAACTGCTGCCACTCCCGCTGTGGGAAGCACACCGCTGCCTGCTGCCTGCACGGAAAGAGGCTCCACTGTCATTCCCAATACAAGCCCTGCGGAAAGAAGCGCCGCCATTACACCATATCTCTTTTCTTTGTTTTTGCCCGCTGTATTTCTAATCTTTTTCATCTTTGCCTGTTCTCCAACCCTGTTATTTCTGATATTTCTACCTGTTTCACACGTTTTCCACATTTTAATCTTTCCGGCTTTCAATCTTTCCGGCTTTCAAGCTTTCTGGCTTTCAAGCTTTCTGGTTTTCAATTCGTTCCTGTTTCCGGCTTGTTTCCAAACCAGTCTGTTTTCTATTTACTTTTCTACCTACAATTCACTGCATTTATACATTCTGGATTTTTTGCAAGAATGATTCTGTATCTTCCATTCTGACCTTCGATGTTTTAAGAAATTGTTACAATTTTATTACGCCACGATTTAAATTATACAATCGCCTCCCTCCACTGTCAACCTATTTCCAATATTTTCTCTATCTTATCTACTCTCTTTGGGTATTTCCTCTTATTTCCTCTCCACATACCCTTTTTCAAACTTCCCTCTGGGTACATTTCCTCTTTTCCTCTCCATATACCCTTTTTCAAACACCTCACTGGGTACATTTCCTCTTTTCCTTCCCATATACCCTTTCTCAAACACCTCACTGGGTACATTTCCTCTTTTTCTTCCCATATACCCTTTTTCAAACTTCCCTCTGGGTACATTCACTCTTTTCCTCTCCATATACCATACCCTTCTCCGAACTCCTCTTTGGGTATTTCCTCTTATTTCCTCTTATTTCCTCCTATATAAAAATCCCCTCAAGCAGTCCGGTACTCTCCGGTCTGCCTGAGGGGAAAATTCTGTGTTCCTGTTAAATTTTTACTCCATTTTCGCCTGCTTCCATCTTTCAGGCTTCGGAAGCCTCGGCTTCCTTTTCTGCATCCACAATTGCAAAGGCAATATTGGTGGCATGGTCTGCCACACGTTCCAGACCGGATGCAATATCCGAGAAAATCATGCCCGCTTCCGGGGTACATTCGCCCTTTGTCAGACGCTCTACATGTTTCTTCTGTAACAGCTTCTCCATGGCATCCACATTATCTTCCAGTGTAATGACGTCCTTCATATGGGTTTCGTCACCCTTCACAAACATATCCACGGAATACTGAATCAGCTTGTTTACCATATCCAGCATCTCTCCCAGCTCCTTCTGGGCATCCTTGCTGAAGGAAATTCCATCTTCTTTCCGCTGATTTGCCGCATCCGCAATATTTTCCGCATGGTCGCCAATCCGCTCAATATCATTTACTACATGGAACAGAGCACCCAGACTCTTCAAATCCTCAATGGGAAGGGTTGTCTGGTTAATCTTTACCAGATAATCCGTAATGGCATGGTTCAGGAAGTTGATATTTTTCTCTACCTCATAAACCTCTTCAATATCTTCCTCATCCAGCGTAATCAGTGCATTCATGGCACGGTTCAGGTTCTCGCTGGCAAGGGATGCCATACGGTCCAGCTCCTTTACTACTTCAAACACGGCGGTAGCCGGATTAAACACAACCTTGTCCCCAATATATTTCAACTGATAGCTTTCCCGGTAGCCAACCTTCTTGTCCTCGCCCCGGACGCACAGACAAGCCAGCCTGACAATCAGCCCAGAGAAAGGGAACAGCACAATTACCTGGAATATCTTTATCATGGTATGGGCATTTGCCACGAAACGTCCGTTGTCGGAGGAAACTGCCCAAATCAGCCTCATAACCGGCTCCTCTGCCACAAAGAGAATGATGTATAGCAGCACTGTACCGATTACGTTAAACCAGAAATGAATCAGAGCTGCACGCTTCGCATCCTTCTTTCCTGCAAGGGATGCCAGAAGCGCCGTACTGCAGGCACCGATATTACAGCCCAGAATAATATACAGGGTAATATGCAGGGACAGCAAATCCTGATTTGCCAGAAGCAGAACAATACTCACCGTTACGGAGGAGCTCTGAATAACGCTGGTCAGCACCAGTCCCACCAGAGTTGCCATAAAGGGATTCTTTAAAGACCCAAGCAGATTTACCACTGCCGGTACATTCTTCATTTCCGCCATGGAGCTTGACATGGTACTCAGACCCAGAAACAGAATACCGAAACCGATAACGATATCTGCTGCCTTCTTCACTTTTTCCTTTCCGGAAAACATGGCGATGAGCACGCCCACCAGCAAAATCAGGGGAGCATATGCCGAAAGATTAAAAGAAACCAACTGAGAAGTAATTGTCGTACCGATATTGGCACCGAAAATAACACCCGCCGCCTGATACAGATTCATCAGCCCCGCATTTACAAAGCTGACTACCATCGCCGTACAGGCTGAGGAAGACTGGATAATTCCCGTAAATACAATACCAACCAGCATTCCCGTAAAACGGTTTGTTGTAAATATTTCCAGAATACGGCGAAGCTTTGCTCCTGCAACCTTTTCTATGGAGTCACTCATGACACGCATGCCGAACAAAAACAATCCCAAACCGCCTGCCATCGAAAACAAAATACTCACGTCCATATTTTCCTCCATGTCTGAGCACATTTCCCACGGTACTCTTCTTTTCCACCTTTGTGCTCCACCGTATACTCATTTATCCCAACATTTTTATTTTAAGGGAAAAGAGAAAAAGTCGCAAGAGAAAATTTGTATATTTTTTACTTCCATTTTACGCAGCCTTTACCTATATTTCATGAATCCCAGACTGCCCCCGCCGCAATATCCTCCTGAAGCTGCGCTTCCAGCGCTTCAATACCATCGAATTTCCGTTCCGGTCTGCGGAACTTCTGCAGATAGACCTCTATTTCCGCCCCGTAAATATCTCCCTCAAACTGATACAGATAGGATTCCACTCCCATCACCCTTTTATCCGAAACAGTAGGCTTGCAGCCCACATTGCTGATTGCCCGGTATAACCGGTTGCCTACGCGCACCTGGGAAAAATACACTCCGTTGGGCGGAAGCAGCTTGTCCTTTCCGGGCTGTATATTCACCGTAGGAAAACCGATTGTCCTGCCTATCTGATTTCCCTTAATGACAGTTCCCGCTACCAGATAGGGCATCCCCAGAAGCTGTTCTGCCTCCTGCATCTCTCCCGCTTCCACCTTCGTCCGCACAAGAGTGGAGCTGACTTCCTTTCCCTCCCTGCAGACCTTCTCAATGGTTTTGACCTGAAAGCCGAGCTCCGGTCCTAATTTCCGCAAAAGCTCCGCATTTCCTGCACCGCCCGCCCCAAAGGACAAATCCGTTCCCGCTGCAAGGAACCGGGTATTCATCTGTCTTGCCAGAACCTCTGTTGCAAATGCGGCAGGGGACATGGCAGCGGTCTTTTCATCTAAGGGAAATTCCACTAAAATATCCACACCCATCCGCTCAAACAGAAGCCTTTTTTCCTCTTTTGTTGTAAGCAGCCTGCCATCAGAAAATCCAAAAAAAACTGCCGGAGCAGGTTCAAAAGTAAATACGCAGGATTCCAGTCCTTTTTTCTTACATTCCTGTATTTCCTCCAGCAATCTCCGATGTCCGATGTGTACTCCGTCAAATTTTCCTATGGCAACAGCCGTTTCCTTTTCCAGATAAAAATCAACTGTATTTGTAATAATTTCCAAAGTCTGTTCACTCTTTCTCCAAAAACATTTTCACAGGCTTGTACCAGCCGGTTTCCTTATCAAAGCTGTAAATTCCCGCAAAGCTTTCATCCGGTCTGCGAAGCCTTACCCACCTGCCATTTCCATAAATCGTTTTTTCCGCCGTATGCTCCGGCTTCAGTCTGTTCCCGTTCTCCAGAAGCTGCGCCGCATCCTCTGTTACATGAAGCACCGGACAATCCCCGAAAACCTCCTCCACCGGAATCAGTCTTTCGGAAAGCCTGCCCGCATCCTTATATTCCTGCAATTTCCTTAAGGTAGCCGCCTCCTGTAGGAAGAAGCGTTCCACCCTTGTCCGTACAAGGCTCTGCATGGCTCCGCCGCAGCCTAATGCCTCTCCGATATCCTCGCACAGAGTTCTGATATAGGTTCCCTTGGAGCAAAGCACCCGCAGCCGGACAACAGGCAGGGCAATTTCCTGCACCTCCAGCTCATAAATGGTAATCGGTCTTGCCTTCCGCTCCACAACCTTTCCCTCCCTGGCAAGCTCATACAGCTTTTTGCCATTGACCTTCAGAGCGGAATACATGGGCGGCACCTGTTCCTGTTCTCCCAGAAATCCTGCGCAGATTCGTAAAATTTCTTCCTCTGAGGTTTCTACCTTTCTCTCTTCCAGTACCTGCCCTGTCGTATCCTGGGTATCCGTCTTCACTCCCAGTAAAAGCTCTGCCACATATTCCTTTTTCTTATCGCTCAGCAAATCACAAAGCTTTGTGGCGCTGCCAAGGCAGACCGGCAGAACCCCGGTTGCCTGAGGGTCCAGGGTTCCCGTATGTCCGATTTTTCTCTGTCCGCAGATACCCCGCATCTTTGCCACAACATCATGGGAAGTAAACCCGGCTTCTTTATTTACAATAATAATTCCGTTCACACTTTTCTCCATTCCGCAGGCATCCTGCGCCGAAATCAATCATTATTCAGCATTTTCTCAATATGTAAAGACAGATTGTTTACACAGTCATGAAAGGTTCCCTTCATGGTACAGCCTGCCGCTCTGGCATGCCCGCCTCCGCCAAAATAGGAGGCTACCTCTGCCACGTTCACCTTTTCATCCGACCTTAAGCTGACCTTATATTCCAGCGTTCCCGTCTGATACATGAAAATAGCACAGGAAATCCCCTCAATATTGCGAAGCTGGTTGACAATGCCATCCATATCCTTCGGGGTTACTTCGTAAAAATCCATTGTCTTTTTGTCCACAACGCTGACAATACATCTGCCGTCCAGAAAACGGATGCTTTCCATCAGTGCCCGCCCCATAATCTGGGTCTGGACATAGGTTTTCTGGTAAAAGGTTTCCTGTATCATTCTGGGGAAATCAAACCCATAGGAAATCAGCTCTGCACCCTTTTTCAGGGTTTCCGGTGTGGTATTGGAATACTGGAACACCCCGGTATCATGGATAATTCCGATGTACAGCGCCTTTGCAATCTCTCTGTCCAGCTTTTCTCCGTCAAACAAATCATACAACACTTCACAGGTAGAACCGATTTGAGGCTCTACAAGGTTGATATCCCCTGTTCCCGTATTGCTGACATGATGGTCAATATTAATTTTCTTTTCTGCACTGCGGAAATACTTTTCCGCCTCTCCGAGGCGCTCTGCCCCGCAATCCAATGCAAAATATACATCAAAGGGTGGCTGCTCCGGAAATTCTGAGCAGATTTCCTCATACCCTTTCAGTTCCCGGAAAATTTCAGGGGGCTGTTCCAGATAAACCTTTATCTCTGCATCCGGCATGCACTTTTGCAGGTACTGCTGCAGCGCAAGTACCGCACCCACACAATCTCCGTCCGGTCTGATATGCCCGCTGATTCCAATTCTTTTTGCATTTTTACATTCCTTCAACAAATCCAGTTTCATTCTCTGCCGCATCCCTTCTGTCTGAATCCTCCTGTCGCTCTTCTCAATCCAGACTAATCTTCTGTTTCCTGCTCTCCGGCATTCAGTTGTTCCTCTGCTGCCCGCTCTTCCGCTACCTGCTCATCCTGAGTGATAACCTCATCAATCTTTCTGGACATATTCACACCATACTCAATGGACTGGTCCATCACAAAGGTGATTTCAGGAGTGTTTCGCAGATTGATGGTTTTTGCAAGCTGTCTTTTGATAAAGCCCTCCGCACTCTTTAAGCCCTGTAAGGTATTCTCCCTGACCTCTTCATTTCCAAGCACGCTAATCCATGCCTTGCAGCTCTTTAAGTCCGGTGCAACCTCTACAGCAACCACACTTGTCCAGGGGCTGATACGGGGATCCTTGATTTCTCCCCGGATAATCTCCGCCAGAACACGCTGTACTTCTCCGTTCACACGAATATTCTTTACACTGTTCTTTCTCATACTAATCTCCATTCCGCAGGCATTTCTAATGCCGAAGGAATCGCGAACTGAATTTCAGATTCAGTTCTGCGATAAAAAGCTACTTTGTGACGCCTGCGGCACAAATAGCCAAAGTCACATAAACCGGGGCAGGCTTCCGGTGTATGGAAACCCACCGGAAAAGTCTGCCCCTTTTTTAGCGGTACGAAAAGCTCCTATCGGGGCACCTCTACCATAATATATGCCTCTACCATATCCAGCTCCTGAATCTGGTCAAAACCTTCAAATACCAGACCACATTCAAAGCCTTCCTTTACTTCCTTTACATCATCCTTGAAACGCTTCAGGGATGCAAGGGCACCTTCGTAAATCTGCTCGCCCTCACGGGTAATACGAACCTTGCAGCCTCTCTGGAATACACCATCCATAACATAGGAACCGGCAATATTTCCAATCTGGGATGCCTTGAATATCTGGCGCACCTCTGCATGACCGATTACCTTTTCCTCGTAAACCGGGTCAAGCATACCCTTCATAGCTGCTTCCACATCCTCGATTGCCTGATAAATTACCTTGTACAGTCTGACATCCACGCCTTCTCTTTCAGCGGTAGCCTTTGCAGTAGCATCCAGGCGTACATTAAAGCCGATGATGATTGCATTGGAAGCACTTGCCAGTGTAACATCGGACTCGTTGATGGCACCAACACCGCCGTGGATACACTTTACAACAGCCTCTTCGTTGGACAGCTTCATCAAAGACTGCTTTACAGCCTCCACACTACCCTGTACGTCTGCCTTGACAATCAGGTTCAGTTCCTTCAGATTGCCTTCCTTAATCTGGGAGAACAGGTCATCCAGTGACATCTTGCTCTTGGTTTCTTCCAGCTTTCTTTCCTTATTCTGTGCCAGATAAGTATCTGCATAGGATTTTGCAGTCTTATCATTTTCATGCGCCAGGAATACCTCACCTGCGCTGGGCACATCGGAAAGTCCCAGAATTTCAACAGGAGTAGAAGGACCTGCTTCCTTTACTCTTCTGCCCTTGTCGTCAATCATGGCTCTTACCTTGCCATGGCTTGCACCTGCGGAAATGAAATCTCCCACATGCAGCGTACCCTTCTGTACCAGAACGGTTGCCACAGGACCGCGTCCTTTATCCAGCTCTGCCTCGATAACAAGACCTCTTGCACGACGCCTGGGGTTTGCCTTTAATTCCAGAATATCCGCTGTCAGCAGAATGGTTTCCAGCAAGTCTTCAATGCCTTCGCCGGTCTTTGCGGAAACAGGTACAAATTCCGTGCTTCCGCCCCAGTCTGTTGCAATCAGCTCGTACTCCGTCAGCTCCTGCTTTACTCTGTCAATATTTGCGGAGGGCTTATCAATCTTGTTGACTGCCACAATGATTTCAATGCCCGCAGCCTTTGCATGGTTGATTGCTTCCACCGTCTGAGGCATTACGCCGTCGTCTGCTGCAACAACCAGAATGGCAATATCCGTAGAATTTGCACCACGCATACGCATTGCGGTAAATGCCTCATGTCCGGGCGTATCCAGGAAGGTAATCTTTCTTTCCCCGACATTTACAGTATATGCACCGATATGCTGGGTAATACCACCAGCCTCTCTGTCGGTAACATTTGTCTTTCTGATGGCATCCAGCAGGGAGGTTTTACCGTGGTCAACGTGACCCATAACACAGATAACAGGGGGTCTTTCCACCAGTGTGCTCTCGTCTTCCTCGTCCTCCTTCAGAAGCTCCTCAATAACGTCAACCTTGACTTCCTTCTCGCAGAGGATTTCATATTCCATGGCAATCGCTTCTGCATCCTCATAGGAAATCTCCTGATTTACAGTAACAATCTTGCCTTCCAGGAAAAGCTTCTTTACGATTGCGGCAGGCTGAATCTTCATTTTTTCTGCCAAATCCTTGATGGTAATGGTTTCCGGAAGGGTAATTACCTTGATAACTTCCTCTGCTGCCTCTTCCTTTTTCTTTTCCGGCTTGATAAATCTGCCGGGCTTGTTCTTTAATGCTTCGTCTTCCTCGTAGATATGATCCTTTCTGGAGCGTTTATCCTTCTCCATGCTGCTTGCGCGTCTCTTTTCATCCTCACGCCGCTTTTCCATATCCTTTGTCGGAGCTTCCGCTGCAAAGCCCTTGCCCTGATTCTTATCTCTGTATCCGGCTCCCTGTCCGCCATTTCCTCTGTTATCGCGCGGAGCACCGTTGAAACTGCGGTTGCCGCCCGGATAAGAGCCAGAACCACGCCTGTCGCCCTGACCGCCTTCCCCGCCCGGTCTGCCATTTCTCTGAAATCCGTTTTGTCTGTCGCCCTGAGGTCTGCCACCTGCATTCCCTCCTCTGTTCTGGAACTGTCCCCTGTCCGGTCTGTCGCCCTGGGGACGGTTCCCCTGATAACCGCCTCTGTTATCCCTGTTGCCTCTGTTATCCTGGAAACGGTTCTGAGGTCTGTCGGACTGAGAACGCTCTCCCTGAGGTCTGTTGTAGTTCTGGGGTCTGTCAGACTGGGGACGGTCATTTCCGGTCCTCTCCGGTCTGCTTTCCGGTCTTGTATTCTGAGGCTGTGCTGCCTGTACGGTTTCGGCTGCCTTTACTGCCTGCTTTGCCTCCTGCTGCTCCGGACGTGCCTTAGGCTGAGGTCTGGAGGGCACCATCTGGACACTGGGTGTGGGGGATGGAGGAGTCAGCGGCTTAATCGGGGTACGGGGTGCCGGAGCCTGTGCTCTTCTGTCGTTTGAATTGCCCTGTCTTGTCCCCTGGGGTCTTGCTCCCTGGGGTCTGTTTCCTGTATTTGCTCCCTGGCGGGGTGCATTGCCCTGCGTCTTGGTGGAGTTCTGATTATTTACAAAAATAATAGTCTTTTTCTTCTTTGGCTGTTCTGCCATCTTCGGCTGCTCCTTCTTTTCCTCTGTCGGTGTGTTTTCCTTTACAGGAGCGGGCTTTACGGGCTCTGCTTTCTCGGGCTTCTCTGCCTTTTCTGCCTTCGTTGCAAATGCCTTCCTGACAAGCGCTGCCGCATCCTCTTCCACGGAACTGCTTGCAGACTTGACCTCGATTCCCTTTTCCTGTAAGTAGCTTAATATATCTTTACTTTGCTTTTCCAGCTCTTTCGCAAGTTCATGTATCCTTATCTTCGCCATGCTTTCCTCCATTTCTGCCTTTGCGGCTTACTGCTTTTCTTCCAGTTGTTCGATTATCTTTCTGGCCAATCCTGCTTCGCATACGCCCAACGATGACCGATAGTCTTTTCCGATTGCCCGGCCCAGTGTTTCCTTCGTTCCGTATCTGTAAACCGGGACTTCATAAAAAGAACATTTGTCGGTAAATAACTTCCGGGTATTGTCAGACGCATCCTCCGCGATTATCACCAGCATGGCGGAGCCGTTTCTCACTGCCTCCAAGGTCTGAAATTCACCGCTTACCAGATTGCGCCCTCTCATAGCAATGCCTAGTAGGGACAAAACTTTATTCTGCATCAAGACTCTCAAACTCCCTCTCCAAAGCGTCATATACTTCCTGCGGAATACTCATTTTAAAGGAACGCTCCAGCCCTTTATTCTTCCTTGCCTTCTGCAGACATTCCCTGTTCCTACAAAGATATGCGCCTCTTCCATTCTTTTTGCCTGTTACATCAAGGCAAATTTCCTCTTCCGTTGTTTTCAGGACTCTCATCATGTCCTTTTTTCCCTTCATTTCACCGCAGCCAACGCACTGCCGTAAAGGAATCTTTTTTGCCATAGACTTTATTTACTCCTCGTATCCGCCCTCTTCGGTTTCTGCCGGATTTTCTTCCGCATACTCATTTTCTGCGTATCCGTTCTCTTCGTAGTCCTCTTCCTCATCCAGATAATCCTCATAGCGGAAGCCGGGAGCATCCTTCGCCTGGGTTTCAGACTTAATATCAATCTTATAGCCTGTCAGCCTTGCTGCCAGTCTTGCATTCTGACCTTCCTTACCGATGGCAAGAGATAACTGATAATCCGGTACAACAACCTTTGCTGTCTTTTCATCCGGGTCTGCAAATACTGCAACAATCTTTGCAGGGGACAGTGCATTCTGAATCAGGAGTCCGGGATTCTCATCCCAGTTTACAATATCAATCTTCTCGCCCCGAAGCTCTTCTACAATAGCGTTTACTCTGGCGCCGTTCATACCTACGCAGGCACCTACCGCATCTACATTCGGGTTGTTGCTCCATACCGCAATCTTGGTACGGCTTCCCGCCTCTCTTGCAATGCTCTTAATCTCTACGGTTCCGTCCTTGATTTCCGTTACCTCGGACTCAAACAATCTCTTTACCAGCTCCGGATGGGTACGGCTTACATTGATACGTGGCCCCTTGGGAGTATTCTTTACTTCCAGAATATAAACCTTGATACGCTCGGTGGGCTTGAATACCTCGCCCTTTACCATTTCGCTCTCATTGAGCATGGCATCTGCCTTGCCCAGGTTGATGCTGATATTCTTTCCCACATAACGCTGTACCACACCGGTTACAACATCCTTTTCCTTCTCATAGTACTGATTATAAATAACGCTTCTTTCCTCTTCACGGATTTTCTGCAGGATAACGTTCTTTGCATTCTGGGTTGCAATTCTTCCGAACTCCTTGGACTTGATTTCCACGTGAATCATATCCCCTACACTTGCCTTTGCGGAAATCTTCTTTGCATCCTCCAGAGAAATCTGCAGGCAGTCATCCTCCACATCCTCTGCTGTGGGAACAACCTCCTTCTCTGCGTATACCAGAAAATCGCAGGTATCTCTGTCTATTTCTACCTTTATATTGTCTGCCTTGCCAAAATGGTTCTTGCACGCGGTCAGCAGAGAGTTTTCAATCGCCTCAAACAGTGTTTCCTTGCTGATTTCCTTTTCCTTCTCCAGGATATCCAGTGCCTCCATTAATTCCTTATTCATTTCTTTTCCTTTTCCTCCATTCCGGCGCAAACGCCTTATGTTCTGTTTTCTCCTTAAAAATCAAGTGCCAGACGAATCAGTGCAATGTCCGCACGCTCAAAGCTTCTCTCTGTTCCTTCTTCGGTAATGGTAACGCTTTTTTCATCAAACCGCTCCAGAACTCCCTTAAATTCCCTGCATTTATCCACGGGCTTAAACAGCTTGATTTCCACTTCTTCCCCAATGCCTGCCTGTAAATGCTTGTCTTTCTTCAGGGTTCTGCCAAGTCCCGGGCTGCTGACTTCCAGTATATATGCCTCCGGGATGAAGTCTTCTCTGTCCAGAGCATCCGAAAGCGCCCTGCTGACATTTTCGCAGTCCAGTATGTTCACTCCCTCCGGCTTGTCAATATAAGCCCTTAAGTAATACTCACTGCCTTCCTTTACATACTCCACATCATAGATGGAAACCTGATTTGCTTCCGCTATGGGCTGCAACAGCGCTTCCGTCTTTGCCTCGTAATCCTCTCTCCGGGACATGAACTGCCTCCTTTTTTTCCATACACGAATTAAGAGTGGCCCGCAAGCCACTCTTAACTTAAGTCATCATCATTAACATAACCAATATAGTCTTTTTCCAGCGGAATGTCAAGGCTTTTTCTCTATTTTCTGATAACAGATAACCTCATAATCGCTTTCCCTGCTTCTCTCCACCATGCACTCATACACCTGATTTCTGAGCACCTGCTGCCGTTCCTTCGGTTTCAGGCTCTTATCCGGGTAAAAGGGGCCGTCAATATAAGTAATGATATTTACCCTGTCACTGCTCTTTTTTCTCTGGTGGTAGGTGTTTGTCAGGGCATACACCGGCACATCCAGTGCCACCGGATACTTAAAAGAAACCGCCTCAAAGGGACGGATTTTCGTATAATAGGGCCAGATATGGGCTTCCGGGTAAATCGTCACGGAATTATTTTTCCTGATTTTCTCCTCCACCGCTTTCATGAAATGCTTCATGCCCCCGAAGTCGCAGGGAATGGGAATTGCCCCCAGCATCTCTACCAGATGGTGCAGCCCAGGCATGGAAACATTCGCCGGATTCACAATAAAAAAATTTCTGTGTGGATAATTCGCCACACTGGGAATAAAGGTATCCGCAAAGGGCTGGGTATGGTTTCCGTAAATAAAATACCCCTTTTTCCTGCACTCCTTCAGCTTTTCCCGTCCCACATATTTCAGGTGGAACTTTGCCTTCTGGTAAATCAATTTAATGGGCATGCTGAACACATTCTGTATCAGCAGGGAACAGAAATCCCACAGTTTCCCGTGAAAATACGGGTAATTTTCATCAATCCGCCTTGGGGTAATTTCCGCCTCGGAAAACTCCTCATGCAGCTCGTCAGAATAATAAATTGTTCTTTTTTCTTTCATATTTTATTCCCATTTCTGCGCACGTTCCTTGCGCATAACGAGTTTGTATCTGCGCACAGGTATAGCTTAACGGAATGCCGTAAAAGTCCTCGTAAATTCTTTTCCATACCGCATAATTTTCATTCCGCATGGCTGTCACCTGCTCCCGCTCCGACAGTCCCGCAGAGGGATAAATCGGTCTTTCAATAAAGACAGTATAATCCTGTCTGGGGAAGCCATCCTCCTCTATTACGTCACTGTCCTCCATTGTAATGAAAACCGGCAGTACCGGCACATGGTTCTTCGCCGCAAATTTAAAGGCGCCATTCTTTAATGGCTTGGGCTTTCTGTAATTCCACCAGAGGCTCTGCTCCGGATAGATAAGAATAAAATCGCCCCGTCTTAAAATGGTATCCACCGCCTGTAAAAAGTTGTACATGGTTTTCTTGTTCTGGCTCAAGGGCAGCGTATTGCAGTTTTTGAACAGAAAGCCGTAAAAGCCGGGGAAGTTAGTATAATTCCCCTCCCGAATGACCTTGAAAAGCTTCTTTGTCTTTCTGTGATCCGAAATACGGAATAAATGTTCTATGGTAAAGCAGTCAAAGGGATTGAAATGGTTACAGGTGATAACGGCACCGCTGTCCAGCCCGTTTAAGTATTCCATTCCATGTACTTCCTTAATAACCAGCTTTTCATTCTTCAAAAGTCCGTCCACAAACTTGTTTGCAACGGCATATGCCATCTTTACCTTCATTTTGCTGCCGGGCTTTACACGCAGATAGTCAATGTCCTCCGGCAGAAGGGGCAGTGTGGGCGGATCCTCCTCCGCGTCCACATCAAACTTTCCCTCCAGTTCAAGCCGGGCAATCCTGTCCAGAACAGCAAGCCTTTCCGGGGATTTCTCCACATTCTTCTTTTCTTCCATCTCTACCCTCATTTTCTGTACTTTCTGTCGTCTCCTACGCAGTCAGATTCCTTCTTTGCAAGCTTCATCAGCTTTTTATGGGATTCCTCACCACGAATCCTGTCCTCCTCGGTAAAGTTCTCCTTGATTCTCTGGATGTCCTCAAAATATTCTGTTTCCTGGGCATACATCCAGAAAAATTCCTTATACAGAATATCCTCGAAATGCCAGGGCTTGAATGCCAGATTGTAATGCACCAGCTTTACATCCTCTGTCTTTATCTTCGGGTCGGGAATCGGCATCCTGTCCCAGGTACGATCCAGCAGCTTTACTCTTCCCTTGCACAATCTGTTCAGGTAATCCTGGTCCTGCGCTACCGCAAACTTAATCTTGTCCAGCAGATAAACAAACTTCTCCTGAAATTTAAAGCGGCGCAGTTCATGGAGATTCATCAGCAGGATTCCCGCGTTAAAATACCGTCTGGAATCTGCCACACCCACTACCTTCTCCACATAATCCTGAAAAACAGGCATTGACTGAATCACATCATCCGGGGCTGCCGCCACCAGATTATCTCCCATATCCGTATTGTAAAGCTTTGCAATATCGTCCAGAATAACAATATCGCTGTCCAGATAAAGCACCTTGTCATACTGGGGATACAGATTCGGCAAAAACAGCCTGAAATAGGTTGTCTTGGAATAATAATCCCTGGTATAGAGCTTATCCTTTACCTTCTGGATATAATAGTTCAAATCCACGAACTCAATATCCACATTTTCTCTTTCATACTTTCCGATTTTTCTTTTGTTCTCTTCACTGATATCCGTGTTCAGAATTTTAATCAGATAAGTATATTCCGCGGAGGCATTGTCTATCAGGGACTGGATTGCCACCGCCAGAAACGGACAGTATCCGTCATCTACTGCAAAAAATATCGGTATTTCTTTTGTTGTCTTAGCCATGTTGCTCCTCATTTCCATCCTTACTTATTTGTTGTTTTAAAGTACTGCTTTTTCTGCTTCAAACTCCTGCTTTTTCTTTAAGTATTCCTCCAAATCCGCATCAAAGGCATGGCATTTGAGATATTTATGAATCTCCTCCACCTGCCACTGCTTGTAGTTTTCCGTATGCGGATAGGGCAAAAACATCAGTCTTTTGCAGAAATGGCAGACGACAGTATCCTTTTTATTGAACTTGGACTGCTCATTATAAATTCTGGGAATCAGCTTCTTTCTTGTGGTAGCCTTGAAAATCGCCGACTGGTCGGCAAACAGAAGCTTCTTTGTCCGAATCAGCTCCCTCGCCTTTTCCAGAAGTCCCGTCCTGCGGATTTCCTGCATATTTAATAAAAGCATACCCGCATTAAAATAATCCGGTCTGATAAGCCAGCATCCATATTTTTCTTTCACAGCGGCATATTCATACCCTGTTACATCAATGTCCCAGAGTTTTTTAATATCTCCCGCAATCATAATATCAATATCCAGATACAAAAGCCTGTCCGGGATTTCCGGGATTTCGTCCGCCAGCAGTCTGAGCAGGGTATAGGGGGTACAATACGCCGTTTCATTCACACATTTATGAAATTCCTTTTCATAAAGCTCCGTCACGTCCAGAATTTCCGCCCTGTTTTCCGGATTCTTCCCCTGAATCACACGGTTCAGAAATGCCGCCTGTTCCTCTGTAATCGGCAGGAAATCCTCCCGCACCCTCTCCAGATTCATTGTCATCAGAAACACATGTATCGGCTCTTTTGTCCTGTTTGTCATGGAAATAAGCTGGGTCAGCGCTCCGTCAAAAACCCGTCTGTTTCCACACAATAAAAGATTTATCACTGCTCATCCTCCGTTCCCAGAGCAAACAGTGCCGGTAAAAACATAAAGTTCTCACCCTCTCCCTCCGGCATATGGATAAAGTGGGATTCCGGGTCTACCGCCAGCCAGTCCTTAATGATTTCCGATTCCTTTTCGGCTTCTTCCCTGATATTTACCATATGCTTCGGTTCTTCAAAATAAGAGAACAGAATATTTTCATGAAGGGCAATGGACTGATACTTATCTCCCAGAAGCAGTCCCTCGTCCACGATTGCCTTATGGAAATAAGTATAGCTGAATAATTTGTCCTCTCTGACAAAGGCGATTCTTCCCCGGCGCTTCTCCGGTACGCCCTCTCTCTTCCATTCCTCCACAGACTTCGGAACGCTGTGGTAATAAATATGGTACATATGCGCCCAGAGCCTGTCGTCATGCTGCCCCGGCCATACCTGTAAAAAAGGACTTAAGGGTACAAGAAGCTCCTCCGGGTACAGACAGGTTGTCTGCATATCTTCGCCGGATTCCAGAATCAGGTTCTGCTCATTCCCTGCCTTTATCGGCTCTGTCACCCTTAAAGGCTCTCCAAGTGCTTCATAGTAGAAAAATAACATTCTGTCTGCCTGATACAATGCTGCCGTCAGTACACGGCCACCCCTTTGCGCCTGTCTGATGTTCCGGACACACTGCTCTATTGCTTCCGCAATGTCTTCCCCGGTGACTTTTTCCTTTAGCTGTCCGCGATAATGCAGACGGTATATTTTCTCGCTCACTGTTCTTCTCCTTTTTAAGGCTTTTTGCTTTGATATTGCCATTTTACCACAGGTGTCCTAAAATAAAAAGAAATGTTTTGTTGTCCACACACTACATTACATGGTTTTTAATACTATGTCAAGTGGTATGTGCATCAAATTCACGGAGCGTTTTTTAAGTCATAGGACGAAATTTCCTATGAATTAAATAAGCGGCACAGTCCGAAAACTGTACCGCCTTTCTCTTGTTCAAATTTTTTAGATACGGCTTAGTATGCTCCCATTCCTCCGGGTGCAGCAGGCATTGCAGGAGTTTCTTCCTTGATGTTTGCCACAACACTTTCAGTTGTAAGCAGTGTGCTTGCTACGCTGGTAGCGTTCTGCAGAGCGCTTCTTGTAACCTTTGCAGGGTCAAGAATACCTGCCTTTACCATATCTACATACTCTTCCTTCAAAGCATCGAAGCCCACACCGACAGCGGACTCTCTTACCTTGTTGATGATAACGCTGCCTTCCAGACCTGCGTTTGCTGCGATATGATACAGAGGTGCTTCCAGAGCCTTCAGAACGATGCTTGCACCGGTCTTTTCATCGCCCTCCAGAGTATCAGCCAGCTTTGCAACTTCCTTGGATGCGTGGATGTAAGCAGAACCACCGCCGCAGATAATGCCCTCTTCTACAGCCGCTCTTGTTGCTGCCAGAGCATCCTCCAGACGCAGCTTTGCTTCCTTCATTTCTGTTTCGGTTGCAGCGCCTACACGGATAACTGCAACGCCACCGGCAAGCTTTGCCAGTCTTTCCTGAAGCTTCTCTTTATCGAAATCAGAGGTGGTTTCCTCAATCTGATTCTTAATCTGTGCAATTCTTGCCTGAATTGCGTTCTTGTCGCCTTCGCCGTCAACGATAACGGTATTTTCCTTCTGTACCTTTACGCTCTTTGCACGGCCCAGCATATCCATTGTAGTATCCTTCAGCTCATAGCCAAGCTCGGAGCTGATAACGGTACCGCCTGTCAGGATTGCGATATCCTCCAGCATTGCCTTTCTTCTGTCACCATAGCCGGGAGCCTTAACAGCAACTACATTAAAGGTACCACGCAGCTTGTTGACAATCAGAGTGGTGAGTGCTTCGCCCTCTACATCCTCTGCGATAATCAGCAGCTTTGCGCCGGACTGTACAATCTGCTCCAGAAGGGGCAGGATTTCCTGAATATTGGAAATCTTCTTATCGGTAATCAGGATATAAGGATTGTCAAGAGTTGCCTCCATCTTATCCATATCTGTTGCCATATATGCGGAAATGTAGCCTCTGTCGAACTGCATTCCTTCTACCAAATCCAATTCTGTCTGCATGGTCTTGGACTCTTCGATGGTAATAACGCCATCTCCGCTGACCTTTTCCATTGCATCAGCAACCAGCTGACCTACGTTCTCATCCCCTGCGGAGATTGCTGCCACACGGGCAATGTGCTCTTTTCCATTGACCTTCTGGCTCATTTTGGAAATAGCCTCTACTGCACAGTCAGTAGCCTTCTTCATACCCTTTCTCAGGATAATCGGGTTAGCACCTGCTGCCAGGTTCTTCATACCTGCATTTACCATAGCCTGTGCCAGAACGGTTGCTGTGGTAGTGCCATCACCTGCAACATCATTTGTCTTTGTTGCAACTTCCTTTACAAGCTGTGCGCCCATATTTTCAAAGGCATCTTCCAGTTCGATTTCCTTTGCGATGGTAACACCGTCATTGGTAATCAGGGGTGCTCCAAAGGATTTATCCAGAACTACGTTTCTTCCTTTCGGTCCAAGGGTTACTCTTACGGTGTCAGCCAACTGGTTTA
>OLGB01001071.1_pt1 | contig 34780 bp, 50 predicted proteins | sample 1605691 | NCBI WGS metagenome assembly OLGB01 (sample SAMEA3888925, study PRJEB22519) | human gut metagenome | biome: human gut; feature: human-associated habitat; material: faeces | place: Denmark | collected 2010
AGGCCGTCCATCGGGTCCGGCTGGGCAGCCTTCCAGGCCTCCCAGGCCTCCAGATTGGGCGTCACCTTGCAGGAGATCGCTCCGGATCCGTCGGTCTCCTCCTCGATCACCACAAACCCGCTGTATCGCACCACCATAGCGGCCTGTTCGTCCGTCAGCGGGATCAAATCCAGAGCGGGGGTCGACTGCGGGGCGGGATAGGACCCGTCCGCATGGATGGTCCTGTTCAGATAGTTCATGCTTCACCTCCGGGGATCGTCAAAGCGGCGTAAAGATACGTTTCGCCGGATGCGTTCAGCTGGTTCAGCGCCTGTCCATTGGCGTACCAGCTGACCTCGTTTCCGTTTACTTCGTAGAAAACGGTGACGTTTCCTGCCGATGTACCTCCAACACTTGCCACGGCTTGTGTGCCTCCGGCCAGGAACGGGGTTAAAAGGCCACTTGGGTGATTGAGACGCACAATAAAAACGAGGGCGATCCGATTTCGGAACACCAGCTTGTTTTTCGCGGTTGAATCGTAGGTCCCGGTGCCCGTGTACGCCCCGGTCTCCAAAACCGCGCCGCCGGGCACGAGGGGCGCCAACTTTTCCAACGCCTTCCCCAGGTCCCCTCCAAACAGCCGCGGCGCTCTGACCGCTTCCGGAATCGTCATCGGCCAAAGATTTTTCCCGTCCTTTTCCAGCCGGGTGACGGCGCCGCTGTCCGCAAACGCAGGGGCGGTTTTCGTGTAGTTCCATTCCCTGGTCACCGTCACCACGCCGCTGCCGGGGTTGGTGGAAGCCGTCAGGTGAATGGTCCCGCTGCCGGCCGGCAGATCCAGCACCGAAATTTTGTTGGCGGCGCCGTTGACCGCCGTAAAGGTCCGCTCATAAACACCGTTGACGGTCTCCGTCACGGTAATGGCGCCGTCTCCGCTGGAGGAGCAGGTATACGCCACGTCGGCGCTCAGCTCTCCCAGGTCCCCGTCGGTTCCGGAGATCACCAGCGCCGACGCGGAAACCACCGGAATTTCCGCGCTCGCCGTGTAGTCTCCGTTTGTGCCGCTGAACGAGGCCCTTACCCGGTACTGTACGGTGTTCCAGGCCCCGGCGGTATCCTCAAAGGAGGTACCGGCCCCGGAATAAATTTGTTGCCAACTTCCGCCGTTTGCCCGGCGCTCCAGAACATAGGCGGTCGCACCGTCGATGGAGGCCCACCCCACGGGGAGGCTCTTCCCCTCCATGGCGATCTCCGGGACAGTCAGGACAGTCCCTGTGCTGACGGCGCCAAGGGCTTCATACCAGTAGTCACCGGAAATGCCGTTGCTGGGATATGTACCGCTGGACGCGCTGTATACATTTCCGGAAAAGTATCCCTTTGCGTCTTGCAAGTAATACTCTGTAAAGGTTCCTCTTAAAGGAACTCTTGTGTAGTCATACGCCGCAATGTTCGCACCTTCTTGCCCGTACAAAACGCTTCTCAGGTTGTCGATCGACTTGGTAATATACTTTCCGGCAACACTTTTTGTACCGGTCGAACCTGCGGTGTCAGCCGCAAAACTTCCCGTATAATAGTATTTTCCTGAAACATATGGCTTTGCCGTAGTGCTAAAAAAGCTGTACCAGCCGTTGCTATAATTAGCAGCGCCATCATAAGTGATTTCACGGCTTTTTTCTTCGGCAGCGACCGAATACCTGTTCCACTTGTAAACTGCCATGGCTCAGCCTCCCAGGTTATAGCGCTTGATCTCCGCGGAGGAGACAAGGACTCTCTCCGCATACCGCTTCGTCACGGGCTCCATGGGGTTTTCCGGATCACCCGCCAGGTACAGCGGGCCGGTCATGGTGTCTCCGGTCCGTACGACATAATCCGTCCCCACAATGGCCTGCGCCCGGTCAGACCAATACTTGGCGTTGTTGGTGTCCTCTCCCTCCCGTGCGCCCGTCCCGCCGGCGGCCCAGCTCTCAGAGAGCCGCGCAGCGCGCTCAGCCCGGGCTGCATATCCGCGCTCAGCGTCTTCCCGCTGTTCCTCGGCGGCCGCGCGTTCCTGCTCCGCCTGCACGCGAGCTGCTTCGGCGGATACCCGGTCAGCTTCGGCGGAAGCCCTCTTCTCCTCTGCGGATACCCGCTCTTCCTCCGCCGCCTCGATGCCCGTCTCCGTCTCGCTGACGGTATTGATGACCTCCACCGCCGCGTTATAGGCGGGGGCGATCAGCTGGCGGACCATCTTGTCGAACACGGCCTTGTTCTCAGATGCGGATCCGGTCAGCATATCCGGCGCGGAGCATACGCCCACCGCGTCCATCTGCTGCTCCGTGATCTTCTGCAAGTCGCTCATGGCGTCCCCTTTCTGCCGCTTACCGCTTGTAGTTGCTCCCCGGCTCCTTCCATTCCCCACCGGACGCATAGCGTCCGGCGGGGTCCCCCTTTGATTGCACCAACCTGCCCGAAGTGAATCCGGGCAGGTTCGAGGTTTGCTTCGCAAACGCTCGGACGCCGGACTTCCGGCGGATCAGGCACATCATCTCCAGGTGAACCGGGCTGCACTTCACCGCTTGTAGTTGCTCCCCGGCTCCTTCCACTCCACGCCGAAGGCGTAGATGCCGAAGGGCTCGTTCTTCTCCTTGTTCTGCAGGCGGAAGCGGGTCTTGTCCACCTTCTTGATCTTGACCTTTCCGCTGAGGGTCCGGGGCGTCCGGTCCGAGGAAAAAACGAACTTGGAAAAGTCGATGTAGCTCCAGTCGAAATACCGGGCCCGCTCCTTGGCGTCGTACACCAGCTTCCAGATCCCCCGCCGCTGGGCGTAGATCTTCACGCCGGTGAGCACCGCCGCCGCCAGCCGGACGGAGACGGCGGTGAAGGTCTTGTTCTTGAAGAAGGACTTCCCGTCAAGGTCACTGGTCTCCCAGTAGGCGTCGATGGCCGCTCCGTCGTCGTTGTAGCTCTCCGGATCGTCCACGTTATGGGCAAACTCCTTGAGTTTGCCGTCCTCCGTGCCAAACCACAGGACGCCGTCCTCCGTCCAGGTGATCCGGGCGCCGATGGCGGGCCAGAAATAGGCCTCGTACTGGAAGGAGCTGTACGGCCGGTCCTTTTCATAGCTGCGCTGCTGGCCGTCCAGAAAATACAGGTCCCCGCCGATGCTCAGCACGTAGAAGTCCCGGTACACCGATGCGAAGGCCTCTTCTCCGGACCCGTATCCCGCCAGCGCCGAGGAGATGAGGTAACTGCGTTCCTGGGTGTATTTTTCGCCGGTCAGTTCCTCCGCCGTGATGGCGTAGATACCCCGCTCCGTGAGGAACAGCGGCTCCTTGCCGATGTAAGCGAAGGAAAACGGCGCCGCCGGTGCCTCCCCCAGCAGCGTATTGGTCACCTGGAAGAGGGCCTCCCCGTTCTCATCCAGGCTTCCGGAGCGGACGACGGCGTTGCGCCCCACGCCATTCCCGCGGAGAAAGGTGGCCAGGGCGCTGCCCAGGATGGCGTAGCCCGCCACGGCGCTGCCGTCCCGGCTCACCTTGGTGTAGGCGGTGTCCGGAAAGTAGGTGGGGTCCTCAAAACCGGAGTACCAGTCCTGCCCCGGCTCGTCCGGATTTCCGGAGAGAAAGATCCGGTCCTCCGCTCCTCCCACGCCGTACACGGCGAAGATCCGGCACTTGTTGATCTTGTCGGCGTAGCCCTCCCGGGCCTTGCTGGCGGTGATGCGGACGTTGTCCTGCCCCGTTACCGGGGACTCTCCGGGGGCCGTGAGGAAGGTCACCAGGCCCTTTTCCCGGTCCACGGTGAAATCCGTTCCCTCGGCCTTTTCCACCCACTCCCCGTCGCTCCCCAGGATCTCCGCCTTCACCGCTTCTTCTCCCAGTTCAACGGTTGTAAGTTGGTATTCCTTTACATCCGCTTTTCCCAGGAAAGACTCCTTCCAGGCAAGCCCCAGGAGGTTCAGCGCCTCGTAGGCGGTGCCGCCGCCGTCCGGGCTGCGGCTGATGATGACGGTGGGCACATAGGCCACCTCACTGACCGCCCTGACGCTCGTCCCGTCGTACACCCGGTAGGTGCTTCCGTCCAGCAGATAGAGCTTCCCGTCAAAGGAAAAGCTCTTGGAGAGGGTGTCCGCCATACCGTTCGCCAGCTCCGACCACGTCCCCTCCGAGAGCTTGTAGAGCTTCGTCCCCGCGTGGACCAGCCGCTCCCCGTTCAGAAAATGGACGCCGTTGATCCGGCCGCCGTTGGGGGCGGCGGCCCGGGTGGTGTAGCCCATCCGCTTGCGGACCTTCCCCACCTGATCCCGGATCATGTTGGGCGCCGCCGGAGAGCGGCTGGCATCCACGTTGGAGGGGCTGTTCAAAAGGTCCACCCCCCGGAAATACTCAATGGTGGCGGAGTATTTGGGCTCCGCCGCCGGAATGGAAAACTGGGCCAAAGGAACCGCCTCCTAGAAACTGTCTCACCGCCGGCGCATCGGTCAACTCCACCACTGCGTGGTGTTCCTGACTCCCCCGCTGCCGCCGGCCGGGCGGAGGGCCGCCGCCTGTTGGAGCTTGTACAGGCCCTCTTCAAATTCGTTGCGCATCTGGGTGCTCATCTGGATGTCGTCCTCCCGGTAGAGCTGGGAGCCCATGTACAGCGGCACCAGCTCCGCCACCTCCCGGGGCACGCCCAGATCCGTGTCGTCCGGTGTGGAGGCGGAGAGCGGCGGGACGTAGGCCTGGTAGTAGACGGTATAGACCGCCGCCTCGCCCACCGGCAGGACCAGGGTGTCCGTCCCCTCCACGCTCCAGCTGTCCGCCGGGCCGTAGCCCTCCCGGGCGGTCTCCCGGTAGATCTCGCCGGATGTCAGGGCCCGGTAGCGCTCCGCGCTCTCCCGCATGTCGATGCGGGCCACGCCCCCGGGCGTCACCGGGACGCGCAGGGTCTCTCCGTCCTTCTCCGGCTGCGTGAGGTCAGGGGTGATCTCCACCGTGAGCCTGCGCAGCAGCGGGATCCCCACGCCGGTGAGGATGGTCAGCGCCTCGTTGGCCACCGCCGGCATGGCGTTGAGGTATTCCTCGTTGCTGTCGTCCCGGTTGAGGGCGGCGCCGTCATTGGAGAAGATGCGCTGCAGCGCCGCCAGCTTCACTTCGCCCCAGGTCATGTCCGTATGCCTCCTTTTGCGTTTCCGGCGCTCTCAGCGCCCGGGGCACAGTCCCCCGGGCGCTTCCCGCCGGTGGGTCTCAGGTCAGCGAGGTGCCGCCGCTCATGCCGCCGGCGGACACAAAGCGCCAGTCGGCAAAGCCCGCGCCGAAGCGGGCCCGGCCCTTCCAGAGGTTGTTGTCGTTGTTGTCGTCCAGCACGGAGCGGACGTTCAGCTTCACCCGGTCCTGGAAGATGGGGCCGTCGTTTTCCTGGATGGCGGCGCTGTCCAGCAGGAACCAGGGCTTGTCGGTCTTGCCCAGGATCTGCAGCACCCAGGTGAGATACGGGTCCACCAGGATGTTCCAGCGGCCCACCTGGTAGTTGAAGGCGTTGGTGTTGTCCTCGGGGGTCTTGTCGGACCCGGCCGCGGCAAAGGCCTGCTGCTTGAGACCGGCGTCGTTGGGGATCCAGATGGTGTCGGGCGCGATGTTCAGCAGCTCCCCGTTGTCGCCCTTGAGGTTCTGCATCTTCTCCTCCACCCTGCTGAGGTTGTCCAGGGTCAGATCCCCGGCGAAGAGATTGGACTGCTGTTTCTTATCCACCTTGCCGGGATGGGCCTTGGAGAACAGGGCCAGACCGTCGGCCGCGGAACAGTCAAAGGTCTTGGCGCCCACCTTCACGGTGGTGCCGTAGAGGCCGCCGGCGTACAGATACCGGCCGAACTTCTCCCGGGTCCGGTCATAGCTGGTGATGAGCTTGTTGGCCCGCTTCTTCATGGTCCCGAGGCGGCCGTCCTCCACCAGCTCCTGGGTGATGGCGAATTGGCTTTTCCAGGTCTCGTTGATGATGGCCTTGGGAAAGCCCTCCTCAAAGCCGGTGCTGGGATAGCTGCCGCCCTCGCCCACGGGCTCGAAGTCGTCCGCCGCGGTCTCGCCGCTGTACTGCTCCGCCCAGTGCTTGGAGGTCTCCATCCGGAAGAGCTTTTTCAGGATGGAGCGCTCCTCAAAGGCCTCCCCCCGCTTTTCCAGATAGCTCTTGATGGGAAACTGACTTTTGCCGTAAAGGCTGTCCACCAGGCCGGAGCCGATGGACACGGTACAATATGCCATATCACTGTGGCAGTCCCCGCGTCCCCGGCGCATAGGGCCCGGACAGCGGAGATCTGCTCCTCCTTTCTACGATTTTCCGGGGGAGCCCCGCTCCCCGTGGGTCAGAATCTCACGCGGACGCTGTCGCCCGCCGCGGTGCCCTCCAGCTCCACGATGGCGGCCACGCCGCTGGTGGTGGTGGCGGTGACCCGCAGGCCGTCGGCCTCCAGCGTCACCTTGTTCCCGGGCTTCAGGCTGGTGCCCGCGGCGCTGAGCTGCGTCCGCCACACCTGGTAGTCCTGGACCCGGATCACGGGGACACAGTCGTGCTCGTCCTGCGGCCCCGCCGCGATGAACTCCGGCCGGGCCGTTGCACCGCATTTGGTCAAAAGCCCCGTGGCTGCCGTCACCAGCGCCTCTCCCAGCACCACGTCCTCTTCCGCCGTGGCCTGCCGGTATTCAATGGGCGGGGTCTGGCCCACGTCCGTGCTCTGCAGCATAAATGCCATGTCTCACTGCTCCTTTCCAGCGTGAACGATCATTTCTTTCCGATGCTTCTGAGATAGCTTGCATACGCCTTGCGGATCTCCGCGTCCGAGGCCCCGGGCATCATCTCCCGGTAGCTCTCCGCCATGTCGGAGGGCACATCCACCGCGTCCGCCGTCTCCCCGGAAACGTTGGCGCTCAGATGGCGCTTGCCCTGGGCGGCGTTGATGGCCGCCTGTCGGCTGGCCGCCCGCCGCCGCTGATCCAGCTCCTGACGGTTGGCCAGGAAAAAGGCATCCTCGATGCCCACGCCCTTCTGCACCAGCTCGTTGAAGCGCCCGGCGGTGGGCATTTTCGCAATGTCCTCCAGGCTCTTGATCTCCGGGAACTCCGCGGCAATGGCCGTCAGGCTCCTGCCGATGGCCTCCTGGGCCCGCTGCCGCACGGCCCTGGCGCTCTGGAGCGCCGCCTGCATGGTGGCCTGCCGGGCCTGCTGCACCACCGGGTGACGTTCCACCTCCTGGCTGATGATCTGCCGCAGGGCGTCCGCCGGCAGTCCCGCGTCGCTGAGCCTGCGCTCCGCCTGGAGGCGCTGCTGCTGGGCGTCCCTCCGGTTCTTCTCCGTCAGCCAGGCTCTGTAATCCGCCTCGCCGGTGATGGGCTTTCCTGTAAAGGGATTTACCTGTCCGGCAAAGATCTCCGCATAGATCTTATCCCGGCTGGCCTGGATGGCGGTCTGTCTTTCCGCCTCCTCCCGCCGGCGGCGAAGCTGCGCCTGACGGTGCCGCTCCTCCGCCCCGGTCTGCCGGTCCGCTGCCGCCTCCGCGTCCGCGGTTTCGGGAGCGGCCTCCTCCTGCTGTTCCTCAGCGCCAGGGACGGCGACCTCCTGGTCTTTTTCGCCTTCTCCGGGGGCGGGACCGGCGTCCTCCCGCTCGTTTTCGCCCTCCCCGGCAGGGGCCTCCTGTGCCGCCTCCGCCGGGACCCCGAATACCTCCTGATACTCGTCCATGATGCTCTCCTTTCGCTTACTTGCTCTTCCTGCCGCCCCGGCCGGCAGAGCCGCCGCTGCGCAGGTCGGTGCCGGTGATGCGGACGGAGCCCTTCTTGCCCGCTCCGGAGCCGACCGGCGCCGTCACATCCTGGGTGCCGCCGCTCTTGATGCGGCCCACATAGCCTCTTTCCTTCATGCCGTTCCTCCTCTCTTGCGTACTTCCATCGCCGTCTCCGGCGCTGTCAGGACTTGTCGAACACCTGTTCCCCGACCGTGCGGCCGTGGTCCCCGCACCGCTTGTTGCGGCACCGGAACACCAGCACCCGGACGGTTTTTCCGTTCCGCACCTCTTCCCGCACGGACATCACCGCCGCCTCCGTGGCGCACCTGGGGCATCTCACAGCGCCATCCCTCCCTCCGGGGCCGCGCCGGTCCAGGCGCCTTGCAGCACGCCGGGGTCCACGGCGGACCCGCCTCCCCGGGAGGGGACCGCCGCCTGCGGCGCCGCGGCGGCCCGGGCGGCCGCCTCCTCCTGGGCCTGCTTTTGCCGCTGGAGCTCTGCTTTGATGGTCCCCGCCATGGGGTAGTGGAGCTGCTCCATCATGGACCAGTACAGGATGAGGCTGTCCAGGCTGGCGGGGTCCCCGAAGGCCCCCTCGGCGCGCTGGGAGCGCATCTCCTGCCACATCTGCTCCCGGTTGGAGGCCAGGGGCGCCGACGTGTCGCAGGAGAACAGGAAGTTGTCGTCCCAGTAAGGCTTCCCGTCCGCGTCCACGCGCAGGAAGTCCCAGCGGTTGAAGGTGCGGTACTCCCGCTGGCCCTGGGCGTTGTAGGTGACGATGGGCCGAGGCTCGTCGGCGTAGGCCAGCTTCCACTTGAACAGGCGCTCAAAAAGGCGCTGGTAGAGGTCGTTTTTCATGATCCGCTTGCTCTCCAGCCGTCCCGCCGCCTGGGCCGCGGAAAACTGCTTGGCCTTTCCTGAGGTGGCGGTAGGGTCCTTCCTCCCCTGGAAGGAATCGGTGATGCCGATGATGTTCCGGGCCTCCTCGTAGATCTCCGCCCGGTATCTGAGGTCTGCGGAGATGTCCACCTGTGTGTTGTAGGTGCGGATCATGTCCAGCTGCTGGGGGGACTTGACGGAGAGCACCCGGCCGTCCTGATCGGAAAACTCGAATTTCAGGTCCTCCGGCTTGGTGGTGAAGCTGCCGCCGCTCATGACCTTGGTGGAGAGCTTGCCGGAGATCTTGCTCATCTCGTTTTGCTGGGCGGCGATGGCGTCCGCGTCGGAGCCGCCCAGCAGCTGTCCGGCCATGGAGACGTTGCGCCGCATCACGATGGGGTACATCCCCGGCGAGTAGCAGGGGATCCGCCGTGGCCGCATCCGGGCGGGCCTTGCCACCACCGCCGCGCCGGGCCCCTCCATACCGGGCAGGGCGCCGCCGCTGAGCACGTCCAGGATCTGCGGCGGCGCCGTCTCGTCGGGCACCGGCAGGCCGTACTCGTCGGTCTCCTCCTCCCAGGCGGAGAGCACGGTGCCGTCAAAGAGGGTCAGGTCCTCGGTCAGCTCTTCGTACTCCTGCACTTCCTCCCGGAACTGCGTCCCGCCGCAGTGCATGCACCTGACGCCGTTGCCCTCCGCGCCGCAGCGGCCGCAGACGCTCCGCCGCCGCGCCTGGCAGTCCTCCAGGTCCTCCAGCGCCGTGTCCCCCGCGAAGCAGAACCGGCCGATGCCGCCCTTGTCGTTGCGGTAAAACACCAGATACTCCGTCACGATGCCCTCCGGCAGGTCCCCGTCCACCTGGGAGCGGGCCTCCCGGTCCTCCTCGCCCTCGTCCCGGACATCCACGCCGTACCGGCGGAGGATGTACTGCCAGGTGCGCGGGATCTTGACGGCGAAGTGCTCCATCTCGTCGATGTCGTATACCCCCGCCTGAGGGACGAACTGCCGGGGATGGATCTCCCGCACGGCGGCGTCTCCCAGGGTAGTGTGGGTGCAGATGGTCTGATCCCAGTCCACCCACAGAAAATCCGCGCCGTGGGTGGGGGTCACCCGCTCCTGCAGGTCGTTGATGACCTCCATGGGCAGCCGGTCCAGTTCGTTGCGGAGCATGTCCTCGATGATCCGGGCCAGGTCCTCGTCCTCCCGGAACAAGGCCGTCACCTTGGGCTGTGGGATGTTGGAGTCCACCTCCGTCTCGATGATCTCCTGGACCAGGTTCCGCTTGTACCCGGTCTGCCGGGCCGCCGCGGTCCCGTCCGGGGCGGTGATGGACGCGGTGCCCCGCAGCAGCCGCTCCTGCTTATCCAGATTGTCCCGAACGCTCTGCCAGGCGTTCTCGTCCTGCTTCACCACGCTCTGCCAGTACCGGAGCTGTTCGCTCCGCTTGCCGGGCATGTCCTCCCTGCTGTCCATGTCTGCCTCCCTCTCATTCCTGGTCCAAAAGGTCCTCGTAGCTTCCGCCGCCGTCCTCCTGCCGGATCCCCGGCAGCATCCTGCTGAGCAGATCCAGCGCCCGCAGGGCCCCCTTGCTGTCCAGCTGCCAGAAGCCGGATTCCACCCACTCCCGGGCGGCAGGGTCCCACTCCAGCACCGGCTTTTTCTCCATGCACCGCTGGTAGACCTCCCACACTGCCGCCGCCAGGGAGTGCTTCGTCACGCCGATGGCGTCGAACTGCTCCTGGAGCAGGGCGTCCCGGTATGCCCGGACCTGGGGCTTTCGCAGCAGGCGGCTTGCCTGGCTGGCGGCGCTCTTTTCGCTGTACCCGGTGCGGACGGCCGCCGCCGTGCCGTTGAGGTCCTGAAGATACTCCCGGACGAACTGGCGCTCCCTGGGCCGGAGCGCGCGGCCCAGCTCTTCCGCACCGCGTTCCTCCTCCATGGCATCCGCCCCCTTTCCTCCGCATAATCATCCCTGTTTATCACAGTCTAGCACGCCATAACCTCCCGTTATCGCCACTTTTCCGGGCGGAAAAAAGCGCCGGAATCGCTTCCGGCGCAATGGGTTTCCGGCAGTCGAGCCGGTCAGGGCGGCTCACCAGCTCTCGAAAAAGCGCTTGCGCATCCGGTACAGGGCGCTCTCGGAGAGAAAGTGTGCCTGGGCGATGGCGGTGATGCTCCGCCTGGTGCACATCACCTCCCACAGGGCAGCACTTTCAGCGCCTCCGCACTTGTCGCAGAGGCGCCGGATCTTCTTCTGGACGTGCTGGGGCTGCGCTTCCCAGGTCAGGCAGGTGTAGCGGATAAGCCCCTGCTGTTCCTCCGGGAGATCCACCCCCCGCAGTTTCTTAAAGCCCATCCTGTACGCCCCCCTCTTCGCCCGCCATGGCCAGGGCCATCTCCTTGCGGCCGCCGATCTTTTTCCGGGGATCTTTTTCCCGTGGGATGTAGCGCACGAAGTTCTGCCCCTTCTCCGGGTCATACCGGGTCCCGGGCAGCTCCGTGGCCCCCGGAGGGATGCGCAGCTGTCCGCCGCCGGTGACGACTTCCCGGCGGACGATGGGCTTTTTCATGTTCCGGGAGCAGGTCCACTTCTTCTCGTCGGGCACGCCCCGGCTCTGGTTGACGATGTAATCCGCCAGGGGCTTGTAGTCCGCCTGATGGCGCAGGAACTGCACGTCCACGCATCCCAGACCCCAGATGGCGTCCACGCTCTCCGTGCCCAGGTACAGCTGCTTATCCCGCAGCGAGAAGGCGTCGCCGCTGATGACGATATGTACATGGGGCCGCACCAGCTGCCCGGTCTCCCCGTCGATCTCCGAGGGGGCCAGCACCCACTTGGCGGTGAGGCCCATTTTCCGCAGGCGGTACACCATCCGGTCGATGAACTTCCTCCCGGCGGCCTTGGCCCCGTCGTAGGTCCCGCCGATCTCGCTGAGGCCCCGGGGATCGAACTTGGCGGTGAGCCACAGGTCCCCGGGAGCGAAGTTGCAGTTGAGCACCCGTGCCAGGGCCAGCTTGGCGTATTCCCTGTTCCCCGCGATCTTTTTCTCGCTGCTGCTGCCTCGGACCCTGCCCGCCCGCTTGGCGGGCCGCCGGGTGATGCGGGTCTTGCGCCGCTCCACCACGGAGCCGGAAATGATCTTCGTCACCATGTACAGCCCCTCCTGTCTCTGTGTGGTTCGTGTCATGCCGTCTCTCCCTCCCGCGTGAAAAAGGCAGAAGTACCCGCGCGCCCCTCCGCGCAAGGCCCCTTGTCTTTTCTTGCGCCTCCCCGCCGCCCCTGCCGCAAAAGCCTCCGGCCCGGCGGGGAGTTTCCTGTTTTTACCACATTCCCCGCAAACATAGGCGTTGAAGAGCCCCGGCAGATACGCGCGTGCGCGTATCCAATGGGGCGCGGTATGTGGCATTTGCCGCTTTACAGATATTGGATGCCGGTATATATTGAGAAAAAACGTACCGGAGGTGTCGCATATTGAAAAAAGGAAAGCTCCCGCTCTGGATCCTCGGATATGCCGCGGTCATCCTTGTGATCGCCGTTGTCATCAACGTTGCAATGGGCTTCTCCATCCCCACGAACGCAGGGCTGACCGCCCCCACCTGGCTGGGCTTCTGGGGCAGCTACCTGGGCGGCGCCATCGGCTGCATCCCCGCTCTGCTGGCCCTGTATGATAACCGCCGGGAAGCCCGCCTGCAGCATGAGGAAAGCGAAAAAAGCCGCCGCCTCGCCGCAATGCCGGTGATTGCCTGTGAAGATAATTCCACAGCTTTCTCACTTGACCAGATCGACTCCCTTTTGAACTTGTCCGGTATTGTTCTTTTAGATAAGGAATCGGGTATTCATAATCTCTACACAACGTTTGATCCAAAGAATTATGCCGAACATTTGAAGCAAATCGATGATTCATACTCAGGACTGGTTTTCTTTGATTTTCGAAATATAGGACTAGGCCCCGCGCTGAATGTGTCAGTATCCTGTTCCAACTGCCCCCAGAAAAAGCCGCTCCTGATGAAAAGCATCGGATCCAGCGAAACCAGGTCGTTACTCTTGTGCCTTCAAATTCCATTTGAAGCGGACAGCAGTTATTTCGCCCGGTATGATATTGAAATCACATTCAGCGATATTTTTGGAAACCACTATGTGCAAGTCCAACCGCTTTTGAGCCGTAAAAGCCAGCACGCCCTTTCAAATATCTCGATACCTACTCTCGTTTGACTGAACATTCTTTCCGCCGGGCTCCGCCGGAGGCCACCTCCATGGCCCCCGGCGCGGCCCGGCGGCCGCGCGCTTATTCCTCGTACAGAATGGTCAGCCCGTAGGCCACCGCCGCCTCATGCTCGATGCGGCAGCCCCTGGCCTGCTCCCAACCCTTGCAGAAGTAGGCCGCATGGCACAAGGACATATTCTCCAGAGACTTGGCCAAAAAGCACAGCGGGATCTGCACCACGCCCCGCTCTTCCATCGTTTCCTTGCTGTACCACTCGTCCGTGAACAGCGTGTTCACGATCTCATAGCCCTGGGCTTCCAGGGCAGCAATGGCCCGGCTACGGGTCTCCACGATCTCTTCTTCACTCTTTCCCGCCATAGGCTGGGACAGCATTGCCTTTTTCATTTTCGCACCTCCCCTCCCTTCACACCGTAGACCGCCGTCTGGAGCAGGAACCCCAGCAGCATCCACACCTTATTTTTGATGTGCTCCATGCAGATCTCAGCGCCCAGGGCCTCGTCGTAGTTCTCCGCACTGACGCAGGCGCTGGACTCCACGATCTCAAAACCGTTTCGCAGCACTGCCCGTACCACGGTGGTTTTGTCCCCCATGGTGATGACCTCCGTCTCACGGATGAAGTCGTCCACCATCTGCCGGCTGATGCTGGGCGCATCGGTGCGCAGATCTTCATTCACGATCACCGGCAGGTATGCCGCCTCGAACACGTCCTGGGGGCTCCAGCTCACGTATCCGTCGGGATATCGGACCCGGTATCCGATGTCACAGCTGCTTGCGCGGTCAATGAAGGATTTCTCCTGCTCCGTGATCTCCCGTCCAAGCTCCACCACCAGGACCTCCTCCCCGGCTCCATACCGCAGCGCGGGCGCCGCCTCGATCAGCTTCGTTCCGATGTACTGTTTCATAAAAATTCCTCCTTATTTGAAAGGCCCGGCCGGGCCTTTTCTTTTTACCTGTTTCCGCCGCCCCAGAGTTTCCGCAGCCGCCGCTTGCCGGCCTCGTCCGCGGCCCGGTAGTCCTCCCACATGTCCTCTGTCCAGTGGGCGGTGTCCCCGGCGTCCTGACGCTCCATGGTCATGCGCTGCTGTGTCCTTGCAAAGTGGCAGATGGCCGCCGCCATCACCAGATCGTCGTGCTCCCCCGCTTCGGCCTCCGGCCGCCGGTCCTCGTTGTAGACGAAGTGGAGCATCTGGCGCAGGGTGTTCCGGCTGACCACCAGCTCCGCCGTCTCCTCCATCACCGCGTGGAGACCCGCCAGGATCACCGGCCGGGTCTGAGGCGTGGTCTGGAAGCCGAAGGCCTTCACGCTCTTGCGGGTGTAGGTGTCGAACCGCTCCCGGACATAGAGGCTCGGATACTGCCACTCCTCCAGCTTGCGCTCGGGGTAGGTGGAGAAGTTGGTCTCCACGGCAATGAGGGCGGCGTTGTACCACATGCCCAGGCAGTAGAGCTGCCGGGCATAGAGCAGCTCGGAAAAGGTGAATTCCAGCTCCGCCGCCTGGGCGCCGGTGCGGTTGTCCACCACCCAGGCGGTGAACTTGTCGCTGCCCTCTCCGGCGGTGTCGCCGCCGATGACGTAGGGCACCCCCGGCTCCGGCGGCGCGTAGACCCGGATGAAGCCGGCCCGCCGGTCGGAGCTCCAGCTCCAGCCCGCCGGCGCCTCCCCGGCCTCCGGCTCCGGATAGACGAACGTCCCCACGTCCGCCGGCTCCGGCGCCGCCGCCAGATGCAGCAGAATGTCCTCGTTGTTGAAAAACGGCGTGCCGGAGAAGAGAAAGGCCTCCTCCGGGGTGGAGGGGTACTCCTGCTGGAATTTCCGCTTGTCCCCGTGACAGTTGACGGCGATGCACCACCGCCGCCAGGCCATCTGCTCCGGGTCCAGGCGGTAAGCGTCCATGAGGGCGCGCTCCTCCTCGTCCCAGACGGTGCCCTCCGGTACCGCCATCCGGTACTGCTCCTCGTGGAACCAGGCGATGAACAGCGGCACCCAGCCGTTGGTCCCGGCCTGCGCCCCGTCCCACAGGTCCTTGAACTCGTTGTAGCCGTTGGCGGTGGACTCGATGACCACCAGGGTGTTGAGCTCCGCCGGCACCGCCTGCATCACGCCGTCCAGGATCTCGTTCTTGTTCCCCTTCCAGAAGGCAAACTCCGAGAGATGGACGTTGTTGAGGGTCTCGCTGCGGCCCATGCCGTCGTTGGCGGTGACGCATCGGATGGAGGACATGAGCCCCGGCCGCCGCCGCTTCTCCGCCGGATCCCGGGTGGGGTTCTCGAACACCAGCTCCTTGGCGTTGGAGTGCTTGCACATGGGCTGGAGCTGCCGGGGCAGGTAATCGAAAAACAGCTTGTTCATGCGGAAGAGCTTGGTGGTGGAGTCGTCCCGGTGGGCCACGATCAGGGTCTGCACCAGCTTCCTCGTGGCGCTGTCCTCGAACATCATCCCCTCGGTGATGGTGGAGAGGCCCAGCTGCCGGGCCTTGAGGATCAGGATGCGGGGCGGCCGTCCGGCCTCCCGCTCTCGCTTCACCAGATCCAGCAGCATCTGCTGGGCAGGCTTTGGCCGCAGGGCGGCGATCTTTCCCTCCTTGGTGCGGATCTTCAAAAACTTCGGGATATACACCTCCGGGTCCCGCAGTCCGGTCATATTTCGTCTCCTTTCGGATTTTTTTGATAAATCTCATCCCTTTGGACAACCTAAGAGCGGTGATCGTATGAAATATGAGGACCCCAAAATGGAGGCCTACTGGAACACGCTTCCCGCCGACATTCAAGCCGTCATCAACCGCTCCGGCATCGACCTGTGCTCACTGGGCATGCTGACCAAACTGGGCGACTATTACAAAAACCGGGACGCGCAGAAAGAGCCGGAGCATCCAACGTAAATCCTGTTTGGAGGGATCGAAATGGACAAGAAAAAGCCCGGGATCTCCAGGCCCGGCCCGGATCGGATCGAAAAGCCGATCCCGGAGCGGATCTACCCCGTGATCGACACGGATCTCGGGCGGGACAATCTGGAAAACGATCTTCCCGCCGCCGATCTGGAGGACCTGTGAGGATACCGCCCCTGCCGGGGCGGTATCTTTTTTGCAGTGCTCTCCGGCCTCCGGCCGTGGGCTCAGCGGGCCCCGGAGGAGAAATCGTCCAGGGCCAGCAGCGCCGCCCGATACCGCTCCAGCTCCCGCTTGCCGTCTCCCCCCTGGATCAGCACCCGGTCCAGATCCGCCCTCCGGCGCTCCAGATCCTGGTCCAGCATGGTTTTCACATAATTCCTGGTCTCGTCTTTCATAAACTCCTCCTTTCCGACCGGCGTTCCCCTGGGACCCGCGTTTGCCCGCAGTCCCAGCTTTCTGCGCCACTGGTAGACCGTGTGGGGATCACAGCCCAGCACCCGGCTGATCTCCCTGTCGTTTTTCCCCTGGTCATAGAGCGCTCTGCCCCGTCCCCAGTCGTATTTGGGCTTTGGCCCGCCGGCCTTTGCCCGGTCAGCTGAGGAGGGCTCCGGCTTCTCCCGGCAGCGGCCGATCCGCTTCCCCGCCTGAAAGTGCCGGCACTTCTCCGGCGGAACGGCCAGCCGTGTGCGGCCGGTGATGGCGCAGTAATCACACCGGTAATCCGCCCCCTCCGGCGCCCGGAACGCGCACCGCTCACACCTTGCTCTTCTCACGCCGCCCCGCCTCCCCGGCTCCCGCGAGGACCGCCCCGCAGCAGATGCAGATCTGCGCCCCGGCGATCCCGGTAAACTCGGTACACCCGCAGCCGGGACAGCGCAAAGCCTGCCCCGGGGCCCTCCGCCGCTCCGGGGCCGGCGGATCTTCCCGGAGCCGGTCAAAGACCCGGTTGATCCCGTACCGGGCCCCCAGCAAAAAGGCGTTTGCCGAGAGGAACCCCCAGCTGGTCCCCAGCAGCAGCGCCCCCGGCACCGTCTGGTGCAGCCAGAAGTACCGGCCCGCCAGCAGCCCTGCCGCGAGGCTCACGGCGGCGCAGACCGCCGCCTCTCTGATCTCCCGCTTCATTTCGCTCTTTTCGCCTCCTCCTCATACATCCAGAGGACCCCCTTGTACGGGACCCCGGTCCGGCACGCGGCAGAAATGCGGGCAGCCTGCCCGCCGGTCCGCTCCGCCGCCAGGGAGACGGAGGGATATACCGCCTGCTGCCCGCAAGGCGCCGTGGCCACCACCGCCCGCGCCCGGGTCTTTCTCTTTTTCACGGTCAAGACTCCTTTTCAATGTAAAACGCTTTTACAGCGGCTACGGCCAAATGCCATCTATGATCGTCAACGGCATTTTTTATCCTGGCGATACACTTCTCCGCCCTTTCCGCCCTGGCCTCTGCCTCCTCCATTGCTTTCCGGACGTTTCCCAACTCCACGCAGTCATAGCCGCTCTCGCACATCTCCGTTCGATGTGTGGTATCCAGATCCCGCACCCTGTTCTCCGCCTCCTCCGCGCGGGCAAGCAGAGTAACGATTGCTTTTCTGCATCTTAAACTTTGGAGAAACAATCTGTTTTCTCCAATGTCCTTCGCCCTTTTCTCCCAAAATTCACACTCTCGGATTATCCCAGTGTAGTCCACGCTCACCCCTCCCAGCTCTTCAAAATCTGGTGTTTTCTCTGATGACACCATGCGAAAACGGGGAATTCAAAATTCTTGTCGGCGGAGCACTCTTTGAGAAAGGCGCACTTTCGGCATTGCCCGTTCACGATGGCCTCAGAGACCGCAAGGCCCTCCGCCTGCTTCTCCCGCGGGTATGCCCGGTCAAAAATGGTGATGTGCTTCAGCATCTCAGCGCTCCAATCCGTCTCCGATGGCCAGCTGGCCGCCCCGGTAAAGCTGGTAGACCGTGCGTCCCCGGCCGTCGGTCAGATACGGGAAGAAAACCTCCTGGATCTCCACCTGCCCGGCCTCCACAATCGCCATCTGGGACATGATCCAGTCCCGGACATTGCGCCAGGCGGTCCGCTCCGCCTGGCCCTCCGGGGCCCGCACCTTCTGCCGGGCAAACACCGCTTTGACGCCGGCCACATTGGCGGGCAGCAGGAAGCCCCGGGGGCCATCCGGCGTCTCGATCCCGAAGGTGATCCCCACGGGCTGTCCGGCTCCGTCGTAGTCCACCATGATCTTCCGGGCCCCGTGACCGGCAAGCGCGCCCTGGATCTCTCCCAGGCTCTTGTGCACTTCCACCGTGGTCGTGTAGTTTTTGATCGCCATGTCATGTCCTCCTTCCGGGTGAAAGAGCCACCCGGTATTGCCTCACAAGCAGCGAGCGCACGTTCTCACGGATCTCCGCTCTCACATCAAATACTCCTTCCAGCTCACCTGCACCGCGTGGAGCGGCAGAACCGGATCAAACATCCGGTCCAGCGCCTCCGTCCGCACCTGCTCCAAGGGCCCTCCATAGTCCTTGCCGTATGCCACGGACCAGGCCCACCCCTCCTCCGTCAGGGACAGCCCCGCCAGGTGCCCCACGGCCCTGGTGTCCAGTCCCAGCTCCGAGAGCGGGTATCCGGGGATCACAATGGCGTCCGGCACCTCGAAGGAGATCCGGACGCCGCCCTCGGCATCCCCGGGCGCAAAAAACGTGGTGTTCTCCAGACGGTTCTGGGCATCCCGCTTCCCGCAGAGGGTGGTGCCCGGGAACAGACTGGACTGCCAGTAAAAGAACGTCAGGCCCGTCAGGTAAAACCGCCCCTCGGACCAGGGCTTGCGGCAGTCAAACCGCTCCCCCAGGCGGCAGGGCGCTTCGATCCTCATGTCCCCGCCGCCTTCTCAATGGCCTGAGCCAGCGCCCGGAGGGCCGCGCGCATCTTTCGCTGGTTCTCCGCGCCCTCCTTCCCCACGGCGTCCGCCATGCGGTTCACCGTGTCCTGGGCAGACTCAAAGAGCACCCGGAACGTCACCATGTTCTCATTGGCGCTGGCTTTGGCCAGGCGGGCGGCGTCCGCTGCCTTCTTCTCCGCCGCCTGCATCCGGAGATTGGCCTCCCGGGACTCCGACTGGGCCCGCTTGAGCTCCTCCCGGAGCTTCTTCACGTTGTCCCGGGCCTGGCGCTCCGCCTCCTCCAGCTCCCGCCGGTGGGCCTTGGCCGCTTCCTCCCGGGCCTGGCGGGCCCCCTCCTCCCGGGCGGAGGCCAGCTGCTCCGGCGCGGCGTCACGGGTCTCCACGGCCACCTCCACCGGGCGGCTGCGCAGGGCCTGGAGCTCCGCCTCCGCCGCCTGGAGCTGCCGCCCCTTCTCCTCCTCCGCCTCCCGGGCCCGCTGCTGCAGCTCCTTGAGCTGGCGCATGTCCGCTTCCATCTTGACCCGGCTCTCCTCGGCGGACTTGGCCCGGGCATCCGCCTCCCGGGCTTCCAGGAGCGCCCGGTCCCGGGCCTGGATGGCCTCTCTGAGCTCCCTGGCCGTCATCTCAGACGCCGTCTTTTCCACCCCGTTCACGGTGTGGGTCTCCGCCGCGAATTCCGCCCTCTCCGTTTCCGGCAAAGCCAACAGCGCCAAGGCTTTGGAGGCACCCAAATCCGCAATGTCTGCGGATTTGGAATACTCCCTGGCAAGGCGCATGAAGTTCTGCGCGGACCGCTCGGAGATGTCCACTTTCTCCCGCAGCCACGGAAGCCACTCCCCGTGTCCCAGCTGGGCCTTGGCCTCCAGCAGCCGCTTCCCGATCTCGATGATGGCGCCGCCGGCCTGGCGCTTGTAAAAGAGGATCTCCTCGGTGAGAAGGTCCAGGGGCCTGTCCTCCGCGGGGGGCTGTCCGTTCATCCCGAAGTCCCGGGCCAGGATGGCTCCCTCTCCGTCGTCCTCCCGGGGGCTGCCGGAGGCCCGTGCCTCCATCTGTTCCCGGTAATACGCATCCGTCATCCGGTAGGCGGCCTCCATGGGATCCACCCCCGGCGGTTCCTCCAGCCCCAGCTCCGCCGCCAAGATCTTTGCCTGTTCCAAACTCATGCCGCATCGTTTCCTTTCTTCTTTTTCTGTTTCATGGGCCGGATATGCTCCAGCCACGCCGCCTCAAAGGCCTCCACCGCCTTCGTCCTGGCGCAGTTGCACTTTCCACGGTTCTGCATGACTGTAAAGTCATCCAGCTTTAACTCCAATGTAAACCAAGGCTTGTCCGGCTCCGATCCCTTCCGGACAAAGAAAATGGCCGTTTTTCCGGAGACGTGCTTGTCCTTGTAGGTGGCCACGCAGTGGCTCAAGGCCTTCCCCTCCGCATCCAGTTCCTCCGGTGCAGCGCAGGGCCGGATCAGGATGCCGCCGTGCTGCCAGGCCAGCGGCGCCAGCGCCTCCAGGCGGGCCGCAAAGGCCTCCCGCAGCTTCTCGTTTTTCTCCGCCCGGTCCCTGGCTCGCTGTGCCTCTTCCCGGATCCGCCGCTCCTCCTCCACCCGGTCATGGGCGCACAGCAGATCCTTGGGGAAGCGGACGTGCTCGTCGGCAAGGTCGTAGCCCTCGCCCCGGGCGATACGCCAGTAATCATCCAGGATGTGCCTGTCCGCCCGGCGGTCCTTCGTGCGCTGCCGCTTCAGATACCGCACCGTCCGCAGGAGCGGCGCCCGTTCTTTCTCGATCACCCAGCGGCACCAATGGAAACCAGCCGCTTTGCAGTCATCCAGATCCTCCGGAACGCGCAGCCGGATGCCCCTCTCCCGGCACAGCCGGTAGAACTGCAGCTCCTCCGTGGTCCATTTGAGCGCCCGGCAGAACCGGAACTCCTCGCCGGAGAGCCCCAGCATTTTGGCCGGGCGCTTCTCCTTCCAGTTGATCTCCGCCAGCTGCGGCACGCCTCTGGCCCGCTCATAGCTGTACCGGTAGCTCTCCGCCCGGATCATCTCCCCCACCAGGGCTCCGCAGCCCTGCATGATGAGGTTTTCAATGTTCCGGTGCCGCTGCCACAGCCGCAGGTATGTCACCGGACAGGGCTCCTTGGCCGCCCTCATGTAAAGGTCCAGCTTGCTGTTCTCCGCCGTGGAGCCGATCAGCAGCCTGCGGTCCCAGGGATATACCAGATCTGCCTCTCCCCAGTTGTCCAGGCAGTTTCTGCGCTGTTCCCAATGGCCGAAAAAGCTGACGGTGGACAGGCACTTGATGTAGCCCATGAGCCGCACCACCTTGCGCTCCTCCACCACGTAGGCCTCGTACTGCCGGCAGGAGACGCTCTCCTCCCCCTCGCAGGAGATGTACTTTCCCACGCACCAGCCCACCAGGGCCAGCCGGTCCCCCACCCGGGTAATGGTCAAGGGCCAGTATTCTTTTCCATAGCGGCCGCCCCGGCCACGGCCGACGTGCAGAGCCTCCGCCGCGCAGCCGCACATGGGACAGCGGACGTGGTTCCCGCTTGAGACGGGGTGTCCGCTCTCCGGGTCGACATAGCCGAACGTGTGGCCGGGTTTCGGGATCCTGCCGGCATACATGGTATCGCCGCAGGCGGAGCAGCGCAGCTCCGCCATGCGCTTGCGCTGTCCGGTGAGGGGATCATGCACCCAAGCGGCCTTGTACCAGATCACATGCTCCTGGAGCTTCCCCTTCTTTTGCAGCCAGGGGATCAGTCCCTCCGGCGGCTCCTGGGGCAGCTCCGCCGCATAATCGTGCTGTTCCATACCGCCGCCTCACAACAGAAAGTCCGCCAGATCCACCGATACCGCGCCGCCCCCGAAAGGCTTGTCCCGCCCGGGGACCGGCAGGCCGTAGAACTTCCGGAGGATGTCCTCGGCCTCCGTTCCCGTCACACCGGCAAAGTTCCCGGTCTTGTGGGCATCCGCATAGGCTTTGATCTGCCGCTCCGCCTGGACGATCCCCATTTCCGGGTTGTCCAGATCCTGGGCGATCAGCTCCGCGCTCTCCGGCTCCCGCCGGCAAATATCCATCAGCTGCTCCGCCGCCAGCCAGGGCGCGGAGTGTTCTTTCACCCTGCCCTGCTGCTCCCTGAGTTTTCGGATCGCCTCTTCCACCATGGTCTCTTCCTCCCTCATCACGCCAGCTTCCCGGTGCGGTATCCCCGCCGCCGGGCCTGCTGAAGCAGATATTCCTCGGTCTTGACCGTCTCCCGGCAGGCCCCGCACATGGGCGCGGGCCCGTAATAGACCCTGCTGCAGCGGCAGCAGACGTTCCGGGGCGCGCCCGGGATCCGCTGCTTGCACACGCACCGGGCAGCCACCTTGGCCCAGGGCACGTCCCAAAAAGCGGCGGCCTCCACCGTGGCCAGCTCCCAGTTCTCCGCCACCACCCATGCGTCCGTGTGGCCCTCGCAGCCCACTTCCCACAGGATCTCACGGCTCTTTTTCGCCATATCCCTCACCTCCGCATCGGCTTTCCCTGCTCCTTCATTTTCCGGAACCACGCCTTGCTCTCATAGATGTAATCCCTTTGGACCTGCCTGGAAATGCGCTCTGCGGCGGATGCCGTCCGCTGCCGGTCCAGCTCCTCCTGCCACCGGCCCCAGGCGGGGCACCGCCAGGCGCCGTCCGCTGTCCGGCCGTGACAGCCCACAAACCGCTCCCGGCAGCCCTTGCAGGGTCCCGGGCTCATTCCAGGTCCCCCGTCACCAGCAGCGCCTGATACAGCTGCTCCCCACAGGAAAGGCCTGTCCACGCGCTGTTTACCCGCACGGTCAGCAGCAGCACCAGCACCATGGTCACCAGCACCGCGATGACCGCCTGTTCCGGCGTCATCCCCCGGCGGGGCTTTTTCCCCCGGTATCTAGCACCCTTCATTGTCCTCACCGTCCCGCTCTCTTTTGTAAAACGCCATGGCCTGCTCCCGGATATAGGTGGACTGTTCCCAGTCCACCAGTTCCACCGCCCGCATGGCGTCTGCCAGGCCGCAGATCTGCCCGTAGTACAGCATCGCCAAGGTGTGGTCCCCGTTTCTCTTCGCCCGGATCATCTCCTCCTGACTGCGCTCCAGCAGCCGCTGGAACTTCATCTGCATTTCAGATTTTTTCATATGTACCTCCAAGCCGCTAAAGAAACGATCTCCCGTTTTGACTGCCGCTCCTGCGTGGTGTATACTGGCAGCAGAAAGGAGTGATACGACATGTTATTTTTTGAGAGTATTTCCTCCCATCCGGACGATGGAACCTGTGACCTGTTCGTCCAGCTCCACCCCGCCAGCGTCTTTCAGGATATCCGTCCGGTGCGGGAGTGGCTGGTTTCCGAATTTTCCGCAGTCAAGATCTTTGATGACTCCTTCTATCTGGCAGCGGAAAACCTCTACGAATCCGATAATGTGGACTCTTTTTGTGCTGACCTAACGGATTTTATCGGGGAGCGGTTTCCAGGTCTGGAATTCATTGTCTGTCCTACCTCTTCGGTCCACCACATTTCCTACGAGAGGTCCGATGTCGAGGAATAACGTACTTTTTCTGCACTACAATCCCGTGTGAGTACACTTTTTCTATTATGTATCTGCGCCCGTCCTGTCCGGCGGGCGCATTTTTGCGGTCCTCCATGGAATCATCTCCCTCTGCCGTTCTTCTTCCGCTTCTTCCGCTCCGCGGCGATCTCCGGGAACACCTCTTCAAAGGCAGGGAGCCCCTCTGCCCGGAACTCCGCCCGCCCGGCGTAAGCCGCGTTCAGGGCGTTCACGTCCCGCACTGCCAGCACGAAGCTCCGCTGCTCACGGGTCAGTTCGTCCAGAGGGTAGTCCACCCCGTCGATGGTCACCAGCGACTCTCCCCAGAAGTGGTATCCGCTGGGCGTTACCAGTTCCTGCAGCAACTCCCTCACCTCCTGAAAGCACCCTATGTGGGGCGCAGATTGTCCTATACTCCAGTTGCACCTCATATTTCTCCGCTGTATAATTCCGGTAGAAAGGAGGTGATTTTATGCCTTACGACTATATGAGCGAATATTACACGCCATTTGAGCAAAACCTTGCCCTTATCTGGGCAAATGCACATTTTTCCTCGTGGTATCAGACACACAGAAATTCTTCTTACAAGGATCAGGAAAAGGAATTCTTTGACTGCATCGAGGGAGGCCTACATGTCGCGCTTGAGTTCCGAAAGCAAAATGCCTGATGCCTTCATGGCGAGTTTTCTTTTGATCTGCTGACAGGCCAATTCAAACTCTTCCGCCGTTGCCCCTTGATCTGCCGCTGCTGCAATCAGCGCCAGTTCGAGGGGCTTCACGTTTGGATACGCTGCATAAATAGGTTGTTCAATGCTCATGTGGGTCCCCTTTCTCGTCATCCGGGACGAACTCGAAGATGATTGCCATACGGCCCTGCCTGACACAGCCGCTGTGCGGTATTTTGAAGTCATAGCCATACCTTGCCCCGCTGTACAGCTGTCCGTCTCCGCTCAGTCCGTGTAGCCCGAACGTATGCTCAAGCGCGGCAAGAAACTTTCCTTCACAGCGGGCCAGCCTGCATTTCAGTTGAAGTTGGACTTGTTCCCTTCTTATGCAGCCCATCTCCTGCAATGCAGTTTCCTTCTTTTTCGGTTCCTGCCCCGGCAAAAATACCCTCAGCAAAACAGGAGCGCCCACGTCCAGCATTTCAGCCATTTTGTTCAATTCTAAGATGTCCGGCAGTTGTTTTCCGTTCGTGATCTTGTTCACCTTCTGCCTGCTCCACCCCATGGCTCTGGCAAACTCTGCTTCTGAGCGGTACTTGGCGTTGATGATCCTGCTCAGTTCATTGTTGTGATTTTCCATGTGTTGCTCCTTTTTTTCGTATTGAATTTTGAATATTTTCCCGGTACACTTGATCTGATATAGAAAGGTAGAGAGGGTGGTGTTTTGCTCCAGAACGTCTTGGAAAACATCACAGTTACGATAATTGTTACAGCACTATTGGCCTTTGCGAGATGGCTATTCCATTCGGTTAAACGCTTTATGCAGACGCCAGTTGTAAAACAAAAATACGCTCCACGGATGGTTGTACAGAAGCAGTTCTATTGCTCTCTGCTATCTCTTGTCATTTCTCTTGTGATCGGTTTGTCAGTTCCGGCGCAAAGCCCATTCTCGATCGGATCGTTTATAAAGTTCTCTTGCCTCATAACTGCTGCTTATTCATTTCTTTTTGTTATGGGGGCCTTTGATGCCGCGTTTCATTTTTACCCAGATGATGAAACGCGGGACAACAAACCACCCAAGGATAACACCAATCACAACGTCGACTAAAATTTCCATTCTCACGCCCCCCGCTCGTCCCACAGGAAAAGCCGGTTCGGCGTGACACCCAGTGCCTGACAGATCGCGGGAACAAACTCCGCCTTGATGACCTTGCGTCCTTGGAGCATATCGCTCATCATCTGTTCCGTGAAGCCTGCCCGCTCGGCAACAGCCTTCTGCTTCATTCCTGATTCCATAATGAGGTTCTTAATATTCTCCGTCATCCGTTCACTGTTCACGGTATTACCTCCTCTTTAAAAGTCTAAGAATCTTGTACAATCAGATCATAATACAAGTATCTTAGACTATCAATACTTTTTATCTAAGATTCTTATACTTTTATATTGACCGTTTTGGCCTGATGTGGTATGGTTCAATCAAGAGGTGATTTTAATGAGCATTGGGTCCAGGATCAAAGCCGCAAGGAAAGATAGGAAACTGACACAGGAGTATCTCGCACAACAATGCGGAATTACAAAAGGCGCTATATCGAATTACGAAAACGATGTCAGCACACCTGATGTAGAGAAGCTGTCCGTCATTATGGAGTGTCTTGGAGTAGACCCAAATTACATATATCAGGACTTTTTCCCGCAAAAAGTAAACACCTCCGCCACACCGACTGGTGGAGCAGAGGCACTAACCCAGGAAGAACTCTCCCGCATCTCTGCCGCCATGGATCAGATGAACGAGGAGGGCCGGGAGCGGGTTGTTGAGTATGCCGAAGACCTGGCAACCGGTGGTCGGTACAAAAAAAGTGATCTGGATATCCTGGGCGAGGAGGCGTAGGTCTTTATAGGTATGACGATTACGGAGTTTTTGTTTCCTAGTGGCATCATTCTTTTATATGCTTTGTTTTTGGCAGCATTATATATTTCCGACCGAATCAAAGACGCCAAGATCCGCCGTCAGGTTTCCAGGTTTGAAGATCCCGTTGAATATGAAAAGCCGGTAAGACCCTGGGTTTTCTATATCATCGGCATACTGTCTGCATTGCTCTTCTTTGGCACCCTCCTTTCCCGTTGTCATGACTCCCATCTGGAATCCTACAATCAGGGCTATGAAGAAGGCTATGAAGCCGGGATCGAAGAAGGGATCGACCGTGTAATGAATGACCCCGGCGCATATTTTAACTAACTGTCAGGAGGTGACACCTGTGCCCACCGACGCCCTCCCCAAGATCGCCGCCGCCTATATCCGGGTCTCCACCGATGACCAGGTGGAATTCTCCCCGGATCAAAATGAAAAGCCGCTCTGGGTATCCAGAGCGGCAGAGGTTTTCAAGATTCTGTTGTCTTAAAGTAGTATTTTACGTATTCCTGCTCAAGGAACTTAAAATCGCAGCATATCCTCAACAAAAACGGGATTTTTTTCACGGTGACGCCCTCGTAAGTCTTTCTGGCGTGTTCATAAATCTCGTTCCGATGCTTATTGCAAAACGACAGCTGATTCCAAAGCAGGTTTCGATACTGCTCATCCGGCTCTTTCTCAATGTCATACTGCACCAGGAAGAAACTCTTGGCCGGAACCATATTGTTGAAGCCGAGAATACCGTATTTGCCCCCGTCGATCCGCATGAGATGCACGCCGTTTTTCATCTTCGCGTGATTCGGTTTTGGGGATTCCATCGGCACAAAATACTGATGTCCGTTTACCTCCAAAACAACGCCAAGGTAAGGCCGCCGCTCTCCTTTGTTATACTGCACGCGACTGTCTTTTTCATGCAAAAATTGTATGTATCCGTCTCTAATTCTGTAAATCCGCAACTTTTCCAATATGATCCCTCCGTAAAAAAGCGGGGCAACTTACGTTACCCCGCTTTTCAGCTCCCCACTTAAGGCAGGGGTTCTCCTCTTTTTTGGCTCCTCACTCAAGGCAGAGGCTCTCCTCTTTTTTAGCTCCCCACAAACGCAGGCAGGGGCTCTCCTCTTTAGGGACGAATGGACAAGAATGGCCGGGAAGATAATTCTTGTCTTTCGGAATGTAACCACTGGCTACATCCCTATGATTATTATATGCCGTTTCATTTTAAAATCAACCACTTTGCGCACTTTTGTACCATTTGGTGTAATTTTTGTTCAATTTGATCATACTCGTTCCATTTTTTACAGGAGGTGACCCCCATGTCCGCCGACACCCTCCCCAAAATCGCAGCCGCCTATATCCGTGTCTCCACCGATGACCAGGTGGAGTATTCCCCCGACGCCCAGCTGGTGGAGATCCGCAAATATGCCGCCGCCCACGGGTATGTCCTTCCCAACGAGTTCATCTTCCTGGATGAGGGCATCAGCGGCAAGCATACGGAAAAGCGGCCGGAGTTTAACCGCATGATCGGTACCGCCAAGCAGAAACCCCGGCCCTTTGACGCCATCCTCCTCTGGAAATTCTCCCGTTTCGCCCGCAACCGGGAGGACAGCATCGTCTACAAGTCCATGCTCCGCCGGGAGCTGGGCATTGACGTCATCTCCATCAGCGAGCCGCTGGCGGATGATAAAATGAGCATCATCATGGAGGCCATGATTGAGGCCATGGACGAATACTACTCCCTGAACCTGGCCGAGGAGGTCAAGCGGGGCATGACGGAGAAGGCCCGCCGGGGCGGGCTCCAGAGCACCCCCTCTTTCGGATACCGGGCGGAGGGCAATGTGCTGGTTCCGGTGCCGGAGGAGGCCGCCCTGGTCCGTTCCATCTTCGACCGCTTCATTTCCGGCGAGGGCCTCTTCCCCATCGCCAAATGGCTCAACGACATGGGCGTCAAGACCCACCGGGGCAACCGCTTTGAAAACCGCACCATCGAATACATCCTGCGCAATCCGGTCTACATCGGCAAAATGCGCTGGAACCCCACCGGCCGCACCCGGCGGGACTTCTCCAACGAGAATATCATCCTGGCTGACGCCCAGCATCAGCCGCTGATCTCGCAGGAGACCTGGGACGCCGCCCAGCGCCGCATGGCCGCGGTCAAAGCCCAGTGGAAGTACCACGGCCGCCCCGTCACGGAGCACAAGCGCTGGATGTCCGGCCTGATCCGCTGCGCCGACTGCGGCAGCACCCTGATCTTTGCCTCTCCCCGCTACTGGAAGTGCAACGGGTATGTCCGCGGCCGCTGCAGGAGCACCCAGCATGTCACGGATGAAAAGCTGACGGAGATGCTACTCACGCTGATGGAGCGGGACACGCAGCAGGAGATCCCGGTTTCCTATCACATCGTCCGCTCCCGGCCGGAGGCCATGGATGAATCCGCGCTTCTGAAGGAGCAGCGATCCCAGCTGGACGCAAAGCTGGAGCGATTGCGGGAGGCGTATCTCTCCGGTGTGGAGGATCTTGCCAGCTACGCTGCCGCCAAAGCGGCCCTGGAAGAGCGGGCCGCCCAGATCGACCAGCGCCTCCAGTCTCTCACGGCACCGGCGGATCAAAAAGCGGCCGACTTGCTCATGAAAGAGCAAATCAGCCGCTGCCTGGAAATTCTGAGAGATCCCAATGCCTCCATGGAACAGAAGCACGCCGCCGCCCATGAAGCCATAGACCGCTGCATTTTTTCCAAGGAAGCCAATTCCCTGCGCATCTTTTACCGTCTCTTTTTGCCTGAATAATAGTCTATCGTTGTATGGCGGGCCCGACGGGGAGCTGGGCGCTTCCCTGCGGTATCTGAGCCAGCGCTACTCCATGCCCTACCCGGAGCTCAAGGGCCTCCTGACCGACATCGGTACCGAGGAGCTGGGCCACCTGGAGATGATCGGCACCATCGTCCACCAGCTGACAAGGGACCTCACCGAGGACCAGATCAAGGCTGCCGGCTTTGCCCCCTACTTCATCGACCACACCGCCGGGGTCTACCCCACCGCCGCCTCCGGCTCCCCCTGGAACGCCGCCGGCATGGCCGTCAAGGGCGACACCATCGCGGACCTGACCGAGGATCTGGCCGCCGAGCAGAAGGCCCGGGTAACCTATGACAACATCCTGCGCATGAGCGACGACCCGGACGTCAGCGACGCCATCAAGTTCCTGCGGGCCCGGGAGATCGTCCACTTCCAGCGCTTCGGCGAGGGACTGCGCCTGGCCAAGGACAGACTGGACGAGAAGAACGTCTACTATATGAACCCCTCCTTCGACCGCTGAGCGGCCCCCGGAGCGCGCAAAAACGCCCGCCGTTCCTTTTCGGAACGGCGGGCGTCTGTCGTCTCGCGGTCCGCCGCCCCCTCCAAAGGGACGGCGGGCGATCCTCTTCACGCGCTGCCGCCCCACCGGGGGCGGCTTGCGGAGTTGGCGCTTTGGGGGATCAGGACACGGCGGGAATGGTACCGCTGGACAGATCCGCCACCAGGTGCATCAGACGGGCCCGGTCCTCCCGGCGGGAGGCGAACAGCTCCAGGCTGTCGCCCTCCTCCTGGATCAGACGGCCCACCGCGATGTAGCGGGAGAGAGAAGATTTCAAATTAAAAATGTCTCCCTCCGGGCTCTTCAGATACACGTCGCCTTCGCAGGACTCCACGGTGTCCAGGAACTCCTGGATGTCAGCCTCAGAATGCAATCTCACGGGAAACACACATCCTTTCTGGAATTGATTTGGCAGCCGTTTCCGGCTACGGTTATGGTATATCATGAAGGAGCCGTCCGTGTCTATGGAGGATGTCAATAAGATTTCCCGCCACCCCCCTCGGGAATTTTGGAGGTCCGTACAAATTTGCGTAATTATTTTGTAACAAATCAAAATACGTAATCGATTTTTCAAGAAAAAATCAATATAAAACAGTCCCGACTGCCGATCAGCTGTCCGGCAGTCGGGACCGTGTTTGCGGGGATTTGCGGAGTGGTCGTACCTCAGGGGGCGGGCGTTTGTGCCTGGTCCAGGGATGCCAGCACCGCGGCGGCATCCCCCTCCCCCTCTCCGATCAGGGTCAGGAAGGCCGCCTCGTCGATGACGGGGACGCCCAGCTCCTGAGCCTTGCGCAGCTTGGACCCGGCGGCCTCGCCGGCCACCACGCAGAAAGTCTTTTTGGACACGGACCCGGAGACCTTGGCGCCCAGGGCCTCCAGCTTCTCCCCCGCCTCCTTCCGGGAGAAGGCGGTCAGCTCCCCGGTCAGCACGAAGGTCCGCCCGGTAAGCAGGTCCCCCACCGGCGCCGCCGTGGAGGTCATGTTGACCCCCGCCGCCGCCAGGCGGGCGATCAGGTCCCTGGCCTGGGCCCCGGCGAAGTACTCCGTGATGCACCGGGCGGTGATGGCGCCCACGTCGGGGATGGCGGTCAGCTCCTCCTCCGTGGCGGCCATCAGGGCCTCCATGGAGCCCAGCCGGGCCGCCAGGACCTTGGCGGCCTTCTCCCCCACCTGGCGGATGCCCAGGCCGTAGAGCAGGCGGCTCAAATCGTTGGCCTTGGAGTTCTCGATGGCACGGATGAGATTTTCCGCGGACTTGTCCCCCATCCGGTCCAGCTTGGCAACGTCCGCGGCGCGGAGGCCGTACAGGTCCGCGGCGGTGCGGACCAGGCCTGCGTCCACCAGCTGCTGGATCACGGCGGGGCCGCAGCCGTCGATGTCCATGGCGCCGCGGCTGGCGAAGTGGGTGAGGTTGCGCAGCAGCTGGGCCGGGCACTCGGCGCCGGTGCAGCGCGCCGCCGCGCCGTCCTCGTCCCGGACCACCGGCGCGCCGCACACCGGGCAGGCGTCCGGCAGCACGTAGGGCACGGTGCCCTCGGGCCGCTTCGTGAGGTCCACCTCCAAGATCTCCGGGATGATCTCCCCGGCCTTCTGGACCAGCACCGTGTCCCCCACGCGGATGTCCTTCTCGGCGATGAAGTCCTGGTTGTGGAGGGTGGCGTTGGTGACGGTGGTGCCCGCCAGGCGCACCGGCTCCAGCACCGCCTTGGGGGTCAGGACCCCGGTGCGGCCCACCTGGACCACGATGTCGGTGACGCGGGAGTACTTCTTCTCCGGCGGGTACTTGAAGGCCACGGCCCACTTGGGGAACTTGGCGGTGGAGCCCAGCCGCTCCCGGTCCGCCAGGTGGTCCACCTTGACCACGGCGCCGTCGATGTCAAAGGGGTAGTCCATGCGCTCGTCGTTGATGCGCTCGATCTCCGCCTGGACCGCCGCCGTGCCGGTGAGGGTCTTGTGGGGGATCACCTTGAAGTGCTGGCTGGCCATGTAGTCCAGAGTCTCGGCGTGGGAGGAGAAGGTCTTTCCCTCCGCCAGCTGGAGGTTGAACACCTGGATGTCCAGCCTCCGCTCAGCGCAGACCTTGGGGTCCAGCTGCCGCAGACTTCCGGCGGCGGCGTTGCGGGGGTTTGCCATCAGGGGCTTGCCCTGGAGCTCCCGCTGGGCGTTGAGCTCGGCGAACACCGCCCGGGACATGTAGACCTCCCCCCGGACGATGAGCCGGGGGAGCTTGTCCGGCAGCGTCATAGGGATGGAGCGGACGGTTTTCAGGTTCTCCGTCACGTCCTCGCCCACCCGGCCGTCGCCCCGGGTGGCGCCCCGGACGAACACGCCGTCCCGGTACTCCAGGGCAACGGAGAGGCCGTCCACCTTGGGCTCCACGGAGTAGGCCACGGCCTCGCCCAGGGCCTCGGCCATGCGGCCGCAGAACTCCGCCACCTCGTCGCCGTTGAACACGTCCTGGAGGCTCTCCAGGGGCACCGGGTGGTCGTAGGTCTCAAAGCCCTCCAGGATCTTGTCCCCCACCCGCTGGGTGGGAGAGTCCGGCGTGATCTCCTCGGGGTGCTCTGCCTCCAATTCCTCCAGGCGGCGGTTGAGCCGGTCGTACTCGTAGTCCGGGATCACCGGCGCGTCCAGTACATAGTATAGGTAGCTCTGCTGGTTCAGAAAGTCCCGCAGCTGTTTCATTTCCTCCCGGTAGTCCATGGGATACCTGCCTTTCTTTGGTGCGGGGGAGGGCCACAGGCCCTCCCCCTGCCGTTGCGTTTTAGTTGCCGTTGAGGATGTAGTCCTTCAGATCCTCCTCGTAGGTGTCCGGATCCGTGCTGAAATAGGTGTAGCTGTCCGGCACCGAGCCCACGATCACCGTCTCCGCCACGATGAAGGAGTTGGAGACCTTGGTGGCGGTGGTGAAGCCCGGCAGCAGGATGCTGACGTACACGTCGATGGTCAATATGATCTGGTGCTTGGTCTGGTTGATGCCCGCGGAGGTGAAGGCGTTTTGAAAGCTGGCCTGAGAGGACCCCACGGACTCCATCCGCACGGTGATCCGGGGCCCCCGGCCGGCCAGCAGCGCCGAGCCCGTCAGGCTCCCGATGGGGATGGACAGGTCCTTGGCGGACACCTGGTTGATCCGCTCCAGCACCGTCTGCAGGATGTGGGACTGGAGCAGGTTGAAGGCCGCCATGTTGCTGCGCACGGCGGTGATCTTTCCGTCGTTGTCCTTCTCGAAGTTCACCAGGTTCTCATAGTCCAGCTCGCCGGAGGCGATGGCCTCGTCCACCGACTGGGTCACGATCTGGGTCACGGCGTTGGACACCCGGGTGGTGGCGAGAGAGGTCAGCAGCGGCTTCATCTGCGCCGCCGCCAGGGCCAGCGCCGTCAGGGCCGCCGCCACGGCAGTCAGCGCCGCCAGCCGCCCCAGCCGCAGCCGGGCCAGCCGGCGGCGGTAGTAGTGAAATCCCAGAGCCATGGCACTTCGCCCCCCTTCCCGCCATCCTATGCGGGCAGGGGTTGACCCTAGGCCGGAAACTTACCGGAGGGCCTTCACCAGATCCTTGAACACCCGGCCCCGCTCCATGAAGTTGGCGAAGCGGTCGAAGGAGGTGCTGGCCGGGGACAACATCACCACGTCCCCTGCTTTGGCGCGGCTGTCCGCCAGGGCCACGGCGGCAGGGTAATCGCTTACCTCCAAAATCTCCAGCCCGGCGTAGTTGGCCGCCTGCTCCACGGCGGCGCGGATCACTCCGGCGGTGGCGCCGCAGAGGATCAGCAGCTTCACGTGCTCGTTGACCTCCGGGCCCAGAGGCGCGTAGGAGATGCCCTTGTCCTTGCCCCCGGCGATGAGGATGACCTTCTCCGGGAAGCTGCGCAGCCCCGCGATGGTCCGGCTGGGGCTGGAGGCGATGGAGTCGTTGTACCAGCGGACGCCATTGCGCTCCCGGACCAGCTCGATCCGGTGCTCCACGCCGCCGAATTCCCGGGCGAAGTCCCGGATGGTCTCGTCGCTCACCAGGCCGTCCACGGCGGCGATGGCCGCCAGGTAGTTCTCCACGTTGTGGACGCCGGGCAATTTGATGTCGGCGATGTCCATCACCACCCGCTCGCCCTGGCCGTCCCGGACCACCACGCTGGTGCCCCGGAGGAACGCGCCCTCGTCCACCTCTTTTTGCCGGGAGAACCACCGCACCCGCCCCGGGGCCTTGGCGGCGGAGCGGACGGTGTCGGCGTTGTCGGCATTGAACACGGCCAGGTCCTGGGCGGACTGGTGTGTAAAGATATTTTCCTTTGCAGCAATGTACTCGGCGTAGTCCTTGTGGACGTCCAGGTGGTTGGGCGAGAGGTTGGTCACCACGGCGATGGCCGGGCTCTTTTTCATGGTCATCAGCTGGAAGGAGCTCAGCTCCAGCACCGCCCAGTCCGTGGGCGCCATGGCGGCGGCCTCGCTGAGCAGCGGGTGGCCGATGTTTCCGCCCACGTGGACGGTCCGTCCGGCCCGGCGCAGCAGCTCGGAGATGATGGTGGTGGTGGTCGTCTTGCCGTCGCTGCCGGTGACGGCGATCATGGGACAGGGGCACACGTCGAAAAAGGCCTCCATCTCACTGGTCAGCCGGCTGCCCCGCTCCACGGCGGCGGCGATGGGCGGCAGGTCCGGCCGCAGGCCCGGGGTCCGGAAGATCACGTCCTCGGTGAGATCGGCCAGGTAGTCCTCCCCCAGCTTCAGCGCCACGCCCCGGGCGGCCAGCTCCGCGCCGAAGTCCCCCAGGTCGGTCTTTTTGTCCCGGGCGGTGACGGCGCAGCCGTGGTCCACCAGCAGCTCGATCAGGGGCCGGTTGCTGACGCCCACGCCCAGCACGGCGGCGCGCTTGCCCCGCAGGGAATTCATATAGGTATCCAGATCCATGGAATCGCTCCTTTTATCCCCCGCGCAGCGGAGGCTCATACGATGGAAATGATACCACAAACAGGCGGAAAATACAACGGGGCCGGAGATTTTCCGCGTTGACTTTCTCCCCGCCGTCGGTTACAATAGCCTTTGCGAGGAAGACAGACAGTCGCGTGGGCAGGCCGAAAGGCCGTCCATGAGGAAAGTCCGGGCTCCACAGGGCAAGGATAACGGGTAACGCCCGCCGAAGGCGACTTCAGGAAAAGTGCAACAGAGAGATACCGCCAGAGCGGCTGATCCGTGCCGGCAAGAATGGAATAAAGGTGAACAGAGATGGAATGCGGCGTCCGGGTCCTGCGGGGTCCGGGCAGGCGGTGAGCGGGCCGAAGGCTCCCTCCTTCCGCCGAACAGCGCAACGGCCTCTGCGCGGGACAGCGCAGGGGTGTTGTGTGAAGAGGGACGAAGGGTCCCTCTTCACCATTTCGATCAAACCCGCCGAAGGCGGGCGGTCCCGCAGGGACCGATGGCACCTTTCCACCCTTACCAGTGCGGCTCAGCCGCCCTGGTAAGGGTGGAAAGGTGCGGTAAGAGCGCACCCGACGGCTCGAGAGTGTCCGTCGCTGTAAACTCTATCCGGAGCAACACCGTGGAAAGGACAGATGGCCGGCCCGGCCGTCCTTAGGAGGTGGCTTGAACGCACCGGCAACGGCGCGTCTAGATAGATGACTGTCAGATACAGAACCCGGCTTACAGTCTCCCTCGCAAGATACGGCCCCGGCTGCGCAACGGCAGCCGGGGCCTTTTCGCATATGAAGGCT
>OLGB01001077.1_pt1 | contig 34727 bp, 39 predicted proteins | sample 1605691 | NCBI WGS metagenome assembly OLGB01 (sample SAMEA3888925, study PRJEB22519) | human gut metagenome | biome: human gut; feature: human-associated habitat; material: faeces | place: Denmark | collected 2010
TAGGTTGGAAAACTCCGCGTGAGGTTTTTGTTGCACTTGCTTGACTTTCTGCCGTCTAATAGGGAAGTCAGTGATATTTGGTCAATAATTCTTTGGGCACATCGGGCTGGTACGTCATAAACCAGCACATGCTCCCTGCACTGCTTATTGCAGCCAATAAGGCAAGTGCTGATACTGATTTGCATACGCAAAGTGCAAATCTCTGAAATAAAGTTTTCATTTATTTACCTCCTTATTTTGTTTGAAATAAATCCCGCTACTATGGAAACGCCTGCAATACAGCTTCCTGTATAATACATTGAAAGCGCTTTAGATGGCTCGCAAAAACTTGCAAATATAATGCCCCAAAATAAGCTGAGTAGAGCAAGTCCCATTCCGATTATACGAAGTTTCCTTTGACGTTTTAGGGAAACCGTTTTGTTAGCCGCTTCAACAGGTGCAACAAATACGAAAAGCACAAACATACATGCACTGGTAATAGCGCCGTAATTCATACACTTATAAACATGATTGTTTATGGCGATGGCTATCAGATAGGCCAAAGAGAAAATAATCAAACAACGTGTGTGGGACGTGGCATGGTATCCTCCTCCAGTTATACGATACTGAACAAAACCCAGTAAATATAATGTCCAGGAAAATGGAACATCCAGCAAAGCAGAAGATAAATGCAGTATGGCTATCCCTGCAAAACTGGATAGCAAGAGTTCAAAACCATAAGTGTAAATATTCTCTTCAGATGCATCAATGGTTCTGCATGAAATTAAGAGGTTAACAAAAAAGGATGAAAGCTTTACAAACATAATATTTACAACCCCATAATCACTTGTGATTTAAGCATATAAAAGATTCACCTGATCTGGCCGATGGACATAATGTGGATGATTTTGCGCCACAAAAGGTGAAAAAGTCTTGAAATGACAGTGAAATTATCACACAACAGCTGCTATTCGGTATGGCGCGGCTCCCGGAAAAACAACGTTCACTATCATTCTGCTTTAAGGTATTTCACGATCTCCACTTTTGTTGCTCTATACGCAAAGAACAAGCTGAACACAAGAGTAAGGCTGAGGCTGCACACGGCAAACATCAGCACGGAACCGGTCGAGGCGGATACAGTCCATGTATTTCCCAATGCAAAATGCTGATAGAGCTTATAAACTGCCAGAGTATCCGCTGTAATCGCCACAGCAAGCAAGGTGCTGCACAGCATGACTATAATGCTCTCCAGCAGAAACTGTCCTATAACGGAAAAAGCAGAGGCACCTATCGCCCGCTTTACTCCGATCTCAAACCGTCGATCCGACAAGGCGTTGGAAAAGCAGCCGAACAAGTTGATGCTGAGCAGTATGTATAAGACAACCGTAATAAGAAATTTGACCTGAGTCTGCGCCTGTATCTTTTCCGTGGCCGCGTTTTGCGCAAGGCACACGGCGTGCAGCACAAGGTCGAATTTCTGAGCATGTGCCGCGATTTTCTCCGGCTGAGAGGAATTAAACAGTATAACAGACCTTGCAGTGAGCAGCTCAGTTGCGTCCGAGCCGCTCAATATGGATTGGGAAACATAAATTCTGGCCTCTCCGACGAGATGCCCGTCTTTATTGTAGTACAGCGATCCCTCGCCGATATCCTCGCACACGCCCACTACCTCGGTTTCCCAAACCATATGCTCTCCGTCAGCCAGACTGACAGGGACTGACAGCTTCATCGGCAGTTTGCCGTCGGAGGAGACGGAGCGAAAAAAGCTTTCATTTATAATGGCTTTATTGCCGCTGAGAGGAAAACCCTCGCCCATTATCACATCTACATTTGTGGTATAATTCTCTTGAATATTCTCATCGCTAATATCACGAAATACGAATGAGGCATTGTTCGGGAGAATTGAAATTGTGGCACGAACACTGTCGTATTGCTTCAGAACGGTGTCAGTTTCCAGAAATCTATAGCTGGAAGCCGATGGCATCCGGTCGCTGATCTGCTTTTCAAGAATGTTTATCTCATCGCTGTTTTCGTATGTGTAAGCCATGACGATTCCCCGCGGAGAGGCGAATATTTCCTTGTAGGAGTTATATAGACTTGAATCTACAAAAATCATATATCCAAGCAGTATGGCAAAGGAAAATACTATGGTTATGGAGAGCATTGTGTAGCTACGTAAGTTCCGCAGAACCATTTTGCAGGCGTGTTGGAAATGAGATTCATGCCTCATGCAGAAAACCTCCCTCCAAACGCAGTACCGTATCCGCTGCCTTGGCTGTCTGCTCATCATGGGTAATTAAAATGATGCCCCTGCCTTGCTGATGTTCATGGCGCAGCAGCGAGATGATGATCTCGCGGTTTGCAGGATCAAGATTGCCAGTGGGCTCATCCGCTAAAATCAGGCACGGATCCAAGATCAGAGCCCGTGCAACGGCCACACGCTGTTTTTCGCCGCCGGATAGGGTAACGACCCGCTGAGAAAGCAGATGCTCAATTTTAAGAAGCGAGATCAGTCTGTCGAAATTCCGACTGTCCCCGCCGTCCTCGTACATGCACGGCAGAAGGATATTTTCTTTACAGGACAGGGTAGGGATGAGGTTGTAGCTCTGAAATATAAAGCCGATATCATGCAGCCGCAGCTTGGGGTAGTCCACACCTGCGCGGATCAGAGTTCCGTTAAAGCTGTATTCGCCGCCGTCATGGCTTTCCACAAGCCCGAGAATATTCATAAGAGTTGATTTGCCGGAGCCGGAGGAGCCGAGAATCGTCACATAGCTGTCATTTCTAACACAAAGGTTTATGTCCTGCAAAACAGGACGGTCATAGGACTTGCGGACATGGGACAGCCTCAGATCAAGATCCCGCATATTAGTTCTCCACCAATGTTTTGTATCCAGAATCGCAGAAGGATCCCTCTTCTACGCCGCTGATGCAGATATAGGTTCCGTCTGTATATCCAATTTGCACTTCGGCTTCGGAAAGAAAATGTCCGTCCTGAGTTACCGTTCGCAGAAAATAAGAGTCAGAACCTGCCTTCCTGTACACGCATTCCGCATTTACCACGAGAGCCTGAGTATATACTTTTCCGGTAGTCAAAGTTAATTCGCTGAAGGTCTGACCGTATCGCAGACCGTCCGTGTCATATTTAATCAGCACTCTGGTCAGATTTTCGTCCGTGCAGATATCATCCACCTTCAGCACGGTAAGCCGGCTTCCGTTTTCATCTGTTAATTTCAGCGATTCGCGTTCCAAAACAGCTCGCTGCGTGCTGCTTACATAGCATTCCAGAGCAAGATCATCCAGAGAATCCATTCGCAGATAGGGTGCAGTCCCCAGAACGATCTCCCTGATCACGCCGCGGCAGCCGGATAAAATTTTTCTGCTTCCGTCATAAGCAATCACGTCGCCCGGATGGAGAACATCCCCAATGGCAACAAGAAATCTGAGGCTGTATGGATCGCTGACGTTAAGCTCTGCGAAAAAAACCGACGCACTGACAATGGTCCCGCTGATCGTAACGGTTTCCTCAATGTCACGTCGGACAATGGGCACAACGTCACCGTAGGCAAGCTCCTCTACCACCGGAACTGTTTCCGCTTGGTACTGAAGCTGTTCATTACGGGAAATGATATACAGAAGTCCCACCGGCATAAGCAGCAGACATACCAAAACAAAGTAAAATGCTTTGGTCAAAACTTTCTTGAATATGTACATGGAATTTCCCTCAGTCGGCTGTCATTTCCCAACTGCATTGATATAGCTAATGTAGTAAGAAAGAACATCAATACCTTCTTCATTCGCTATATAAGCAAAAGTGTCCGGGAGCGATTGGGTGAAATAGAAAGGAATACCCAATTCGTAAGTCTCACCACTGCACTGGTACTCAAGCATAAGGTATCTAGTGTCCCAACCGCCCAAAGATTCCGAGAAAAACGGATCTGTAATTTGGACGTTTAGGCATACAGAATCACTGGCCTCCAGCTCAATTGGTTGCACTGTATCCCACTCTGTATCGATCACTGCGCCGTCAGCTGCGGACTGGACGACAGATACGCTTTGAATCTTCACATCCTCAGTACCGTAAAACCGAATTCCTGTGATACGAACATCGTTGGTGGCTGTATATTTTATGTTATCCAACATGATGCTGCCATCGTTGCTGATATCTACACTGAAGCCGAAATAAGCGACATTATCGTCACAATTCAGACTGAAGTTGGGATCACCGGCGTACTCCCCTGCTTCGGATGTCTTGCCGCAGAGCGTTCCGAGCTGATATGTCCGTGTTTCACCCTTTACAGTCACTGACAGAGCATCCAAAACGGCATCGCCATCCACAGTCTCAATGGGAACGCAAAGTGCCAGCACATATCGATAGAGCACAGGCTTTTTGCTCTCATCCAGCTTACGAAAGGCGCTGCGCATGCCGTCAATTTCTGCTTTGCGTTCAGCTGAAAGCGATCCTGCTGTATACTTCAAAAGCTCGTCAGCAGAGACTCCCTGATATAAAAGAAATATATCTTCGTATATAACGCATTTGCCGGTATCTCCGTCATAAGGGTCAAGATAATAGATCATGTCCCCGCCTGTTGATGTGCTGACATCAACATCGCTTTGTTCCAGTGGTGATGCAGACAGCAGTGTCAAGTTAATGCTGTTTGTTGACACAAAACCCTGTTCATAGATCATAAAGCAATTATTGTCGAATAATCCCCAATAGTTTTGCGGAATTTCAGGGAATACCAAATCGCTTGATGCAGTTTTCCCCGCAGTTTCCTGCGATGAACAGGCTGCAAGAGCAATGATTAGCATAATCGCTGCAAACAGCCCAAATACTTGCTTTCTCATATTGCCAGCCTCCCGGTTTTGCGTTAAACTGACGGGACTAAATTCCCGTCAGTTTAACCATTTTATCGCATTGAGAGATCAAATAGGGATTAATTATACTTTATAAATAACAATAGTGCCAGTGGTGTTTTTGGGAGCAGACGTAATGGTCTTAGTCCAATTTACGGTTTCACTGGAAGCAGTAGAGGTAATAACCTCTTCAACAACTTTATAGCATGTGAATTTAGCGCGGAAACAGTAACTACCAGATGCATAATTAGACGAAATCTTATATGTATTACCCAATCGTACTCCTGCGCTGGCAGAATCAGCAACATTTAATGTTCTTGCCAAGGAGGAGAAAGCGGTTGCGTAATTGGAAGTTAAGCTACTGGTTGAGTGGCAGTATACAGTCTCCGTTTTTTCATAAGTATAAATTGTGTTGGTTCCATATACATGTTTTGCACAATTGCCTCTGCTAAAGTTGACAGTCTTGTCGTTTGCAGCCCAAAGAACCATCTTTGCAAATTGCCCGTACTGAGAATTACCATTAAGTACATAAGATGCACTGCCAACGGATGTTGCTGCGCTGGCTGAAATGGGAATGCACACGATCATACAAAGGGTCAGAAAGATTGATATTATTTTTTTCATTACAACCTCCTTTTGTTTGAAACATTTTTTCAATATTGTGATATGGCTGATTGCTGAGTCTTTTATTGAAGTCTGCTTTCAATTGGCGAGCATGCTTAAAACATATACGTTGTAGCTACTATTACGTATCTGCTGGGCATTATATATAACAAACGATGGCCAGTCGTCGTTATTTATATGCGGAAGCTAATTCACGAAAGTGCCATTAGCGAATTTTGTCCGATGCCAACATAGCTTGATTTTTCCTTGTAATAATTATACTCTTACTGCCAGCATGCAGCAAGAGCTTAGGCACAACAGGTAGCTTCTGTGGCGTGAACGGCAGTAGGCTGCGTTGAAAATGCAGAGAGAGTGCGATATAATATCATCTGAAACCATCCATCTTGATTTTTTGCTTTCGATGCCATGCTTTTTGGAGGCGTAAAAACGCCGCTGTTGATATGTTTATTGCGCGAGTCCACCGACTAATACGATGGCTATTGTAAGCGTACAGGTGCTTTACAGTTTTGATAGAGTTCAAATGTGTTCAAGCAAGACAAACGCATGTTTTGGATTTATTTGTCTGGTGCATTTGTGAGGGCTTTAACTCCGTATGGGCGCATTTGAGCCTATCTGCACAAACAGTATGTGCTCTCATTAATCAGCGGTAAGCTTCACAATGTATAAAAGTCTACTTCTATCGGATAAACATATAAGCCTGAATTGAATAGGGGGGGTGATTTGCTTTGGACAAGATCCGTATTGGAATATGTGACGACGAGGTTGCAGATTTGATTGCAGTGCTTCAGTTGGCTCAAGAGTATGATGCTGGGCAGCAAATGCACATTTCAACATATGTACGGGCAGCAGACCTTTTAGCAGAAGCAAAAAATGCGGCTTTCGATATTGCCTTGTTGGATATTGAGATGGAGCCTCCAACGGGATTTGATGTGGCAAAGGAGCTAATAGCCCTAGAGAGACCGCCAGTCATTATTTTTACGACAAAAAGCAGCGCATATTCTTTGAAGGGATATGGTATCGCATTGCGTTATTTGCAGAAGCCATTGATAAAAGCTGACTTTTATGAAGCAATGGACTCTGCAATTCGAGAAGTGAAAGCCCATCGGTTCTCCTTTGTAGTTGGAAATACAATGATTGTTTTGCCGATCAATGACGTTCAGTACATAGAAATGTTTGGACATTATGCCATAGTGCATGATGCAAATAATGAATATAGATTCCGCAGTACTCTAAAGGAGATCATTGCTGGACTGCCCAAAGGTTATTTTGCGATGCCCCATAAAAGTATTTTGGTCAATTTAGAACATATAAAATCCGCAACGTCCACAGACCTCCTAATGGACAACGGTGTCAGATTGCCGATCAGTAGGAGAAAGCAGCAGGAATTTAACCAAATGTTTTTTGGCTTTCTTGGGAGGTAAGCAGATGTACATTGCTTCCGAATTATTAATTGTCCTAATAGAAATTGCTATTATTCATTTATATTTGCAGGGGCTGTTTGTTAAGAAAGCGCTTCCACTGTGGTTGTGGCTTTCGAGCTACTTTTTGTTTGGTGCAGCAGCTTCGGCGCTTTCTTTCATACCTGACGCATCTTACGTAAGGCTTGCATTTTTTGGCGTTGGAGTTTTCATCTTAGGGTGGCGTCTATTTACATCAACAATTATTCAAGCAGTGTTTTGCAGTGCCTTATTTTGTGCAGTTTTTGTTTTGACTGACGTTTTAATGTATCTTCTACTTACAATGTTTCAGATCGATAGTTCTCGGCTGCTTGTTGCTGGACTGCCTAGGGTGATTTGGAGTATTGCGTCTCATGCAATGACATTTACACTTGTACTGATTATTATTTCCATTGTTAATAGAGGGCGTTCGGTTATCACCTTGCCATTTATATTGGTAATTGTGCCGGGATGTATAATAAGTATCATTTTAGGCTGTTATTTTTGCCGTATTGCTCAAAATGGTGATAATCTGTTTCCGATTCCATTCCTGCTGGCCTCAATCGGTTTGATATATATGAATATATTGTTGGTGTTTTATGCAGAACAAGCGAAAGCAGCATCAGATGAGAAAATGGAGTTGGAGTTGGAAGAACAGCACTACATCATGCAGGAACAGTATTATGAGCAACTGCGTAATGAGCAAAATGAAACTCGCGCAATGTTCCACGAAATTAACAAATACTTGCTGGCGATGCATGCTCTAATTGACGGGAACGATTTGCAGCAAGCGTCTCGGACACTTCAAGATGCCGAGGAATTGTTTGGCGAGCTTGGTCAGGTGACAGATGTCGGCAATTCCGTTATCAACATCATTTTGAATGAGTATCGACTGAAAATGATTACAGAAGAAATCTCTTTTTCTTTTGATGTAAGCGTTCCACCAAATTTGGGGATTACGGCAGTCGATGCATATATATTACTTGGAAATGCATTGGATAACGCAATTGCTGCTTGTAAGTTGCTCCCTCCGGCAAAAAGATATGTACACTTGCAGATTAGGAAGTTCCATGAGATTCTATTCTTTCGAATCCGTAATCCGTTTCCGAAAGCATATCATGCGCGCAAGCGGGAAAAGGGGCATGGATATGGTTTAAAAAACATAAAAAAGTGTGTTGAGAAATATGGAGGAGATGTCCAAGTGTCAACCACCGCCTTTGTGTTTGAGCTTTCTGCGCGCATAAACATCGGATAGTGGGTGAGATTTAAATTACAATCCCCCAAGTTTCAATGTTTTGCAAGCGATGTACGGAGATACCCGCTCGAGCAAAGATTTATAAGCTCCTGCTGCAGTAGGAGCTTATAAATAGATTATCGGGGGGGATGTTTCTCCCAACCCATTTAACACGGATTTTATTTGTGCCTTCGCATCGCAAGCGATGCTGAAAGAGCACGGTCGCAAACGACCGTGCTCTTTCTTTTAATAGTAGCAGAGGTAACCACTGTTTCAGCAGCCAAGTATACAGCAACTCTTGCATGATATTGCGGTTTTCGCTGTAGTGCAGGTTCCCCCAGTATGTATAGTGCAGCTTGTTCAGGAAGAACTTGACCACACGGTTTTAAATTTTGCGCTTACTGTCACCAATGCTGGGCATGGAGCCAACTCCACTTCAGTTAAGTCCAAGCCATGCACATATTGCTGCACCAGCAATAATCACTATAATTGGCACGAAAATCTCCCAAAAACCTTTCGATGCCAAGTTCCCCTCTTGGGGGGCGTGATTGGATGTTTTGCATTTAGTCTCAATAATGTCCTTTGAGGCAATGGTGCTATTTGAAATCTTATTACCATCACCAATGTGGATACTGTTATCCTCGTACTGGATGATGGTAGGTGGCTGTAGACGAGGATTGCCTTTTTTCTTGGCGAGAAGAGCATCTCGCAGACTAATTACCAACATTTCATTTTCCGAGGAGAGTATGAATTCCTGCTGTTCTGATTTAGAGGAGTGACTTACATAAATGCTTATGATCGCTTGAACCCAATTTTCGGAAACATAAACATTCATGTATTTTACACGGATGGTTTTCCCGAAAGCATACTTCTTAAATTCATCAATTGATTTGCACTCATATGACATACTGTCTGAATCAAATGCAATAATGCAATCTAGTGTAAGATTGTTTTGAGATTCAAAAACAAACATTAAAGCGTTTCTCATCCAGTCGTATGTAGAGACCACATTGTCATAAGAGTCGATTCGGTGTTCATTATCTAGGTACTTATATGAAATATCAGCCATGCTCCCCACCTCCAACCAAAATTCTAGAATCCCTGAACTTGTTTTTATCACCCACATTAATGCTATTATCGGTAAAAATATAATTGTTTACAATTTTATTTATTTCTTCAATTTCTTCGGGAGCTTTTTCAGCTGTATCTACATCTAAATTGTCCAAGCAACCATACTCCTTATCCAACTTAAGGAATACATGCGTAAGTGTGGTTTTGATTTGACTCAAAATTTTCTGCAAGAAATTCAATGGCACCGTCTGATAAATGCTTGTGCATTGAATACCCGTTTTATCCAAGACATACCCACTCAGTATAGAAAAGTCTCTTATATAAGATTGCTTATCCGGATTGTCTACAAAGTCTTGCAAAGAAGAGATGCTATCCATAATGGGAATGTTATAAATATCAGGGAGCTTTTCCTCCAAAACATTTGTAAAGGTAAACGGACAATTCGTAACTTTGAAGCTACCGTTTATTCCGGAGTAAACAAAATGAATAGACTGTATGTTCCTATACTTTGGCAATGTATCGCTTCGGGAATAGCCGTGTAACTCTGCTTCGGCCCATGCTGACAGATCTTCGTTTTCCAAGTCAGAAGCTATAATCATAAGTCGCTGCAAGGCCACTTCCATAGAAATCTGATTATTTGCGAGTTCCTTGATTATTTTGCTTTTAGCCATAAAGCATACCATCCTTTATATCAACCTAATTTTACTGGTCAGAAACTGCTGCATTATGCTCTGCTTGACTTGACGGCATTTTGTGAGTTTTTTCAATGCTGTAATTTCACCATCCAAATCAGACAGAATGGCGGAGACTGCTTGGTGTTCCTCATATTTCGGTATAACTAGTTTTGTCAGTGTGATGCTTTCTTTGCTGACAGAAGAAACCTTTGTACCAACGATAAAGGGCAAAGGCTCATCGTGGAGACATGCTGTATTCAGGCAATAAACTGGGGATTTTTCGTTAAAGCACATTTCTAGTCTACAAAGCAGGGCACTCTACATTTATAACTTAGAGTGCCTGTACAACGGTTTCATCTTCTGCGGTATAAGCAATAACAATATTGCCGGATTGCAGATAGCATTCTTCAGAAAAGCAGCTTAGGTAAATTTCTTTTTCAATATACGGAATTTCATAGCTATTGGCTATGAGGGGGGACTCTAAATTTTACGAGAATATCGCCATGGTGAAGATTTTTGAGCTTACTGCTATCCGATAGCTGTACCATGGTAAAAGCATTGTTGAGAGTTAAATCAAATAGGTCGCCAAACACAAAAAGAAAGCTATAAGTTTTGCCAAGTTAGCATTAAGATTTAAGCGCAGTAATAGGCACCACAAACACTCCATCTAGCCGCTGATAGGCTGCATTTGACATACCGCACAGCACGCAAAGAACTGCAGGAGGCTTCCCCTTGGGATCTTCTGAAATCTGCTTTTTGATTTCCAGCAAGTTAGCTGCAGCAGCGTCAATTTGGTTGGCGCCCAGTTTGATTTCAAAAGCACACCATTGACCATTTGGCAGTTCAAGGACAGCATCGATCTCTTGGTTTTTGTAGTCTTGATAGTGGTATAGATTCGCACCGAAAGACTCCGCATAAACACGAAGATCTCGTTCACAGAGAGCTTCAAACAAGAAGCCGAGCGTCTCCAAATCGCCCATTAGTCCGGCAGGGGTGGCTTTTAGTAAAGCACAGGCCAGTGAAGGGTCGGAGAAGTGCCGCTTTTCAGCCTGTTTAATACGAACGGAGGAACGGATGTTGGATGAGAATGGCGGTTGATTGTCCGTAATAAACAATCGCTTGAAAATGTCCAAGTATGCTGCCACTGTATTACCATCAATAGTTTCGGCGTCTACTGCACTGATGTCCTTCATCAGGGTCTTATTCGTGACGGTCGTGCTTTCGTTCCGTGCCAATGAGCGCAGCAGCAGACGCATTTTCTGCGTATCCCGCTTGATGCCGTCAATACGGTATACATCGTCATCAATTACCGCATTCAGATATTCTACAGGAAGCAGCATCGCCTGTTCCAGCGGCAATCCGAGACTTCCAGGCCAGCCGCCGCGAAGGATCAGCTCAACCAGCTTTTTGAGGTCTACGTCGCCAGTCATGGCAGGCATCAGCTTGCCGTGACACAGCTTTTCCAAAGAGACCTTACCGCTGGAATCACCGGACTCATACAGTGACATAGGCCGCATCCGTAGCTTAGCAATACGGCCGGCACCGCTGTGCAAGATGCCTTTGTGGTTCGGAGTAGCAGAACCGGTCAGAATAAATTGCCCTTTTTCCGCAACTAGATCAACCTTATACCTTACGGCATCCCAAATTGGGGGGACTTCCTGCCATTCGTCAATCAGTCGCGGAGTTTCACCATCTAGAACCAAAGCGGGAGACAATTCGGCCAACTGACGGTTCTGAAAGTTGTTGGCGGGGTCGCCAATGTATATCGCACTTTTGCTGTGATAGGAGGAAGTCCAGGTTTTTCCGCACCACTTAGGCCCCTCAATGCAAACGGCACCAAACGCCGACAGATATTCCTTAACTTTTGTATCAATCACGCGGGGTTTGTAATTCGGTATATCCATAAACGCTCACCTCGACTATAAGCTTAGTTTATTATATCCTATTCAGCTGAATTTCGCAACTCTAGTCAGTCAGATTTTCAAATTTCGTTAGGCTGAATTTTCGATTTCTAACCAATCAAATTGCAGTAAAAGTTGTGTGAAAAGCCAATACGAATGAAATCATTATGGGGGCACTTATCAATGTGACGCAGCATCCTGTCATTCTGCTTTATTATTCGTTCAGCATCACATCTGCTCAATAGCAGATGTGATGCTGTTAAATATCATATTGAGAGACAGCTAAAAAAGAAACAAGATAAATATGTACCAGCCGCCAAACATGGCGGCTGGATTTTTAATACGCTGGGACACCATATCCAAGGATCTCATAGTATCCCACGGGATATTGACGCTGTCGGCAGCTGTCGCCGGAATTGCCCTCGATGGTGTAGACAATGCCGTTTTCGCATTTCTCCACGATGCCGACATGGTCGGACAGCCCGTCCTGCGGACCGGAGCTGCCTTTGCTGTCCCAATCGAAGAAAATGATCTGTCCGGCGGACGGCTCAAAGCTGTTGTCCTGCCATTGCCCACGGTCTTTGAACCATTGTACGCCGTGGACGCAGCCTGCGAATTTCGGTATCACGCCGCTGTCAATATAGCCGCACTCGTTGGCGCACCAAGAAACAAAGCAGGCGCACCATTCCACACGGCTTCCGAAGCCGTACCAAGACCAGTAGGGAAGACCGCCTACATTTCCGACCTGAGACAGTGCCACTGAAACTATCGCATCGTCACCATAGTAGATACCGTAGAGGACAGCAGACCACATACTGCGGTTTTCTTCGGCAAGCAGTTCTGAGAGCTGCTGCCGTTGGCCGGCGTTGAAGTTGAAGCGGTCTGCCATTTCCTCGGCGGTCTTATGGCTGACCGTGATATAGAGATATGTGCGAGTAACCTTTTTCGTGGCCTCTATGATGTTGCCATGACCGTCAGCGGTTTCGGTTAAGACCTTCTCTGGCTTCCTCTCGGTGCGGGAAGATATTTCGTTCATCTGCCAAAAAATATCCTTGAGGATGGCTTTCTTGCTATCGTCTACTGTGGCGACTTCCTGCGGATCGTCGGGGTCAGTGGTGGCTTTTACCGCATACACCGCCAGCACCTCCGGCCATACGGCACGAGAGCCGGACATTTCAAGCTTGTCGTGTGTGGTGCTTTCTCTCGCAGCATCGATCTGCGCCTGATAGTCATTATTGATCTCCTGTACAACCTGCCGCATAGTATGCCCCGTGCCGCTGTCCTCACCGGAGAAGAAGATACCGAAGCAGGAGGTGGCGATCATCCCAATCAGGCAGATTACGATGATGACGGTAACGGAGATCCATCCACCGGCAGCGATAGCTGCGGCTACAGCCTTCGCTTTAGCAATTACGGCTTTAACAGCGGCAGCAGACTTGACAGCCACCTTCCTTGTGGAACTCGCAAATGCCTTTCTACTGTGACTATTTGTTTTGATGGTGTTATGCGGCTGCTTTTTCGGCAAGTCCGCCTTTCTCCACTGAAAATAGCCCTTTGCATTGGAGATGCTCTTCTTGGTGGCTTTCATACCCTTGCGGCCGACTTTATCCAGCCCGTGAGCGGCTTCATGGCTGGCCGTTTCCACCCCGGTCAAGGTGCGGTCGGCGGCGTATTCTTCAGGAGAGGATTCTGCCGCAAAAACGCTGTGCTCCGCCTTGTTCTTGGTGCGGACATAGGCATTCTTCATCCGCTCAGCGGCTACCGCCGATTTGTCGATCGCCTTGACCGTTCCCTTGAGCACATCCCGTGTCTTAATTTCAGGCATCGCTGCCCACCTCCGCAGAGGGTGCGGTGATCCGCTTGGCGACAACGACCATGCGCCCGTTTTTGCGACTGTATTCGCAGGTGGAGAGCGTGATCAGCTTGTCGTCGTATTCTGCCGTAACGCCGGTGTCGTAAAGAGAAAGCGCCTTGCATTGAGTGATATAGGCGTCAAAGTCCTCCGCCGACTCCGCACGGGTGAAGTGGTAATACTTGAAGCCCTGCTCGGAATAGGCAACGGTCTTGAACACCGCCACGATCTCATATTCACCAAAGCCGGACAGCGTATCGAAGCGAATGGTCTTGTGCTCCTGATAAAAGTCCTCACTTTCATATTTGCAGAGATCGGCAAACATCGTTCCGTTGTTCATGTGGTGGCCGTAGATCACGCAGTTGTCGGACAGCGCAAGATCGCAGTTTTCCTGTACATAGGGCACGCCGTAATCGCTGTACTGCTTGTCAAAGCCCCGTTTCAGATAGAAATTCGGCTCGTTCACGGTCTGCATCACGGGATAGTCGATGTTCGTGCCGGGAATGGAGAGCCAGCCCACAAAGTCGCTGTTCTGCTCCTGCACCGCCCGGTACTTTTCAAATGCCGCCAGTTCCGACAGCGGCTCGGTTTCCTGCGGTGTATCGGCGGGTGCCGATTCGGTTTCTACCAGTGCAGCGACCTGTTCAAAGGCTTCTGAGCTCTGTTTTTCGTCTGCATACTGCCGCCAGAGCATGATGCCGGAGAAAAGGAAAAGGGCGGCACATACGGCCGCCCCGATCATCAGATATTTGCTTTTCATATATGACCTCCTATTAAGATGCGTTCCCGCTGCCGAATACCCCTTCGCCGGGGCGTGTCGTCATTAAGCGGTATAGCTCGGTGTCTTTGGGAAAACGGTTGATAAACGGCACCAGCGCCGAGCTGTACTTGATCAGCCCGCAACCCGCATCGGCATTGGTGACATAGCTCATCTGCTCGTCGGAGATGTTCAGGAGCTTTGAGAGCTTGGCACGGTCGGAAAACGCCTGATTAAGCATAACCACAAACTCGGAATTGGAGAGCATCGTGCTTGCCTGCACGGAATCCAGCAGGTATTCCACATTCTGCGTGATGGCGGTGGGATAACCGTTGCGCTTACGGAACTGCCGCCATGCGGAATTGAAGAAAATGCCGCTCTGCTCGTTTTCAAAAACGACATGAAATTCGTCGATAAAGATGTGGGTGCGCTTGCCCTTCTTCCAGTTGAGAGTGACACGGTTGAGGATGGTGTCGGTGATCACCAACAGTCCCGTCGGCTTCAGCTGCTCACCAAGGCCGTGAATATCGAATACGACGATGCGCTTATCGAGGTCAACGGTGCTTTCGTGACCGAAAATATCCAGTGAGCCGGTGGTAAACAGCTCCAACGCTAAGGCGATCTCCTTGGCCTTTTCTTCGGGCTGTTCCAGCAGCTTGTTTCGCAGGTCGCAGAGTGTGGCGGGCTTGCCCGTCCGCTCGGCATCCTGATACACCAGCGCCGTGCAGCGGTCGATGATGGATTTCTGCTGCGGGCCGACACCGGCCTTGTCGATCTGCTCCACAAGGGACATGATGAACTGCGATTTCTCCACGATGGGGTTGTTTTCGCCGTAGCCGTCCACCATATACATGGCGTTCAAGCGGTCTTTGCCGCCAGCCGCCATATGAATGACGGTCGCCGTTTCCTTGCCCAGAGCCGCCGCCAGCGCACCAAATTCGTTTTCCGGATCGCAGACCAGCACATCATCGGTGGTGTTGAGAATGAGAAAAGCGATCAACTCCTTGGCGCTGAACGATTTGCCCGAACCGGGCACGCCCAGCAGAAACGCCGACTGGTTCAGAAGATTTGCCTTGTTGCACATGATGAGGTTGTGGGAGATGGCGTTCTCTCCGAAGTAAATGCCGCCCTTGTCCTGCACCTCCTGCACCTTAAAGGGCATGAACACCGCAAGGCTTTCGGTGGTGAGAGTGCGGAAAGCATTGATCTTCCATGTGCCGATGGGAAGAACAGTGTTCAGCCCGTCGAACTGCTGGAATTTCAGAATGGCAAGCTGGCACATATGCTTTCTTGCCACGGCAAGCACCGTTTCGGTATCGCTGTCGAGCTGCTTTTTGTCGTCGGCGGTAATGACCATCGTAATGACTGCCAGCATCATCCGTTGATCCCTCGTGGTCAGGTCGTCCAGAAATTCCTTGCTCTCCTTGCGTTGGAGCTCCATATCATAGGGGACGACGGCGGAGAAATTGTTGTTGGCATTCTGCCTGCGCTGCCAGTTGGTGATGTTGGTTTCGATGCCGAGCAGACGGTTTTCCACCTCCCGCACGGCTTCATCTGTGGGGATCGGCACAACATCAATCGACAGCATCATATTTCGGTTGAAATCGGTCAGCTCCGTGACCATGCTGTCCTTGATATACGAAGCGTAGTCTTTCAGAAACAAGACACGGCAGTATTTCTCGCCCAGCTTCAGGCAGTCGCTGCTTTTCTCCATTGAGTCGGGGCAGATATAGTCCTTGAAATCGTGCCCCTTGCGCATCATATCCTGCGGGTCAAAGTGAAACGCCGCTTCTTCACCCTGACGGTAGAAGTCGTGGAGCACCCGTAGCTTTTCGGCGGCATCCAGATCGGTACACTTGGAGCCAAGGGCGGCAAAATGGGCGATCAGGTCTGCGCCGATCCGGGCAAAGTAGGTGCGGGCTTCTTCAATGTCCTTCTTGCAGACCGACACCGTGATATATTTCTCCTGAATGATGCCGTTGGCGCCGGTAACCTTGTCAAGCAGCATTTGATTGTATTCCCTGCGGTACACATCGCAGGCATCGCCCCGCATGGGCATCAAGATCGACTGCTCGAAATTTGCCCGGTTCAGTCTGCGGTTGTTGATGGTGATCTTCGTCGTCGCCCCGGAATCCAGACTGTTCAGCAGCTCCGAATAGGCAAGGAACATCTGCTCCTTGTCCTCACGGCTTGCCACAAGGTAGTTGATGTCGGTAAACTGATAGGTCTTGGAAAAGCGGCTGCCCACCTGAAAAATGCCGTCCTTCCAGATGCGGCGGACGGGGATCACATCCTGCACCTTACGGGGCACGGTGTACCGCTCCTTGTCCTGTTTCAGCAGGTTTTTCAGTGTTTTGATCATGTTTTTCCTCCCTCCAATTTGCCTTTGAGCGCTTCATAGTAGAGGTTCGATGCCTCAAAGCGAAGCCCTTTCGGCTCTAACAGCTCCGAGCGCAGCCACGCCCAGAGAAATTGCTCGGCGGTCATGCCGTGGTAAGTGATAAAGCCCAGCGCCGCAAAGGGTGCGGCACCGAGAATACACATCCAACTGACGGTTTCCGTCCCGAAGTGGGGCTTCAGCAAAAAGTACAGCCCCACGGCGACGAGGATCGCCAAGACAGAAAAAACGAACTGCCGCATGGACAGCCCGAAAAACATGGATTCCGTATAGTTGCGGATCTCCCGATTGATTTTCACTTCCAAAATTCTTCCTCCTTTACAATCCCATCATTTCACGCACAACACGGTCGGCCATCTTGACGGCACCGACGAGTACCAACATATTAAAAACCAACTCGCCCACATACGACCACACCTGCGTTACTGCCGCAGCGTCGGGATCAACGACGGGCGGGCTGGATGCAAACAGCGAAAAAATGATGCAGGCAAGCACGATGATCGCACCTTCCAAGCAGACGGCGGCATAGCTCTTCATAAAGCTCTTGCCGATGTTTTGTGACGGCTCACCCGCAAAGGCAGAGAGTGGGACCGGTGCAATGGCCGTGTAGAGATAGAGTTTGAAAAATCTGCCGTACACGGTCATGATCATGATAAACGACAAGACCGTAATGAACAGCCCGCCGATCAAGGTCACTGCCCACAATGGGATGCTTTCAAAAAAGCCGCAGTCCTCCACGGCGGTCACGATCTCGGCAGGCAGCACGGTTTCCTGCACTGTGCCGAAGCCTGCGGCGTTCATTATGGTAGAGATCAGCCCCTGCACGATGTTGAACAGGGCAATCATCAGCTCCAAACCGTATGTGACGGCGGCTTTGGCAAGGGCGAAGCGGATAAACACTTTGAGGGCGTGCTCCGGCCGTTTCAGCTCCGCAAAGGAGCCGCAGGTTTTCATCACGCCCACCACAAAAAACAAAACAAGCAGCGCAAGCCCGATAGCCTGCACCGCACCGTGGATGCCGACGATCACATTCCAGATCGTGCCGCCCTTGAACTGTTCCGGCGACTGCGTAATGAGCTGCCATATCTCCGCCAGCTTTTCATTCCAAGTTTCGAGTGCGTTTTCGAGGTTTTGGACGATCCAATTATCACTCACCTTCATTCCTCCTTTCCGGCAAATAGGGGCAGGCCGAAGTGACCTGCCCCGTGCGCCGTATCATTTATCTGCTGTCCCGGTCGGGCGAACTGCGGATCACGCCGTACACATCGTCCACAAAGTAGCGCCCGGCAAAGGGGTTGAATATGGCGTGGCATTTCACGCCATTGTATTCGGCAAGGTAGTCGTTGTCCCCGATGCGTTTGAGGATCGTCGCCTCACCGAGTACATGGGTTTCTCCCTGTTTCAGAGAGTGGATATAGCACTCGCACTTTTCCATCTGCGGCCCCCTTTCAGCCCGTGATCAGGTTGAGGATCTCTTTGGCAAAGGTAATGACGATGCCGCCCGCAAGAGTGAGAAAACCGTTGCTGCGCTGGCTGGGGTCGTGGGACTGGAACGAAAGTCCCACCTGCACGATGCCCCAGCCGAGTAGGATCAGTCCGACCGCACTGATCAGACCGAAAATGAAATCGCTCAGGTTGTTCACAACGGAGATCGGGTCATTGGCGGCAAAGGCCGTCACGGAGCAGCCGAGCACAAGGGCCACCGACAGCACAGCGGCACAGTAGAAACGGAAGACCTTTCTGATCTTGCCGGGCACAGGCAGCTTGTTTGCGGTCTTTTTGGTGTTCTTCATGGGTTCATCCTCCTTGAATTGAATTAAAAAAGAGCCTCTATATCCTCGTCGGAAAGAAGCTCATAATCGGATATGGGTTCACTAAGTTCAGACAGCGTTTCGGCGGCAGCGCCTGCAAACGAGAGCGTCGCAACGGCATTTTCCGTCCCGCCGTGTTCATAGGGGGCTGCGCCGCCGTCCTCGGTCAGCGCAATGTTCGGGTGCTTCAGAATGTCGTATTTCTCATCCATCACCGCCCGCTCGCCACGGATAAACAAAAGGGCGTAACGGTTGTCCAGCATACGCACTTCGTCCGGCGTCAGAAGCTCTCTGCCGCTGATCTGATAGTTCGTGCTGTAATTTCCGTTGCGCCCGGATGATTTGCCGTAGGTGTTGGTGTCGATGGTGGATTTGCCGAGGTAGGATTCCGAGATCAGCTTGTGGGTCGAAGTTTCGTTGCCGCCGAGGTAAAGGAACTCATCGCAGTTGCCGAGTATCGACTCCCATTCCTTTTCAAACAGTGCTTTGAGTGCCGCTACATTTTGCAGAATGATCGACACATACACATTGCGGGAACGCATGACCGCAAGGATCTTGGAGAAGTCCTCCGGCAGGCTGACATTGCTGAACTCGTCCATCAAGAAGTGAACGGGGACAGGTAGACTGCCGCCGTATTTGTGGTCGGCCAGATAGAATAGCTGCTGAAAAAGCTGGGTGTACAGGATGCTAACCAAAAAGTTAAAGCTGGTGTCATTGTCGGGGATCAGGGCAAATAGCGCTACTTTCTTTTCACCGAGGGACGGCAGATTCAGCTCGTCCGTAGCGGTCAGCGCCGCCAGCGAGGACAGATTGAATTTTTCGAGCCTTGCCGCCAGCGTGATCTGAATGGATTTCAGCGTTTTTGCGCTGCCGGAATGATAGTCCTTGTAATACTTCACGGCGATATGGTCGGGCTCCCGCATTTCCAGCCGCTCAAACAGCTCGTCCAGCGGTGAGGTGTATTCGTCGCAGTCCTCCCGCACATTCGCCGCACGCAGCATCTCCATGACCATCGGGAAGTTCTGCTCGTCGGGCGGCGCTTCGTATTTCAGATAGAAGATCAGTGCCAGCAGGAGCATAGATGCGGCGGTGTCCCAAAAGGGATCGTTGGACTGGCTGCCTTTCGGCGTGGTGCTTTTGAACAGATTGGTCACAAGCCGTTGCACATCGTTGTCGTCCCGCAGGTAGACAAACGGGTTGTAGCAGTGGCTTTTCTCCATATTCAGAAGATCCAGCACACGAACCTCATAGCCCTTTTGTCGCAGCAGATGCCCCGTACTGCGCAGCAGCTCGCCCTTCGGGTCCAGTACGGTAAAGCTCGTGTTGGCCTGACATAGATTCGGCTTTGCGTAAAACCTCGTCTTGCCTGCACCGCTGCCGCCGACAACGACCGTGTTGAGGTTGCGGCTGTGCTTTCGTCCGTCCAGCCCCATCCGTACATTCTGCGTGAAGATTTTGTTCTCCTCCGGTGCGGCTGCCCGGTATTTTCGGTTTACGGTTCGAGCCGAGCCCCACTTGGACGAACCGTGTTCCTCGCCTCGGCGGTAATTGCGGCGGGAAGATAGGATCACACCCACCGCAAGCCCGTAAGCGCAGAGCAGAACGAGGACAGTTTTCAGACTGTCCCCGCAAAGCTCGATGTGAAACGGATCGTTCATCACCGCGGGAAACCGGGCGACGATCTCCGGCAGACCGCCGTGGGCGGTAGGGGCGATCAGCAGCCCCAGCCACACCACGGGAATGATACCAAACAGGCAGAGAATAAGGGGGTTATGCTCTTTCTTCATCGCTTCGGCACCTTACCTTCTTTGCGGGGGCATCGATCACCTTCAAAAGAACCTCGTCAACAATGTCGGTGGGGCGTTCTTCCTCCAGCAAGTCGTTCCGCATTTCATTGAGGGCATTGACCACAACGTCGTGTTCATAGCGGTCAAGGGTCAATACCCGCTTTTCCTGTTTTCCCATGGTCATCGCTCCTGTTCACTCTGGCGGGATGCTTTGCTCTGCTCCAGCGACCGCATCATCCTTGCGGAAATATCATAGGCGGTGTCCCGGATGTCGGTCAGCTCGGCACGGATCGTCTGCGGGTCATCGGTACGCAGAAAGTCGGCAGGCGCTTCAAAGGCATAGCCGCTCACATCCACGCCAAACTCTTTGCCGAGGATATAGGAAACGCAGTGTGCCTTAAAACCGGCATTTCCCTCGGTGTATTCCTCGCCGGTCCGGGCAAGCTCCGCCTGTGCCAGCGCCTTGGACAGGCCGCAGAACAGATCGTTTGCCGAAAGCCCGCGGCGGACAAAAACGGCGTTCTGCTCATGGTTGTACACAGCATCCATGCCGTTCGGCAGCTCGTCCACGGACTGCACCGGCGCAGGGCGCTTGTAGATCAGGGCGTTCAGCAGTGCCCGTGCGTCATGGGAAACCGCTTGCGGCGTTCTCGTTCGGGCGGTGGTCTGCGAGATGTCATAGACCCGCTTGATGTTATAGGACACGCCGATGCTGCCGTCGTCACGGGTGTATTCACCGTTGGACTCGACGATCTTGATGGGGTGGCCAAACTCCTGCCGCTTGATATACACGCCCTGATCCCGCCAGAAATCTTTGTCGCCCACTCTGCGGGCATCCGGTTTTGTAGCAAGGATCAGCAGTGCGTTGGTGGCAGAGTAGTTGCGGAAAGCTGCCTGCACATCCAGATAGTCCCGGAACTTGCCGCCGTCTGCGCAGATCGCCTCGGCGGTGGAGTCGGCCAGAGCGTAAACCTCGTCACGCTCCGCCTTTTTCTTTGCCGCCCATGCCTCCTTGTCAAATTCGTCGGTATGCGGGGCATATTCAAAAATATCGTCAAAATTGCTCATCGGTCATCGCTCCTTTTCTTTCTTCGGTTTCTTTCGGGAAGGCTGTTTGTGGGTGGTGGTCGGCTGCTTTTTCGGCTCTTTCGCCGGGGTGGGTTCGGAAATGCCCGGCTCTGCCGCCTCTTTCTGCCTGCTCTCCCGAATTTCCCGCAGTTCCTCACGGACAGAGGGGCGTTCTTCGGGAGATTTAGCAGTACCCTCGGCGGTTCTGCTTTGCTTCTCGGAGGTAGGCGCGGACGGACGGGATTTCTCCGTCTTTGCCGCCGCAGGGTTTGGGGATGCGTGCTCCTCCTTTTGAACGGGTGCGCCCAGCAGGTCATCCAGCAGGCGGTCGTCCGCTGCCTTGTCGGGCTTCTCCTGCTCAGGAGCAGATGTGGCAGTTTTGTCCGCCTTGGCCTGCTCGATGTCCCGTTTGATGGAAACGGTATCGACCGTCGCCAGCTTGAAGCGCTCCACGATGCGGTTGATCTTGGACGCATCCTCGGCACGCACCATAATGTCTACCATACCGTCGGCGGAGCGCTCCTTGCCACGCAGGGCGCAGTAGACAACGCCGTACCGCTTGGCCTCGGTCGCAAACTGTTTCAGATGCTCCTCGCTGACGGTGAACACTTTCAGCTCCTTGCCGCTCTTGAGCATGGCAGAGAGCCGCTGGTGGCCTTTGGTTTTATTCTTATCTCGGTTTTTCCAGACAGCGTAGAGCATAGCGGCAATATTCTTTGCCGCCGAGCCGGTCAACTTCAGGGCAACTTCCGTACCCTCCAAGCTGATCCGCACGACTTGCTCCGCTGCGTCACCGGAATTGTACATGGTCACATTTCTCCTTTCTTTCGGGTTGTTCGTCCTCACGGACGGCTTTGATTTTCTCTTGGATCACGCCAGAACGCTCGGCAATGCTGTTACATAGAACCACCTCCTTCCGCAGTGCGGCAAGCTCTTTGGAAAGTGCTGTGATCTGTGCCTTGACCTCTGCCGACTTTTGGGGATTGGACTTCACCGCCGCCGTTCGCTGTGCTTTATAGAGCTGTTTTCGGTCGGAGATCAGGACTTCAATTTTCCCACTTACCTCGTCACGGTAGGAAAAAAGCTGCTCGGCGGTATCGATCCGATGCCCTATGAGCAGCCTTGTTTCGGCGGTGATAGCGTCCAGCTTCAACAGATCCTCCCGCAAGATAAAGTGCAGCCGCTTTCTGCTTTGCTGCGGGCGGTTTTTCGGGAAAATGCCCAGCAGATAACAGTAGTGAACATACAGCGCCCGAAAGCCGGTCAGTTTTCGGGCGGTTTTCAGGCTGCCGATCAGCCTGGCCCGCAGGATCTCCGGCTTTTGTTCGGGCTTTTTTCGTTCGGGGCGGCTCTGGGATAAAATGCGCATGCGGATGTTATCAAGAGAGTAGTCCTCACCGAAATTACGCATCAGACGCACAAACCGCTCCTTGCCCGGCGGCCTGACCGAAATATCCTTGCCGACCTTCACCGCATAGCCCTTTTTCCGCAAAGCGACAAAAAACTGCCGCTCGGTCATGGCCTGCCGTATCGCCTCGTCGATGTCTGAACGGATCAGCCCTCGCCAAGTGGGGCGCTGTTCCTGCTCGGCACGCCATTCGCCGTATTGCTTGCCCCGGCCTTGCTGCGGTTGCTTGATCACCGACAGCCCATATTCCCGGCAAAGCTCGTCGGAAACCGTCTGCATCTCGTGGTAGTCCTTTTTGGTGCGGTGGTATTTGATGCCGTCCGCAAAGGATACGGTATTGACGACAAAGTGATTGTGCAGATGATTTTCTTTGTCAAGGTGGGTGGCGACGATCACCTGATAGCGGTCGCCCCATAACCGGGTCGCCAGCTTTACGCCGATCTCATGCGCCAGTTCGGGCGTGGCCTCGCCGGGGGCAAAGGACTGATAGCCGTGATAGGCTACCGTGCCGTCCTCTTTGCCGAACCGCTTTTTCACCGCCAGCATCTCGTCACGGGCGGTAGCGGGAGAGCAGTTGATGCCCGACACGAAGCGGTGGAGCGGTGCGTCGTCCTCACTGCCTGTTTCCTGCGTTTTTTCCGAATTGACGGCGTAGCGGATCACATCGGTAAGCTGCTGCCCGCCCTGTCCGGTCAGTCCCCGGTCGGCGTAGAATTTCGGGTTTGCCGTCTTTTCGGGGTTCTCCGCATAGATCACCACCTTGCCGAGCCAGCCTTTTACCCGCCAGATCGAAGTTGTTGCCATAGGCGCGTCACTTCATCGGACGGGGCAGAATGACCGCTGCGGTGATCGTTTTGACAGCTTCATCCAGCTTGCGGCAGTTCTCGTCGTACCGCTGCACATCCAGTGCGTTCAGGGTATGGGCTTTTGCGGCGATCTGATTGAGGTTATTGCCGATCCCGTGCAACTCCCGCATCATGGCGTAATAGTCGGGCGGCGGGGCGTCCTGCGGTTCAAGGCCGTTTACCAAGTGGCGGAGATACGCTTCACGGGAAAGTCCGCTTTTCCTGACCTTCTTCTGAAACGCCTCGGCTTCCTTTTTATCCAACCAGAATTGAATGTGAACATTGCGTTTTCTCATAGAACCTCCTTGTTCAGCTCATTTCGAATTTCCACGATCCGCTTGCCGACCGCATACACAACGGGGATCGTCACGCCGTTGCCCGCCTGCTTGTAAAGCTGAGCGTCGGAATTGACGGCAGCGGCCCGGTCAAACATATCATCCGAAAATCCTTGCAGCCGCCAGCACTCACGGGGTGCCAGTTTGCGGATGCGTCCGCAGCCGAGCGGAAGTGCGGAGCCGTTTTCAGGTTTGCTCTGATCCGCCTCCTTTGCCCGCTTGACGGGCAAGGCGTATTCGCAGGAATCGCAGGCGCAGAGATAAACTCCGTGCTTATCCTGCGTATTCAGGCAGAAAGCCGGTTCGCCGCACTCCTTGAAGCGCCGTCCGTTCTGCCGTTTGTTTTTCCGGTCGGGGGTGAGGACGGCACGGCAGCCATAAAAAATACCGGAGCTTTCGCCCCGGTTGCTGACTCCGATTTTGTCATAGCCTGCGATCAGGCATTTGGTATGCTCCTGCTCCAAGATTTTCGGCGTACCCCGTTTTAGCTGAATGAGTGCCGTTTCCTCGGTACGGTCCGGGCACTCGCCGCTCATGCAGAGCACGCCGCTTTTGTCGCCGCTGTGGTTGGTAATACCGCTGTCGTACCTTGCTTTGATACAGCGGGCATGTTCAGTCAGCCTCGGTTCACCTTTGCACAGGTCGATAAAGTACATTCCCGTGCGTCCGGCAAAGCCGCCGCCCTCGCTCATCAGCGTGCAGCTCACGCCTGCGGGGTCATAGACCCGTTTACCTTGCGTGCCGCCGATCAGTTGTATAAGAGCCTTGCTGTCGCCTGCGGTGACAGGAAATACTTTTCGTCCACCCTCGGCTCTAAAATGTCGATAAGCGACAAGGTAGATGCGTTCCCGGTTTTGCGGAACGCCGTGGAAGCGTGAATTAAGCAGTCCGTATTCGATATGATAGCCGATTTCGGCCAACGAATGGAGAACGGTCGCAAAGTCCCATCCTCGATTAACGGAGAGCAGATTTTTAACATTTTCAAGGACAAGCCATTCGGGTCGATCCTCGGCAGGTGTGCCTTTGAGGAGTCTAACGATTTCAAAAAAGAGAGAGCTTCGCTTGCCTGCAAGCCCTCGTTGCCGGCCAGATACAGAAATGTCCTGACACGGGAATCCGCCTGCCCAGAGGTTGACCCTCGGCAGGTCGGCGGGTTCGGTTTTGGTGATGTCCTTGCCATACCATTCATCCTCCTTAATATCGTGGATCGCACGGTAGCTGCGGTCTGCGAATTTGTCGATCTCGCAGTGGCCTTTGCAGACCATGCCGCAAAGCTCAAAGCCCTTGCGGAAACCGCCGACACCGCTGAAAAAGTCCAAAAAGGTCATGGGTTCATTCACCGGCTGTGACCTCCTTTCGGGTATATTAAAACTTCATGCACAGACAGGCATAACAACAGAAGTAGAATGCTGGTGCATGAAGTTTGTGTGCATCATTTCCGTTTGCCCCTTGGGGCGAGGAAATGGCACATTTCTGTGTTTTTCTATGCTCTTGCATAGAAAAATATCGTCCTCCGCATGGGTGGGGACGAAAAGGGTTTCAGGGATTTCCCTGACAAGTGCCGTTGTGGTATCACAACGGCGATGCTTGCTGGTACAGTGCATAGCGTTCGTCCCATAGGCCGAACATTTTGCCACCGACCGAAATAACATTACCGATCCTGCTCCGGCTGCGGGCGGTACGAGATACCAAGCAGCGTGCCGTTCACCCTCGCAAGGTGTTCGGGATAACGGAACATCCTGCCGTAGCGGTCGATCTGCTCGTCGGAAAGACTGTCCAGATTTTCGCCCCGGCAGTCGCAGATAAAGGCGGGGCCGAAGATGAAATCCACCATCACGCCGTCGTCATTCTTCACGCTGCGGTTCGGGCGCATCCCGTTGATCTTGCTTTCCTCGTTGCAGACGATGCAGACCTGTTCCTCAAAGGGATAGAACGGCTCGATCAGGCCGCCCACCGTTTTCTGCATCCCGGCAAGGGACGCATCGATCTCGGCAGCACGGGCGAGCTTGCCCGGCTCCAGCATTACCACCTTGATCATCTTTTCATTTTCCATTGCAAATACTCCTTTCGTTGTTTCCCTTAATTGTGACCGTCAGCCCGTATTCATCCTCCAGCGCAAGAAGCAGTTGGTTCAGTGCCTCACGGCTTTTGATGCGAGGGATGTCCAGCGTCGAGGGCGAAACACCCAACGCCTCTGCCAGCGTACAGAGCAGAGCGTGTTTCGGCGTTCTTGCGCCGGACTCATACTGTGCGATACGGATGTCGGCGGTTTCGGGCGGAAAGCCTGCGGCGATGCCCAGCGCCTTTTGTGTCATGCCCCGCAGCATACGATAGTGCCGGATGCGCTGTCCCGGACTTATCAAGTCGTTCACCGTTCTTTGCTCCTTTCTCCGCGCTTAGTGATGGGCAATCCCAGCCGCATACAAAGGCAGTCGTTGTAATCCTTGCCCTGCGGGGGCGGCTGGATGTCCACCGTGACCGCATATTTTCTCGGCAGCAGGGTCTTGATAGTTTCTGCGGCGATCCGTCCCGTGGCATCGTTGTCAAGCCGGAGCACCACATGGCGGATATGGGGATGCTCGGAAAGATACCGCACCAGTGCGGCGGGCAGACTGCTTTCCTCAATTTTCGATCTTGGCTTGTAGACACCGGCGAGGGAGAGCAGATTTTCACTGCGCCAGTCCTTGCCGTCCAGCTTTTGCAGCGTCCCGTAGGACAGCAGATCCACCGCCGACTCAAACAGGTGGAGCGTGTCGCTTGCAGCCACCGCAGGAATCCCAAAGGAGTAGTGCTTGTCGCTGCCGTTGGCGTCCCCGATGAAGTCCGAGCCGATCCCTCGCTGGTTGGCATAGCGGGGCTTTCCGTCTGCGTCCATGCCCACGAACACCACATTGTGATAGGGGTAGCTCTCGTAAAGGCGGCCGGTCTGGATGCAGAAGTCAATCAGTTCATCGTCAATGCCTCTGCGGTGCAGGTATTCGACGGCATGGGTGGCGCTGCGGTTGGCTTGCGGCAAAAGCAGCACCTTTTCCTTCGGCGCTTTCGGAGCCGGGGCAAAGGCGGGCGGTGCCGCCGTAAGATTTCCCATAATGGTTTCGACCGCCTGCGTAAAGGGCATCTCTTTGACCTTGATAAGATAGTCCAGCGCCGAATAGCCGCCGATCCCACGGGAAAACCAGCACCATTTGCCGTTGGAGATTTTCAAACTATCGTGCTCACGGGTACAGTAGGTGCCGCCCCCGAAATGCACCAGCTCCTGCGGCGCATAAGTCCGCATATAGGTCAGCAGATCCATCTCACGGGCTCTCGCCACCACCTCCGGCTGGATATATGGCATATGTTTCACCTCCGTTCTGACATAAAAATAGCCGAGGGGCTTTCAGAATGAAAACCTCTCGGCTATGTAGTTACTCATACTTTTTTATAATTGTGGGATGCCTGTGTTTAATTCGTTCTCGTCGTAGTTCATATTTAATGCTTTACGATAGTAATTATATTCTGAAACGATGCAGCAGATCATCTCTCGTATAAGTCTAAACTCTTCATCATCCGCTATGTTTTGGCACTCGCTGTTTTTTATTTCGGGATTGCCTGAATAGTAATTATATGCAAAACGATATGACATGGCAATTTTCAAGAGTTTCTGTGAAGAATAAGCGCCATTTTCAATAATATAATCGCAAAGCTGTTTTTTGTTGAACTGTGAAATCGGGGTAATAATTTCTTCGGTTTCTGAGGACACCTTAGATGCTGCCCCATTTTCAAATGTCAATGTATTAGTTATTCTGCGCGTTGGTGAAATCTCTAAGAACGGTGCTTCATCGAACGAAGTTTCCTTGCCAGTTTGAAGTTTCATAAATCGCCGCACATACTCTGACTGAATAACAATCGCATATAATTTACAATATAATTCCGTGTACTGTCTATAATAAAAGTCGTACTTAAACCGGATGTCAGAAGAAAATCGTTCAAAGTTTTCTCGGAACTCTTGTTGGACAACTTCAGTTTTTCTCGTAATCTCTGCTATATCTTCTTTTGTCGCAAGGTTCTTTCCCTTTTCATCCATGTAAGAGGGGAAATAATTTTTTAGAAACAATCCAAGGATAATAATTGCAACGATTTCAAGAATACCAATAACAACTTGTACCCATTCCATTTGATTCACCTCAACATTTAATATACCTTGTCGTTCGTCCTGCACCGATTCGTTTTATCGCACCGGTCTTGACCATTGCGCCGAGGACGGCTTCGACGGTCGTGGGGCTGACATCGGGGAGAATTTTGCAAATCTCGGCTTTGGATAGCGGCGTCAGGCTGTTCAGGACGGTCGCTTCCACACGGGCTTTCTTTGTGATCTTCTTACCGTGTACCACCGCAAACCGCTTGTCCAGTTCCTTATAGCACATATAAAGCGTGGAGAGGAAATTCTCGATAAAGGGGAAATACGAGTTTTTGTTCGTTTCCCACCCAGCCGAGGACTGCCGCAGGGCTTCGTAATAATACGCCTTGTAGTTGTTGATCTGCTCCTCAAAGGACACATATTTCCCGGCATCAAAGCCGTTTTTGTATAGCAGCAGCAGCGAGAGCAGACGGGACATTCTGCCGTTGCCGTCCCGGAACGGGTGGATGCAGAGGAAGTCCAGAATCACACAGGGGATCAAAAGGAGCTGATTGATATTCGCATCGTTTCGGGCGTCCAGATAGGCAAGCTCTAACTGCTCCATTGCTTTCGGAGTTTCGCTTGCAGGTGTTGGACGAAAACGGACACGGCGGTTTCCGTCGGCGTCGATTTCCAGAATCACATTGTCGTCCGTCTTGTACTGCCCGCCGTACTCATAGCCCGCAAAGCTCATCATCATTTCGTGCAGCCGCAGAATGTCGCTCTGCCGAAAATCAATGTGTTCATAGCCCAAGTGGATCTCATTCAGAGCATCACGGTATCCGGCGATCTCCGCCTCGTTGTGGTTCAGTGGGGCGCTGTTCTGATTGACAATGGCGGCGATACGCTCGTCGCTGGTCACAATGCCCTCGATGGCGTTGGAGCTTTTGATGGACTGCACCTTTGCGACAGCTTCCAGCTTCGTAAAAATCTGCGTGTATTCATCCTTGCGCACGCCTGCCATGGTTTTGAGCGCCGCAATGTTTGAAGTGAGGTTCACAAGGTTTGCAGGCAGCAAACCGTTATTCAAAAAGGAGTAATCGAATTTTCTCATACAGCACCAGCCTTTCTGCACATAATTATAGCATATTATGTGCAGAAAAACAAGCCGCTATCCTAATTATCTGCATATACTTCTTAGAAATATATGCAGATGTGCTTTGAAGTGGCAGTAATATGAGAAAGTAACAAGGGGGTTCTAAGCTACATCTGTAACGGGTATTCCTTTACCCTTAATGAGAAGTCCATTGACGAGTGGAATCTGAAATGTACCAATTCTTTTGATTTATGCCTCATAGCCAATAAGGATATGTCAACAAGGCATTTCTTCCTCCAGGTCGCTCATTTCTCTTTTGACATAGTACATCGTTTCCTTAATTAATTGAAATAGAATAAGCTGGGCAGTTTTCACATCGAAGAAAGCTACCCAGCTGTGTAATATTTGCAGGAATCAAATCATAGTTGCTCTATTGGTGGTAAGTTTGTTGCTGATTTGGTGATTTTTCGATATTATTCCTTTCTGGGATTTCCCATTGATTCCCTGCCGCCCTGCGCTTTTGAAACTGACAAGGAACCTCTTGTTTTCATCATCAATTTCAAATCTTCGGGCTATTGCATGTGCCAAATTTTAGAGACAGTGGTTACAATCGTTTAATAGTACCACTATCATTTTTGGAGTCTTTTGGCTTTGATGGATTACTCGTTTTGACGGTGTTGATGGGGGAATGTGGTTCTCCTCCGCCATTGCAAAAGTGCGTGTATTGTTGATAGAACATGCTAGATACCTCCTTTATGCGTCAGAATATCCACCTAATAGAATAACCATGATTCACCATGAGAATATACATCACAATTAATATAACAAATGTTGTGGATGAAAGATTATCAAATACAAGTAATGCTTTTTCTCGTTTTATGTTGATTGCGGCGTTAGTATAGGCGCAGAATTGATATGAATCATTTAAGTAATTGTATAGATCATTTTCGTCGGGTGAGCCGAGCAAATTGTTGGAATGAATATAGAGGTGAAAAATCCTTATATCCAAGGTTGGCATAACCCTATAATTAAGTTTTATTCTAAAAAAACATCTGTAAAATGAAAAAGCAATAAAAATAACAAGCATTACAGTAATTAAACTAAGAGTTTTATACCAAAAAGTTATATCATTAGAACTTGCACTTACATAATTTTCGGCATTAGGGAAAAATAATGTTGAAAACACAACGAATGTTGCAGTTATTAATGCCATCATAATCGTTAATCGAGATGCGAATTTATTATCTAAATTGTATTTCCAATTTAATTCTTGGTTATATATATTTTCATAAATCGAAACAATTTCTTTTTTCATCTGCACTCCTCTTAATGATGAAGATTGTTTTAATTTTGCAACAGAAAATCCGCCAAATGCACGATTTTGACTCCGTTGATGTTGCCTGTGGCCAGTTCGTCCATCGTTACCACATATTTCGGGTAGTGATCTTTTATCTCCAGCAGGTTGGCCACCTCTCGGTCGGAGTCCTCCGGCAGATTGCGGCACACCTGCACATAAATGCGCTCATCCCGCCGGACGGCCACAAAGTCGATCTCCTTGGTGGCGTTTTTGCCGATATACACATCATAGCCTTTCCGCCTAAGCTCAAAGTACACGATGTTCTCCAGCATAGCGGCAACAGACTTCGGATTAAAGCCCATCATGCAGTATTTGAGCGAAGCGTCCGCAAGGTAGAACTTCTCCTGCGTTTTGAGAACAGTCTTGCCCTGCATGTCGTACCTCTGACAGCGGTAGATCACAAAAGCCTTTTCCAGCCACTCAAGATAATTATAGACTGCTTCTACCGAGAGGGAGCGTCCCTCGCTTTTTATGAACTTCACGATGGCATTGGCGGAAAAGGTCTTGCCGACATTTTCAACAACATACTTCACCACACGGTTGAACAGGTCGAAGTTCGTGATGTTGTGCCGTCTTGTGATATCGCTGGTGATGACGGAATTATATATTCCCTCAACTATCTGATAGGACGAGCGCTCGTCGAAGTTCCCGAGAGCGATGATAGGGAAGCCGCCCATGCGGATATACTCGTTCAACAGCTCTTTCGGAGTGCGGCCGCTGTCCTTCTTGAACTCCATATACTCGGCAAATGACAGAGTAAACACGGGAATGGATATATAGCGCCCTGTCAGATAGGTGGAGATCTCACTGGACATCAGCTTGGAGTTGGAGCCGGTCACATAGATGTCGGTATTGGCATCCTCCAGCAGACTGTTGACTGCCTTTTCCCAGCCGTCCACCTCCTGCACTTCGTCCAGCAGAAGATAGTAGCGTTCATTGTCGGTCATTTTCTCTTTGATGTCACAGTACATCTGCCTGGCGGTCATACTGTCGTCCAGCTCTTCCGAAGTGTAGCGCAGATGAATTATATGGTCTGCCGGAATGCCGCTGCCAAGCAGGTCGTCTTTTAACATATCCAAAATGGTAGACTTTCCGCAGCGCCGAATACCGGCAAGGATCTTCACCAGCGGAACATTCCGATAAGTTTTAAGTATATTCAAATAGTAGGGTCTAACGATCATAGTATCGCCTCCTCACTGATAGTATAGCCAAAAATGCAATTATGTTCAATAGTTTTTGCTGAGATTTCAGAAAAACTTTTCGGCAGATGTGAGTTTTATGCACTAATTAAACAAAAAGCGATGCAGCTTTAACCTCTGCATCGCTTTAACTATTGTATTCAAACTCAAATTGCTTTGATTTTCTTGAGGTAGGCCACGGCATCGGTATGTCCGCGGAAGTAAATGTGCTGTCGCTCCATGTCCTCCATTTGGCGGGCAAGGTTCAGATAGTCCACATACGCTCGATGCTCCTCTGCGGTCATGCGGATCTCGCCGCTGGCCTCATTCATTTTGTCGATGACGGGGTACCGCGTTTTCAGCTTGTCCATACGGTCGGAAAGCGCGGCGTAGTCCTCGCCGGTATTCAGCAGATCCATTACAATATCGCTGTCGATCTCCGCAAAGGCGTCCTCAATACGGGATGGCAGGTCAAAATAGCTGTCGCTCACGGTGCTCACTTCCTTATCGTTTTTATTATACTATACCCAAACCGCAAGACAATATCAAAGGTGCAATTTTTATCGTTCGGGCTGCTCCGTCTGCCGTGGGGCTGCGGAGCGGACGGGGACGGTGGGTGAACTGATCCGATATTCTTCGGGGATGTTTTCAATATCGCCGTCGTAGATGTCCGCAAAGCGGCCGCCGTTTGACCGCACATAGCCGTTATCCTCGAACACGCCGCCGTCTTCATACCGAATGTCCCGCCCGAAGCCCTCATAGTCGATATAGTTTGCCAGTGCGCCGAGGTTGCTCGTGTCATAGCAGCCGCTTTCCTCGATCCAGTAATAGCCGAGGTCATAGTCATTCCGCACGCCGGGCAGATAATCAAAGCAGTCCAAATTCTCGGTCAGGTTGATCAGTTCCTGTACGCTGCCTGTATTTTCGCCCAAGTCCAAAACCGCCTGCCAGAAATCGTCGCTCTCCCGCAGTTCCATGATCTGCCCGGCGAGATAGTTCAGTTCACTCAGGCTTTCGTATTCTCCGAGCACCTTGCCGATGGCCGCATCCGGGCAGTCATAGTCGGTGATGAACCATTCCTCATAGCGCCGCCCGATGCCGATGCGCCGGAAAACCGTCTGCATTTCTTCATTGGTTACGGGAAACTTCACCCATTCGCCCACCAAAAAGCCTTCGTTGTATTTGCCGAGGTTAGTAATAAAGGCTTCAAAGGCGCAGTCCCTTGTATCTGATATATTCATCATAGCTGCCTCCGTTATCGCTCCTGCACCGGTGCCTGCCTGCGGGGGATGGGAAACCCATAAACATGGGCGATCTCGTCGCCCAGCCTGCGGGTCACTCTTGTAATGTCCGCACGAGTCGCAATGCCCCGGTAGATTTTTTCTTTCAGGTTCTCGATCTGCGTGTCGCTCACACCGTCCTTGTAGGCACGGTAAAGATAATGGTTCGTGCCGTCGTTATGGATGGCGTCGCAGCGGAAGTCGCCGTTTTTATCCACATACCAAGTGCTGTAATCAATATCCCGTTCGCTGTAAAGGCAGTCCCGGATATTTCCGCTCGGAATCTCCTTATACCCCATGCGGCGGCCGTGCCAAAGCCCCAGATCACCGACAACGAGAATGGGACGGGAAAGCTGAATGTCCAGATTGGAGCGCTCGTCGTCCAGATAGTCGCCGTTCAGCTCATACATCAGCTCCATACGCTCGGCTTCGGAGAGATCGGGGTACTGCTCCTCCAAGTCCTCCCGCCAGTCGTCATAATCAATGTCATTGCTCCAAATGATGTGTCTACTGTCCTTCATTGCGTCAGTCCCTCACTTTCCGTCATCAGGAATTGTCCAAACTCGGTAAAGGCGTACCAGTTCGTGCGATCGAAGCGGCTTTCGTTGAACCGTCCTTTTGTGAGTACCCGCCCCTTGACCAGCCGTTTCAGGGCGTAGCGGATCTCGTCGTAGGACAGGAACGGGAAAAAGCCGGTCATCATCTGCACCGAACAGCGCACCCAGACCTTGCCCTCGTGGAGCTGCGGCGATTCGGTGCTTTTCTGCTCGATACAGTCCCAAAGAAAGCAGGCCAGCACCGCCGCATTGACTCCGTACTTTTTCGCTATGTCCGCATCAAAGAAATGAACCATGTTTTTTGCCTCCTTTTTTGTTTTCGGGATATGTAAAAGGGGCAGCGAAACCCGCTGCCCCAAGGCTTACTTCTTCTTGGCTCTGATCTTCAGGAAGATCAAAGCGCCGACGATGAATGCGACCAGTCCGATCGCCAGAATAGTTTTCAGCTCCATTACTCCGCGCCCTCCTTTCTGCGTTTTCTGAATCCGACTACGCCCAGTGCGGCAACGCCCGCAGCGGAAATGCCGAGCAGGGCAAGCCACAGGGCGGGGTTGCTGTCGTCACCGGTTTTCGGCGTGTCAAGGAGTTCGTTGTGCATCTCCACTTTCGTTACCGCACCCTCAAACACGGATGCCGTTTTGTCGGCGGGCAGCACATAGGCGGAAGATGCGCCGTCCGACACCTCCGACACCACATATTCACCGATGCGGAGATCATCAATGATGATCTCGCCGTTTTTGTCGGTGGTGAATACACCGACATATCCGTTCGGACCGGTCACTCGGAACGAGAAGCCATCGACCTTGCCGTCCGAGGAAGTCTTGATGATTTTCAGGGAGCCGACCTGCGGCGCATTGACAAAGCCCTTTCCAGCCTCGTTCTCCACGGTCACGGTCTTGCCGTCCTCGGTGATCTCGAAATAGTAGGCGTTATCGTCCAGATAGAAGCCCTCCGGCACTTTCGTTTCTTTGACAAAATAGCCGCCGTAGAGCAGATCGGACATTTCATAAACGCCGATACCGGCTTCGGTGAGCGTGCCGAGCTGTTCATCGTCGGCATCCAGTTCCCTGTTGCCGTTGCTGTCACGGTAAACGGTGAACTCCGCACCCGTCAGCTTGTTGTC
>OLGB01001092.1_pt1 | contig 34298 bp, 46 predicted proteins | sample 1605691 | NCBI WGS metagenome assembly OLGB01 (sample SAMEA3888925, study PRJEB22519) | human gut metagenome | biome: human gut; feature: human-associated habitat; material: faeces | place: Denmark | collected 2010
CACCTGGGAGCGGGCGGAGCTGCTGATCTCCATCGCCCACCCGGACTTCCGGGAGGAGCTGACCGCCGCGGCGGAACGGCAGAAAATCTGGCGCCGGTCCAACAAGCGCTGACACGTAAAAAGCCGCAGGGCATTGGCCCTGCGGCTCTTTTTCTGTATGGCAGTTTGGCTTTACAGCTCCAGCGTCTCGCCGGGCGCCAGGACCCTGGCTGGGAAGCCGGCGGCGGCGGACGCCGCAGCGAAGGCGGCGCCGTCCTGGACGATGGGCGGCATGGTGTTGAAGTGCATGGGGATGGTCAGCGCCGGACGGATCATCTCCACCGCCCGCAGGGCGTCCTGGGGACCCATCGTGTAGAAGTCCCCGATGGGCAGCAGCGCCACGTCCACCTGCTCTGCCGCCAGCAGCGTCATGTCGCAGGTCAGGGCGGTGTCGCCGGCGTGGTAGATCTTCTTCCCGCCCATCTCAAAGAGGAACCCGCAGGACAGGCACCCCGGCACACCGCTGCCGTGGATAGCAGGAGTCAGCTTTACACGGCCAAAGGACGTCTTGATCCAGCCTCCCAAATTCCCGGCCACCGCCGGCACACCGGCAGGACCGAACACCGCCTCCGCCAGATCCACGGAGCAGCAGATCTGGGCGCCGGTGCGCCGGGCGATGTCCACCGCGTCTCCCACATGGTCTCCGTGACCGTGGGTGACAAAAATCATGTCCGCCTCCACCGCGTCGGCGGAAACCGCCGCCAAGGGGTTGCCGGTCAGGAAGGGGTCCACCAGCGCCTTACAGCTGCCGTCATCCAGCAAAAAACAGGCGTGTCCCAGAAACTGGATCTTCATATCTGTTCTCCTTTCATCTAATAGGTTCCCCATCAGGGTATTACGGCCACCTTGATGACGCCGTCCCGGCGGTTTTCAAAGAGGTCGTAGGCCGCCTCGATCTCTTTCAGGGGATAGGTGTGGGTGATGAGGGGCGTGGTGTCCAGCTTTCCCGCGGCGATGCGGTCCAGGATCTCGCCGCAGCGGCAGCCGTCCACGCCGCCGGTCTTGAAGGTCAGGTTCTTGCCGTACATCTCCGGCAGGGGCAGGGTCTGGGCTCGGTCGTACAGGGCCACGACCACCACCACGGCGTTGGGCCGGGCGCACTGCCAGGCCAGGCGGAAGGTCTCCTCCCCGCCAGCCACCTCCAGCACCGCGTCGGCGCCGCCGTGGGCGCTGCGGGCGCGGACCGCCGCCTCCGCATCCTCCGGCCCCACCGCGGTGACGCCGGGGTAATGGGCCTCCACGAAGGCCCGGCGGGCCGGGTCCTTTTCACAGACCACCACCTGTCCCGGTTCCTTCAGCAGCACGCACTGGAGGGTACACAGGCCCGTGGGCCCGGCGCCCAGAATCAGCACCGTGTCCCCCGGCTTGATCTCCGCGATGTCCGCCGCCCACCAGCCGGTGGCCAGGATGTCCCCCACGAAGAGGGCCTGGGCGTCGGTGACGCCCGCCGGGATCTTCGTCAGGCCCTGGTCGGCATAGGGCACCCGGACGTACTCCGCCTGGCCGCCGTCGATGCGGCAGCCCAGGGCCCAGCCGCCGTCGGGGTCCGTGCAGTTGTTGACCCAGCCATGGCGGCAGAAAAAGCACTCTCCGCAGAAGGTCTCCACGTTCACCGCCACCCGGTCCCCGGGCCGCAGATTCTTCACGCCGGGCCCCACTTCCTCCACCACACCCACCATTTCATGGCCCACGGTGATCCCGGGCACCGCCCGGGGCACGGAGCCGTGTTTGATGTGCAGGTCGCTGGTGCAGATGCTGGCCAGGGTCACCCGCACCAGGGCGTCCCGGTCTGCCAGCAGCACCGGCTTCGGCTTTTCCAGGAGGGCAAATTTCCCCCGCTCCACATACGTATAGGCCAGCATATCCGGCGCCTCCCGTCTTTTTTTACAGTCCGATCCCCAGCAGGGGGATCACGTTGATGACCGGCTCCTCATAGGGGTGGACCCGCTTCACCGCCGCCACGGTCTCCGCCGCCCGGGAGCGGAGGCAGGTGACTTCCACCTTCACCTCCGGCTCCCGGCTCAGCTCTCCCTCCCGACCCAGATACGGCGCGGAGCCCGGCAGGGGCCGCCAGCAGCCGATGACCGGGGCGTAGGAAAAGCAGCCATCGTACCGGCCGATGTGGCCGGCGTCCACCGTCCGCAGCGCCTCCGCCAAAACCTCCAGATGGCTCTCTGGGATAAAGATCTCCAGCTTGCAGTAACGCTCGTCCATCACGGCTCCCCCAGCGCCTCCAGGGCCTCCATCAGGTCGTCGGCCCGGTCCTCCAGCTCCTCGTGACGGTCGCCCCAGGCCTCGTACTCCTCGCTGTCCATGTCCTCCGGCTCCTCCAGGTCCAGCGCCGCGATCTCCTGCCGCACCTGATCCAGTTCCTCCAGCAGCGCCTGCCGCTCTCCCCCGTTCGGGGCGGGAAATTCCGTGATGCGGGCCATGCCGCTCCCCCCTTTTTCTCGTTCTGGCTCTATTGTACCAGACTGGGCGCCGTTTGCAACCACTCTCCGGGGATTGACAAGCCGCGCGCCCCGTCATATAATAAGCATCGTTATTATATGAATTCTTACTATTGGAGGAAATCCATGGAGACCCTGCACTATCTTCTGATGCGCGCCCACTCCCTGCTCAACCGCCGGATCCTGGATGAGGCGGCAGGCCTCGGGCTCTCGCCCGGCCAGCCCAAAGTGCTGGAATATCTGCATCTCCGCGGAGAACAGAACCAGCGCGCCATCGCTGACTACTGCCGCATTGAGCCCGCTACCGTGGGCAGCATCCTCTCCCGGATGGAGGAGGCGGGGCTGGTGGAGCGGCGGCAGAAGCCCGGGGACCGGAGGGCGCTGTATGTCTCCCTGACCCCTCCCGGAGAGACGGCGGCGGAGGCCGTGTCCGCCCTGTTCGACCGGGCGGACACCCATGCCGCCTCCCTGCTGACGGCGGAGGAGATCGCTCAACTGACGGCGCTGCTGGAAAAGGTCTGCGCCGCTCTTCCGGAGGAGGCGCAGGCATGAATCAGATCCAAAAACCCACTGTCACCCTCAAGCGCTGGCTCTTTCTGGCGGCGGGCCTGGCCATCATGTCTCTGGGGGTAGCGCTGTCCATCCGGGCAAATCTGGGCACCTCCCCTATCTCCAGCGTGCCCTATGTATGCAGTCTGTTTTCCCCTCTGAGCGTGGGGTCCGCCACCATTGTCATGCACTGTCTCATGATCCTGGCGCAGATTCTGCTTCTGCGTCGGCGCTATGATCCCGTGCAGCTTTTACAGCTGCCGGTGGCACTGGTGTTTGGCTGGTTGACGGACGCGGCCATGTGGGCCACCGGCGTGATCCAGTGCGGCGCCTACTGGCAGCAGTGGCTGGTGTGCCTGCTGGGCATTGCTCTGGTAGCCGTGGGCGTCAACTTCGAGGTCACCGCCGGGGTTGCGCCCCTGGCCGGTGAGGGCACGGTGCTGGCACTTTGCCAGGTGCTGCCGGTGAAATTCGGCACCATGAAGGTGACCTTTGACGTGTGCCTGGTACTGACGGCCTGCCTCCTGTCCCTCATCTTCCTGGGCCAGCTCCAGGGCGTTCGGGAGGGCACCGTGGCGGCAGCCCTGTGCGTGGGAACCATCGCCCGCCAACTGAACAAGCCCCTGGGCCGTCTGGGGAAAACGCTCTTCGCGTGATCGGAACAAACAAGCGGGACGCCCGATGGGCGTCCCGCTCCTCTTATCGTTTGCTTTCAGCAAAGTCCCAGGCCTCCCGGAACCATCCCAGAAGCTCGCCGTCGATCTGGTCCTCCTCCGTCAGCAGGAAGTGATGGGTCCAGCGGCCGGGGTACGGCTCCACCGCCACGGCCACCCGCGGGGAGTCCAGCCGCCGGTTCAGGCCCAGCGTCACCACCAGGCAGTGCTCCGGCCAGTCCTTCCGCCGCCGGACGGGCAATGACGCCGCGCCGTACAGGTGCCGGCCGTAAAAGCTGATCTGGCTCTTCTGGACCCGGACGGAGCCATCGGGAAAGAGGGCCTCCAGCTGCCGGAACAGGGCCTGATACAGCGACAGCTCCAGGGGCCTTCCGTCGAAAAACATCAGCACATCTGCGAAATAGTGGTCTGAAACGTTCATTTTTCGTCCTCCCGTTCCCGCAAAAATACCAGCCGGTCCGCGCTGGAGCGGGCCGGGTCATACCGGTAGCTCAGGGCGGCGAAGGCGGTCAGCTCCTCCGGCCGCCGGATGCGCCGCTGCGCCATATAGCGGACCATCTCTCCCCGGGCCATCTTGCACAAGGTCCCTCTCTCCACCACCCGGCCTTCCTTTTCTTCCCCGAACACGCAGGTCACCACCCGGATCGCAGGGGGCAGGTGGGGCAGCACCGCCCGGCTGTACTCTTTGGAGGCCAAGTCGATGACCGTGTCCGTCTCCGCCCCCAGGGCCTCCCCCAGGCGGCTTCCCCAGAAGCCGTAGAGGTCCCGGTGTCCATCCACGGCCAGCCTGGCCTGCATCTCCAGGCGGTAGGGCGTCACAGCGTCGAAGGGCCGCAGCAGCCCGTAGAGGCCGGAGACGATCCGCAGATGCGCCGCCGCGTATTGAATCGCCCCCTCCTCCAGCACGCCGGGCGCCAGGTAGCGGTACTGGATGCCCTCGTAGGCCAGCAATGCCGGGGTCCGGGCCCGGCGCAGGTCCATATGGGCCAGCCGCTCCACGTTCAGGGCGGCGATGGCGTCGTTACAGGCCCAGAGCCGCTTCAGCTCCCGGGGCGTCAGAGTCCGCAGGGCGGAGAGCAGCCGCTCCGCCTCCGGCAGGAATGCGGGCAGGCCCTCCGGCAGGAAGGTGTCCGGATCCTCCACCATCTTCTTGGCGGGGGAGATGATGATGCGCACGGCGCCGCCTCCTCTTGTTTTTTCCCATGATACCCCATTCCGCCGCCCGCCGTCAACGGCGGAGCGCTTGCGGGAGGCCGGTCACCGTGGTAAGATGGGTACAGTATTTTTGTAAGGAGGCTGCATCATGCTGGAGATCGCGTTCAGTGAGAGCGCCGAGGGAGGACTGCGGATGGCCCAGAGCCGCTCCGTCAGCTGCGCCGGTGCCTTTTTCGCCGTCCATGAGGACGGCTCCCGCCTCACCCGGGCACAGCTGCGGGCCGCCCGGCGTCAGGCGGAACTGGAGGCCCGCCGCCGTCAGGCGGAGGCCGTCCATCTGGACGGCGGAATCGTGTTCGGCTTCCCCCTGGTCCTCAGTGTGGGAGACATCGCCGGAGAGCCTCTGGGGCCGGAGCGAACGAATGTCCTGACCCAGCTCTATGGAGCGGCGGCCCCCGGCAGACAGATCGCGGAGGAGCTGATGGACCACGCGGCGGAGGGATTCCGCTCCCTGCTGGCGCAGCTGGAGCAGGGGGAGTCCCTGCGGGTGTGGTACAGCGATCAGCCCGACGAGCGGTGCGGCCTCAGCTGGCTGTGCTGGGAGCTCCAGCGCCGGGGGATCCAGGCGCCGGTCCACCTGGTGGACCTGCCCCGGTGGGAGGAGCGAAGCGACGGCACTGTGGTCCGGTACATCAGCTGGGGAGAGATGGAGCCGGAGCGGTTCGGCACTTATATCTCCCGCCAGCGGGAGGCCGGGCCCGTCCTGCGGTCCGCCCTGGCTCGGGAGTGGGAGGCGCTGCGGCAGGAGAACGGTCCCCTGCGGGCGGTGGTCAACAGGTATCTGCGCACCGTGCCCGCGGACTTTTATGACCACGCCCTCCGCCGTGTACTGGCGGAGCAGCCGGAGGAGTTCCACCAGGCCCGTGCCATCGGCCTGGCCCTGGGGAAGTATCTGCCGGGGATCTCCGACTGCTGGCTGGCCCTGCGGATGGAGGAACTGCTGAAAAACGGCGAACTGGAGGCGGTGACGGAGGCTCCGGAGGGCGGCCCCGCCTATCACCGCCTCCTGCGGAAAACCGCCGCCTTCCGGACGCCGGAGGCCGTCTGAAAAAAATTTCCGGCGGCTGAACGGAACGGGCCTCCTCAGTCGTATTCTCAGTGAGGCCCTCTCCGGCCTCCCAACTACGACAGGAGGGATCAACGGATGAAAAAGATCTGGATGGGACTGGCCGCCGCGGCGCTGGTGGCCTCCCTGTGCGTCACAGGCGCCCTGGCGGCGGGACATCGCGGGCAGGGCCTGCGGTACACCGACGGCAGCGGCAGCTGCGGCAACTACTGCGTCAACTTCGCGGACGCCGACGGCGACGGCGTCTGTGACAACCACGGCACCCGCTGCGCCGGCTTCACCGACGCCAATGGCGGCGGGGTGTGCGACAACTACGGCACGGGACTGGGGTCCCACCGCGGCGGCCACGGCCGGGGAGGCTGCCGGAACCACTGACAGAAAACGAGGGGCAAGTCCATGCGGAGCGAACAGGAGGCGGTCCGGGCCATGGAGCGGCACGCCGACACCGTGCGGCGGCTGTGCATGATCCACCTGAAAAACCAGGCCGACACCGAGGACATCTTCCAGACGGTGTTCCTGAAATATGTCCTCAGCACCACTGTGTTTCAGTCGGAGGAACACGAGCGGGCCTGGTTCATCCGGGTGACCCTCAACGCCTGCCGGGACCTGCTCAAGAGCTTCTTCCGCAGCCGCACGGTGCCGCTGGAGGCTCTGGAGCCGGTGCCCGCCGCCCTGGTGCCGGAGCACCGGGAGGTGTGGGAGGCGGTGCTGGCCCTGCCGGAGGCCTGCCGGGACGCGGTGTATCTCCACTACTACGAGGGCTACACCGCGCCGGAGATCGGGCGCCTGCTGGGCAAAAACGTCAACACCGTCTACACGCTGCTGAACCGCTCCCGGGAGATGCTGCGAAAGACGCTGGGAGGTGAGGACCATGGATGAGCGGATGCGGGAGGCCTTTGCCCAGGTGCGGGCGGAGGAGGACCTGAAGCAGCGGACCCTGGCCTATCTGGTCCGGCAGACCGGCGGCTGGCAGAAGGTCCCTGCCCGGCGGCGGCCTCTGCTGGTCACGGCGGCCTGCGCCGCCTGCCTGCTGCTGACCCTGGGGATCCTCTGGCTCTGCTTCACCCCGGCGGCCTACATCAGCGTGGATGTGAACCCCTCCCTGGAGCTGACGGTGAACCGGTTCGACCGGGTGATCGCCCTGGACGGCCGCAACGACGACGGCGACGCCCTGGCCCAGACTCTGCACGTGCGCTTCCTGGACTACCAGGAGGCCCTGGCGCAGGTGCTGGACAGCGACGTCATCGCCGCGTGCCTCTCCCGGGATGAGGACCTGTCCATCACCGTGGCCGGGGCCGACGAGGCCCGGACGGCGGAGATGCTGGCCCAGGTGTCCGCCTGCGCGGCGGACCGGGGCGCCGCCGACTGCCGCGCCGCCGACCTGGAGACCGCGGAGGCGGCCCACGACCAGGGCCTTACCTGCGGCAAGTACCAGATGCTGCTGGCCCTCCAGGCCCTGGACCCGGAGATCACCGCGGAGGACGTGCGGGACCGGACCATGAGCCAGCTGCGCAGCTGGCTGGCGGAGCTGGAGAGCGGCACGGAGAGTTCCTCCGGTCAGCAGGCCGGGCCCGGACAGGGTGCCGGTCAGCCGGGCCAGGGCAGCGGCCAGAGTGCCGGACAGGCCGGAAGCGGCCACGGCGCCGGACATGGGCGCGGCCACCACAGCGAATGAATCAGCGGAGGACCCGGTTTCGGGTCCTCCGCTTCTCTCTGTTCTCAGCCGAAGAGCTCCGCCGCCTTGGCGGCCATGCGCTGCCCATAGAGCCGGAAGGTCTCCTCCGTCTCCTCCAGCCGGCCGGCCACCGCCTGGGGCCCCAGGTGGATCACCGGCTTGCCCTGGGAGCCGCCGCCGGAATAGGCCAGCATCCCGTAGACCAGCATGTGATCCAGGATGGTCTGCATGGCCAGTTCGGCGCCGCCGTGGATGTAGTTGGCGGTGGCGAAGGCGCCGCCCAGCTTCCCGGCCACGCCGTACTTGCCCAGGGTCTCCAGAAACAGCTTCATCTCGCCGCTGATGCTGGCGTAGTAGGTGGGGCTTCCCGCCACCAGGCAGACGCTCTCCCGCAGCCAGTCCGCCTCCACGGCGTCGATGGAAAAGACCCGGACCTCCGCGCCCTCCACCTGGCGCATCCCGTCGGCCACGATCTCCGCCATGGCCTTCGTATTGCCGGACTTGGAATGATACACGACGCTGCACTTCATAAGAGGGGTCTCCTTTTCCGTTTTCCCCAGCATACCACCATTGCCCCGCCGCCGCAACCGCCCATTCCTCAGGAACGTATCCAAGGGCCCCCTCTGCCGCTGCATCAACCGCCATCCCGGATGCCAAAGGAGGGATCGCCGAGGCGCAGTTCACTCCGGAACTGCCGCACCTGCTCTATGGCCCCGCCTGTCCCCTGTGCCGGTACAACCAGATCAGGCATGTCCCCGGCTGTGCCTGCTTTTGGGGGACACCGGGCCCTCTCACATACATGAAAGCAGGCCTCCGGAACAGCCGGGGGGCTGCTTTTATCCTGCCGGCACCGCAGCACGGAAAAAGTTCAAGAAAAATTCATCACGCCGCTCAGCCCCTGTGGTAGAATACCGCCACATTTTCTTCTGATCCTGCAAAGGAGGCGTCATGCAAAAGTACATTCAACTCCGGCATTGGAACTACTGGTGGGAAGTCTATGGCTGCGGAGCGGTACTCCCCGCCGGGCCGCATGCGGCGGAATTCAGTCTGACCGATGACGAGGCGGGCGGCACCCTGTTCTTTCACTTCGACTTCTACAATTTGTCCGGACTGCGTGAAACACTTTGGGGGGATGAGCTCTTCCCGGCGGAGCATCCGGACCATGCGCTGTTTCTCCAACGGGCGGAAGAGCTGGCCCTGGGTAAAGCCGACTTTTTTGTGGGAGCACTGTACTATCCGGACTTTACTCCGGATCTGGCTTTCTGTACGCAGCCTCTGGCCACAGAGCGCGGGCTGCTGGATTTGAAAGCACCGGCCGCCGCGCCCTACTATGCTGCGGTTTTTCTGTCTGAGGTCCGCCCTCTCATGCCGGAGATCTTGGAAAGCTGGATGGCCCGGCTGTCCCAGCCCATGTTCGGTCAGAGTTTTTCCGTCCGAATCCCCCAGATCCCTACTCGCCAGGAGGCACTGGCCAGCTGGGAAACCGACAGGCGTCCCGGTTTTGAGTGAGGAGGTATGCATTTGGAGCCGAATTTTTCTTTTCGCCTGTCGCCGCTGGATGCTGAGCGTCTGCGGCCCCAGGTACGCCGTGCCCTGGAAAAGCGGACGGAGCTGCTCTCCCGGCAGCGGTGTCCCCGGATCTGGGCCCTGACAGACCGGCTCAACCGGGTGGAGCAGGTATCCTCCGGCAGCCTCCAGCACCGTAGGCAGCTGCGCCTGATCCTGGGACTGGTGGATGGAGCACTGGGTCTGTTCCTGCTGCTCCCAGGCCTCATGGATCCCGGCGCCCTGCCGCTGCCCTTGCTGGTGGGCGCTGCCTGCTTTGGGTTCAGCTTGGGAATCCTGTGACGGATCGCCCGGCATCTGCTGGGTATCCTCAGCGCAATGCTGAGCCTTCTGCTCCTTTCATGCGCCCTTGGAAACTGGGCCGAAAGCGGCCGGTTCTCCCCCGTCCTGGCCGCGCTGTCTCCGGCGAACTGCGCAGCGCGCCACCCCGCTCAACCGCTCCGAAGCAGAGCTGCCGCCATTCCCCGCACACCGTCAAAAACGCGCTTCCTGCCGGAACCGGCAGGAAGCGCGCAGTACACTTTATCCATCCGCGGCCTCGCAGACTTTTCGCGCCGGCCGCTCCGGCTCCAGCACCACATCCGGACAGCCGTCCGCCAGCAGCGCAAGCACCTGCTCTGCCGCCTTTTGCTTTTCAAAGGTAAACGTGTGGTAAAAATCGCCCTTGTATTTCATTCTCAGGGCCACAATCTGCAATTCCTTGCCGCAGCAGCCGGTCAGGGGAAGGCCCGCCTTCTGCGCCCAGGCCTGCCGTACAGCCCGGAAAGGCAAATATCTGGTACCGGGAAAAGCAGCAAAATAAATCGCCTGCCTGCTCACCCGGTACTGCTCCACCCGCACAGCGGTCTTGTAATCTTCCCGGGGATCCTCCAGTACGATGTCCGGGCAAATGGACTGCATTTTCATTGCCTCGCCTCCTGTGCTCTGATTTGAGAGATTTCCCTCAGGTGGTATCGGATGGCTCTATCATACAGGATTCAGGAGAAAAAGAACTTGCAAATGCAACAAATCATCGGTTTTCCATATGAATGATCTGCCGCGGACCGCTGTCCGATAAACTGTGTCCTCCTATTCTTGAAACCATGCGGGACGCCGGCTTTTCAGCCGTGAAGCTCGCTTGGCTTGCCGCCTCCCCCGCGCAGCAGCGCCTGCACCTCGTTCACCAGCCGGCACAGATGAAACCCGTCGCATACAGCATGGTGCACCTGCACCGCCAGCGGCAGCAGAACCTTTCCGCCTTCCTCATGGAAGCGGCCCATGGTAAAGATAGGCGGCAGGTAGTCATAGCCCTTTTGCAGGTTCAGAGGGAACGCCTCAAAGCTCGCCCAGGGCACCATGGACACCGGGAATGTATTCTCCGGCGGATCGGGCCGGGCCACCAGGCCCGGACGGTCTCCCCAGGCGGCCAGGTCCCTTTGGTACGCCGCGCAGAAGGCCTCCCGGTCCGGGTTATATTCGGTCCACAGGTTGGAAAAGGTCTCGGTGTCCTTGTGGAATATGGTATAGCAGGGGTGGACCACATCGTAATAGCCCACCTCCCCGTCCCCTTTGCAGGCCATGCGGAACTCCTGGTGCCGGTTCACCGCCGTGGAGATGGCATGCAGCAGAGTCGGATACAGCGGCCTGCCGCTCTCCCGCAGCCCGGTGATATCCAGCTGGAACGTGGCGCTGTATGTGCAGGGCACCTGGGTGAAATAATGTGCAAAGTATTCTTTCCGCGGCCATGTCTCCCGGTCGATCCTGGTAAACATCATAGGTTCTCTCCTCTCTTTGTCTGTCCGGCTCTCTCCTCCCGCAGCCGTGAGGTCCGTGCAGCGGGACAGGCTCAGCATAGCATTTCCCCGTTTCGGGAGCAACCGCCGTCACAGCGCGCTCCCCTGTTCCAGATCGTCCCGCAAAAAAGCATTGCGGATGGCGTTCAGCACCCGTTTCTTGTCGCCGCTCCAAAGGGGTGAGAGCAGATCCCGCTTGGCGCCGTCCCCGGTGAGCCGGTGGACCACCATCTCCCGGGGGATGTTCCGCAGGCACGCTTCCAGGGCCGCGATATAGGCCTCCAAATCCAGGCAGGCAACTCGCCCTGCCGCCCAGTCCGCGGCCAGGTCCGTGCCCCGCAGCACATGCAGCAGGTGGAACTTGATACCATCGGCCCCTGATGCGCCAATGTACCGGGCGGTGGCGGCCATCATCTCCTCCGTCTCCCCCGGCAGTCCCAGAATCTGATGGACCACCACGGTGATCCCCGCCGCCTTCAATTCCCGGACTGCCCGGTCGAACACCGGCAGGTCGTAGTCCCGGCGGATGTAGGCGGCGCTTTGTGGGTGGATGGTCTGGAGGCCCAGCTCCACCCAAACGGGCTTGATCCGGTTCAGCTCCCCCAGCAGCTCCAGCACCTCCGGCGGCAGGCAGTCCGGTCTTGTGGCGATGGACAGCGCCACGATATCCTCCGGCGCCATGGCGGCGGTGTACAGCCCCCGCAGCCGCTCCGCCGGAGCATAGGTGTTGGTGAAGGACTGGAAGTAGGCAATAAAAAGGGAGGCCTTCCCCGCCTTGGCCGCCACCCGGCGGCGGGCCGCCGTCAGCTGAGCCGGGATGTCCCCGGTCTCGGCGAAAGCGCCCGCGCCGTCGCAGAAGATACAGCCCCGGGTATCCAGCGTCCCGTCCCGGTTGGGGCAGGAGCAGCCGGAGGAGAGGGCCAGCTTATAGACCTTGCGGCCGTACCGGCGCCGCAGATCCTCGTTGAGACTGTTCCAGTACATGGTCGGTGCCTCCCGGCGGAAAATTTCGAACTGCCTCTTTTTTGAGGCGGTGCTTTGGCGTATAATGATCCCAGCGCGGCCCCAGGGCCGCATCTATCACAGGAGGTCGATCCTATGGTCACAATGGCACAGCGCATCGAGGCGCTCCGCACCGAAAAGGGCCTGAGCCGGCCGGCGCTCTCCGCCGCGCTGGGCCTGCCCAGAAACGCCACGGAAAAGTTTGAAACCGGCCGTCAGACGCCCACACAGGACCAGCAGCAGAAGCTGGCGTCCTTTTTCGGCGTGTCGGTCTTTTATCTCAGAGGGGAGAGCGACGACCGCACCCAGATGGAAAACTGGCTCAATAACTCCTTCTCCGACGAGCCGGCCCAGCCGGTCCGCCCCACGCGGCCCGCACCGGAGCGGCCTGTGGTGACCGCCTCCTCCGGCGGCCAGGGCGAGGGGGCCGTGTTCTCGGCGCTGCTGAAGAGCAAGGCCTTCCAGGACATGGTCCATGACGCGGTGGTCCAGGCGCTGCGCTCCCCCGAGGGGCAGTCGCTGATTGCCGCAGCCGTGCGAAAGGAACTGAACCGCCGCTGAGGCCCCGGGCCGGAGGACTGCCGTCCTCCGGCTCCTTTTTTGCCGGACGGACACTCCCTCCCTGTACCCCCATTGTACTCCGCTGCAGCCGGAAAGGAAAGAGGTCCATACCAAAGAAAAGCGGCAGCAAAAACAACGGGGCGTTTCTGTGTAAAATCCCAATGGACATTCGCCGGATCTTTTGGCAAAATAATGCCTTGCGTGCGGTGCTCCACAGCCCGCCCCCATTTTTTAGAATGGTGGCAAATGCCACTGCGGACACCATATCTTGTGCATTATAATGGGAAACACATCAGATATATTGTGCGGCTCGCCGCAGAGAGAATGACGGAGGGAACCAGCATGAAAGTCATCAAGCGCAACGGAACAGAGGTCGTGTTTGATATTGAAAAGATCGTGGCCGCCATTACCAAGGCCAACGAGAGCGTCACGGAGGACGCCCGCATGACCCCCATGCAGATCCGGCGGATCGCAGAGTTCGTGGAACTCAGCTGCCTGAAAATGAACCGCTCTCCCTCCGTGGAGGAGATCCAGGACCTGGTGGAGTACCAGATCATGGCCCACGGCGCCTACGAGGTGGCCAAGAACTACGTCACCTACCGCTATACCCGCTCCCTGGTCCGCCGCAGCAACACCACCGATGAGAAGATCCTCAGCCTTATCGAGTGCTGCAACGAGGAGGCCAAGCAGGAGAACTCCAACAAGAACCCGGTGGTCAACTCCACCCAGCGGGACTACATGGCCGGCGAGGTCTCCAGGGACCTGAGTGAGCGGCTGCTGCTGCCGGCGGACATCGTGGAGGCCCACAAGGAGGGCATCATCCACTTCCACGACTCCGACTATTACGCCCAGCACATGCACAACTGCGACCTGGTGAACCTGGAGGACATGCTGCAAAACGGCACCGTCATCACCGGGACCCTCATCGAGCGGCCTCACAGCTTTTCCACCGCCTGCAACATCGCCACCCAGATCATCGCCCAGGTGGCCTCCAACCAATACGGCGGGCAGTCCATCTCCCTGGCTCATCTGGCCCCCTTCGTGGATGTGAGCCGTCAGAAGATCCGCAAGGTGGTGGAGCAGGAAATGGCCGCCATCGGCGTGGACCCCGGGGAGGACAAGCTCCGGGAGCTGGTGGAGTCCCGACTGCGGGACGAGGTGCGCCGGGGCGTACAGACCATCCAGTACCAGGTGCTGACGCTGCTGACCACCAACGGACAGGCCCCCTTCGTCACCGTGTTCATGTACCTGGGCGAGGCCAAAAATGACCAGGAGCGAAAGGACCTGGCCCTCATCATCGAGGAGACCCTGGAGCAGCGCTACCAGGGCGTGAAGAACGAGGCCGGCGTGTGGATCACCCCCGCCTTCCCCAAGCTCATCTACGTGCTGGAGGAGGACAACATCACCGAGGACGCCCCCTACTGGTATCTCACCAAGCTGGCCGCCAAGTGCACCGCCCGGCGGATGGTGCCCGACTACATCTCCGCCAAGAAGATGCTGGAGCTCAAGGGCGACGTGTACACCTGCATGGGTTGCCGGTCCTTCCTGACCCCGGACCGCTTCACTGACGCCGGCATCGGCAACATCGCCAACGCCGGCAACTACGAGCCCGGCAAGCACAAGTACTACGGCCGGTTCAACCAGGGCGTGGTGACCATCAACCTGCCCGATGTGGCCCTCAGCTCCGGCGGGGATATGGACAAATTCTGGTCCATCTTCGACGAGCGGCTGGAGCTGTGCCACCGGGCGCTGCTGTGCCGCCACGAGCGGCTCAAGGGGACCCTCTCGGACGTTGCCCCCATTTTGTGGCAGTACGGCGCCTGCGCCCGCCTGAAAAAGGGCGAAACCATCGACGAGCTGCTCTACCACGGCTACTCCACCATCTCCCTGGGTTATGCGGGGCTCTATGAGTGCGTGAAATACATGACCGGCAGGAGCCACACCGACCCCGAGGCCACGCCCTTTGCCCTCGCCGTCATGGAGCACATGAACGAGGCCTGCCGGAAGTGGAAGGCCGAGAGCGACATTGACTTCTCCCTTTACGGCACACCGCTGGAGTCCACCACCTACAAGTTCGCCAAGAGCCTCCAGCGCCGCTTCGGCGTGATCGAGGGCATCACCGACAAGAGCTACATCACCAACAGCTACCACGTCCACGTCACCGAGGAGATCAACGCCTTCGACAAGCTCAAGTTCGAGGCCCAGTTCCAGCACCTCTCCCCCGGCGGCGCCATCAGCTACGTGGAGGTGCCGGATATGCAGAACAACCTGGAGGCTGTGCTGGCGGTGATGCAGTTCATCTACGACAACATCATCTACGCAGAACTCAATACCAAGAGCGACTACTGCCAGGTGTGCGGCTGGGACGGCGAGATCCGGATCGCGGAGGAAAACGGAAAGCTGGTCTGGAAGTGCCCCAAGTGCGGCAACACGGACCAGGACAAGATGAACGTGGCCCGGCGGACCTGCGGCTACATCGGGACCCAGTTCTGGAACCAGGGCCGCACCCAGGAGATCCGGGACCGGGTGCTGCACCTTTGATCGCTCAAAAGGCGCTGCCTTTTGAGCGAGTCAGGCGGTCTGCCGCGCGCACTCGCTGCGCTCGCACCCTTGCAGACCGAGCGGTGTTTTTTCCGAGGCACATGTCCCCGGGAAAAAGCGATTGAAATGCGCGTCCCCGGCATTTGCCTCACCCGGAGGGGAATCCATTGCGATACCAACGGAAGGTTGGGAGGATCACCATGTATTACGGAGAGATCAAAAACTGCGATATCGCCAACGGCGAGGGCGTCCGGGTGACACTGTTCGTCTCCGGGTGTACCAACCGCTGCAAAAACTGCTTCCAGCCCCAGACCTGGGACTTCTGCTACGGACAGCCCTTCACGGCGGAGACAGAGGCACATTTGCTGGATCTGCTCTCCCCCGGCTACATCAGCGGCTTGACGCTGCTGGGGGGCGAGCCCTTCGAGCCGGAGAACCAGCGGGCACTGGTCCCTTTCCTTCGGCGGGTCCGGGCGGCCTATCCGGCCAAAACCATCTGGGGGTTCAGCGGCTTCACCTACGAGGAACTGACCACAGAGGGGACGCACCCCCGCTGCGAGGTGACGGATGAGATGCTCTCCCTTCTGGATGTGCTGGTGGACGGCCGGTTCGTGGAGGAACTGAAGGACATCTCCCTGCGGTTTCGGGGCAGCTCCAACCAGCGCCTTCTTGATCTGAACGCCACCCGGGCGTCCGGGACCCTGCAATTTCTGCCAGACCGGGAACAAGGATAAAAAACGGCCCGTGGACCTCTCGGTCCACGGGCTGCTTTTCTTTGATGTCACAGTGATCCGCCATGCTGCGGAGGCCTCAGTCCAGTTTGCCGTACACTCCGTCGGAAACCGCTTCCAGCCACTCGTTGGAGCAGTCCTCGCCGGGCACCTCCAGGGCCAGGTGAGAGAACCAGCTGTCGGCCGCGGCGCCGTGCCAGTGCTTCACCTCCGGCGGGATATTGACCACGTCTCCCGGGCGCAGCGCCCGGGCCTCCTTGCCCCACTCCTGATACCAGCCCCGGCCGGCCACGCACAAAAGGATCTGACCGCCGCCCTTGCGGGCGTGGTGGATGTGCCAGTTGTTGCGGCAGCCCGGCTCAAAGGTCACATTATAAGCCCCCACCTGGCTGGTGGAGAGAGGCTGCAGATAGCTCCGACCCACAAAATACCGGGCAAAGCCATCGTTGGGCTCCCCGATGGGAAAGACCATCTCCCGCTGGTGCTGCGCCCTGCCATCGATGCCAGCGTCCTCGTCGGCCCAGACCTCCTTGGCCATACGGAAGGCCGCCCAGGCCTTGGGCCACCCTGCGTAGAAGGCCGCGTGGGTCAGGATCTCCGCGATCTCCTGCCGGGTAATGCCGTTTTTCCGAGCGGTGGCCAGGTGGTACTGGAAGGAGCTGTCCACCAGCCCCTGGGCCATGGGAGCCACCACAGTGACCAAGGACCGGTCCCGGAGGGAGAGCTGCGCCTCCCGGCTCCAGACCTCCCCGAAGAGCACATCGTCATTGAGCTGAGCGAACTTGGGGGCGAACTCCCCCAGAGCATCCCTGCCCGCCGTCTGTTTTACTGCCATATGGAAATTACCTCCTATTCAAGGGAAAACGTAACGGCAACCGTCCCCTCCCCCAGCTTTTCCTGCAGGTCGGAGGGATCGTTGATCCTGGCCAGTCTGGTGAAGTTCCAGGTGTTGGTGCCGTAATAAATGGTGACCTGATCGCCCTGGTAGAGGATCACATCGCCAGGCTCCGTTGTGATCCGTGCATCGTTCCGCTCCAGTGTCGTCCCCAGAGGGCCCACCTTCTCAAATCCGCCGTAGTCCTCCATCTCCACGGTCAGCGGTCCCTGGGCAAGGAGTTCTCTGAAAGCCGCAGCGGAACTGTTGTCTGCAAAGGCGGCAAGCAGCTCATGGCTGCCAACAGTGATCTTCAAAGTGCGCTCCGTCTGACCGTTTTTCGTCCCCTCCGGTTCCGCGTTTCCGGACAGGTCCTCCGACAGGGAGGGCGCTGTCTCGCCGGGAGCGGACGGGACAGCCTGCTCCGGACCGCTGTCCTCCCCTCCATCTGACGCAGCTGATCCGCCGGCGGCTTGTCCCGCAGGTTCCGCCGTCACCGGCAGTTCCTTTTGCCCCGGCTCCGCCTCCGATGCCTCCAGTCCGGAGGGCGCTTCCTCCTCTTCCAAGGTCTGGACATCCTGCTCAGAGGGGTTGTAGTCCTGTTCCAGCGGGATCTCCTGCGGCGGCGCGCCGTCTTCGGTCCGTCCGCCACCGCAGGCGCTGAGGCACATGAGCGCAAGGAATACGAAAAAAATTCTGGCCATGCAATTCTCCTTCCGCGGGACATTCACTTCAGGTGAGTTTGGAAAAATTCCCAGATCTTGTCAAACGGGATGATATCCCTCCGGTCGTAGAGGTCGGTGTGGACCGCACCGGGGATGATCAGCAGTTCCTTGTTTCCGGCGTAGGGGCTGTCTTTGACCATATCAGCGGAGGCGTCCCGGCTGAAATAGCAGGAGTGGGCCTTCTCCCCGTGGATCATCAGTACGGCGCTGCGGATCTCATCGCTATATTGTAAAATTGGCATATTCAGGAACGACAGGGCCGACGTCACATTCCAGCCGTCGTTGGAGTTGAGCGACCGCTCCGTGTAGCCCCGCTCCGTCTTGTAATAGTCATAGTAGTCCTTCACGAAGAAGGGGGCGTCCTCCGGCAGCGGGTCCGCCACGCCGCCGGAGCGGGCGTAAGTGCCGCTCTTGTAGTCCGCCGTCCGCTGAGCCCCAAGAGCCTTCTTCGTCTCATAGCGGGCATCGGCGCTGTCGGCGGCATCGAAGTATCCTCTGGCGTTCACCCGGGTCATGTCGTACATAGTGGAGGTGACGGTGGCCTTGATACGGGTGTCCATGGCGGCAGCGTTCAGGGCCATGCCGCCCCATCCGCAGATCCCCAGGATGCCCACCCGCTCCGGGTCCGCAAAGTCCCGAGTGGAGAGGAAGTCCACCGCAGCGGAGAAGTCCTCCGTGTTGATGTCGGGGGAGGCCACATTCCGCACCGGACCGCCGCTCTCCCCGGTGAAGGAGGGGTCGAAGGCCAATGCGGCAAAGCCCCGGGAGGCAAGCTCCTCGGCGTACAGGCCGGAGCACTGCTCCTTCACGGCGCCGAAGGGACCGCAGACCGCCACGGCGGCCAGCGTTCCAGACGCGTCCCTGGGCAGGTACAGGTCGCCCACCAGCTCAATGCCATAGCGGTTGTGGAAACGCACCTTCTCCCGGGTCACGGTGTCCCGCAGCGGGAAGGAATAGCCGTTGTATCTCGCTTTCAAATCTGTTCCTCCTTATGATCAAACGCTCTTCCCCATTTCATAGGCCTTTTTCAGCGCAGGGCGGCCCTGGATCTGCCCCACGGAGGTCACGCCGCCGGCAAAAGCCGTTCCGGCCAGACGCGCCTTTTCAAAACAGTCGATCCACCCCATGAGGCCGGTGACCGTCCCGTCTACAGTGTGTTCATCCTCCTCCGCAGCAGCAGCCAGAAGGTAAATATCACGGAACCGGTAATCGGCGGAAAACAGCGGGTTGGAGCGGTCCAGCATGGTTTTCATCTGGCCGCACATGCCGTAATAGTAGACGGGAGTTGCAAAAGCAATCACGTCGGCTGTCTTCATCTCTTGAACCACCGACTCCGCGTCGTCGCGGATGATACAGCGCTGGGTCTTTACACAGGTCAGGCATCCTTTGCAAAAACCGATGGTCTTGTCAGCCAAGAATATCTTTTCCACTTGATTCCCGGCCTCCCGGGCTCCGCGGGCGAACTCGTCCGCCAAGGTGTCCGAGTTGCCGCCCTTTCGCGGGCTGGTGGAAATCACCAAAACCTTCTTGCTCATTGCAGATCCTCCTCAGATAGATGTTTTATGACTTTCGCGGGCACGCCGCCCACGACGGTATTCTCCGGGACATCCCTGTTCACCACTGCGCCGGCCGCCACGATGGCGCCGTCACCGATGGTCACGCCGGGCAGGACAGTCGCATTGGCCCCGATCCACACGTTCTTCCCGATATGGATGGGCGCGGGCAGCATGGTGCTGCGGTCACAGGGGGATTTGGCGTGATTCAATGTGGCCAGCACCACGTTGTGGCCGATCAGGACACCGTCCCCGATGAAGATGCCGCCCTGGTCTTGAAATTTACATCCCATGTTGATGAATACGTTTTTCCCCACATGGATGTTCTTCCCGCAGTCCGTGTAAAAGGGCGGAAACAAGCCGAAGCTCTCGTCCACCGGCCGGCCCGTCAGCCGGGAAAAAAGCGCCCGCAGTTCCTGCGGCTCATGATAGCTGCCGTTGATCTGCGCTGTGATCTTCAGTGCCTCCTGACTGACGCCATGCATAAACAGGTGGGTTTCACTGCCGCCCCCGACCGGCCGCCCGCTGTCCAAATGTTTCAAGAATCCTTCCAAATCCATTCTTTGCTCTCACTTTCATATTGGTAATCTTATTTTAGCACCCCCCGCGTACAATAACAAATGCCTATAATGAATTTCAAATCATGCTTGCTGTCTATATTTATTGTCCGCTATAATAGAGGACGACGGGAGGTAATCATGATGGAATTGAGAGTCTTGCAATATTTTCTCGCCGTGGCGAAAGAACAGAATATCTCAGCAGCGGCTCACTCTTTGCACCTGACACAGCCCACCCTCTCCCGCCAGCTCCGGGAGCTGGAAGAGGAATTGGGCAAGCAGCTGATGATCCGGGGCAGCCGGAAGATCACGCTGACAGAGGAGGGAATGCTGCTGCGAAAGCGGGCGGAGGAGATCCTGGACCTGGTGGGACGGACCGAGAATGAGATCACCCAGTCCAACAAAACGGTAAGCGGCGATATCTATATCGGAACCGGCGAGACCGACGGAGTCCGGGAAATCGCCAAAGCCTCTTTCCAGCTTCAATCGCTCCATCCAGGCGTTGTCTTTCATATCGTCAGCGGTGACGCCGTGGACGTGTGCGAGCGTCTGGATAAAGGCCTGCTGGACTTCGGAATCCTTCTGGGGGACTTCGACAAAAGCAAGTATCTCTATATGGAACTGCCCATGAAGGATACCTGGGGCGTATTGATGCAGCGCAGCAGTCCTCTGGCGGAGAAGGCGGCTGTCTCCCCCGCTGATCTGTGGGACAAGCCCCTGATCCTCTCCCGGCAGATCGACAACAAGAGCGAGCTGTACCGCTGGCTCCGGAGGGAACCGGCGCAGCTTCACACCGTAGCCACCTATAATCTGATCTACAATGCCTCCTTGATGGTGGACGAGGGAATGGGCTACGCCTTTACGCTGGACAAGCTGGTGAACACCTCGGGAAGCGGCCTGTGCTTTCGCCCGCTGAAACCCAGGCTGGAACTTGGGATGTATCTGGTGTGGAAGCGATCGCAGCGCTTTTCCAGAGCAATGGAGCTGTTCCTGGATCAGCTTCAGGAAAATCTGTATGCGTCCGGTATATCGGGAGAATGACCCCGCCGTGCCGGAAAGGGCGCTCCAACGGCAATCCATATGCCGGGTCTGGCCGGCCCTTTCAGATCTCCCTATTTGGGATCTTGACCGGACCGGGCGCCTTGCAGCCGGACCGACACCACCCCCGCGAGTATGCGGCAGAAGCTCCTGCGGTCAACCCCGGCCAGATGCAGCAGGATGGATTGGCAGGCGGCAGAGATCGCGGGAGTTCATGAAACGGGGCTGACACTGCCAAGCAGCGTCAGCCCCGTTTGGTTGTTTTTCCTTTTCCGCTCCGGCCTATCAGCACTCCTGCCTCATGGCAAAATAGGCGATCAGCACCGTCCAGACATAGGCGCAGGTCTTGGGAATCATCAGCATCCCGATCATGGGCACACTGTCCGCCCACAGCACCACCGGGATATAAAAGCCAAAGCTCAAGACGATGGTCAGCCATATCCAGCGAAATGCCCGATCCCCGTGCGCTCTGGCGCTGCGGTAAAACAGCACAATCACCACAAGCCCCAGCAGGGCGAAGGGGATGTTGCGCCAGATGCCCCAGGAGAGCGGCGCGTCGGCGCTGAGCCACTGATTCTGCGGCATCATGCACAGCGCCACCCGCACTCCGGCCAGGACATACACCGCAGCGGTCAGTCCGCTCCGCCCCTTGATCCGGTATCGCTGGCGCCACACATAGTACAGCAGCACATAAAAAACCGTCATGGTGACAGAGGTGATCCACTTTCCCAAGCCCAAGGCGGCGGTGTAATCAGCAAGGCCGGAGGTGCACAGCGCCACCGCCCGGGGAACCAGGTGGAACGCATCGCCCAGTCCCAATACCACCGCCATGAGCCCGAACAAGCGGAACTGGCGGTTTCCCCTGCAGTTCCGGAGCATCACAATTCCGACGGCAATGACCGTGGTCAGATAAACAGCATCAAAGGTCGTCTCCATCATAGCCTGCATAGTCTGCTCTCCTTTTTCAATCTTGCTTCCGGCGGCCGCGGCTTGCACGGCCGCCCCCGCAATAAACGCCGTTCAGTTTCCCGGGCAGCAAATTCCCGCCACCGTGCGGGAATTTCAATAGAGGGTCCTTCGCACGATCTCCAGCACAGCTGTTGGATCACAGTCCTGCCGCAGCAATGCGGACAGCATCAGAGAAAACAGAAGGTCCGCAAATTTCTCTGCCGTAAGCTGCCCGGAAAAGGCATCCGGCCGGACCCGTGCATCCCTTTGGAGGACGGCGCTCAGCCCCTGCAAAATATGCCGCCGGGTCCGCTCCATCCTCCGCCTGCCGTCGGACTTGTCCTCTCCCATAAAGGCCAGCGCGTGAAGCGAGAAAAATCCCGGATACTGTTTGCAGCCATACTCCATCCGGCCGTACAGCCAGATGATACAGGCCTGTGTATCCTGGAACACACCCCGCCCCTCCGGGCGATGGAAGATCTCCTCCCAGACACTTTCCACAACGGCCCCGACCAAAGCGGCCTTGGAGTCAAAATAGTTATAAACGGAACCAACCGATACGCCGCAGGCGGCTGCAACCGAGCGGATATTGACCGCGGACCAGCCCTCCCGCCGGATCAGCTCCCGGCTGATTTTCAAAATCTCCTCTTTGGATGTAACAGCAGTATTCATCGCGCCGCCCCCCAATATGAACATTGTTCATTATAGGGATTCCAGCACCTTTGTCAAGTCTCTTTCTTCTTTTTGCGGACATAGCGCCCGCTCTACTCTTACAAAACAAACCGTCCTGTGTGACGTTATCACAGAAACCGGTCGGATTTCCGGGTATACTAAGGCCAAACAAAGGAAAGGAGCTGACCCATATGGCGGCTATTAATATGAACAAGGAACAGTTTCAACAGGCAATTGGCGGGGACAGGCCCGTCCTGGTGGATTTCTGGGCTCCCTGGTGCGGCTATTGCCGCCGGATCGGCCCAGCCTACGAGAAAATCGCAGAGGAGTACGGCGACCAGCTTGTGGCGGCCAAGGTCAACATCGATGAAGAAGCTCAGCTTGCTCAGGCGGAGCAGGTGGAGGTGATCCCCACGCTGATCCTCTACAAAAACGGGAAAGCCGCGGGCTCCGTTGTCAACCCCGGGTCCAAGGCGGCCATCGAGCAATTTATTCAAGACACTTTGGCAAAATAAGGAGGGGATATCCATGCAGGAACGGCATGTCTATGATATGATCGTGGTGGGCGGCGGCCCAGGCGGCTACACGGCGGCTCTTTACGCCGCCCGTGCCGGACTGGATACCCTGGTGCTGGAGAAGCTCTCAGCGGGCGGGCAGATGGCCCTGACCGAGGAGATCGACAACTACCCGGGCTTTGAGGACGGGATCGACGGCTTCACCCTGGCGGAAAAGATGCAGCGGCAGGCAGAGCGCTTCGGTGCGCAAAGCGCCTATGCTCAGGCGGAATACATGGATCTTGCCGCTGATCCAAAGGTCCTGAAAACCAGCGAAGGCACTTTTTACGGCAGGACCGTTGTGCTTGCCACCGGCGCCAGCCCCAGAGAGCTGGGCCTTGCAGGCGAGACGGCGCTCACCGGCCGGGGTGTGGCGTACTGCGCCGCCTGCGACGGGATGCGCTTCAAGGGCAAGACGGTGGTGGTCGTGGGCGGCGGCAACTCCGCGGCCGCGGATGCCCTGCTGCTCAGCCGTATTGCTGAAAAGGTGATTCTGGTCCACCGCCGGGATACCCTGCGGGCCACCAAAATCTACCATCAGCCGCTGATGGAGGCTGCAAATATAGAGTTCCGCTGGAACAGCGTCGTCACGGAACTGCTCCACGAGGACAGGCTGACCGGTGTGAAGCTGAAGGATGTAAACACCGGTGTTGTGACGGCGGTTCCCTGCGACGGCGTGTTCATCAGCGTAGGCAGAAAGCCTTCTACCGAGCTGGTGCGAGGTCAGCTGGAACTGGACAAAAACGGTTATATCGTGGCGGATGAGACGACCAAAACCACCCTTCCCGGCGTCTATGCTGTGGGGGATATCCGGACAAAGCCTCTGCGCCAGGTGGTAACGGCGGTAGCGGACGGAGCCACAGCCGTCCATATGGCGGAGGAATTTCTGGCAGGAGGTGTATGAGATGAAAAAGCGCGCGTGGAAATGGCTGCGGCCGGTCCTGTTTACCCTGGGCGGTGCGCTGGCGGGCCTGGGCTATTATGCTCTGGCAGGCTGCTCCACCGGAACCTGTTTTATTACTTCCAGTCCTTTCACTTCCATGGGGTACATGGCTCTCATTGGCTGGCTGCTCTCCGGCGCATTGGGATCATGCAGCTGCAGAGAAAGCTGCAAGCGATAGGCAATTTTTAGGGAGGGGACGGCTGCAGGCACTCATCTGCAGCCGTCCCCTCCTGTTTTGCTTTGAACTTTCCGGCACGCTTTCTCCGCCGCGGTCCCTGCGATTGCCAGCGAACACCGCTTATGATATGATGACAGCGCAAGGCCTGCCAGCACGGAGGGCTTGTCTCCCTGACTGTCAACATCCATGATCTGCGCAGATGTTCCGTCTTCTCCAGCTTTCACAGAGCCCGGGAGCGGCTCACAAAGCCAGGTCTCCCTTCCTCTGCACCGGCAGGGCGAAGATCACTGCAAGTATTGCGCCGCGCCCCCAAGCCGCAGAGTCCCTGCCCGCACATCCTGCTTCTCTTTAATCAAACCCTTTTGGGAGGTCGATATCATGGCCCGCGCCGACGTGACCGAGATGCCCTTTTCCAAACTGTATCCCCTGCTGGTGGCCAAAGCCGCAAAAAAAGGCCGCGCCCGGCAAGAAGTGGACCAGATCACCACTTGGCTCACCGGATACTCGCCAGCAGACATCGCACGGCTGGAGCAGTCCAGCATCAGTTATGGGGACTTTTTCCGCACAGCCCCCGCCATGAACCCTGCCCGCATCCACATCACCGGGTCGATCTGCGGTGTCCGGATCGAGCAGATCCAGGATCCGCTGATGCGGGAGATCCGGTATTTGGACAAGCTGGTGGACGAACTGGCCAAGGGAAAATCCATAGAAACGATTTTGAAAAAGGCAGGAGCCTCCTCCGGAAACGTTCTGGGACAACCCCTCGCACAAGCGGCGCATCTGCCGTCCGCCAGTCAGCCGAATATATGCAAGATCCCCCATACCGTGCTGGCAAAACACCCCGGCACGGTATGGGGAATGATTGCGTCAGAACGCTCGGCCGGACCGGCCTTCCTTCCGGCCCACAGCGGTCTTATGCGCGGACGATTTTGCTGCCACGCCGGAGCGAACGCCGCGTGTTCTCGTTGCTGCTTTTACAGCTGTCCTTTCCATACCCGGGCCAAGATGTCCTTGAGCACCAGAACGGCGTCGGTTGAATTGTAGCCGTACTCCACTTGCTGCCGCGTGAGCATCTCCCGCAGCTGCGGCGCATAATCCTGCAGGCGCACGTTCTGATGATATACGGCCAGCACCGGATATTTCTTGCTCCACACCTTGTTCCAGTCAATCCGCGCCTGGGCTTCGTCGCTGACACTTTCCACCATCTGCCGGGCCTGCTGCTCGTCAAAGTCATACTCGATCAGTTCATCCAGACTCACATGATACAGCACGGCCAAGCCCTTGGACTGGCGGATGTCGGGCAGGGTCTCGCCAGTCTCCCACTTTGAAATCGTCTGGCGGCTGACCCCCAGCTTTTCGGCCACATTTTCCTGTGAAAGCCCGCTCTTTTTCCGGGCCTGATATAAACTGCTTCCTAAACTCACGGTGGTTTCCTCCCTATATCCGCAGTTTCTGCATTAAAGAATACTGTCCGGTCCGCAAAAAATCCACCAGGAAAACCAGGCACTTTCGCCCGCTTTCCTGCCATTTTCCAGGGCGATGTGCTATACTGGAGAAAACAAGCCGGGAGGTGTCTGCATGACAGACAGAGAGTATCAGGCCGCCACCTGCTACTGGGATGAAAAAGACGCTTCCAGCATCAGGCTGGAGCGGAGCAGGCTGTGGGCCATGGCGGAGACATACATCCAGGCCAACAACACCTGCGCTCTGGCCACCGGAGCCGGAGACTATGTGCGCTGCACCCCCATCGAATACAGCTGGCATGACGGCTGCTTCTGGATGTTCAGCGAGGGCGGGCGGAAGTTCATCGGCCTTCGGAGCAATCCCCATGTGTGCCTTGCGATCTACGACAGCTACAAAAGCGGCGGCAGCCTCCGCGGAATGCAGGTCATGGGTCTGGCGGAACTGGTGGCGCCATTCAGTGCGGCTTATAACGCTCATGCCGCCCGAAAAAAGATCTCACTGGAAATCCTGCGCAAGCTGCCCAGCCCTATGCATCTCATCCGTATCCGCCCCGTCCGCATCGACTGCCTGTTCTCTGATTTCAAAAAGCTCGGGTGCAGCCCGCGTCAAACGCTGCTGTTTGAGGAAATGCCATTGCAGGAGGATTTCTGATGACATTTGACAGTTCTCTGCTGGAAACTTATCGCACGCTTTTGAATACCACTCCCCTGCAGCAGTCCTATCAGGAATTTGTCCGGCTGTTTCGTTACCTGCGCAGCGAACTGGAACGGCAGCTGCCAGACTTCCGCTTTCAAAGCGGCATTTGTGAAAACGCTATGGAATGCGCCTACTTTTCCCTCACCAGTCCGGCATTGAAAGAAAAGGGTTGGAAACTGGTGGTTGTATTCATCCATAAGTCCTTTCAGCTGGAGGTTTGGCTCTCCGGGTCAAACCGAAGCATCCAGCGCCAATGGGCAAACCGGCTGAACGCCTGTCCGCCGCCCATGGAGGCTTCTGCCGATCCGGGACGAACAGAGTACCTGATACGCCTGCCGGTGCAAACCGATCTCACCAACGGGAAAGGCACCGCAGCGGCAATCAGGAAAGCCGTGAAAGATCTGACGGAATTCCTTTCGTCCCAAGGCGGCACCTTATAGGAGAGCCAGTCCATATACCGGCCGAGCAGAGCCGGATATCTCAGGATAAGGAGCCGAACGGCGCACACAGCGCGGCTGGCTGTTCCCCGGCGCACAACTTGTCCCTTCCCGGGGCGAAGCCGGATTCGAGCTCCGAACGCAGCAGAATAAGCAACCTCGCTTTTCACGAGGCAGTACATGACCTATTCCACGGAAGAGCTGCTGGAGGCCAAGCGGCAGATCGATTCCACGCTGCATAAACTGCGGGAAACCGTGGGGACCCTGGAGGGGAAAGCCTCCCCTGCCCGCTATAAATCCCAAATCACCTTAGCCAAGCGCCGCATCAATGCCCTTACCATTGCCGTCTCCCTCATTGAAAGAGAGCTGATGCACACAGCAGAGTGAGGGACAATGCCCGGAGCTTCTGAAAATTCAGAAGCTCCGGGCATTGTTGATCCTGCCTCATCCCAGTTCGCCTGCCTGGACGCGCTGTTTCAGATCAAGTACCTTTTCCTCAATCTGTTCCATGACAGCGAGAAATTCTTCGTCCTCCCTGCCGCTGGGATCCTCCAGTCCCCAGTCCTCACGGTACGCACAAGGCAGCGTCGGGCACTGGACATGGCAGCCCACGGTAATCACGATATCCACCTCCGGCAAAGAAGAGAGGGCCTTACTGTGCTGGGTCTGCTCCATGTCGATGCCGTAGACCCGCTTCATCAGGCGCACGGCGTCGGGGTTGATCCGGGCAGCAGGGCTCGTTCCGGCCGAAAAGCTCTCAAATACATCCCCGGCCAGCTGCTTGCCCAAGGCCTCCGCCATCTGACTGCGGCAGGAGTTGTGGACACAGACGAAGGCCACCCTGGGTCTTTTGTGCGCAGCGGCCGAAAAGGGGCAGCGTTTACCGATACATTGGCCGTTCCGGCCGCTGTATGAACAGACAGGGACAGACCGCTCCATTCCCACGCCCAGATGCTCACGGGTAAAGTCCACAGCGGCCAGGATAGCCAAAAAGGAGTCCCGCTTGCAGCACCGGGGCCCGCCCGCCTTGCCGATGCTCTCCAGCGCCCGGGCGGTCATCTGATTGCTCAGCCCCCAGGGCTCCCGGGCCAGAGGCGTGGACTGCGTGACAATGGCCAGGTACTGCCCCGCGCTGATTCCGGCCCCGCAGGCGCCCCAAAACCCGCAGGCGCCGCCCGGAACGGCCTTGCCCCGGCTGTACATCTCCCGAAGCGCCTCTCCCAGTTCCAGCCGGCCGCCGGCGTTCCGGTAGGCAGTGAGCAGGGCCGCTCCCACCATTACATGATGCTCCGGCCCGTGCATATGGCAAAAGGGCAGGTCCATCATCCGGCGGAGGATGGCAATGGGGTCGGCGGAAGTCTCGGACAGGCACAGGCCGAAGATACTGTCCATTCCCTGGGTATGACAGTCGTTGCAGACATAGTGACCTTTCACGCAGCGGGTCTTGCTGGGTTCTTTTTTGTGACAGATGGCGCACTCCATGATCTCATCCCGGGTCAGGTACTCCAGAGGCGCCTTACAGATCAGACACTCTTCCGTGCTCAAAGTTCCAACTCCTCCCATTGCCGCAGCGCGGCCAGCTGCTCCGGCGTGTGAAACCAGTGTTCTCCGCCCTCCAGCACGGTGAGTTTGGCGCCGTGCTGCCGGGCGTATGCCTCCGCCGTCCGGCGGGGCGTCATGTTGTCCTTGCTTCCGTACAAAATCCGCACCGGGCAAGTCCAGCGGAGGGGCGGATGCTCCCGCACCCAGCACAGGTACTTCCAGGACAGGGTCTGGCCGAAGGCGGTGGGGATCTCCCCCCGCTCCCGCAACTGCTCCTCCGTCACGCCGGCCCAGCCCATCATGGTCAGGATCAGGCCCTCCATATCCAGGACCGGGGAGACCAGCAGGGCCCGCTCCGGCCTGCCGGCGGCCAGCATAGCGAAATACGCCCCGATGCTGTTGGCCCGGAGAGAGATGGTCCCCCAGCGGCGCTCCGCCCAGTCCAGCGCCGCCCGGATGTCCGGCACCGCCGTCCAGGGGAGCAGCTCCTCTCCCCGGCCCTGGCGCTCCCCATGGCCGGGCAAGTCGATGGACAGCACCTGGTATCCCCGTGGACAAGCCGCCCGGGCAAAGGCCTCCGCCTCCTCCTTGCAGCCCATCTGCCCGTGGAGGAAGAGATATCCCCGCTCTGCGGGCTCCCCGTACAGGACTGCGGGAACCGCGCCGATCGAAAACTGCTGTATTTTCATCACGGTATCGCTCCTTCCTCCAGCGTCACGGCCATCCGCTCCAGGGCAAGTCCCAGTCCATCGAAGCCCGCGCACCGGCTGGGGCGGGTGTTGACGGCGTGATCCAGCAGAGGCTGAGGCTGGCCGGTGGTATCCAGGCACAGATCCAGCGCCAGCACATCCTCCCACGCCCGGTTGAGGTAGGCCACCTCCCGGCGTCCGTGGGTACAGGTGATATGAATATCCTCCGCCCGACGCAGGTACCCCCTGATCTGATCTTCAGAAAATCCGGAGGCGGTGAGACTGTCTCTCAGCCCCTCCCGGAACAGCCCCGGAATATCTGCCCACTGGAGCGGCGGCACATCATAGCGCACAAAGGCATACCGGCTGCGGCAGTGGACGGCCAGCAGGCATTTGCGTCCCCGCAGGCAGATCACATGAAGATCCCAGCACAGGCGGCGGTCCGCCTCCGCGCCGCAGGGCGGCGCTTTCACTTTTACAAACCGCTGCAGGGGAAAGGTCAGTCCCAGTTCCATCACTTCACCGCATGGGGAATGGTGACTTTCTCCACCTGAATCTTCCCATCCTCCAGTTCGGCCATCATCATGGTGATCTCCTGGTGAAACCGCCGGGGTCCGCAGGAGCCGGGATTCAGCCACAAAATGCCGCCCTTTTCCTCCTGCACATACTTGTGAGAATGGCCAAATACCACCACATTCACGCCTTCAAGATCTGCCGGAAGCTCCTTCTTGTTATGGACCATGGCAAAGGTCACGCCCTCCAGGGTGAGCGTAAGATCATGGGGAATGGCCTGCGCCCACTCCTTATCGTTGTTGCCGCGGACCATATAGAGGGGCGCGTATCTCCGCAGCTCGTCCACAATGCTCTGTTTGTTGATATCGCCGCCGTGGAGGATGACATCGGCGGTTTTCAGCTTCTCCGCCACCTCAGGCCGCAGAAGGCCGTGGGTATCGGATAAAATCGCAAGTTTCATACAGGTGCCTCCCTTCAAGGCTCGATATGGCTGCCGGAGAGGTTCCCGGCCAGGCAGGCGGCGCTGCGCCCCGGCACAAGCGAATGAGTCTCCGTTTCTACCGCCTTAGTATACCAGATTTGCCAGTCTTCTGAAAGAGCCATATTTGCTCCCCCGGCTTTGACGCTCCGCCAGCTGTCCAGAGGGCATGGGATGGATGCGCTGTTTGCAGAGGGCTATGCCCGGCCATGCCCGCTCCCGGCGGGGGTCGCAGTCCTCCGGGCAGCAAAGAAGGAAACCGCCCGGGCGTCAGCTCAGGCGGTTTTGTATTTGACGGAAGAAGCTGCGGGCTTTGTCCAGGTCCCGCTCATTGGGGCGGCCCTTGGCAATGCCGCCCACCAGCCGGAAGGGGCCGAAGGTGTCAAAACCACGGCAGCCGAATGTCCCCAGGACCCGGCAGCCCTTTTCCAGGGCGATCCGACCTATGGCCGATGAATAGCCGCGACGATACACGCCGTAGGTACAGACGAAAAATACATCCTTCCCCTCCGGCAGATACTGACGGGCAAACCGGAGGACCCCTTCCTGGAATGTTCCGTAATAGATGCCGGAGGCAAATCCGATGCAGTCGTATTCTTCCAGCCGCACGGCCCGGCGGGCAGTCACATCGATCAGCTCCGCTCCTCCCTCGCCGGCCATGGCCTCCAGCACCTTCCGGGTGTTGCCGTGGTGGCGGGAGTAATAGCAAATCGCTGTTTTCATCGCCCGCTCTCCTCCAGCGTCCAGCCGAAATCGTTGTGGTAGATCATCTGCCGGGTCATACCGCCGTCAATACAAATGTTCTCTCCGGTAATGAAGCCCGCCTTGTCCGAGCAGAGGTAGAGCACCATATGGGCGATGTCCAGAGGATTGCCCACCCGCCCGGCCGGCTGCTGGACGGCGTCGGGGCCGTGGTAGACGGTATAGTCGGTGTCGATCCAGCCGGGGGAGATGGAATTGACCCGCACCTTTCCCGCGAGGCTCACCGCCAGGGCATGGGTCAGGGCGGAGATGCCGCCCTTGGCCGCGGTGTAGCTCTCAGTCTGGGGCTGGCTCATCCGGTCCCGGGAAGAGGAGATATTCACAATGGCCGCCCCGGGCGCAAAGTGGGGCGCAAACAGCTTGGCAAGGTAAAAGGGCGCGGTGACCCCCACCCGCAGGGCGTAGTTGAATTCCTCATAGGTACACCGGTCGATCCCCTTCATCAGGGGCAGGGCGTTGTTGATGAGATAGTCCACGCGGCCATAGTCGGCGACGACCCTGGCCGCAAAGTTCTCCAGGACTGACTGGTCGGCCAGGTCGCCCACAAAATAATCATTCGGGAGCAGGTCGATGACGCAGACCTGTGCTCCGGCTTTTCGGAATTCCTCCGCGATGGCCTTTCCAATGCCCCTGGCACCGCCGGTAACCACGGCGACTTTGTTTTCAAACATAGCGTTTCCCCCTCATTCCGCGTTCTCGTCCAGAGCCTCCACCAGGAAGCTTACCGGGCGGAAGCCGTCGTTGCAGGAGAGCATAGCGGACCTGGGATCTTTCATCCAGCCGTCGTAGAAATCCGCTCCCCCATGGCTCAGGGCCAGCACAAAGGGCGAGAGGGTATCCCAGGCGCTCTGGCAGAAGCCCTCCGGTTTTTCCCAGCCGTTGGCGATGAAAACCCGCCCCTCCTCCATATCGCAGGCGTGGGAGATGGGGTTTTCATACCGGGCCATCAGATCCTCATACCGGGTAATGCGCATGACGGTGATCCTACACTTTTTCATATAATGACCCCCTCGCAGCGTCCATCCCGTGCCGGACAGGCTGAACTGTCCAGCGGGGGAACCGCTTTATCCGTATGCTCTTTCATATGCATATGTGGTTTTCAGCCATTTCTCATCGCGCCGGTGTTCACGGGGCCTTCACTGTCCCGCCCGTGATCAGGCGGGGGGCCTTTCCGCGCAGCCGGGCAACGGACGAAGGTTTGAAAAATTATACCTCCGTCCGGGAAAACGCACAAGCCCCTTATCATATCTCATGTTTCTTCTCGCCGTTTGAATCAATCGCCCGGCAGAACAGCCCCCGCTGTTCCTCTGCAAGCCGCTCGGCCTGCCGGAACTCGCAGGCCCGGCAGGCGGGCTTTCTATTCTTTGGAATATCCGCCTTACTGCACTGCCTTTCCGGACGCTCAGCCCCTTCCGCCGGACGGACCGCTGTCTCGCCCCGGTGAGGGCGGTGAGGCGGGAACAAGCCATCCGCAGGCATCTTCCGCCTGCGAATGGCTGTTGTCTTTGGCTCTGCGCTTTATTCCTGCCGCAGTCGCTCCACCACGGAAAAACGCTGGGCGACGCGGCAAGTAAGCAGTGGGATGAGGACACCCAGGGCACCGAACAGAGGCAGCACCACGGCAATGGGCCAGATGGTGAAGCGGTAGGTGAAAAACCAAATGAACCCATTGAGCCCGGGACCAACGAAGGGGGCCGTTGCCACGATCAGCATCAGGGCCAAAAGAGCCGCGCCCAGAGTATAGAGCAGTCCCTCCAGAGCCAGCATGGTCCGTAGCTGCCGGGCCGTCATGCCAATGGACTGGAGCACGGCCAGCTCCCGGCGGCGGGCAGTTATGCCCGTGAGGATGGCGTTGAAGAAATTGAGCACACCCACCAGCCCGACGATGAAGCTGAGGGCGCTCCCCAGCAGGAGGAACATGCTTCGGGTGCTCTCAAATTCCCCGGCATAGGTGGCCTTACTCTCGTAGTCGAACTGAGGATTCTCGTTCTCTGTATAGTCTTTGAGAAAGGCCTCCATGGCGGCGTTGGTCTCGTCTGAGGTGTCAAAGGCATAGTACATAACAGAGTCGGTTACTGTATCTCGGATAAATGTCTCCGCCCCCATGACAAACTCGTCAGCGCCGTAGTAGCGGTAGCTCAGGGCGGATGGCACCGTTACCAGAGCTGCCACGGTGTAGTTCACGTCCCGGTAATTGATTGCCCTCTCGGTGTAAGGGGCACCTTCGGGCACATTCTCCAAGGAACCATAAACCTCGCCGGTGTTTGGATTATAGTATTCAAACTCCTCCACATAGCGGATGGTCACCGTATCCCCCAGTCGAGCCCAATGACTGTTCATCTCCGCTTTGCCGTAATCATCGGTGCTGTACACGGCGGCAACAAAATTGCCGTTGGGGTCGTTGAGCTTTGCCAGGTCCCCTTCCAGCACCGTCAGATGGCTGAGCGCGAAGGGCTCCATGCCGTAGAGCTGTACCCGATCCGCCAAAAGGCCGTCCTCAGTGCGATCTTTGAAGGCTACCATGCTGTCCAGCTGTTCTTGGGTGTTCCAGCGTCCCCACATAGAGCGGTAGTATTTCTCAGTGACGAACTCCAGCGTCGGAGCGGTCTTGCCGTACACGCAGCCGCTCCCGGTGATGCCGCCCTGGGCATCCACGGCGGCGATGACTTCCTCCGGCACTCCCATCTCGTCGTTGAAGCTGTCCCCGCCCGTCTGGAACTGGCCTGCATCGGCCAGGATGAAGTCGCTGGCGGTGAAGTTGGACACATATTTGTCCATGTCAAAACCACTTGTGAAGGTCACCGTTGCAGTCAGTAGCACCACGGCCAGGGTCAGGGACAGCACCGTGAGAAAGGTCTTGCCCCGGCTGCGGCCCAGATTGGCCCAGGCCATGGAGAAAAGAGAGACCCCTTTGCCCTTTCGCCTGGACTTCTGTTTCAGTGCCTTTCCCTCGGTATAGCGCACTGCCTCCACCGGAGAGACCTTGCCTGCCAGGCGGCCGGGGCGGCAGCAGGAGATGAGCACCGTCGCCAGGGCAAAAAGGGCCGAACCCACAAAGAGAAGGGGGCTGACAGAGACCACGGTAGACACGCCATTGAGTTGAGCAGTAATGACCGGGGTGAGCACGCCGCCCAGCAGCCAGCCCAGCAGCAGTCCAATGGGGATGCCGATAAGGGAGAGAAACAGTGCCTGGGTCCGGATGATCCGCCGCAGTTGCCGGGGCGTGGTGCCGATGGTTTTCAGCAGGCCGTAGAAGCGGATATCCCCCGCCACAGAGATTTGAAACACATTGTAGATGATGAGATACCCGGTGAGGAGAATGAGGAGCAGCACGCCCACGATGATAGCCGCCACGGCGGGGTCCAGCTTGTCCGAGAGCTGTGCCCCGGTGTAGCCCCAGTTGATGCCGGTAGAGATGTAGTTCTCTCCCGGTGTCTCCGACTGATAGCCGTGGTTAGCCAGAATCTCCTCCAGATCGGAGGCGATGGAGCGTGCCCCGTGTTTCAGCATCACATCCAGATTCCATCTGCCGATCATGCCGTCGCTGCCGGGCGGGGTGACGCCCACTTCTGCCAGGATAGCGTCCGCTCGGCTTTCGGGAATGAGAATATGGTTTGCCACCACCGCCTCGTCATACTCCCACCAGCCGCTTAAGGTAAAGGTCTGGGTGGTCTCATGGCCGTCCACGTCAAAGGTGACGGTAAACTCCGCGCCGATCTCCGGTTCCACACCCAGCAGCTCCAGCACATGGGTGTCGGTGGCCGCCTCGTTGGTGCCCTCTTGGGGAAGGTTCCCCTCCACCGGGTCGCAGTAGCTCCAGTGGGCCTGGTTAGT
>OLGB01001099.1_pt1 | contig 34137 bp, 27 predicted proteins | sample 1605691 | NCBI WGS metagenome assembly OLGB01 (sample SAMEA3888925, study PRJEB22519) | human gut metagenome | biome: human gut; feature: human-associated habitat; material: faeces | place: Denmark | collected 2010
CGATGCCGGCGAGGCCGGAGGTCTTGCCGACCTGCACGGACGCCGGGCGGTTGAGCAGCTTCTCGGTGTCGAAGATCGTGTAGATCTCGGCGTCCTTGAGCAGGCCGTCGGCGTGAATACCGGCTCGTGTGACGTTGAAGTCGCGCCCGACAAACGGCGTCATCGGCGGAATGTCATAGCCTATCTCGTGCCGGAAATAATCCGCGATCTCGGTGATGACCGTCGGATCCATGCCGTCGAGCGAGCCGCGAAGCGACGCGTACTCGAACACCATCGCCTCAAGCGGAATGTTGCCCGTGCGCTCTCCGATGCCGAGCAGCGAGCAGTTGACCGCGCACGCGCCGTAGAGCCACGCGGTCGAGGCGTTGACGACCGCCTTGTAAAAGTCGTTGTGCCCGTGCCACTCGAGGCACTCGCTGGGCACGTCGGAATACTGCTGCAGGCCGTAGACGATGCCGGCCACGCTGCGCGGCAGCGCCGCCTCCGTGTAGGGGATGCCGTAGCCCATGGTATCGCAGGCGCGGATCTTGACCGGTATGCCGGCCCGGCGCGAGAGCTTTTGCAGCTCGTTGACAAACGGCACGACAAAGCCGTAAAAATCTGCGCGTGTTATGTCCTCAAGGTGGCAGCGCGGAACGACGCCGGCCTCAAACGCCTCGGCCACGGTCGCCAGATAATAGTCCATGGCCTGCTTGCGCGTCATCTTCATCTTCTTGAAGATGTGGTAGTCGCTGCAGCTGACGAGAATGCCGGTCTCACGGATACCGAGGTCGCGCACGAGGCGAAAATCCTCTTTGGTGGCGCGTATCCACGTCGTGATCTCAGGGAACTTCAGCCCCAGCTCCATGCACTTTTCGAGCGCCTCGCGGTCTTTTTTGCTGTAGATAAAAAACTCCGTCTGCCGTATGATGCCGTACGGCCCGCCGAGCCGCGACAGATACTTGTAAATATTCACGATCTGCTCGACCGTGTATGGCTCCACGGACTGCTGCCCGTCGCGCAGGGATGTGTCCGTGATCCAGATATCCTCAGGCATGTTCATCGGCACGCGCCTGTGGTTGAACGGAACCTTCGGCACCATTCCCTGCGTATAAATGTCGCGCTGGAGGTTCGGCTCCGCCACGTCCTGGAGCGAATATTTGTACGAATTCTGCTCCAGCAGATTAGTCTTTCCCGATATTTCAAGCATAGCGGTTGAGGCTCCTTTCTGTTGCTTTGTATTTTTGTATACAATTATACACGTATTCGCTCCGTTGTCAATGCTCAAAAGTTCATATTTTTCAGACCGTCTTCCGGGAGGTAAATATAAATGCCCGTCCGAATGCTTGAAAACCGCTTGATAATCGGATATAATGATTTAATTAACTCGCACGGGAGTGAAAAAACATGAAAGCTATAGTAACGGTTGTCGGCAAGGATCAGGTCGGCATAATCGCCGGCGTGTGCAACACGCTGGCAGACCACGGCATAAACGTTCTGGACATCAGCCAGACGATCATGGAGGGCTACTTCACGATGATGATGGTCGTTGACCTTGCGCTGTGCGACGAGCCCTTTGCGAGCCTGCAGGGTGTTTTGAAGGCCTATGGCGAGGGGCGCGGTCTGTCCATCCGCATCCAGCGTGAGGATATTTTCGACGCGATGCACAAGCTGTGAGGTGCCGCCATGCTGAGCCTTAACAACATCTTTGACACCATTGACATGATCGACAAGCAGCACCTCGATATCCGCACGATCACCATGGGCATTTCGCTGCTCGACTGCGTGAGCGAGGATGCCGGGCGCTGCTGCGAAAAAATATACGACAAGATCTGCCGCCGCGCAGAGAGACTCGTTAAAACCGGCGAGGATATCGAGAGCGAGTTCGGCATTCCCATCGTCAACAAGCGCATCTCCGTCACGCCCGTCGCGCTCGTCGCTGGAGGCTGCGAGACCGGGGACTACGTTCCCTTTGCACTGACGCTCGACCGTGCGGCAAAGACCTGCGGCGTGAACTTCATCGGCGGCTACTCGGCTCTTGTGCACAAGGGCTTTGCAAAGGGCGACGAGCTGCTGCTTCGTGCGATACCGCAGGCGCTGGCTCAGACCGAGCTTGTCTGCTCAAGCGTGAACGTCGGCTCGACACGCGCCGGAATAAACATGGATGCCGTCGCCAAAATGGGCCGCATAATAAAAGAGACCGCACACCTTACCCGCGATACCGACGGACTCGGCTGCGCAAAGCTCGTCGTGTTCTGCAACGCCGTGGAGGATAACCCCTTCATGGCCGGAGCGTTCCACGGCGTGGGCGAGGCCGACAGCGTAATAAACGTCGGCGTGTCCGGTCCCGGCGTCGTGTACCACGCGCTGCAAAGGTGCAAGGGCGCGCCGTTTGACATCGTCGCCGAGACGATAAAAAAGACCGCGTTTCAGATAACGCGCATGGGTCAGATGGTCGCGGCCGAGGCGTCAGGCAGACTCGGTGTGCCCTTCGGCATCGTCGATCTCTCCCTCGCGCCGACCCCCGCCGTGGGTGACAGCGTCGCACGCATCCTTGAGGAGATGGGACTTGAAACCTGCGGAACTCACGGCACCACCGCCGCTCTCGCGCTTTTAAACGACGCGGTGAAAAAGGGCGGCATCATGGCCTCCGGCCACGTCGGCGGACTGTCGGGCGCGTTTATCCCCGTGTCCGAGGATGAGGGAATGATCGCGGCCGCCGAGTGCGGCACGCTGACGATAGACAAGCTCGAGGCGATGACCTGCGTGTGCTCCGTCGGGCTCGACATGATCGCCGTTCCCGGCGACACGAGCGCCGAAACGATATCGGCCATCATCGCCGACGAGGCGGCCATAGGCATGGTAAACAGCAAGACCACCGCCGTTCGCATCATCCCCGTCGAGGGCAAGGATGTCGGCGACATGGTCGAGATGGGCGGGCTTCTCGGCTCGGCTCCCGTAATGCCCGTGCACAGGGCGCAGAGCGCCGGCTTCATCGCCCGCGGCGGCCGCATCCCGGCCCCCCTGCAAAGCCTCAAAAACTGATTTTCAGAGGCGTTTTTTAAAGGCGCACGGACGCACCTACGGATACGTTTATTGCGTGAACCCGGTGACGAAGGTGCAGATAAAACCGGTAAACTGTCGCTTCCCGTAAGTGCGGTGCCGATCTTGCGCCGCGCTCTGTAGGGAGCTTATCTTGCCCATTCCGCTTGCCGCGGTTTCCTCCGCACTCTCCGGTCGGAATATCGCAAGAAGTGTATTGGTAAAATGTAAAACCGCTATTGAAAAAACACCTCATCCGTCGGCCTTCGGCCGACACCTTCCCCTCGAAGGGGAAGGCAAGGTGCAGCGCAAAATTTTGCACTAAATCAGCACAATGGCTGCGTGCAGCGACCCCTCAGTCGACTTCGTCGACAGCTCCCCTTACGCAGGGGAGCCAATGAGCGCACGCCAAAAATTTACTTTGTCCATGTACATATCGCGAAATCGCAACTGCACATCGCAATGCACCGTTGCGTATTGAAAGGGCAGATTTATGATACCGAATGACAAAATTTTTTATAATAAAAATGAAATTATATATGATGGCAAGTTGTATTCAAGGTTATACAGGGTAATTGATTCCCCGGGCAGATACATTCTTCATTTTGAATTTATATCTACAAATTCTGATTATGAACAATGTATCGGATTGAGTTTGTTTAAATTTAAAGGCGCAGTATATATTAACGGTGAGAAAGTTAAGCTTGGCCGGGGCGAGTTTACGGGAATACAATTTTCTGAAAGAACAGCACCACAAAAGTTCGATGTAGAAATTGACATGAAATCAGGTATTATAAGCATTTACAATTCGGCAAGGGGATGGCGGGAGGACATTAGAAATCATACACCATCCGCTGTTCCAGCAATGATCGTAGACAAAACAGGGGAGAACAGCTATGTTTTTCATTGCAACGACTATGTTTATGACGACGACTTCGACGATCTTGTATTCAGCCTTGAGATAATAAAGCTTTAAATGAGAAAGCAGGCGACCCCTCAGTCGACTGCGTCGACAGCTCCCCTTACGCAGGGGAGCCAATGAGCGCAACTGAAATTTTTGCGCCAAATCGGCACAATTTCTCGGTGTGCGAAACAGTATGGTTTATTCCAACGTCTCGACACCGGGCTACCGCAATAAACGTATAAGGAGTGCGCCAAAGCGCCACTGAAAAGATGGAGATAAAGATTCAGGCTTTTGAGAGCCTTGATTCGACGAACAATTATTTAAAGAAGCTCGCCTCCGGGGGCGCTGCGGAGGGCACCGTGGTCATTGCCGATGAGCAGACCGCCGGCCGCGGCAGAATGGGGCGCAGCTTCGCCTCCGCACCGGGCTGCGGCATATACATGTCGATGCTTCTGAGGCCGGAGGGCTGCACCGCCGACTGCGCGCCGGGCCTCACGGCGGTCGCCGCCGTTGCGGTGTGCCGTGCGATAGAAAAGGTGTGCGGCCGTGCGCCGGGGATAAAGTGGATAAACGACCTGTACCTGCGCGGGAAAAAGATCTGCGGCATACTGTGCGAAAGCTCGGTCAAAGACGGCAGGGTAAACTACGCCGTGCTCGGCATCGGCCTGAACGTCACAACGAGGGCCGAGGAATTCCCGGAGGAGCTGCGCGAAACGGCGGGCTCGCTGTATACGCAGACGGGCTTTGTGTTCGAGCGCGGCAAGCTCATCGCCGCCATCATCGCGGAGCTCAGCTCGCTGTACTCCGTGTGGCTCGAGGGTCCGAGCGTGTGCCACGCCGAATACAAGCGCCGCTGCATCGTCCTCGACCGTCAGATAACGGTAAGCTCGCCCGGCGGCGAGCTTGAAGCGGTTGCCGAAAACATAAGCTCCGACTACGGCCTCGTGCTGCGCCTGCCGAACGGCGAGCGACGCACGGTGCACAGCGGAGAAGTTAAGATCAAAATATGAGGGAATATCCATGAAAAAACAGACTGCATACATTTTTGCGGCGTTCATCGTCGTGCTTCTGATCCTTGCGATCGTCATCATGTGGCTGACCGGCGGCATCGGCGGCGATGAGCCGGAGGCAAGCCCCACTCCCGAGGTCACGACCGAAGCTCCGCGCCAGACACTGTTTGTCATCCCGACCGAAACGCCTGTGCCCACCGACGCTCAGCCCACGCCCGACGTGACCGAGACTCCCGAGCCCACGCCGGAGCAGCCCGCCGGCACGGTCATAGGCTCCGGCGCGTTCGACTCCGCGACCGGCGTCGGCCTGAACACCCACACTGTGTGGACGGCCGCCGAGCAGCCGGATGGCAGCGTGAAGCTAACGCTTTCCGTGTACGTCCGCTCGTACACGATGGAGATCGGCCGGCGCGCTATCGGCATAAGCGTAAACGGCGTCGAGGCAAGCGGCATGACGCGCTCGTTCTCCGTCAACTCGCCCAACGCACAGACCGACACGCTGATCTACAGCTACGCGACCACCGTTGAAAAGGGCAGCGTCACCATAAGCGTCGACTGGAACTACAAGGGCCAGTACAGCGGGCAGGAGCTCGACGTCATATCCTCGTCGACAATCGTCCCGATAAGCTGACGGGGAAGAAACGGGAGCACAGACGAAGGTCTGTGCTCCCGTTTGATTTTTGCACCAAATCGGCACAATTTCACATTACATATCAACTGTGTATACGCATTCCGAGGCCGCATCCATGGACTCATCCGCGCCGAAACCGTCGGTTACAATGAACGCGGCGGCGGCCGCTACCAGCAGCGCAAAGGCCGCTATCAGCGCGGTTTTCACCTTTTTCGAGCGCAGGAAGGCAAATCCCGGCTCACGCTCGGTCATGTTTTTCTCCGGTTCGGGCAGAGGGGAAGACTCCTCCCTCTGCTCCGGCGGAAGCGCCGCTCTTGCGCGGGCGGTCAGGCCGTCCATGCGGCTCTCGACCGTCTTCTGCCGCTCTATGAGCCTTTTGCCCGTGAGCGCGTCGCGGTTATACGGCTCCTCGGTCAGGATCTCGTCAAACAGGGCATCGGCCTCGTCGCGCAGACCCATGGTCATCATATGATACGCCTTATCAATTTTCCGCTTGTGCATCCGCTCGTCCGGCGAGCGCTCAAGCAGCTCCTCAAGGATCGTTTTGTCCTCCATCTGACGATACCCCCCCCTTCCGGCTTTGGACAATTATTTTATCATTTATTCGCACAACGGTCAATCAATATGACAAAGAAACTTGAATTATTTGTGCCGCTGTATTAAAATCAAGGCGGAGGAAAGACTATGAAAAAGCTTGTGATTTTTGATCTGGACGGAACGCTGCTGTACACTCTTGAGGATCTGCACGCGTCAACAAATTTTGCGCTTGAAGGCGAGGGTCTTCCCGGCCGCAGTCTCGACGAGGTGAGGCGCTTTGTCGGCAACGGGATACGCAAGCTCATCGAGCGCGCAGTTCCGGCGGAAACCTCTCCGGAGGTGACAGACCGCGTTTTTGCGGCGTTCGTGCGCCATTATGAGGCAAACTGCATGAACCTGACCCGGCCGTATCCCGGCATACCCGAGCTGCTCATGCGGCTTAAGGAGCACGGCGCAAGGCTCGGCGTAGTCTCGAACAAGGCCGATGAGCCCGTCAGGGCGCTCATCGCGCATTATTTCCCCGATACGTTTGACAGCGTCGTCGGCGAGCGTGAAAACGTTCGGAAAAAGCCCGCGCCGGACAGCGTGCTTGAAACGGTGCGCTCTCTCGGCTGTACGGTCGGGGACGCGGTCTATATCGGCGACTCGGACGTGGACGGTCAGACCGCCGCGAACGCGGGCTGTGACTGTGTGCTCGTATCCTGGGGCTTTCGCGGCAGACAGACGCTTGAGCCCTTCGGCTGCCCGATAGCCGGCAGCGCACAGGAGCTTTTTGAAATACTGAGATGACGGAGGCAACGCGATGAAGCTAAGCAAAGCATTATCCGCCGCGCTCGCGGCCGCAGGCATGGGCTATGCCATCGGCAACCTGAATCCGGCCTATGTCATGGGCCTGCGCAAAGGCTACGACATACGCAAAAAGGGTTCCGGCAACGCGGGAGCGACAAATCTTATGATACTCGAGGGCAAAAAGGCGGGAGCCTTCGTCATGTGCTTCGATATCAGCAAGGCCGCGGTGAGCGTGGGGCTTGCGCGCAGGATCTTTGCGCAGAGCAAATTCGCCGGCGAAGCCGCGGGCGCCGCCTGCATACTCGGGCACATGTACCCCGCGCTGATGCGCTTTCGCGGCGGCAAGGGTCTTGCCTGTCTCGGCGGCGTGATCCTGGCCTTCGGCGTCAACGATTTTCTCGTAACGCTGTTTCTCGAATCGCTCCTGCTGCTGGCAACGCGCTATCTCTGCCTTGTGCCCATCACCGGCGCGATATTTTACCCCATCTACCACGGCATCGAGCGCGGCGACTGGCGTGCAGCCGCTATTCTGGGCAGTATAACGCTGCCAATGCTCTCAAAGCACGTCGAGAACCTCGAGCGCATCAAGGAGGGCAAGGAGCTCAAGCTCGATTTCCTCTGGGACAGAGACGGCGAGCTCGACCGCATCGGCTTTTTGGATGCGGACTGAGGAGGTGTGCGCAGAGCGCACGGATTTGAAAAAACAACCCCACCGGCTCGGCTGACGCCGACCCACCTCCCCTTACACAGGGGAGGCTTTTCGGAGGCGCATTCAGGCTGTACCGATACGGTAATTGCGGCAGCCCGGTATCGAAATTGCCGACAAAACCCCAAAACTGCCGCTTCCCGATACTGCGGTGCAGATTTTGCTCCGCACCCCATTGGCGCCCCTGCGTAAGGGGAGCTGGCAGCGAAGCTGACTGAGGGGTCGCTTTTTCAGAGGCGCATTCAGGCTGTACCGATACGTTTATTGAGGTGTCCCGACCGGTCACTTACGGCAAAACCGGCACAGCGGGCGACCGATGGTCGCCCCTACTACGAGTTAAAATCGGTTCCGACCAAGACCCTGGCAATTCGCACCACGGGAAATTGTGCTATATTAGTGCAAAATTTTTGCGCCGCACCATGCCTACTCCTTGAGGGGAAGGTGTCGGCGAAGCCGACGGATGAGGTGAAATTCAAATCCGTGCGCTTGCACACACCTCAATTATTCAATATTAATTATTCAATATTCACTTACAGGCGCAGCCTGCGCCGCCGGGCTGACGCAAATTTGCATTGCACTCACAGGAAGCGAAGCCTCATGGTTTCCGCCGCAGTTCCGAACCGGGACACCGAAATAAATGTATAGGAGAAGCGTTAGTTCGCTATTAAAAAAATGAGTTTTACGGAAGTGTTATGGCTGTTTTTCATATACGGCTTTGCCGGCTGGTGCGTGGAGGTCATATTCCACGCGGCAAACAAGGGCATATTCATTAACCGCGGCTTTCTGATCGGCCCCATCTGCCCGATCTACGGCTACGGCCTTGTCGCGGTGATCTGGGCCCTGACGCCCATAAAGGACAACGTGTTTCTGGTGTACATAGGCAGCGTCATAATATGCTCTGTGTTCGAGCTGATAGTCGGCTGGGCGTCTGAAAAATTCATGCACACGCGCCTGTGGGACTACAGCGACAACGCGTTCAACATCGGCGGCTATGTGTGCCTTAAGTTTTCGCTGCTGTGGGGCGTGGGCTGCCTGTGCATACTGTACATATTCCATCCTATGGCGATGAAGCTCGTGGACCTCATCCGGTCGATACCGCACACTCACGGCAATGTGCTGCTGGGCGTGCTGTCGGCCATGCTGCTGGCCGATCTCGGCATCACCGGCGTAAACGCGCTCAAGCTCGACGCGCACATGCGTGCCATCGACGAGGTCGCAAAGGCTCTGGAAAGGGTGTCCTACGGCATCGGCGACGGTCTGACCGACGAAACGATCAGGGTGCAGGAGCGCCGCGAGGATGCTCAGGAGGATGCGGCCAGACTGCGCGAGAGGCTCAAGGCGCTGCTTGAAGAGCGCAACCTTGTCCATCGCCACCTGCTAAACGCCTTCCCGCGTCTGCGCCAGGAGGAATACAAGTCCGCGTTTGATCGCATTCAGGAGCACAGAAGAAAGAAGAAATAACCGCTTGCCGATTGAAAAAACACCTCACCCTCCGCGTCTTTGCGGCCGGTGAGGTGTTTTTTATCCGTTCGCCTTCAAAAAACAAAGGAGGTATCGACGGTGACAACGGCGAAGTGATCCGGCAGGCGCTCCTCGACGGTTCGGCAGATGATACGCCTGAACTCCTCGGGTGTCTTTCCGATGCCGGTATCCATAACGACGTCGAAGATGAGGTTGGTGTGGCTCGGCCCCATGACAATACGGAAATCGTGGATGCCGCGCAGGCCCTTGACATCGCCGAGCGCTTTTTCGAGAGCGGCGCGCTCGGCACGAACCTGCTCGTTGTCGGTCTCGACGGGATCCATGTGTATCGTCGCGTCGCAGCCGAGCGCGGCCTTGAGCCTGCGCTCAATGGTGTCGATGCTGTCGTGGAGCTCGAAAATGTTGCCGCGGCCGTCGACCTCGGCGTGCAGGGATATCATCATGCGCCCCGGACCGTAGTCGTGCACGACGAGATCGTGCATGCCGAGCACCGCGTCCGAGCTCATGACGATGTCCTCAATGCTCTGCACAAGCTTCGGATCGGGCGCCTGCCCGAGCAGCGGCGAGAGCGTATCCTTGGCAACGCCGTAGCCGGCAAACAGGATGAACACCGCGACCGCCGCACCAGCCCAGCCGTCAATATTGACCTTAAACAGCCAGCTTGCGCCCATCGACAGCAGCACGACCGCCGTTGCGATCGAGTCGGACAGACTGTCTGTGCCGGTGGCAGCCATTGCGGAGGAGGATATCTTCTTTCCCACCGCACGATTGTACGCGAACATGTAGAGCTTCACGAGGATCGACGCGAGCAGTATCGCCGCCGGAAGCAGACCGGCCTCGACCGGCTCGGGGCTCATGATCTTCTCGACCGAGCTTATCAGCAGCTCAACGCCCATGACGATTATAAGCGCCGCAACCGCCAGGCCGGAGATGTATTCTATCCTGCCGTGACCGAAGGGGTGATCGGGATCGGGCTTTTTACCCGAGAGGCGGAAGCCCAGCAGAGATATCGCCGATGCGCCCGCGTCCGAGAGGTTGTTAAACGCGTCGGCCGTTATTGCGATCGAGCCCGATATCGCGCCTGCGGCGTATTTTCCCGCAAACAGCAGAACATTCAGGCATATGCCCAGCACGCTGCACAGCGTGCCGTAGGCCTTGCGCACGAGCGGGTTCGTATACTCCGCCGGGTTTTTTATAAATATTTTAGCCAGCAGCTTTACCATTTTTTAATAGCGAATTAACGCTTCTCCTTTTATCATTACTTAATAACACCTCATCCGTCGGCCGCAGGCTTTGCCTGCGAATGAATTTTTTAGAGGCGCACGGACGCAGCTACGGATACGCTTATTGCGTCAGCCCGGTATCGAAATTGCCGACGAAACCAGAAAGCTGCCGCTTCCCGATACTGCGGTGCAGATTTTGCTCCGCACTTCCCTTGGCTCCCCTGCGTAAGGGGAGCTGTCAGCGAAGCTGACTGAGGGGTCGTTTTTTCGGAGGCGCACGGACACTGCTGCCGATACGTTTATTGAGGTGTCCCGACCGGTCACTTACGGCAAAACCGGTACAGCGGGCGACCGATGGTCGCCCCTACGAGTTGCAATCGGTTCCGACAAAGACCGTGGCAATTCGCACCACGGGAAATTGTGCTATATTAGTGCAAAAATTATATCCGCACCGTGTAGGGAACTTATCTTGCCCATTCCGCTTCTAAAAAACCATGTCGGAACACAAATCTATAACGTAGGGGCGGGCATTGCCCGCCCGTTTTTACGGTTTGGTCTATAGCTTCGACACCGGGCTGCCGCAATTACCGTATCGGTACAATTTTAAAGCGCCACTAAAAAAGCCGGCGGATGAGGTGTTTTTTCAATAGCGGTTTTACATTTTACCTATGCTTTTATTGCGTCGGCCCGACCGGAGACTCCGGCAAAACCGGCACAGCGGGCGACCGATGGTCGCCCCTACGAATAGGTTTGAGCGCGGGCAGAGCTTTTGCACCTTGTCTGCGGGAAGCGGCGCACTTGCGGTTTTCTCCGCAGCTCCGATACCGGGCGACCGCAATAAGCGTATCCGTAGGTGCGGAGGTTCGCCTCTAAATTATATATCGCAGGCGGGCCGAATACAAGAAAATTAATAAAAAATTGGCGATACTGTCTTGATGTTTGTTTCCGTTTGTAATAAAATAAACAGACATCCATTCCAGTGGGAGAAGCACATGCACAGATTAGCCAAATTCATCATTGACAGCAGGAAGCTCATACTCGTTTTGTTCCTTCTTCTGGCCTGTCTGTCGGTATACACCTCGCAGCTCACGACGGTCGAAAACGATCTTTTTCATTTTCTTCCGGAAGAAACCGAAACACGGCGCGGTCTGAGCGCCATGGAGGGTGAGTTTATCACCTATGCGACGGCCGATCTGATGGTAGAGCACATATCGTATGACGATGCGCTCAAGCTCTCGCAGGAAATAGCGGATATAGACGGCGTGCGCTCGGCGGGCTTTGACGATACCGATGAGCACTACAAAGACGGCACGGCGCTCATAACGGTGAGCTTTGCCGGAGCCTCAAGCGACGATATCAGCAAAAAAGCACTTGAGGACATGAACGCCCTCGTCGCTCAGCGGTACGATGCCGGCAATGTAAAGCTCTACACCGAGGTCGGCTCGGACTTCAGCAGTCAGCTTCTGGGCGAGATGCTCATTATCGGAGCACTGAGCGTCGTGACGGTCATCATCCTGCTGCTTATCACCTCGCGCAGCTATGCCGAGGTGCCGGTGCTGCTTATAACCTTCGCGCTGGCGGCCGCTATCCAGCAGGGCTCAAACTTCCTGTTCAAGGAGATATCATACGTCGCAAACTCCGTAACGCTGATTTTGCAGCTTGCGCTGGCAATAGACTACGCTATCATTCTATGCAACCGCTTCGCGGAGGAGCGGCGGCATTTTGAGGCCTACGACGCGGCGATAGAGGCGCTTGCCAAGGCCATACCCGAGATCGCGTCCTCGTCGCTTACGACTATCGGCGGCCTTGTCGCCATGATGTTTATGCAGTTCGGTCTCGGCGGCGACCTCGGCAAGGTGCTCATTAAATCCATACTCATTTCGATGCTGACGGTGTTCCTGCTCATGCCGGGGCTGCTGTTCATGTTCAGCGGCCGGATAGAAAAAACAAAGCACCGCAGCTTCGTTCCGGGCATAGACGCAGTCGGCCGCTTTGCCTGGCGCTCGCGCAAGCTCGTGCCGCCGGTGTTCATCTGCATCATCGCCGCAGCGTTCTTCTTCTCGAGCATGTGCCCGTTTTCGTATAACTACAGCGACGACTACCCCCTGCGCCTGAACGATTCGCAGAAGGCGCATCAGGATATCATAAAAACCTTCGGCAACAGCAATATGATGGCGCTCGTCGTGCCGACGGGCGATTATGAAACGCAGGCAAGGATGCTCGACGAGATATCGAAGCTTGACCATGTCACGTCGGTGCTCGGCATAGCCTCCGTCAAGGTCGCCGGCGACTATCGCCTGAGTGACAAGCTCAGCATAGCCGAGTTTTCCGAGCTTGCCGGGCTTGACGATACGACGGCCTCGGCGCTGTTCGTGTTCTACGCCGCACGCCACGCCGATTACGATCAGGTGCAGTCAAATATGCGCGAATACAAGGTTCCGCTCATCGACCTGTTTCTGTTCCTGCACGATATCGCCGAGGAGGGCAGCATTGAGCTTTCACAGGATAAGCTCGACATGATAGACAGCCTCTACGCTCAGCTTGCCGACGCGAAGGCGCAGCTTCAGGGCGAGCACTACAGCCGGATGCTGGTGTATTCCGACACGCCCGTGCAGTCTGACGAAAGCTACGCGCTCATCTCAGAGATCCACGGCATTGCCGGGCAGTATTACGGCGGCGACGTCTACGTCACCGGCAGCGCGACCGCCTCGCGCGATCTGCAGGAGTCGTTCTCGACGGACAATGTGATGGTAAGCGCGCTGTCGGCGCTGTTTGTCGTGCTCGTTATAATGCTCGTGTTCCGCTCCGCGGGACTTTCGCTGCTGCTGATAGTCGTCATCCAGGGCAGCATATGGCTCAACTTCTCGATCTCGTATTTCACGAACAGGCCGGTGTTCTTCGTCGGGTATCTGATCGTAAGCGCCATTCAGATGGGCGCGAATATAGACTATGCGATTGTCGTATCAAACCGTTATCTTGATCTGCGGCAGAAGAACGTCTCTCGCCGCAGATCGATACGCCTTGCCTTAAACGGCGCACTGCCGACGCTTATAACAAGCGGCAGCATCCTCGTCATCGCGGGTCTGCTCATCGGCTTTATAAGCACCGAGAGCATCATCTCCGTCATCGGCCTTGTGCTGGGGCGCGGAACCATAATATCTCTGCTTCTGGTGCTGTTCGTGCTGCCGCAGATGCTCGTCTGGGGGGACGGGTTCATCATGCGCACGACGCTCAGGCGAAAGCGCCGTCTGCGTCCGCTGTTTGCGGAGGATATCGAGCAGATAGCGCAAAAGCAGAAGGGGAATATGTAATGTCGTCGGAAGCATTGGGGGAATATGCTTCCGACGTAGAAAGGAGCACAGATATGAAAAGAACGCTGTTAATGATCCTGAGCATACTGCTCGCGGCATCCTCGGTTTTCGGTATCGTCACAGCAGGCAACGGCTCGGACGAGCTGTCGGACATCCTGCGCTTCAAGCGCGGACAGAGGTCCGACATCCTTGACTTTGTCGATATTCTCGACGGGCGCGTGGCAGAGCTGCGCAAGGCGGAGGAAAACCGCACCGAGGACGAGAAGGACTACACAGAGTCGGTCGTGACCGATCAGAAGGGCACCGAGCAGTATAACGCCGGTCAGCAGCAGTACAACGCCGGAGCCGCGAAGATAGCAAAGGGTCAGGCCGAGTACGACGCGGCCGAGGCGCAGTATAACGCAAAGCTCGCCGAGTATCAGGCGGCGGAAAAGCGCCTGAACGACGCCGAGGCTCAGCTCAACGACGCAAAGGCTCAGCGCGACGCGGCGCAGGCTCAGCTTGACGCGGCAACTCCCGCATACGAAAAGGCAAAGCCCATATACGACCTTATCCAGAGTCTCGGCGGCTGGGGCGACCTCGTCTCGCAGACGCTTGCCAAGTACGGCTACACCTCCATAGAGGATCTCAAGGCCGAAATGAAGGCCTATGAGGACGGTCAGGCCGCCCTCGCGCAGGCAAACTCGCAGATAGCCGCCGCAGAGCAGGAGATCAATAACGGCAAAACTCAGCTCGCCGCGGCAAAGACACAGCTCGATCAGGGCAAGGAGCAGTTAGCCGCCGCCAAGGTGCAGCTCGATAACGGCAAGGCCGAGCTCGCCGCGGCAAAGGCACAGCTCAACGCCGGCCAGCAGCAGCTGAGCGAAAACGTCAGCAAGATGAACGAGCTTAAGGAAACTCTCACAGAGCAGGACGATGTCGAGCAGGCCGTAAAATCCGGCGTCGCGCTGCTTATGGATAATGACGGCATAGCCGAGCGCGTGAGCGACGAAAGCGATTACGAGTCCGTGCTTCAGGCTGCTCGCGACTATGTCGAGGCCGACACGGACAAGCTCAACGCCGAGCTCGACCTGCGCCAGAAGCTGTATAACCTTCTGCGCATCATAAGCATCATCGGCGTCATTGCCGGCATCCTCGGGGTGCTCGCGGCGCGCAAGCCCAACCGCACCCGCCTTCTCGCGGCCTCCGGAGCTACGGGCATCACCGCCGCCGCCGCGCTCGGACTTAACTTCTACGGCCTGTCAAACGATTACCGCAGCTTCGTGTATGCCCTTGAGGACGGCTCGGGCAGCGGCAGAACGCAGCTTATAGCAATGCTCGTGCTGCTCGGTGCTTCGGTCGTCGCCGCGATCGTGGCCATACTGTGCAGCCGCACCTTCTCCGATGTCATAAAGGGCCGGGAAAGGCCGCAGTACACCCGCCCGGAGGCGCCTGTCAAGGCTGCCGCCGGCGGAACGGACGATGCCGAGGACGACGACAGCGACGAGGACTACGAGCCGCGCCGCCGCAGGGACAATACGAGCAGAAAGAAAAAGGCCGCAAGAGCCAGGGCCGCGGCGGAATATAAGCCCGCGCCCGCGTCGAGCGACATCGATGAGCTCACAGAGCAGACCCGCCGCCTGAACGAGGAGGCCGAAAAGCTCGAGACAGAGGCCCGCCGTAACGATTACGAAAGGGCGCGCCGGGAATACGAGGAGGCCCGCCGACGCTTCGAGGCCGCCCGCCGCGGCGTGAGCGGCGATAAGTGAGCATAGCAGATAGCTGTTTTAATTAAAGCAGGGAGTGCAGATGTTATGTCTGCGCTCCCTTGAGACTGACAAAAAGAGCGAGGAAATCTAATTCCTCGCTCTTTTTATTTAATGTATAAGATCAATCCATCTTGTTGAGTGCGACGGTCATGGCGCTCTTCTTGTGAGCTGCGTTGTTCTTATGGATAAGACCCTTGCAGGCTGCCTTGTCCACGGCCTTGACTGCGACCTTGTAGCTGTCTGCCGCTGCGGTCTTGTCGCCGCCTGCGACTGCTGCGTCGAACTTCTTCATGACGGTCTTGAGCGCGGTCTTGTCTGCGCGATTCTTTGCGCGGAGCTCCTTGCTCTTTTCGTCTCTCTTCATTGCGGACTTAATGTTGGGCATCGTTGTGCACCTCCTTATAACTTAGTAACAAAAGTCTACGGACTTTTCCGGCGAAAACCGCCGGTTTACGCCGGCTGCCAGACTGATTTCCGATCTGGCGGTTACTGCCGTTTGGGACTGAATAACGTAACGAAATGCGAGTAGACGCTCGCGGATAATTAGTTTATCATCAAACCACTGAGATTGCAAGCTTTTTTTACTCTTTTTCCGTTTTTTTATCTGTCAATGTATCACTTGTGCCGTGCTTGGGGATGCTACCACTATATATTGTTATTGGAGGACGAACAATGCAAAAGCAATTTGCCCGCACCGACCTTGCCGCAGAGGCCGCGGCAAGGCTGGATGAAGCCCAAGAGGGAGTGAGAGCCGACAAATTCACTATCCACGACTGCGCTGTCAGCCGCGTCGTCATTTATTCCGACGCGGGCGCTCAGGCGCTCGGAAAGCCTATCGGCAGGTATCTGACCCTGGAAATGGCAGATTATGTTACACGGCGCGGTCAAAGCTTCCCCGACTGCGCCGCCGCCCTGCGTGAGCTTCTGCGGAGCTTCCCCGCCGTCGTGCGTTCGAAAAGCTTTCTTGTTGCCTGCCTCGGCAACCGTGCGGTCACTCCCGATGCGGTCGGTCCCTGCGTCTCCGACGGCCTGATCGTCACGCGGCACCTCAAAGCCTCGCTGCCGAAGGATTTCGCGGCCTTTTCGTCCGTATCCGTCCTGCGCACCGGCGTTTTGGGCACGACAGGCATTGAAAGCGCTCAGGCGATACGCAGCATGTGCGAGCTTGTACGCCCGGACTGCGTTATTGCGGTCGATGCCCTTGCCAGCGGCGAGATAAACAGACTCTGCCGCAATGTGCAGCTTTGCGACAGCGGAATATCCCCCGGCAGCGGCGTAGGCAACGACCGCGCCGAGATAAGCGAGGCTTACCTCGGCTGCCCCGTGATCGCCGTCGGCGTTCCGACGGTTGCCGACGCCGCGTCGCTGTGCGATAACGAGGGCGCCGAGCGCCTGTTCGTCACGCCGCGCAATATCGACGAGCTTGTGAAGTCTGTTTCGAAGCTCATAGCCTACGGCATTGACCTTGCGCTGCACGACGGCCTTACGATCCCGGATATCGACGCTCTTGTTGACTAATGTTTCATGTGAAACATCAGTCCTGCGTTTCACGTGAAACGTTGAGAAAATATTTTCAAATGTTTCATGTGAAACGTTGAAAAGCGCGCACAGTCTTGATATAATAGCCGCAAGAGGTGAGACTATGTCAAGAATAATTGCGATAGCCAACCAGAAGGGCGGCGTCGGCAAGACCACGACCTGCGTGAACCTTGTCTGCGCGCTGAAAATGAAGGGCAAGCGCGTGCTGCTGGTCGATTGCGACCCTCAGGGCAACTCGACCTCCGGCATGGGCGTGGACAAGAATGCCGTGCCCGGCGCTTACGAGCTGCTGATAAAAAACGCCGACACGCTCGACTGCATCCGCCATACGCCCTACGGCGATGTGATCCCGTCAAATAAGGAGCTGTCCGGCGCGTCGGTCGAGCTTGTGCGAAGGGATAAGCGCGAGTTTGTGCTGAAGGCCGCGCTGCAAATGGTCTACAACGACTACGACTACATATTCATCGACTGCCCCCCGTCGCTGGAGCTCCTGACGCTCAACGCGCTCGTGGCGGCCGACAACGTAATTATACCCATGCAGTGCGAATATTACGCGCTTGAGGGCATTGCAGACCTCATGACAACGATCCGCATGTGCAATAAGCGCCTGAATCCGGCACTGCGCATCCAGGGCATCGTCATGACCATGTACGATGCGCGCACGAATCTGACCCAGCAGGTCGCGTTCGAGCTGAAGGAGTATTTCGGCGCCAAGGTCTACGAGACGGTGATCCCGCGCTCGGTGCGCCTGTCGGAGGCGCCGAGCCACGGCAAGCCCGGCGTAGCCTACGACCGCATCGGCAAGGGCAGCCGCGCATACATGAAGCTCGCAGACGAGTTTCTTCTGCGCGAAAAGTACAGAAAAAAGAGCTGAAAGGAGCAAATATGGCCAAGGATACGAAAAAAGGACTCGGACGCGGCCTGAGCGAGCTCTTCGGCGACGATATTCTCGATAACGAGAGCGAGGGCGAGCTCATTTACGCGCCAATCGCCAAGGTCGAGCCGCGCGCCGAGCAGCCGCGAAGTCACTTCGACGACGACGCCCTGCAGGAGCTGGCCGATTCGATTTCGCAGTACGGCCTGATCCAGCCGATCACTGTGCGCCGCCGCGAGGGCGGATTTTATCAGATAATCGCCGGCGAGCGCCGCTGGCGGGCAAGCCGGATGGCCGGACTCGTCGAGGTGCCCGTGCGCGTCATCGACGCCGACGACCGCCGGGTCGCGGAGCTTGCGCTGGTGGAGAATTTGCAGCGCGAGGACCTGAACCCCATCGAGGAGGCGCTCGGCTATAAAAGCCTCATAGAGGAATACGGCCTGACGCAGGAGGAGGCGTCCAGAAGCGTCGGACGCTCGCGCCCGGCGATAGCCAATGCGATCCGCCTGCTGAGCCTGAGCAGGGACGTGCTGCCGCTGGTCGAGGACGGCACTCTTTCGGCAGGTCATGCCCGTGCGCTGCTGCCTATAGGCGATGCCGGTTTGCAGCTCAGGACCGCAAGGGCGGTCATCGACGGCGCTCTTTCCGTGCGCAAGACCGAGCAGCTCGTCACGAAAACGCTCAAAAAGCTCGCCGAGGAGCCGGCGGAGGAGTCAAAAACGAACGAGCTGATGGTCGATTACATAGCGGAGACCGAGGATTTCCTCAGCCGCTCGCTCTCGCGAAGGGTCGCGCTTGAGCAGAAGCGTAAGGGCGGCAGGATAATATTGGAATTTTACGACAGCGATGACCGCGAGGCGCTCATATCAAATCTTGCGCGCATGGGACGCAGCTGGGAAGAAATAATAAAATAAGGAGAAAATTATAATGCTGGATATAAAATTTGTCCGTGAAAATCCGGAGACAGTCAAGGAGAACATAAGGAAGAAGTTTCAGGACGCGAAGCTTCCGCTGGTCGATGAGGTCATTGAGCTTGACGCCAGGTACCGTGCGGCGATGACCGAGGCAAACGATCTGCGCGCAAAGCGCAACGCCCTGTCGAAAAAGGTCGGACAGCTCATGGGTCAGGCAAAGAAGGACCCCTCGAAGCTCGCTGAGGCAGAGGAGGCCAAGGCGCAGGTCAAGGCAAACGCCGACCGTCTTGCAGAGCTCGAGGCGCTGCACGACGAGCTTGCCGTGAGCATCCGCAGGATCATGCTGACGATCCCGAATATTATCGACGACAGCGTGCCCATCGGCCCGGACGATTCGGCAAACGTCGAGGTAGAGCGCTTCGGCGAGCCGCTGGTGCCCGACTACGATATCCCCTACCACACCGAGATCATGGAGAGCTTTAACGGCATCGACATGGATTCGGCAGCCCGCGTTTCCGGCAGCGGCTTTTACTACCTCATGGGCGATATCGCACGCCTGCACTCGGCAATGACCGCCTACGGCCGCGATTTCATGATAGACAAGGGCTTTACATACTGCGTGCCGCCGTTCATGATCCACGGCAACGTCGTCGAGGGCGTCATGAGCCAGACGGACATGGACGCGATGATGTATAAGATCGAGGGCGAGGATCTGTACCTTATCGGCACGAGCGAGCACTCGATGATCGGCAAGTTCATCGACCAGATACTGCCCGAGGCGAGCCTGCCGCAGACACTGACGAGCTACAGCCCCTGCTTCCGCAAGGAAAAGGGCGCGCACGGCATCGAGGAGCGCGGCGTTTACCGCATCCACCAGTTTGAAAAGCAGGAGATGATAGTCGTCTGCAGGCCCGAGGACAGCAAGGCGTGGTACGAGAGGATGTGGCGCTACAGCGTGGAGCTGTTCCGCAGCCTTGAGATCCCCGTGCGCCAGCTCGAGTGCTGCTCGGGCGATCTGGCCGACCTCAAAGTCAAGTCCTGCGATATCGAGGCATGGTCTCCGCGTCAGAGGAAGTACTTCGAGGTCTGCTCCTGCTCGAATCTCGGCGATGCTCAGGCGAGAAGGCTGAAGATCCGCGTCAAGGGCGAGGACGGCAAAATGTATCTGCCGCACACGCTCAACAACACCGTCGTCGCGCCGCCGCGTATGCTCATCGCCTTCCTGGAAAATCACCTTCAGGCCGACGGAAGCGTCACCATTCCCGAGGTCCTGCGCCCGTACATGGGCGGCAAAGCGCTTTTGGAGGCGAAATAAGGCAGCTGCCGATACGGTGAGTGCGCCGGCCCGGTATCGAGGGTGCGGAGCAAACCATAAAAAACGGGCGATCGATGATCGCCCCTACGAATATGGTTTTATGTTCCGACTATGCCCGTAGGGGCGAGCATTGCTCGCCCGCTGTAACTGTTTCATCAGCATTTTCGATACCGGGTTCACGCAATAAACGTATCCGTACAATGTCCGTGCGCCACTAAAAAAGCGCCGCTAAAAATATTCATGATTTGTTCACAATTGCCTGGGCAAATTGTGTATAATATGTAAACAGGAAATTGTGACATATCTGACGATTTGGCTATGTTTTTTTACTGATGTATCGGCCAAATCGTATTTTTCAGCATATTTACTAAGAAAAGAGTCTATAAATTTTCAAGTTTTCTGTCATTTTCTCTTTACTATTTTGTCACCATATGTTACAATGACAAAAAGACAAACAAAAACGGCGGATATGTATTGAGTTATACATAAATAGTCATTAAGTAATATTTATATAAAACTTAGGGAGGAAAACAATGAAACGAGTATTACTTATGGTCTTCAGCATCATCCTTATCCTTGCGTGCATATTCGGACTGTTCGCCTGCGTCGCCGGCGTTCGTGACGTTCTGAATATCCAGGAGTATAAGACTGCTGACGCAGCTTTTGCGAGAGAAAATCTCAAGACCGCACAGGCAGGCATCGCCCAGCTCAGTGAAAATGAGCAGACCTATCTCACCGGTGTAGGCACCTATACCGACGGTCTGAGCCAGTACACCAAGGGCAAGAGCGACTATGCCGCCGGTCAGGCGACGCTCGCGGCCGGTGAAAAGACCCTGGCAGAGGGCTATGCCGCTTACGAGGCCGGCAAGAAGGCTCTGGCAGAGGGCCAGGCAAAGATCGACGCCAACACCCAGGCTTACAACGAGGGCAAGGAAAAGCTCGCAAAGATCGAGCCCCTGCTGCCTTACCTGAACCAGTACGTCCAGTTCCGTGACGGAACCATCGCAAAGCTCCCCGGCTTTGACAGCGCACAGGTCTGGTTCGTTTCCATCGTCCGTCCTCTCGGCGCACGTCTCGGCCTTAATATCCCCGCAGACGTGACCGATTTCCCCGCATACATCAATCAGATGGTTGCAGACGGCAAGGCTCAGCTCAAGGAGTATGAGGACGGCCTTGCACAGCTTGAAGCCGGCAAGAAGCAGCTTGCAGAGGCGGAAAAGGCTCTGGCGGAGGGCGAAGCTAAGCTCGCGGCAGGCCGTAAGGATCTTGCAGCCGGCGCGGAAAAGCTCGCGGCAGCCGAAGGCCAGCTTGAAGACGGCAGGGCTCAGCTTTCCGTTTTCGAGCAGGGCGAGCTCACCCTCGCCGACGGCGCAAGAGCTCTGTTTGAAGGCATGCAGCCCTGCTTCAGCTACTACGGCGGCGAAGAGACCGTAAAGAGCCTGCCCGAGTATCTGGCAGTGGAGTACGGCCTTGAGATTCCCGACAACCTCATCGTCAAGGAAAACGGCAGAGCACACGTCAACGAGGAAGTGTATGAGGAGTTCGGCGAGTACGTCATCGCCAACATGTACAAGGTCGATGAGAACGGCCAGCCCGTCGTCAAGAACGGCTTCCCGATGCTCGACCTCGACAAGTGCAAAAGGCTCACCGAGCTTGCAGAGCAGTACCTGGTCGATCAGGAAGCCGACATCAAGAGCGAGGTGTTCGTCCGCGTCGGCATGTACGTTGCTCTCGCAGTTGCGGCGATCCTCGGCATCATCGCCGGTATCTTCGGTATCGTTGCGGCCGTCAGCGGCAGCAAGCGCACCGGCAAGACCCTGGGTCTTATCTCCGCTATACTGGCAGTCGCTGTTCTCGTGACCGGACTTGTCACCAAGTTCCACGACTATGTCTACACCATCCGTGTCGACTCGGCCGGCAACTATGTCGGCGAGACTGCCGCGAAGCTTGACTTTGCTCCCATTCAGGAGTACTCCGGCTCGCTCCACCTGACCGCTATCTGCGTCCTCGCAGGCGCTGCGATCCTGGGCGTTATCTTCGCCTTTATCGCAAGCAAGGCGGCCAAGGATAAGGAAGCAGCTCTTGCAGCGGCAGCCGCCGAGGATAACGACGACGACGTTTACACCGACACGGCAAGCGCTTACGCGGCCGGCTATGCGGCAGCAGAGGCAGCAGCCGCAGCAGCGGCGGCGGCAGCAACGGAAAAAGCAGCCGACGAGAAGGTCATTGAGGCGGAGAAGCCCGCAGAGGCAGCCGACGAGAAGGTCATCGAGGCGGAGAAGCCCGCAGAGGCAGCCGCCGATGAGGAGACCGTCAAGGAGTAAGCTCCGATATAACAATAAATAATAAGCCGATGGCCAGGCGAGACGGTATACAGATCGTTCTCCGGTCCGGGGTGAGCACGTGATGACCCCGACGGCTGAAGCCGGCAGGATTTTTATCCTGCCGGCTTTTTTCTTTTTCAGCGGCAGATTGAGACTGCACCTGTACATTTATTGCGCTTGTCCGGTGTCGAAGCTGAGTGGAGAAAAAGACGGGCGGGGGAAATCGCCATATCCGCAGCAGCGTTAAAGCACCTGCAAAAGAGGATATAAAAATGAAAAAACATACCATGAAAAAAGACTTGACACAGATTTCGTTTATGTGTATCCTAACTGTATTAGAACAAGTCATACAGTTGTAGAGAAAACGTAAGAAGTATTTGAGGTGAGCGTATGAGCACTGTCGAAATGATCAACCTTATAATAATGTGTGTATTCCTTCTGTGCTATTCGTATCAGTTCGTATACATACCCATCGGACTTCTGACGCAGAGGAAATATTCGTATCTTGAAAGCCGCGGCAAGCGCGTTGCGGTGCTGATTGCAGCGCGAAACGAGCAGGCAGTCATCGGCGAGCTCATCGACAGCATCCGTGCGCAGGACTATCCTCAGCAGCTTATAGACATCATAGTCGGCGCGGATAACTGCACCGACCGCACAGCCGAGACAGCACGCGGGCGCGGCGCAAGGGTGTTCGAGCGGCAGGACACCGAGCATGTCGGCAAGGGCTATGTTCTGAACTTCCTGCTGTACAGGCTGCAAACGCTCGGGCTGAGCTACGATGCGTACATCGTTCTCGATGCGGACAATATTCTCGACCCCGGCTTCATCGCCGCCATGTGCGGCTGCGCCGAGCGGGGGCACGATATCGTCACCTGCTACCGCAACTCGAAAAACTACGGCGACAACTGGCTCTCTGCCGGCATCGGCCTGTGGTTTCTGCGCGAGTCGCGCTATCTCAACGGCGCACGCGCCGCGGTCGGCAGCAGCTGCGCCGTGTCGGGCACGGGCTTTCTCTTCACCCGCAGGATCCTTGAGCGCTGCGGCGGCTGGCGCTTCTTCCTGCTGACGGAGGACATCGAGTTTACCATCGACAATGTGACCGGCGGACTTAAGATCGGCTACTGTCCGGATGCAATAACCTACGACGAGCAGCCGGTGACCTTCAGGCAGTCCTGGCGGCAGCGCATGCGCTGGTCCCGCGGATATATGCAGGTGTTCGCACGCTATGGCGGCCGTCTTCTGCGCGGGATGCTGCGCGGCAGCTTTTCGTGCTACGACATGGCTATGTGCATCATGCCGGCAGCTATACTCACAGGCCTGAGCATCGTCGTGAATATCGGCGCGGCGATAGCGAATCTCGTTTCCGGCGGCGACTGGGCCGTGCTCGGCACGGCGGTCTGGCAGACCGTTGCCGGGCTGTACCTCACACTGTTTGCCGTCGGCGCGATAACCACGCTTTCGGAGTGGAAAAATATCCGCTGCACCGCGGCAAAAAAGGTGCTTTACGCCTTCACCTTCCCCCTGTTCATGCTGACCTTCGTTCCAATCTGCATCGCGGCGATGTTCAAAAATCCGGGCTGGCAGCCGATCCTGCACACGCGCACGCTCGCAGACCTTTCACAGGCGCACAGACGCTGCACCGATACGGCTAAAGCAGCGAATGTGACAGGAATGTAAGCAGTTGCGGCGAAAATGTAAGCCCAATCGATGGTTTCCGGGCAATTTGTGCTGTACAATAAGAGCGTAAATCCGTTGGAGGTAAAAGCAATGAGTATTTTGACTGTTGAAAATCTCAGAAAAGTGTACAGCACCCGCTTCGGCGGAAACCGGGTCGAGGCGCTCAAAAACGTAAACTTCAGCGTCGAGGAGGGCGAGTACGTCGCCATCATGGGCGAATCGGGCTCAGGCAAGACGACGCTTTTGAATCTGCTGGCCGCGCTGGACAAGCCTACGGGCGGCACGGTCATTCTCGACGGCAGGGACCTCGGCAAGATAAAGGAGAGCGACGTTGCGACCTTCCGCCGCGACAATCTCGGCTTCGTGTTCCAGGAGTTTAACCTGCTGGACACCTTTACCGTTCAGGACAACATCCTGCTGCCGCTGGTGCTCGCGGGCAAGAGCTATGACGAGATGACCTCGCGCCTGCTGCCGGCGGCAAAGGAGCTGGGCCTCACGCCGCTGCTGAAAAAGTACCCCTATGAGATATCCGGCGGCCAGAAGCAGCGAGCGGCCGTCGCAAGGGCGATCATAACCAATCCGCGCCTTATCCTCGCCGACGAGCCGACGGGTGCGCTCGACTCCAAATCCACCGACGAGCTTCTCGGCCTGTTCGAGCAGATAAACAAAAGGGGGCAGACCATACTCATGGTCACGCACTCGGTCAAGGCCGCGTCCCACGCGCAGCGCATCCTGTTTATAAAGGACGGCGAGCTGTTCCACCAGATCTATCGCGGCGAATGCTCCGATCAGCAGCTTTACCAGAAGATCTCGGACACCCTGACTATTCTTGCGTCGGGCGGTGAAGTGAAATGAAGCTCGGTTTCTATCCCCGTCTCGCGTGGAGCGGCATCAGGAAAAACAAGCGGCTGTTCGTCCCGTATATCCTCGCCTCGGCCGGAACGGCGGCCGTGTTCTACATCATGTTCTATCTCGCGTCGGGCGACCTTTTGGACGGTATACGCGGAGGTATGGCGGCACAGCATACGCTGTCGTTCGGCGTATTCGTCATCGTCGCGTTCGCGCTGCTGTTCCTGTTTTACTGCAACAGCTTCCTCGTGCGCCGCAGATACAAGGAGTTCGGCCTTTACAGCATCTTGGGCATGAACAAGCACAACATCTCGCGCATCCTCGCGTGGGAGACCCTGCTGACTGCGCTGCTGTCGCTTATCGGCGGCATATTTATCGGAGCGCTGCTTTCAAAGCTCGCGGAAATGATATTTCTGCACATGCTCGGCGGCACGGCGGATTATTCGCTGCACATATCGCTTCCCGCCATCGAATACATGCTCCTGTACTTCGGCGGCATTTTCGCGCTGGTCTACATCAGCAGCCTCATCAAGCTGCACCGTAGCACGGCGGTCGAGCTCGTGCACAGCGAAAGCTACGGCGAAAAGCCCGTCAAGGCAAATCCCGTGCTTGGCATAGCGGGCATTGTCCTGCTCTCCGCGGCCTACATCCTTGCCGTCAGCATAAAGGAGCCCCTGCAGGCGCTCACGATCTTCTTCATCGCCGTCATCATGGTCATCGTCGGCACTTATCTCGTTTTCATATCGGGCAGCGTCCTGCTGTGCAAAATTCTTCAGAAAAACAAGCGCTATTACTACACGCCCCGGCACTTCGTCTCCGTTTCCTCGATGACCTACCGCATGAAGCGCAACGGCGCGGGGCTTGCGTCGATCTGCATCCTCGCAACGATGGTGCTGGTCACGATATCCTCCACCTGCTGCCTGTACTTCGGCATGGTCGACTCCGTCAACGCACGCTATCCGCGTGATATCAACGTCACCTTCGGCTATGACGCAAACACATCCCTGACGGGGGAAAAGGCCGATGCTCTGCGCGATAAGCTCGTCGCCGCTCTCGGAGATACAGAGCGGAAAAACATCCTCGATTTCCGGCAGCTCAGCATGTCCGGAGGCTTTGAAAACGGCGTTTTCGACATCTCCGAGCGCTTTTCCGGCAGCAGCAACTTAAGCGATTACGGAAAAATCGCAAACCTGCGCATAGTTTCGCTGTCCGACTACAACAGGATAAGCGGCAAAGGCGAAACGCTTGCCGAGAACGAGGTGCTCCTGCACGCACTGCGGACGGATTACGGTCTCAAAACCATATCCCTCGGGAGCGTCGAGACCTTCAGCGTGAAGAAGACTCTTGACGCCATGCCCCTTGCCGACGGCAGCGGCGCTGAAATAAGCCCCACGATAACGCTTGTCGTTTCCGATTTTGACAAGACCGCCGAGCGGCTTGTTGACGGCGCGGGAGAATCCGTTGTCCGCTTAAAATGGATATACGACTTTGACTGCTCGAATGAGCTTGAGGAGCAGGACAAGGTCTGCAATATGATTGCCGCGGCCTCGGAAAACGGCGGATTTTCCGACAAGGACGGCAGCAGCGGCTGGCAGTACCTGTCCTACGAATCCCGGGCAGCCGAGTACGCCGACTTTGCCGCAGTCTATGGCGGCCTGTTCTTCCTCGGCGTTACACTCAGCCTCGTGTTCAGCTGCGCGGCGGTGCTAATCATCTACTACAAGCAGCTTTCCGAGGGCTATGAGGATGCGCAGAGGTTCGAGATCATGCAGAAGGTCGGCATGACAAAGCCCGAGATACGACGCAGCATAAACTCTCAGCTTCTGACGGTGTTCTTCCTTCCGCTGCTGTTCGCCGGACTGCACCTGGCCTTCGCCTTCCCGTTTATCCGCAAGATACTTTACATGTTCAGCTTCTACAACACGGGCTTTCTTATCTGGATGACGGTCATAAGCTTCCTCGTCTTCGCCCTGCTGTACGCCCTCGTGTACAAAAAAACCTCGAACACATATTATAAAATCGTCAGCAAGTAAAAAAGCTCCCCACGGGGAGCTTTTTCGTTATTTATCCAGGCTTACATATTCAATAAAATCGTCAAATTCGCCGCTGCTGCCGATGAAGTTTACAAAATCGCACTGGAGGCTGTCGCTGCGAATGATGTAGGAGCTCTTATTTCCGCTTTTATCACCGATGAATATGGCGTATGACCAGCCGCCGGTCGCGATTGGCCACATGCCGCGCACCCTTTTCGCCTCGAAGCTGTTTAGCTTATCGAGCGCCCAGTCGAACTCATCACCGGTGAACTCGTGCTCCTCGCCGTTTCCGTTGCGGACAACGATATAGGAGATCTCCTCGGGGTCAAGCGTGAAAACCTGCTTTTCGGCGTGCGCAAAGGGATCGTCCATCTTCTTCGTTTCCACCTGCGTCAGGATGATCGTGCTTGCGACCTTGGCAGCGACGAGCACCGCGACGATGATGAGAAAAACCTTGAGCTTTCTGCTTTTCATGGGGGCACCTCCTGTCTAAGAGCCTTTTCAAACTACAAACAACATTATTTTAATTAATGTTTGCCTATACAAGTATACACATTACCATGCTTTACACAAATTAACAGCGCTTATATTACAATAATACCACAATGCTTATATATTGTCAAATTCACCGCTGCTTCGCGGTCATACAGCGGGCGACCAATGGTCGCCCCTACGGGCATGGTCGGAACATGATCCCATAGCGTAGGGGCGGGCATTGCCCGCCCGTTTTTTATGGTTTTCTCCATACTTTCCGGTCGTGCTGACGCAAAAAACGCACCGCACTTAGGCCGGTTGAGACAAGAAAACACACGCCTGAAAAGGCAGAGCGTGCACGAATGTCATCGTTGCGGCGGCTTGCCAGACACAAAGTATGCCTGCGCCGTCGCGCCTTGACCTCGCACACGCTCTGCCTTTTCAGGTGCTGCGCAGTTTTGAGCGAGCTGTTTTTTGTTCAGGCAAAATAACAAAATCTCGGCAATACTTTGTGTATTACCGAGATTTTTTATGAAGCATGAGCGGAAAAGAGCCGCTCAAAACCGTATGCTTTCTTATCTCAGCCGGCCTTTGCGGCAACCTTGCGGTTTTCCCGGCAGTTCCGATACCGGGGCACCGCAATCACCGTATCGGCAGCTGCATCCGTGCGCCTTTAAAAGCGCAGGAGAAGCTCACGGTCGATCTCAATGCCGTTTTTGAAATACACACGCGGAACGCGCTTGCTGACGGCGCAGACAAGCTCATATGGAATGGTTCCCGCGAGCTGCGCGAGGGTCTCGACGGGGTTATGCGGCCCGAAGATCTCGACCTCGTCGCCGACGCCGACTCCGGGAAGCCCGCTTAAGTCTATCATACTCATGTCCATGCATATCCTGCCGCGCTGCGGTGCGGGGCCGGCGGCTGTCATGATGCTGCACCGGTTGGACAGGCAGCGGAAAAAGCCGTCGGCGTAGCCATAGGGGATAACGCCGATGCGCGTGGGAGAGACGGTACGGAACATGCGGCCGTAGCTTATGTCAGTGCCCTCGTCGTAAATTTTTATCGTGTTTATCATGGCCTTGAGCGTCATCGCAGGGCGCAGGCCGAGCTCGGAAGCGAACTCGCCGCAGCCGTACAGCAGCAGGCCGGGGCGCACCATATCCATGTACGTTTCGGGGTACAGTGCGACGGCGCCGGTGTTCGCGCAGTGGCGGATGGCTATGCGGCGGCCGAGGCGCTGCTCGACGGCGGAGACGGCGGCCTTAAAGAGCTCAAGCTGGCGCTTTGTGAAGTCGACGTCGTCCGCATCCGTCTCGTCGGCGACGGCAAAGTGCGTGAAAATGCCCTCAACCTCGAGATTCGGCATATTGCAGCTGTCGACGATGCCGTTAACGCCGGTGTCAAAATGCCGTCCGGCACAGAGCACGCCGAGGCGTGACATGCCGGTGTCGACCTTTATGTGCACGCGCACCCTTGCGCCGAAGCGAGCGGCGGCCTCGTTGTATTCGTGCGCCTTTGCAAGGCAGGTCACCGCTTGGGTGATGTTGTTTGTGATGAGGTTCGGCACCTGGTCGGCGGGCGTGTGGCCGAGGATGAGAATGGGCATGACGATGCCGTTTGCGCGAAGCTCCATCGCCTCATCGAGGCTCGACACTCCGAGGTAATCCGCGCCGAGCTCCTGAAGCGTGCGTGCGACGTGCACCGCGCCGTGGCCGTAAGCGTCGGCCTTCACGACGCCGAGGAATTTTACATCCTCGCCGATGCGCCTGCGAAGCACTTCATAATTGTGTCTTATCGCGTCAAGGTCGATCTCGGCCCATGTTCTGCGTAGAGTGGACTTCATGCTTTCACCTTCATCCCTGAATGTTTATCGTGCCGCCGGCGCTCACCTGAGCTATCTCAACGCCGCCGTAGGTGCCGTTAAAGCTCCACGAGACGGACACGGGGACAGCCGTCGCCTGACCGGCGGGAACGGTCACCTCAACGCTGCGGCTCGTGAGCAGCGCGTTGTTTCGCGCCTTCTCGCTCTTGTAGCTTATGGCGGGGCTCGTGAACGCGTAGTCCTGACCGGCGACGGTGATAACGCCGCTGTGTGCGCCGACATTGAGCGTATATGTGCTCAGGATAACGTCGAGCTTTATGGTGACGGTCTCGCTGTTTTGCGAGGTCGCCGTCCAGTTTGCATACATTATCATTTTCGTGCCGGTAGTGCTTTCAAAGCTGCCGGACTGATTTATCGTGCGGCTTATGACCTTGCCTGACGGCTGCGGCGCGGCGGTATGGTTCGGATTATCGCTCACGCTCGGCGCTTCGCTCGGATTTGCCGAGGGCGCAAGGCTCTCCGCCGGCGAGGGCGTCGGGGTCGAAATAACGCTCGGCGTGAGTGCCGGCGTCGGCTGCGCGCTCTGCGCCGGCACGGTGTTATTTATATCGCGTCCGGTGAGAAGTGCGGAAACCGCGGCTATTGCGATGAGCACCAGCACGAGCGCAATGAATATGTTTATTCTATGCTTGTTCATAGGGCATTACTCCGATCTGCCGGCCTGCGGCAAGTGATGCCCTTAATTATATAACACTCCCTGCGGCTAAGTCAATTTTTTAGTGGCGCTTTTTCAGTGGCGCATTGAGGCACCTACAGATACGTTTATTGCGGTAGCCCGGTGTCGGAACTGCCGGGAAAACCGCAAGGTTGCCGCTACCCGCAAGTGCAGTGCGTTTTTTGCGTCAGCCCGACCGGAAAATATGGAGAAAACCATAAAAAACGGGCGGGCAATGCCCGCCCCTACGCTATGGGATCATGTTCCGACCATGCCCGTAGGGGCGACCATTGGTCGCCCGCTGTACGACCGCGAAGCAGCGGTGAATTTGATGAATTTATTGAATATGTAAGCCTGGATAAATAACGAAAAAGCTCCCCGTGGGGAGCTTTTTTCAGTGGCGCACTGACGCACCTACGGATATGTATATTGCCGGTAGCCCGGTATCGGAACTGCCGGGAAAACCGCAAGGTTGCCGCTACCCACAAGTGCGGTGCGTTTTTTCAGTGGCGCATTGAGGCACCTACAGATACGTTTATTGCGGTAGCCCGGTATCGGAACATTGGCATAAACTGTAGCGTTTTGCGTCACATAAGTGCAATAAAAATTTGCTTTGCACTATTGGAAAGCGGCAGCGTTCCGGTTTTCTCCGCACTTTCGATACCGGGACACCGCAATAAATGTATCCGCAGGTGCGTCCGTGCGCCTCTAAAAATTCGCCTCTGAAAGACGGGCATATATGCCGCCTGCGGCGATGAGCTCTGTGTGCGTGCCCTGCTCGGCGACGCGGCCGTGCTCGATGACTGCGATGCTGTCGGCATTCCGGATGGTGGACAGACGGTGGGCGATGACGATGCTCGTTCTGCCGACGCACAGCCTGTCGAGCGAGGCCTGGATGCGCCGCTCGGTGACGGTGTCCAGTGCGCTGGTCGCCTCGTCGAGTATAAGCACCGGCGGGTTTTTCAGAAACACACGCGCAATGGATATGCGCTGCTTCTGCCCGCCCGAGAGCATCACGCCGCGCTCACCGATGTAGCTGTCGTAGCCGTCGGGCATCTGCATGATCTCGTCGTGCAGCTCGGCAAGGCGCGCGGCCTCGATTATCTCCTCGTCGCTCGCATCCGGGCGGCCGTAGCGGATATTCTCGCGCACGGTGCCTGCAAACATATAAACGTCCTGCTGGATGATGCCGATATTGCGCCGCAGCGACGCCTGAGTGACGCCTCTTACGTCCCTGCCGTCAACGGTGACGCTGCCGGAGGATACATCGTAAAAGCGCATGATCAGCTGGCTGACCGTGGTCTTGCCGCCGCCGGACGGGCCGATGAGCGCAAGAGTCCTTCCGGCCTCGGCTCGCAGAGTGACATCGTGCAGCACCTCGACGCTGTCGTAGGTAAAGCTCACGTGCTCCAGCGCGATATCGCCTCTGACGCGGCCCAGGTCCTCAGCGTCGGGCGCATCCTTTATCTCCGGCTCGGTGCGCATGATCTCAAGAAAGCGCTCGAAGCCGGCCGCGCCCTGCATGTAGATCTCGGCAAACTGTGCGAGCTTGCGCACGGGGTTTATGAAGGTCGAGACGTACAGCGTGAAGGTGATGAGGTCGATGTAGTTAAAGCTGCCCCGCATTATCATAAGGCCGCCGACTGCGATGACCGCGACGGGCATGATGCCGGTCGTGAACTCCATGCCGCTCATGAACGCGCCCATGGTTTTGTAATAGTCCTTTTTCGCGCCGCGGTACAGGTCGTTGGCCGCGTCGAATTTCTCCTTTTCGAGCCCCTCGTTTGCAAATGCCTTGGCCGTGCGCACGCCGGAAACGCCGTTTTCGAGCGCCGAGTAGATGACGCCCAGCTTGCGCTTGACCTCCATGTTGGCTTCCTTCATTTTCACGCGGCACTTGAGCGTGAACCACAGGCACAGCGGCAGAAGTATCGCAAGCACGAGCGTGAGCTGCCAGTTGATCGTCGCCATGATGACCATAGCGCCGGCGATCGTCAGGGCGCAGATGATGATATTCTCCGGCCCGTGGTGGGCAAGCTCGGTGATCTCGAACAGATCGCCCGTGAGCCTGCTCACGAGCGTGCCCGTGCGGTTGCGGTCGTAAAAGCCGAAGGACAGCTTCTGCATGTGGGTGAAAAGGTCCTCTCGCATACGAGACTCGATGTTTACGCCCATGCGGTGGCCGAGCACCGTTATGACGTAGTACAGCGCCGCCTTGAGCACGTACGCCAGCGCAAGTATCGCCATGACGATGAAAAATGTTCTGTACATGCTCTGCGGCAGGTAGGTCTGCATGCTGCTCTTCGACACATACGGGAAAGCAAGGTCGATAGCCGCGACCAGCACCGCGCATATCGTGTCGATTATAAACAGCTTCTTCTCTCCCATGATATACGCGAGAAATATTTTAAACGGACTTTTAGTGGCGTTCATACGCTTCTCCTATACTTTCTTTGCGTCAGCTCGACCGGTGATATCGGTGGAAACCGGAGTGTTTCGCGCAGCAAAATTGTGCGATATTAGTGCAAAATTTCGTCTGCACCCATTGGCTCCCCTGCGTAAGGGGAGCTGGCAGCGAAGCTGACTGAGGGGTCGTTAGTATGCAGTTATTGTTCTGATTTGGTGCAGAATTTGCGCCGCACCCTGTAGGGAAGGGGATTGCCCATTCTGCTTGCCGAACCTTGGTCGGCACTGAAATCTATATCGTAGGGGCGAGCATTGCTCGCCCTTTTTTAACGGTTTCCTCCGCAGTTTCCGGTCGTGCTGTCGCAATAAATGTATATGCGCCACTAAAAAAACAACCCCTCCGAGTCGGCTGACGCCGACCCACCTCCCCTTACACAGGGGAGGCAATCGCACTCGACAACACCGCCGCACCCCATTGGCTCCCCTGCGTAAGGGGAGCTGTCAGCGGAGCTGACTGAGGGGTCGTTTTTCAGAGGCGTTTTTACATTGTGCCTATATATCTTTTGCATCAGCTCGACCATCGGTTGCGGAGAAAGCCTTAACAAACGGAATGGGCAAGCCCATTCCCTACACGGTGCAGACGGAGCTTTTGCACTGATACAGAACAATTACATAAGATGCGAAACGCTCCGGTTTTTTCCGCACTCCCGATACCGGGACACCGCAATAAATGTATCCGCAGGTGCGTCCGTGCGCCTCTAAAAAAGCTGAGACTGCGCGACGGCAAGCTCGTCGCAGCGGTTGTTATATTCGTTCTCGGCATGGCCCTTGACCCAGTGGCAGCGCACCTCGTGCCTTTCGCACAGCTCCAGCAGCTCCGCCCAGAGGTCGGGATTCAGCGCCGGTTTTTTATCGGCCTTTTTCCAGCCGTTTTTCCGCCACGAGACCGCCCAGCCCTTGCTGAGCGCGTCAATGACGTACTTCGAGTCCGAGTACAGCTCAACTATGCATGGCTCCTTGAGCGCCCGGAGCGCCGATATCACTCCCGTCAGCTCCATGCGGTTGTTCGTCGTCTGCTTCTCGCCGCCCGAAAGCTCCTTTTTTGCACCGTTATAGCACAAAATCGCGCCCCAGCCGCCCGGTCCCGGGTTGCCGGAGCACGCTCCGTCGGTGTATACCGTGACTGTTTTCATCATTTCAGCCCAAACTTTCTCATGAGGATATTGTACTCATCCTTCTCGATGAGTCCGTTTCGCATAAGCTCCTTGAGCTGTGCGGCGCGCTTTTCGTCGGGCGTACCGCTGATCGTCGGCTCTGCATGCTCGTGATCGTTGTCACAGCGGCTGAGGTCGTCGCGCATTTTCTCGGTCAGGCGCTTACTGATGCTCTCGCCCTCCGCACGCTTACCGGCAAACTTCGACAGATCAAAGTGCTGAGGCTTAAACTCGCGCTTTGCCGGCTCGGCTTTGCCGGGCGCGGCAGACTCCGCATCGTCACTGCTCCTGCCGTCGGCCTGCTGCTTTTTTATAGCGACTGCGGCGGCTATGACAGCGCCTATCATCAAAATGATGAAAAATGCGCTGCCGCCGTCAAAGCCGATCGCATCAATGAACAGGAACAGCGCCACGACGCCGAAAATAACAAGCTTCGCGATGCCGCCCTCCGGCTTCTGATCCTTCCTGTTGTCGTTATTCATCGTTTTAGCCTCGCTTTCTGTTTTTTAGTGGCGCACGGACGCGCCTACGGATACATTTATTGCGGTGTCCCGGTATCGAAAGTGCGGAGAAAACCGCAAGTGCGCCGCTTCCCGCAGACAAGGTGCAAAAGCTCTGC
>OLGB01001104.1_pt1 | contig 34081 bp, 30 predicted proteins | sample 1605691 | NCBI WGS metagenome assembly OLGB01 (sample SAMEA3888925, study PRJEB22519) | human gut metagenome | biome: human gut; feature: human-associated habitat; material: faeces | place: Denmark | collected 2010
CCTTTCTGTCAATGCCAGAGATTGTTACTGTCCAATTTGCCATAACAGAATTTTACTGAAAGACCAGATTCCTCTGTTTTCCTATTTAAAAAATAAAGGAAAATGCAGACATTGCGGCAGTAAAATTCCTCTTTCTGATTTGTTTTTAGAGTTTTTTCTTTTTCTCACTTTATCAGTCACGGCAACTGTTTTTCATTTCAGTTGGACTGGTTATTTCCTGTGTCTTATTATTTATGAAGGTACAAAATTTCTCTTCCTGCTTCTTTTCAAAAAAAGAGAGATAGCTTTTGGGAAAAATCTTGCCATCTCTCTTCTTCATAATATTATTCTTTTTGCACTTCTGGCATTTCTATTCGCCATCACTGCTTTTTGTTAATTTTTTTACAAAGCCGGAATATACAAATTCTGTCCCACACGAATACTTCCGGGATTTGAGATTACCTTCTGATTTGCTTCATAAACCTTCTTCCAGTAATATCCCTGTCCGTATGCTTTTTTCGCAATCTTCCATAAATTATCTCCCGCTTGAACCACATAGTTCGCATTGCTTACACTTCCGGCATTTGAAGTTTCTTCTTTCCCTGCCGCCTGGACTTCCAGAATAATACGCAGCTTCTGCCCTACACGAATCTTATCCGGGTTTTTAATAACATCTCCATTATCTGCATAAATTTTTCGCCACATATTCGCGTTACCAAAATATTTTGCAGCAATCTTTCCAAGCGTATCCCCCGGCATTACAGTATATGTAATCGTTTCTGTTGTTCCTGATGATGCTTTTGCTGCACCAATTACGCTTGTTGCACCGGCATTTCCTGTGCTGTTACCGGCGTCATCTTCCGAATCATCATTTGAATCATTGCTGCCAATTGTATAATTTTGTGCCGCACGTTTTAATGTATCAGTATCCTTTGTTCTGAACTCAATAGCAAGGGTATGGCTCTGCAATGAGGTATCCACATTTGTCAGCGTATTTGCCAGAAGCGTAATTCTGGTACTGCCTGATTCCGATGTATAATCTGTACCCTCCGATAACTTTCTACCATCCAGATAAACATCCTGAAATTCAGAATATACACCTTCTGAAACCATCAACCGACTGTCTGACATTCCAGTGGATACATTTGTTACACGTTCCTTCAGTTCATACCCTGTATCTGTTGCCTTTTCTACATTTTCGTCCGTATTTTCTTCCACCATCAGGGTATAAGTAGCAGAATCATGTTCATTCTGAAAACCATAAAAGCTGTTAGATGTCCTTACTGTAAAAGTATATTCTCCCACTTCTTGGGGCACACCATAAAGTTCTCCATTCTTCTTAAATTCCACTCCAGCCGGTAACTCTCCAGACCACAATTCATATGTAACCTGATTCTCACTATATTTATTGCTGTTTTGAATTACCGTTCCATAGGGTACAAACTTGACAGCCGCCGGAATTTCCTTCGTGACAATACTGGGATTACCAATAGTACCGGTTAAATTCAATACCATTAAAACAGTATCGCCAGATTTAACTGTCAGAGTTCCCGTTACATCTGTACCATCTTCTACGCCATCTTTTTTGATGATTCTGATTTTTCCAATATTTTTTGGCTCTTCTGTAAGGCTTCCCCATTCATCCCAGCTATCTTCAAAACCGGATAAATCAAAGTTGCCGTTAAATGTATAATATTTGTCTAATTGCACTACATCAGATATTAATTCAGCTTTAATATTTGCAATTTTCTCTGTTCCTATGTTAGCCACAAAAATATCGTGATAATTGCTATGATATCCATCCAGCAACACTTCTCTGTCAGAATAAGTGATACCGTTTTCTACTCTGGTATGCGCATTAGCATCCTCCAAGCTGCTGATATAAAGCCTTCCTGCATTTTCTTCTGCAGTGACAATTTTTAACCAGTAATTTTTTGATTCAATGCCATTGAGCATAGCAGCTGTATATTGAAGTGCCCCATTGGAAAAATCATGATAACTTTTCCCACTCTCTTCCGGAGTACTGCTTCCTGCTGTATACAATCTTGCTCCCGCAATCACATTAAAGCAAGGCGCTATATGTTTCAAATCTGTTCCCTTCGGAGCAATCAACATATAATAGTTATTCTCCCCATTGGAATCATTTTCCATCACCTTAGAATTTGTCCAAATATTTGTCCCGTCACTTTGATTGAATCCAGAAAAACTGACTGCATAATCATCTTTGTCCAATGCATGGCTAAGCTCGGTTCCTTCTTCTGTTTTTACCAGATATGTATAGATTACCTGTGCCCCATCTTCCTCTACAAAAACAGTAAAATAGACTCCCTCACTGAAATTTGTCCGATATCCTTTGGAACCGTCAAACAATTCTGTTTTTATATCTTTTGCTCCTGCAGCCTCTGCCTCCGATATTGAGCTATAAAGTCCCGGATATGCCGCTGTCACTGTTGCATTCTTCACATTGCTATTCTGATGGTATTCAAACGATATATTGTACAAGTCATCAGCAGCATATCCGGCATATAAAACCTGTATCTCATATTTATCAGCATCACTACTGTAACTACTCTCAACTGTACAAACAGTCTTAAATCTCTTATCTCCGTCTAACTGCCATACTTTGCTAGAATCTATAAACCCCTTAGTCGTACTTGTACTGCCTGAGCCGCCTGTACTGCCTGAACCGGTATTTCCAGAAACTTCCAATGCACGATAAGTCATATGAAAAGGCAGGCATCCCGTTACATTTCCTGCTTCATCATAGGTAACAAACGTTATATCGGTACCATTTGCATCCTCCAAAGCAAATCCGGCATCTAACTGACTCATGTCTTCGACAAAAATCTTATCTGTAATATCCTGGGCATCTGCAATTTCCTTTTCCGAACTATACTTCCCCGCAAATGCTTTGATGGCTTTAAAGTGTACCTTTGAGAATATTGTCTTATTGACGGTCAGACTACAGTACTTTTTATCCGACTTATTAGTATCCTCAAAATATATCCGAACCGATGTACTATCCGATGTACTATGTTCGTTTTTTTGCTGTACTCTTGTTCCTGCTGTATCCTGTGCATACACTATCGGCTTTAACCAGTTTCTCCAACCACTATATCGTACCGTTATAGTATACTTTATATCCGTCATATCCAACTGGTCTGCAGAGCCAACATATATGTACCATAAGGCACTTGAATTAGACCAAGCGGAACAATCCTTAATTAAATTCAATTTATCCCCGGTCTGGCAGATATCATACGCCGCTTCACCATAGGGCTTCCATGCCACTTTACTTGTATCTGTCAGTGCCTCGCTGCCCGTAAAAATAGAATCAATGGAAACCATCGTCAGTTCTACCGGGGTAAATCCGGTTAGGTCTACTGTCAGATTTCTTTGCTGCAATGGTAACAGCGACATTTCTGCCGCGCCGTCCCCGTCATTGGTAAATTCCTTTTCCTCCGGGTATACAATAACCTCCTGTCCGCCTACCTTTAAGCTCATTTGCGTTACTGCCGTATCATCAAAGTATGCAGAAACATAAAAGGTATGTCCGCCTACTTCCACGCTGTCCTGAGGATTCATAAACCACTCATTTCTGACCTCTCCGTTACAGGTAAACTGTACCTCGTAAGGGAAGTACGGATTCGCTTCCGGAATGTTGATGGTATAGCTTCCATCCGCTGCGAAGAAATCCGTCCACTGCTCCTGATATGCCTCATTATCAGAAACAGATTCCGCAATCACGCTGATTTCCAAATTTCCCGTATTAAACCAGACCTGTTCTGCATTTTCTGTCTGTACCTGACCCGCAGGCGCTTCTACGGCTGTTTCCTCCGCTGCTTCTGATTCAACTGTTTCCTGAACCGCAGCATCCTCCACTACTGCTTCCTCTGTCTGTACCTTTTCCTGCGGCACCTCTTCTGCCCTTACCGGCAGTGTTGGTACGATTAACAGCACCGCTAAAAATGCTGCCAATCTTCGTTTGAATTGTTTCATCTGATGAACTCCTTTCCTTATTCTCCTGTATTTCTCTCTCCAAGAGCAATCAGCTCCTGAAGGGAATATAAGCGGCATTGCCGCAAATTCCCGGATGTATAATCAAAAATCAGATTTCCATTCCAGACATCACATAATCCCGGCAGATAAGCCAGTACTTCAAACTGTTCATTCAGTAAAAGTCCATATCGCTCTCCCGCCCCGCTGATATATTCTGTAATCAGACAGGATTTCAGCTCCGTTACATAGGTCAGATAACCATCTGCCTCCAGAACTGCCTTTTTCTCTCCTGTCTTTAAATCGTAAACCACCGGTGCCGTATGTAACCCGGATACCACTCTGTATTTTTCTGTCAGAAATTCCTCCTGCAAATCCCTGTCCGGCGCCTGCCCCTTCTCTTCTGAAAGTAATTGCCCGTCCGTTGCATCATATTTTCTTACCGTACCGTCATACCAGATAACCTCCAGATAATCCCCTTCCGCAGTTTTCCGGTACTGTTCATCATATATCTGCGCAGCTTCCGGCAGCGCCACCTCTATGACAGAATTTCCTTCCCGGTCATAAATCCGAAAATCTGTCGGGGAAAAAAGCATGGCACTGCTGCCGTCCCTGTTGATTCGTGCCTCTTCATGGGAATATCGGGCATCATAGGAAAATAAAATGGCATCTTCATAATTCTCCAGCTTTAATACTCTTAAAACCGGTTCTGTCCGGTTTCCCACAACTGCATACTCTCTTCCGATTTTCAGGAAATCACAAATTTCAGAACTGGTTTCCATAGATGACAGATGCGCCCCGCTGTCATAAAAGGCATAGGTTTTATTATCACAGGCTGTCAAAGCATACTTTTCTCCCACAGCAAACGCTGTAATATTGGCATTTTCCGTATAAGCCAGCTCCAGCTGGCTTCCATCCGGTTCCAGTTTTACCAGAACATTTCCATTAGCTGCATAGATTCCCTGTTCCGATACGGAAAGATAATAGGGATTCTGTGATACATTTTCTCCCAGCAACACTCCCGCTTCCATATCTATCAGCCCCAGAATATTTTTCCCGCCAGTTCTTGCCCCATAGGCAAAATAGTCTTTATAAAATCCCCCTTCAAAATGTCTGTAATCAGAAGTGTCATAAAGAATCAGGGAATTTTCCGGATTCTGTAAATCAAACAGAGTAACCCCACCATCCGAAAAGCTGACTGCCAGAAAGCTTCCATCCCCGTTTAATGAAAAAATATTGTCTTTAGGGTCTGCCATAATATCATTTGCCGCTACAGACAGCTGCTTTCCCCCAAAGGAACATTCCGTAATTTTTTCTCCTGTTTCCACAGCATAAACAACAGCTTCCTGTTCTTTACCATTTACAGCCGCTACCCGTTTTCCATCTCCTGACAGAGCTAGAAAAGTAGCCGCCTCCCCGCGCCAGATTTCTGTTGCTTTTGATATACAGTATGCTTTTATCCCGTCCTCTGAGGCATAGACAATCCTGTCCTCATCAATAAACAGGCAATCTGATAATGCCGATTTCTGAATTGGCAGTTTTACCAGACATTCTCCACTCTCCAGGTCATAAACTGCCGTTTCATACCCATAAACCACCGCCAGACGGTTTCCTGACGGTGATAACTCCATATCAAAGGGAATAGCGGGTAATTCCAGTGTCCGATAGCTTTTATATCCATCTGCAAGCTGATATACTCCCAGTGCATCTGTCAATGCTTTCTGCGCCTGTGCAGTAACAGGTGCCGTAAATATATTTTGTTCCTCCGGAATTGCCAGCAGTGCTTCTCTGACTGCCCCTGATACATCTCCCTTTTCCAATAAATCCGCCGAGTATTCTGCCATAGTCAACGCCTGCTGCCTCTGGTTTTTCAACTGCATTCCTTCAAAGCAGCAGCCGACTCCCGCCAGAAAAAGCAGTGTTACGGATATTCCGGTGCATAATTTCCGTCTTTTATGCCTTACCATCCTGATATCTTTTACAGGTAATTCCAGAAAAGCCATCCGCATTTCTTCCGCTGTCTGATACCGTTTTTCCGGTTCCGGTGCCATGGCTTTCTGAATAATCGCCGCTACCGCAGGACTACATTCCTGTTCTGTCAGAGGCTTAACATCCTCTGCCCTCTGCTGAGGCTTTCTTCCACTTAACAGATGGTATAAGGTAGCCCCCAGACTATAAATATCAGACCGGACATCCAGCAATACTCCCGGCTGGCTTCTGGTAACACTTCCCGCGGAAAAGGACACCTCTGTTTTTTCCGGGTCATCCACCTCTGTCTGTTCTGAATAATGATGCTTTGAACCATAACTGATTCCATAATGCTCCGGGGAAGCATATCCTCTGCTGAATCCTACCTTGACCGCACCGTCTTCTCCCAATGCAAGGGCAATATTGAAATCAATCAGACAAATATCTCCATTGGGGCGCAGCATGATATTCGCCGGTTTGATATCTCCATGTAAAATTCCATGGGGCGGTACCTGATGAAGATAACTTAATGCCTCTAACAGCTGACATGCCCAGCGAATCACTTCAGCCTGTTCGATTTTCTGTCCCCTCGCCAGAAGCTTATCCAGACTTTCCCCTTCGATATAATCCATCACGGTATAAACCACACCGTTTTCCTGCACAAAATCATAAACCTGCGGAATATAACTCTGACTCAGATTTTTCAGCATATCCACTTCTCTCCGCAAAGTTTCTTCCTTTGCAGATAAAGAACGCTTATCTGCCTTTAATACAACCAGCTTCTGCAATCTGAGATGTCTTCCCAGATAGACCGTTCCGCCGCCTCCGGCTCCTATCTGTTGATGAATTTCATAAATTCCTGCTATTACGTCTGAGTTTGCCATATTCCTTCTCCAACGTTCTTCTTAACTTTCTTCCGGTAACACTGTAAATCAGAGCACTGAAAATCCCGGTAATCACTGCCAGAATCATCAATGCCACTCCGATATATAACCAGATTTCTATCTGAGATATTCCAGACATTTCTCCCGTTCCTTTCCATTCCCTTTTCTGCAGGCTTCATCCTGCCACAATTCCAACCGTAATATTGTCCCGCTCGCCGCGCTGCATCACCCTTTTAATCAATTCCGCACAGGCAATACAGGTTTTCCGCCTGTTCCGCATCTCCTTCTCCAGCTCCCGGATATCCTCTACGGACAGGTGATGGTATAAACCATCCGAACATACCAGAAGGATATCCCCTTCCTGCAGCCTTCCTGTATTTTCCGTAAACCACAGGGTGTCCTGCTTTCCCAGATAATTATCCAGGTACTGCTTCATCCTGCCATTTTTCATACGGCTCACACTGGCATCCTCTGTCAGCTGCTCCAATACTCTTCCACGATACCGATATACTCTGCTGTCACCCACCTGGATAATATAATAGGTATCCCGTAATACCATCAGTAAAGACATGGTGCTCCCCGTTTCCATCTGCATCGTCACGCGACATTCCCGCACCAGTTCATTACACTCTTCCGCCAAATCCTTCAAATGGGAATACACCAGTTCCCCATCCGTTTCTATAATATCCAGCCATCCTGCGACTTCATCAAACCATTCCTCTATCCTCCTGACAGCCAGTGCAGAGGCCACCTCTCCATGCTCCAGTCCCCCGATTCCATCACAGACAGCAAGTATAATAAAGGATTTCCCTCTATAAGATATTTGTTTCAATACTACCGCATCCTGATTCACCTTCCGGGTATTTCCTCTGTCACTCTTGTACCCCGTTACCAGCTTCATATTAATCCCCATTTCTGCGCACTTTTTCTATAAATGAATACGGTACTTTACCGGTTTTGTTACCGTAAAGCAGATTTCTTCCCCTTCCTCCAGCAGATACGGCTGGTTGGGAATCAGTTTTTGTCCGTTTAAAAGAGTACCGTTGGCGGAACCCAAATCAATGATATAGAAATCATTCCCTCTCTTCTCAATTCTGGCATGCCGCCTTCCAATTCTGGTAAACTGCTTTCCAAACGCCACATCCGGCTGTACTTCATCCGATGACATTCTGCCGATGGTAATATACTTTCCGGGAAAATCCAGCGAAATTTTTTGTATTGCTCCCGGAATTTCAGACTCTGTCAGTTCCAGCCAGACTCCATTTTCCACCTCTGTTTCCGAAGAAATTTCCGTGCTGTCTTCCGTCATACTCTCAAATACCGGCATCTGTACCATCTGCTGTACCGGTTTTTGCTCCTGCACAATTACTGCGCTCTTTTCTTCTTTCTGCACTACTTTTTCAGACTTCTCTTTCTTTTTCCCAAACAGAGATTTTTTCTTTGGCTTGCTTCCAAACAGTGCATCTACGGCTGCATCAGCATCCTCCTCAGGATTTTCCGGCACTTCTTCTTTTTTCTCTGCTTCTGCGCTTCCCTTCGGATGTATTCCAAAGAAGGAAAACTTCCCTGTCTGCTTCTCCTGCTCACTTCCGTTTTTCTTTGTCTGTTCCATATTCAGACCTTGTGGCTTGATTTCATCTGCTTCCTGTTTCTGAAAAGTCTCATTTTGTTTCAGTACTTCCCTGCTATTCGTATTTCCGCCCACATTTGAAACGGTGGTTTTTCCTTCCTGTAGCAATATCTGATACAAATCTGCAAGGTTTGCATCCGGTGACGCAAAATACTGAAACATCCTCACCTGAAATTCCGGGTCATTCAAAATCGTAATTTCCGTAAAAAGCTGTTTGAAAAATGCCTTTATCTCCTCGTCTGTCTGCCCTGCCTGTTTTTCCGGCACATAAATAAAGCTGACTCCGCTCCCTGTTTTGTCTAAAAAAATATATCTTGGATTCACACAGAAATTGTGATAGTCCAAAAACCAGTCTTTTCCTTTCATAAATGGCATCAGTAATTTCATAAACAGCTGGACAAACTGCTGCTTATTCATTTTTCTTTCTGAATACTCCAGTGCCACCGTATTAATCAGTTTGTATTTTAAGTTTCTGTTCCCGTTTACTGATACTACATGAAAAGGAATCAAAAACTCAGGACAATCCCCTTCAATGACCCGTACTGCAATTTCATCCAGCTCCGTCGATGCAGGCAATGTAATATTCAGGTAATTACCCTCCAATGTATTTTGCATGGAAAAATCTTCTTCTCTCATCAATATGCTCCTTTATCCTCATTCTTCAAAAAATTTTAAAGTAATCAAGCCTGCTCCCTCAGAGGTTTCCACCTGTGCAATTCCGTTATGAAAGGGTTCAAGGTTTCCATAAATCGGCTCTATTACCATTTTATTTTCTTCGCTGATATATCCCCATTCATTTACTGTCTGCACTGCCCCAAGGTGTTGGGAAAAAGATTTCGCATCCATATAGGAAAAATCAATTACCTGTTTTCCATCCCTGTCAATGTATCCCCATTTTCCTTCCTCATTGGCTACTGCAATATATCCTTTCGATTCCGGCGCTTTTGCCTCTGCATAGGAAGCCTCTCCTATATGCTGTCCCTGCGTATCTATCAGATACCATCTACCCCCTTCCTTTACCATCGCCCGTTCCCCTGCAAAGGCACTTCCCAGTGAATTAACAGCAACATCCTCCAGCGTAAAGTCCACAACTGTCTTTCCGGAATCTGTAATTATCCCCCATTTTCCTTCCTTTTCTACTGCTGCCACTCCATTTGCGTTTCCGGTCATCCGGCTGAACTGATATTCCTTTGCAATGGGAGAAAAATCACTGTCAAAATAGCTGTAGGTGCCGCTTCTCTTTCCCAAAATTCTGGAACTACTTACCATCAGAACATCTGTCATCCTTTCATAATTCGTTCCATCATCCGCTCCGTACCAGTCACCATTTTTCAAAATAGAATAATAGGTTCCATTTATTTTCACTACCGCATATCCTTCTGACCCGAATGCCGTTGCACTGTCATAAATACAGGGAAGCACTTCGCTCCCGTTTGCATCCACGTACCCCCATTTTTCCCCATTAAAGGCTGGCATCATCTGATTATCCTTTGCAGGCAGAATCTGTTGATAATGGGTCAGTCTTACCTTATACTCATAGCGGATTTCCTCCAGATATTCCTTTACTCTGCTGCCGTTCTCCAGCTTCTGAAGCCCTTCCCGCAAAAGAGTAATCGCTTCTTCTCTCTCAGAAACTCCCATATAATATTCTGCTGCCAGAAGATATTCCTCCTCTCCTGCATTTCCTGCCGCTGCCCTTTTTTTCACCAGTTCTGCATAGGAAGCCATATCTTCATATTCCTGATATGCTCTCAAAAGTCCCTCCTGAATTTCAGGTGTTAAGGAAGATTCCTGCTCCAACGCTTCTTTATAAAAAGGAATTGCCCGCACATACAGTTTTCTGTCCACCAGTGTATCTGCTTCTTCCAGAAGCTTCTGCTGCCTCTCCAGAAGCTCCGTTCCGGAAGCCGCACGCGCGACCAGAATCCAGCCAATTCCAATCACAGCAGCTACCATCACAATCAGTAACAACTTTTTCGCCTTCATAAAATCCTCATTTCTGCGCACACCTCCATGCGCACCGATTTTTGTCTACTGCATCAGCAATATGAGTAAAGTTCCCATATATAAAAACGGTGTCATTGGCACCCCATTTTTCAATGTCAGCTTCTTCCGAAATAACTGCACAAGGGAATAAATACAGCATAAAAGCGTTCCATAAAAAACCGCTCCCAGGATTCTGTCCCCTGTCAGATACAATCCCATAATACATGCCAGCTTTACGTCCCCTGCTCCCATCTGTCCTCTGGACAATATATAACAGAGCAGAAAAACCGCTCCTCCAAGCAGGGCACCTGCAAGGGAGGAAAAAAGCAGCCTCAACCCACTCTCCGTGTGGATTATCAACAGGCAGCCTGTTACAGTTGCCCATACCATAAGTAATCCCAAAAGAAATCGGTTCGGAATCAACTTCTTTTTACCGTCAATGACAGCCAATACTGCCATCCCCCATAAAAGCACTGCCAGTAGCAGAGCTGAAGGCATCCCCAATAGCAGCAGCCGCAGCTTTCCCACTGCCAGCGTCCCAATAAAGGTCAGGCCCACAATTCCGAACACCGCCTTATCTGTTATCCAATTTCCCTTTTTCCTTAATTCAAGCTGGTATACAGAATCACTTCTGTACAACATTCCATAACAGGCGCCTGTTACTAAAGCTGCCGTAAACACACTGTAAATCCACTGCATGCCATTCCTCCGCCTCTACTGTACTTTTGTTCCATCTCCATCCAGCCATCCGGCAACCGTTACCCTCTGTACCACATGAACATCCTCTGGAACCACAAAACGTAAAAAGCCCATATCCACATCATACTGGACAATAATATCTATCATCTGCCGCTTATCATCCTTGCCATTATCACAAAACATGGTAGAACCGGAAAAATCCAGTCCCGCTGTTCCATCCTTTATGCCATACCCCTTTAAAATATTGTCTGCATCCTTTCCGATGTATTTTTTTACCAGAACTCCGGCTGCCGCCTTTGCTCCCGCGCTCTTTACCTCATAGCTTGCAGCCGAAGCCCCCATATAAATAATCCCTGCCAGCAGGGACTGCGGGTCACTGCATAAATCTGTTATCTGCTGTACTGACTTTGCTCCGGAATTTGCCAGCTGTTGTCCTGCATCCCAGGTCTGCAATGCGGATTGATATGCCTCGTTTACAGTTTCCGGCGAAACCTCCAGTTCCTTTAACTGTTCCACAGTCTGTCCCGCACTGGTAGAAAAACTCTGGATCTTATTGATGGTATCCACTACCTGAGTTGCCGTATTATCAATAGGCTCAGTATATTTCCCCCCATCCTTATCCAGCTGTTCCTCTGCCGCCCGGATTCCAAGTACCTGATATAAATAGGAATAGCTTGCCATTTCCCGGGCTGCCGAGTTCATTGCAAACTGTATCTTATTGTGCAGGATAAAAATATTTATCAGAGAAATAACAGCCAGCACCACCATCAGAAATATGGTAAAACTCATCACTGCCTCTACCACCATCATTCCTGCCTGATTTTTCCTTAATCTTTTCATTTCATCTCCATTTCACAGGCTGCTTTGTGACGCCTGCGGCACTAATATCCTCTTGTCACCGTAAACTGATAACTGTTTTTCTCAAACGCTGTAATTCCTTCATAGGTAGAAGTATCCACAACCGACCGGGCGAAGCCCTTCGGCATCACAACAAAATCCAAATGTACCTTACAGGTTGCATTTACTGCCGTATGTGCGTCCTTTAACTTAAATTTCAGTTCCGACAATGCACCGTCCTTTGCTACCACATCCTTTTGCCGGACCGCATTGATATTCAGTTCTATCAGATTGCACATTCGCTCATCCAACTGTTCCGAAGTTACCATAAAAAGTAACATCAGCTTCAGATACTGGTCGTAGTCCAGCGCAAGTCCCGAAGGGGTTGCCGCTTTTCTGTCCTTTCCTTCAATCAGTCCCTTTACCTTTTCATAAGCAGCCAAATCCTGTAAACTGTTCTTTGTCAGAATCACCTTTTTCCCTTCCTTCAAATCCTTCCAGTCCTGAAAGGTTTCCTCTCCTGTAACTGCCAGCCGCAACAGTCCGCCTACGCTATATCCGAGTATCGGATTTAATACCATAACAGCATTCTGAACTGTCCGGATAGCCGCATCCACTTCCTTTACCCGATAGGTCGCAGTATAATTCAAAACTCCTCTTGCTGCTAAAATCTTATTTCGTGCGGCATTCAAATTATCCTTTGAGTTGTTTCCTCCTCCCAGAAGATATTCCAGTTCTGCCTGATATAAGTAATTGTTTGCAGAATTTATTTCATATCCCAGCAGGGTCGTTGCCGGTTCTTTCGGTGTTCCTGTTTTCTCCGTTTTCTGCACATTTGTTGTCCTGCTGGAAAACATTCCAAATCCATATTCCACCGTATAATATTTCAACAGTAATCTGTTTCCCTGATTTTCCATACCGCTCAGACTGAACATATCGCTGGCATTTTTAATAATATTTCTTAATACAAATACCGTTCCCACAGAGGAATTTCCATAACCAAATTTCCCCGGGATATTCCTGGCAGTACACTCCTCATTTTTTTCCTGATTTAATTCTCCCTCCAAATCATCCAACTGCTTATTTGCCGCATTTTTCTTTGTTTTTCCATAATTGTTTTCCTCATCTGTTTCTGCCCCAAAGGTTTTTTGAAGGGTATCATAAAGCGCTACATATTCCTTTTTTTCTTTAAAATCACTCCACAAACTGCCATCCAATAACGCTTCCGGCTCTTCTGTAAACTCCCTTAATTTCAGGTCAGCATCTCTCTGTGCCTCCAGCTGCTTCAAAATCTTTAAAATTTTTACTTTATAATCCTTATTGACAGAGGTATTATTATCATCAATATATTTTTTCAGTTCTTCGTATAAATCAATCTGTGCAAATAACTCCTGCAGATTATCCAAATCCTTCTGAATGCCCTCTTTTAAATCTTTGTCCAGATTTCCTTCATCCAGCAGCTTCTGGATTTCTTCCTGCAATGTACTTATTTTCGTACCGGATTTTTTATTTTTTTCCCGTATTTTTCCAATGTATTGATTTTATTATCATATGTCTTATAACTAATCGGTTCCCTTTCACTGGTATCTGCAAGGCTTTGAAGTGCCAGGTTATACTGCGCCTTTAATTTATCCTTTCTGGCATTTTCATCCCCTGTGTAATTATCAAAAATCTTCACCAGTTCCTCTTCGTCTTCCGTTAATTCTTCCTTCTCCTGTTCCTCCCCACTCTCAGAATCCCCTTCCTTTTCTTTCTCCTCCAATGCATCTCGTTTTTCTACCGCAGCTGCCATTAAATCCTTATCCGCCAATTCATATGCCTCATAATACTGGTAAGAAGCTGAACTCATAATTTCATCAAAAGCATCCACACAAACCACATAGGCGCTGTTGAAATCTGTTATATATTGGGGATACTGTGCTATATCATCCAGTGCTTTATAATACTCACTTGCATATTCCAGAAGCTTTTCTACTTCCTCTTCCAGTTCTACCTTTTTGTTAATGACCTTTGCATTATTTTCCGTATTCTGCAGGGTTTCCATAGCATCCAGAAGAGTGGAACCGTCCTCCGTAAGCTGCTGGGCAATTCTGAATTTCATAAAATCTCCCACCTGAGTACTGAATACCTCCGGAATTCTTAAGTTTGCCTTCTCCGGAAACGAATAGGACAGCTGAACCTTTGCTGACTGATATGGCATAAAGCCGCTCAGTTCATTACTGCCGAGCAGTCCCTGAACTGCCTGCATATGGTCCCAGCTGATTTTATTTTCGTTGGGCTGAAAGGAGCTTGTCATATATTTTTGCAGGGTATCCAGCTGCTTGACAGCCTCTGTATCCTGTGTTACTGCAAATAAACCATATAACTCCTTTAACAGATTGTCGTACTGGGTCAGCACTGCCTCCCCGTAATTATCTGCCGTCATAACTGCCTGATTGCCATACAGCTTCAAACGTGCCAAATCCACCATAAAACCTGTAAAGAATATAGTAGGTACTAATATCAATGTCACAAGCACCGTAATGGAACCTCTGGATTTTCGATAGAATAACTCCATAGCCTCTCCTAATTCACTCCGAATTTTTCCTTGAATTTATCGTAAAAGTTCTTCACCTTGTCTACAAACTGCCCTGCTGCCTGACCTATTTTCGTATCCTCTACAATATCCACCGCGAAATCAATATTCCGGATAAAGTCATCCCCATTGGTAATCACCACCGAAGAAGTACAGCTGATTTCAACCGTATCCGGCAGCCCCAGAAGTTGAAAACTGATTGCCGGTTTTACCGTCTGCTTTGCCGTTGCAGTAATCTCCTTATAGACCACATAGTTTGTAACCTTTGTTGTCAGCTGAACATTGGAACCGTCATCAAAAAACATATAACCGCACATGGAGCGAAAAAACTGTTCAAATTGTCCTGACTTAAATTTCACTCCCAAAAACCGGTACGGAAACTGATAGGTGGGCTGCTGATAACCGTCCCCTGTTGTTATAACAGTTTCTCCTCCCGACGCATAAAGCATTCTGGATTGAGCCGTTACATAAGTATCCGAATCCATATTCTTGTAATAAATCAGTGCATTTTCCAGATTTGCCTGTAAATTTGCCTTCTGGCATAAAAAGATGGCGGCATAGTACAGCGCAAATATCATGAGAAAACAGAATGGAAGTAACAGTGTGGCTTCAACCACTGCCAATCCCTTTTCACCTTTTAACAAACCTGCCATACTATGCCTCCGTTCCTGTGCTTTTTCTTTTACCCAAATGCCACTAGGGTGTCTGAATATTAGAGCCTTTCATAATTTTCTCCCAGATTTCATCAAACCACGCTTTTAAATTATCCCAGAAGATTCCCACCAGAAGTACCACAACCAGAATCAAAAGCACTGTTGCAACAATAGCGGCAACCCCGCTCTCATCTTTTCTCAGATTATTGCAAAACTGGTACATTCTTAATTTTGCTCCAATACACAGCCTGTCTAACGTCCTTAACATTTCCCACTCCTCCTTATTTCTTTGGCATATTTATTATTCTCCGGCAATTAAAAACCGAAGCCACTCATTACCGGTACAATAATCAGAATCAAAATTCCTCCAAACATCAGCATGGTTGGAAGCAACAGCTTCGATTGTATTTTTTCTCCCATCCGCCTTGCATTATGCTTATGCTCCAGCCAGCTTTCATCATTTAACTGCCGGAACAGCTTTACAATTTCCGAATTTCCCTTTGAAGTATTCTGTATAATTGCCGTTGCCAGCTTCGTAGTATAGGGATTGCTGCATTTATCAATAAATCTGGAATAAGCCTCTACCGGAGAAACATTATTATTAAAATCCAGAAGCACCCTGCCCATTTCCTCGTAAAGGGTTCCCGTTCCGCTGACACTGGTCAGCTTCCATGCCTGGCTGACCTCCATTCCTGCCACTGTTAAAAGCGTCAGCTTTGACATAACCTGCGGAAATTGTCTTTCTATTTCTTCCTGCCTTTTCGCCACTGTCTGACTGACATTGTCATAGGGAAGATATCCAAGCAGCGCCAGTGCCAGAAACACCGCAATGCCAATCAGAAAGCTTCTGTTCCCCATATCCCTTGCCATTCCGATTCCTGCCACAAGAAATCCCAGTACCGCCCCCAATATCAGATTTCCAATCAGAGAAGCCAGCAGATAATAGGTATAATTGATTGCCTCTTTCTTCTCCTTAAACTGCAAGCACTTATGATTTAATTTCTTTACCACATCATTCGTTGCATCCCAGCCCATAAGCTGAATCAGCCGGTATCCGGCAAGCGGGATAATATCCAGCGCACTGATTTTTCCCTTTTTCAGAATATCCAACTGCTTCTTTGCTTCATCCTGCTTCTTTTTTAATGCCTTTCCCTGTTTCAATTTCTTTTTATTCTTCCTGCCGTCCGTTCCCTTTTGCAGCTGCTCTGCCAGAAGATTCATTTCCATCTGCGTTTTCTTCACGATTTCCGTCTGAATCTCCACCTTGCTTACTATCATATTTTTTGCCAGTTCATCCCCTGCGGTGAGAAATAAAAATGCAAAGATTCCAAAGATAACACTGGCTGATACCATACATCCCGTCATTTTCTTCCTCCCTATACATCAATCGTGCTGCTCTTTACTGCAAGCACATAAGCAGCTGCAAAAATAATCAGTGAAACTGTTGCACAGATATGCCCCGACAAAGTGTTAAACAGGGAATCCATAAATCCACTTCCCATAGCTGACATTGCCACCACAATCACAACCGGCATTATCAGCATTATCGTGGTTTCCGATTTTGCAGAAGTAATTGTCGTTTCTATTTCCTGCTCAATCTCTACCTTCTCCCGGATAACCTCTTCTGTCTGGGTCACAATATCGCCGAATCGGTCACTTTTCCCCTCTATTACGCTGTAAATGGTTGCAAAGCTGCGGATATCCTCTATATCACTTCGTTCCGCAAAATCCTGAAACAGCACCTTAAGTTCCACACCACCCCGCTCATACTGTAAAAGAATATTTTCCACTTCCCGCACAATATCCGACTTTACGCTGTAAGACAATTTCAGGTCTGCCAGTGCCGACTTAATCGCTGCAACTTCTACATTACCTGCCCGTACGGCAACACTCATGGAGCTTAAAAAGTCCTTAAACTGCAATCTCAGATTTTTCTGCCGCTTTCTGACTGTACTGTCTGCATATTGCTTTTCCAGGTAAATCCCTGCCAGAAACCCAAAGAGCACAGACACCGGCACTTTATGATAAAACAGGTAAAAGATTACGGAAGCCAGAACACTTCCTGCAAGGTAAACCAGGATATGTTCCGCTTTCTTCATATTATATTCATAATAAATTGGCATTTTACTCATTTTTACTCTCATTTCTGCACATGCTTTTTGCGCATAGGATATTCCGCCCGTTTACAGATAATCATAAATACCGCTGGCAATAAACTTATCGGGATGTACCATCTGATTTTGGGTTCGTTTCAAAGCCCCGGACACCTTACGCACGGTCGTATTCTCATCCTCTTCAAACTGGAAAAGCGGATTCAAAAGAATCTTCCCATCCTTCATCCCCACTACTTCCGTAATTTCCATTGTCTTTCTGGACTTATCACGCATACGGGATAAATGGATGATAATGTCTACCGCTGAAGCAATCTGCTGACGGATTGCCTCAAGCGGAAGCCCTGCCTCCCCGCTTAAGACCATTGTTTCCAGACGGCTTAACATATCTTCTGCCGAATTTGCATGTCCGGTGGATAAGGAACCATCATGTCCTGTATTCATTGCCTGAAGCATATCCAGCGCTTCCGCACCTCGTACTTCTCCTACAACAATTCTCTCCGGCCGCATTCGCAGGGAGGATTTAATTAAATCCCGGATAGTAATTGCTCCCGCCCCTGTTGAATTTGCATTTCTGGTTTCCAGTCTGACCAGATTAGGTACATTCCGAATCTGTAATTCTGCTGAATCCTCAATGGTAATCACACGCTCATCCGAAGGAATATAATTTGACAGTGCATTTAAAAAAGTCGTTTTTCCGGAGCCTGTTCCTCCGCTGATAAAAATGTTATATTTTGCCCTTACCAGCTTTTCCAGAAATACGGCTGCTTCCGGTGTAATGGATTTATAACCAATCAGCTTCTGGATTGTCATCCCTTCCTCCGGAAATCGTCTGATGGTAACTATCGGTCCATTCAACGCAATCGGGTCCAGCACCACATTGACACGGGAGCCGTCTGCCAGTCTGGTATCCACTATGGGATTACTTTCATTGACACTTCTCCCCATGTCCTGTACAAATTTGGTAATCACATTCCGCAGCCTTTCCTGACTTTCAAATTTATCCGGAATCCGCTGCAATTTCCCGGCTTTTTCCACAAAGATACAGTCATAACCATTTATCATAACTTCTGTAATGGATTTATCTGCTATGATTTTCCCTAAAATTCCAAGTCCTCTGATGGACTCAAATACCGTATCCCCAAGACTTTTTTTCTGTTTAAAGGAAACAGAGGAATAATAGGCTGCCGTTTCCGGATTATTCTGCTCACATTCCCTGATTCTGAGTTCTATCGTTTCACTGATTCGTTCCCTTAGTTTTTCATCTGAAAGCTCTGAATAGGCAGCATCCCGGCTTACCATTTCCCGTATCTGTGTTATTTCTTCCGTAAAAAAATCTCTCATCCTGACCCTCCATTTTTACTCTTAGCCTAAAAGCTGTAAAAAGCAGTTGCTGCTCCCGTCCTGTACCGTCACTGCAATGAACTGTGCCGGAACCGGATTCTGCATCGCATTAACTCTTCCTATAACAGGTACATCGCTTTTTACCTGACTTTCTTTTCCCCGGTAAAAATTCAGGACGCGCCTCATTTTTTTACCATAAGCATTTTTAATATGTGCCTGCTCCAGGAATCTCCCCACCTTTATATTGGAAATTTCATCCCCACGTTCTATCAGTGCAATACTATCCGCCAGTTCAAAAACAGCCAGTGCCTTTGCATCCAGAACTGACATCATATCCAGCACAACCACATCAAAAAGTCCCGTGTTGCCAAATAGCTGTACCATTTCCTTTACTTCCTCAACCGACAATTCATATACATCATTAGGACTTCCAAAATGATTCAGATAAAACAGATTGTCCTGCCTGGTCTGTAAAAGGCTTTGAATTTTCATCGTAAAATTGATATTTTCTCCGAGACTGGCTGCTATCTCCGAAATTCCCTTATCTCCTGTCTGTGGTAAAAAACAACTCTCCGAAGCAACATCCTCCAGACTCAGATAAAGACAACGATACCCCTGCACAGCATACTTTGCTGCCGCGCATAAAGCCATCGTTGTCTTTCCTGCCCCACCACAGGGAGAATAGAAGGCAATTACCTTTGTTTTTGCCTGTCCGGTAACAGCTCCCGTATCTCCGCATACCTCTGCATATACTTCCAGAATCTGCTGGTAAATTTTACTGATTCTCTGATACTTTCTGATTTTTCTGTAATCCTGAAATTGCGCCGGGATTCCCCGCTCCTCATCAAGCAGTACAACAGGTACGAACTTCTTCTCTCCATCCATATGTCCATCATAAATATCCGGATTGAACAAAAGCACATCAAACTTCTGATATAGCAGCGCCTGCTCCAACGCTGCCTGTTCCGTAAAAACAGACAAGGTAAGATTTTCATACTCTCCCAGCGTATTTAACATACGACTGATGTAATCCCGATTTTCATCCACAATCGCTATCCGTAGTATCATCCTGCTTCTCCTCATAAGAATATTATTTATCTTCAATCAAAATCATTTTTTTAATTCTCTACTATCTTACCCCCTTTTCTTCCCTCTGTCAATTCTATAGAGTATATTAAATTATTCTATGGAGTATATTTTATAGTAAGAAACTCTGCTAAACTATGAGAGTAATTATCTAATTGTGGAAGTTTATTAAGATAAGGCGTGTGATAAGATTGGAACTGGATAAGGACTATAATTTGACTGTTGGACTCAGAATCCGTGAGATACGGGAAACCTTCCATATGACAAGGGCTGCTTTCAGCGAAAAATGTGATATTTCGGAGAGTTTTCTGACGGCGGTGGAAAGCGGCAAGAAAAGTATTACCTCAAAAACCCTATATAAAATCTGTACCAGCATGAATGTATCTGCAGATTACTTTATCCGCGGAAACAACGGCAATTTTGAAACAGATACCATACTGGAACTTCTCAATTCTCTGGATGAACATTCACGAAAATCAGCGCTGATTATTCTAAACGAATATGTTACTGCTATACATCATTCGCAAAAAAAATACCCCAAATGATTTTCAGAATACGCAAAAAAGGAGCGCAAAATCTAATTCATTCCGCGCTCCCTTAAAATACTGTTTTCTAATTCTATCCTGTTTTTTCATTTTCCGCAAACAGTTTTCTCTTTCTCTCTATCATTTCATCAATCCGCTCAATATACTGGGCAACATCCTTTACGTTCTCGCAGCGTTCAATCCGCCCGTCCCCGAAAACTCTCTTTGTGATGCTTCCTGCACCAAGGGCAATAATCGTCTGTTTCTCCTCCATTATCAGGATGTTGTAAAGACCAAGCTTTCCTTCCCGCGCATATCCTACATTTTCAAAATTGCCGGACATATTTTTCTGGCGGTAGAGATAATAGGGAACCAGCCCAAGCCTTCTTGCTCCCTCCGCTGCAATTTCCATGGTTTCATCCGTATTATGCAGCATGGAAACACCGTGCTCCTGTATCCACTGATTTAACCGGGAAGCTCTCTTTATGGCAAGGGAATGAACTGTCAGGCTGTCCGGTGCCAGCTCCACAACCCGCTCTATGGTACGGCGCACATCCTCCTCCAGTTCTCCGGGAAGTCCTAAAATCAAATCCATATTGATATTGTCAAAGCCGACTTTTCTGGCAAGGGCATATGCCTCTTCCACCTGCTTTACCGTTGCCCGCCTGCCGATAATATCCAGCGTTTCCTGCTTCATGGTCTGAGGATTGACAGAAATTCTGGTAACACCATGCCGGTACAGAACCTGCAGCTTTTCCTCGGAAATACTGTCTGCCCTGCCCGCCTCCACGGTAAATTCCTGTACTGTGGAAAAATCAAAAAGCTCCTTTAATCTTGTAATCAGTCTGTCAAGCTGCTCCGCCTCCAGAGTAGTGGGCGTGCCTCCGCCAATGTACACACTGTCCAGTATCTGGCTTTTGTGGGCTTCTGCCACATATTCCATTTCCTTTATCACGCTGTCCACATAAGCCTCTACCTGTTTCCGGTATGCCCCGATGGCATAGGAAGTAAAGGAACAGTACAGACAGGTTGTCGGACAGAAAGGAATCCCGATGTAAAGGCTGTATCCGTTCTCGTAATGGACACCGGAAAGAAGCTCCCTCTCCCGCTGCGCGATTTCCAGCGCCAGCTTCGCTTTTTCCGGACTTGTCCAATGCTCCTGCCGGTAATGCGCAATAATCTCTTCTCCGGTTTTTCCCTCTTCCAGCATACTGTATGCAATTTTCGTAGGACGGATTCCAATCAGATTTCCCCAGGGAAGTTCTTTCCCTGTTTCCCTGGAAAGCACCTCATAAAAAAAGCGCTTCATCGCGCTTTTCCCTGCGCCCCCGTTCTCTTTTCCCGTAAAGTGATAGCTCTTTTCGTCTACGGTGAGGGTTGCCCTGATACTGTCTGCCTCCCCGCATCCTGCCTCTTCCTCTACCAGAAGACGGATTCTTACCTTATCCGCCAGCTCCGCTCTTCTCTCCGGTCTGCTCTCCGGCAGAAGCACTGCTATCTGTTCCTCCGGATAAAAGGATTTTACAAGGGCCTGTATGTCATATTCATAATTTTCTTTGTTAATTTCTATCGCAAACATAATTCTCTCTCTATCCGCAGAAGGGATTGTACTCTTTTTCATGACCGATGGTGGTGCTTTCCCCGTGTCCCGGGTATACCTTTGTATCATCCGGGAGCAAAAACAGTTTTTCCTTGATGGAACGCACCAGCTCGCTCATGCTGCCCGTCGGGAAATCCGTTCTCCCCACAGATTCCGCAAACAGCGTATCTCCCGATAAAAGAAAGCCACCCTCTTTAAAATAGTAACAGCAGCCGCCCGCCGTATGTCCCGGCGTTGCAATCACCCGAAAGTCCATACCCGCAATGGTAATCTCATCTCCATCCTTTACATAAACATCCGCAGAAACACCCAACGCACGCCCCGCCTGTCCGGAAACATTCAATTCCGGGCTGTTTAATAAAGTTCTTTCCGCTTCTCCCGCATAAACCTTCACCGGTTCTCTTCCCGCCGTCCGGGCTGCAACATCCGCCGCTGCCTTTAACTCCTCCAGCCCCCAGATATGGTCGAAATGTCCATGAGTCAGAAGAATCCCCGCTACCTGGAATCCATTTTTCTCAAGGGCATTATAAATATTGATGCCTTTATCTGCCGGGTCAACGACTATCGCCTGCTTTTCACCATCCCGATATAAAAAATAACAATTCGTCTGGCACATTCCAAGCACCATCCGTCCAACCTTGATTTCTCCCATTGTTTCTCCCTGTTTCCATGCTCCTGCTGTTTCCACACTTTTCCTGTTTCCGCGCTTTTTTCTTTTCCAACGTTTTCCCAATTCAGCCTTGAACAGCCGGCTCTTCGGTCTTCTGTCAGCCTGTGGTTCTCTCGATATCCAGCACGCTTTCGATGCCCCGAATCTTATCAATCACACGGTTTAACTCTTCCCTGCTCTGAATCTCAAAGGTCGTCTGGAGAGTTGCCAGTCCCTGCTTGCTTGTTCTTGTATTCATGGAAAGAATGTTAATGTTCTTTTCCGTCAGCGCCTTGGAAATATCTGCCAGAAGTCCGTTTCTGTTATTGGCAAAAATCTTGATTTCCGCCACATACTTTTCTCCTGTATTTTCCGGTGCCTCCCATTCTGCATCAATCAGTCTTGCCCGTTCCATTTCCGGCAGATTCATCATATTGACGCAGTCTGTCCGGTGAATGGAAATGCCTCTTCCTCTTGTGACAAAGCCTACAATCTCATCCCCCGGAACCGGAGAACAGCACTTGGAAAACCGCACGGACAAATCTGCGATTCCCTTTACCACAATACCGCTCTTTGCCTTCTTCTGGGTAGGCTTCGCCGCCGCAAGAGCACCCGCCTCCGCGATGCTGGCAAGCACCTCCTCATTCGTCAGCTCCTTCTTGTGATCCCGCTCATAGAGCTCCTGCATCCTGCCGATAATCTGCCCTTCCTTCAGGGCACCGTGGCCGATTGCAGCCAGTACGGCATCCCATTCCCGGAAGCCGTACTTCCGCATAATGGCTTCCATATAATCCGGCTTCAACAGGTCTGACAGGTTGATGGATTTTGTCTTGCAGTAATTGGAAAGAAGCTCCTTTCCCTTTACCACGTTATCTTCCTTTAATTCTGCCTTGAACCACTGGTTGATTTTATTTTTTGCCTGAGTACTCTTGACAATATTCAGCCAGTCACGGCTGGGGCCCTTGGAATTCTGGGAAGTGATAATCTCTATTCTGTCCCCGTTCTTAATTTCATAGTCTATGGTTACAAGCTTGCCGTTTACTCTGGCTCCCACCATCTTATTTCCCACAGCCGAATGGATGCTGTACGCAAAATCAATCGGCGTAGAGCCTGCCGGCAGGTTCTTTACTTCTCCGGTGGGTGTAAAGCAGTAGACATTATCCGAGAACAAATCCAAATCGTTCTTCAGCAGGTTCATAAATTCCCTGTTGTCCGACATATCCCGCTGCCATTCCAGAATCTGGCGCAGCCATACCAGCTTTTCCTCTTCCTGGGCTTCCACCTTCTTGCCGTCCGAGGCTTCCTTATATTTCCAGTGGGCGGCAATACCATATTCCGCCGCCTTGTGCATCTCAAAGGTACGAATCTGGATTTCAAAGGGCTGTCCGGTGCTGCCAATCAGCGTGGTATGCAGGGACTGATACATATTTGCCTTCGGCATGGCAATATAATCCTTGAATCTGCCGGGAATCGGTTTGTACATTTCATGAATTACGCCCAGCGCCGCATAACAGTCCTTTACCGTATCCACGATAATCCGCACCGCAAACAAATCATAAATCTGGTCCAGCGTCTTATGCTGGTTTTTCATTTTCTTATAGATACTGAAAAAGTGTTTTACACGCCCATCCACCTTTGCTTTAATCCCGGCACGGGCAATGTGCTCGCTGACCTCATCCACAATGCTCTGAATGTACTTTTCTCTGGCACTCTTGCGCATGGCAATCTGATTCACCAAATCATAATAGACATCCGGTTCCAGATATTTTAAGGACAGGTCATCCAGCTCCACCTTTATCTTGCTGATGCCCAATCTCTGGGCAATCGGGCAGTAAATTTCCAAAGTTTCCTTTGCAATCCGCTTCTGGCTCTCCGGGGTCTTGTACTTCAGGGTACGCATATTGTGCAGCCGGTCTGCCAGCTTAATCATAATAACCCGGATATCCTTCGCCATGGCAAGAAACATCTTCCTGAGATTTTCCGCCTGCATTTCCAGCTTTTCATCCGGCTGGTTTTCTCCGGCAGAAAGCGGAATCTTCTCCAGCTTTGTCACACCATCTACCAGAAGCGCCACATCTTCCCCAAATTCCCGCTTTAAATCCTCCTCCGTCATCACGGTATCTTCCACCACATCATGTAAAATACCGGCGACAATGGTTTCCTTATCCAGCTCCAAATCCGCCAGAATAATCGCCACATTTAACGGATGGATAATGTAGGGCTCTCCGGATTTTCTGAACTGGTTCTTATGTGCTTCACTGGCAACGTGATAAGCCTTCTCAATCATGGAGATGTCATCACTGGGATGATATTTTTTTACACGCGCAATAAGCTCCCGGTACAGTTCATCGGGATTCACAAATTCGTGTGATTCACTTATTTTGCCGTCATCAAAAATAATCTCTTTTTTCTCTTCTGCCATAGACTGATTCCTGCCTTTTTAGCCTGTCTGTTTTATTTTCCGGGATAACAAATTGCAGATTCCAGACGATATCCCTTTAACTTCTCCCGTCCGTTCAAACCTGCCAGCTCAATCAGCACCACAATCCCCGCTACTTCTCCGCCAAGCTGCTCAATCAACTGAATCATTGCCTGGGTTGTACCGCCTGTGGCAATCAAATCGTCCACAATCAGTACCTTCTGTCCGGGCCTGATGCTGTCCTTGTGCATCTCAATGGTTGCCTTGCCATATTCCAAATCATAGGATACGGAAACTGTTTCTCTGGGCAGCTTTCCCGCCTTACGAATCAATACGAAGGGTTTTCTGTTATTATATGCAATGGGCATACCGAAAATAAATCCTCTGGACTCCGGTCCCACTACCACATCATAATCCAAGTCCTTTACCTTATCCTGCATGGTATCCACTGCAAGACGAAGTCCGTCTGCATCCTGCAAAACGCTTGTTACATCTCTGAAAATAATCCCCTTCTCCGGAAAATCCGGGATACTCAATACATAATCTTCCAGTTTTTTCATCTTTTTACCCATTCCTTTTTGATTATTTGCAAAAATACTTAATGATATCACTTCTTGTAATAATTCCGATAAAAACGCCTCTGTCATCGACCACGGGAACAAAATTCTGGTTCTTCGCCCGTTCCACCAGTGCTTCCATATCTGTATCAATACAGACGGGAGATACCTTGCCGCTTTTTATAATTTCCGTCAGCTTTATATGCTCCAAATCCTTCCGGGTCACTCTGCCGTCTTCCAGCCCTTCCAAAAGAATACTCCACAGGAAATCTCCTTCGCTGACAGTTCCCACATATTTATCCTGTCCATCTACCACAGGCACCGCCGTATAACCGCTTCGGTGCATTATCTCCAGACCCTGCCGCAGAGTCATATTTTCCCTGAGATATGTCACTTCCGCCTTCGGCTGCAAAAATAACGCTATGTTCAAGATTTTTCTCCCTTCTCGTCCCCTTCAGCCGGGATTTCCTCGAAAGTACTTTCCAATGCGCTCTTCTCCGAAAGGTATCTTCTGATTTTCCGTGCAAAGTAGCAGGTTGTCAGGCAATCCGTCAATCCGCTGAAAATCAGTCCGATTCCAATCAGCCTGAACAGAAGATTCGCAGATTCAAAAGGATTACACATCAGCAAAATTCCGAAAATCACATTGATGACTGCAAAAATCAGCATCACAATCCAGTTGCCGTAATTCATCCGCTTCATGTCAATCACATCCTGCAGCTTGCTGCAGCCGCTGATTAACACCAGTACTCCCAGCAAAAAAGGAATCAGGGCGATAATTACTTCCACCTTGGACAAAACCAGAATGCCAAGACCGATTCCGATTAAACCGTGAAGGAAATCATTATGGTAATAATTCTGGTGCGCATCCCTGAGAAGATAGGCAATCATGGACACCGCTCCCGCCAGAATCAGCACAACCGCCAGCAGATATCCAAGGGTTTTCTCCATGGTTTCCGGCAGCACCAGCGCCACAATTCCAAGCAGGACATACAGAACTCCGGTCAAAAGCGCATCCCATTTCATTTCCTTAAACAGCTTCATACAGACTCCTCCTTCCAATCCTCCGCCAACGTCTGATACAACCTGTTATTTCCGCAAACCTATAATTTCAGAAAGGACTCTTTTTCAAAGAGTCCTTCATTCTGTTTTCCTATTTACTTTTTGCCGCAGCATTTCTTATATTTCTTACCGCTTCCGCAGGGACAGGGGTCATTGGGATATACCTTTGCGTCCTTTACGATTGTGGTAGAGGATTTCTGCTCCTTGTAAAGAGCCTTTCTGGTTTCCTCGTCGAAAATATCCTGCCACTCTTCCAGATTATACAGCCAGTCAGCCTCTGCTGCCACCATGTTTTTATACAGAAGTGCCTTGTCAAAGCCAAGGTTGACCTTTGTGTCCTCTTCCATCTCCTCAATGGGATTCTGCACCTTCAGGCTGTCATTGATACCATCCAGGAATCCGGTCATGGTCATTATGGATACCCCATACTTGTCCGCAAGTTCCTTAACGGTTCCCTCTACTACTTCATCGGGATTCTTTAAAAGCTGTGCATAGATATTTTTCTCTTCCTGGAAATAGGCACCCCAGAGCTGCTGCAGCTTCTGCTGTCCAACTGTCTCGTTGTATGCCATTTCTCTCCACTGTTCCAATAAAGCCATCGTACTTACCACCTTTTTGTTGTAATTGCGTAATCTAAATATATATTAGTATATAACAAAATCCCACTAAACACAAGTCGTGAATTTCTATTTACAGTCTTTTGAAAAAATGATATTCTGTATGCAGTTATTTCAAAATCCTGTTCTGTTTCATAAGGAGAAGAATTATGACTCAAAATACAACGAATACCGACAACAACAAAAAGAAAAAGCACCCGAAGCAGATTGCTGCCATTATCGGCATCCTTCTTCTTGTACTCCTCTATATTGCTACCCTTATCAGTGCTCTGGTGGACAGTTCTGCCACAAAAAGCTGGTTCCGTATGTGTCTTTTTGCCACAGTTGCCGTTCCTCTGCTGCTCTGGATTTACATCTGGATGTATGGAAAGCTGACCGGAAAACACACCATTGCGGAGGATACCCCTTCCCGCCCGGATGAAAAGGAACAGATAAAATAAACATAAAAGGCTGGCAGCACCGGGATTACTTCACCCCCAGCGCTGCCAGTTCTTTTTGTGCCTGCTCCTTTGTTTTAAAAACAATTCCTGCGAATCCCGCTTCCACAGCCGCATCCACGTTCTTTTCAGTATCATCCAGGAAAACACATTCCTCTGCCTTTAATCCATATCTGGAAAGCAGCAGTTCATAGATTTCCCTCCAGGGCTTGATAACCTTATCCTCGTAGGATAAAATTCCCCCATCCGTATAAGGAATAAAATCCAGGGCATCCCTGCAGTCCACATATGCCTTATAGGAAAAATTGGACAGGTAGTAAACCCCATATCCCTTTTCCTTCAATTCCTGAATCCAGGGTATCGCATACTCTCTTTTTGTCACCATTCCCTGAATATTGTCATAGGCAAGATGCAGCTCCTGTTCAATCTCCGGGTCAATTTTCACAAATTCCGCCATCAGCTTGTCCGCATCCCATTCCCCTCTGTCAAACTCATTCCAGAAGGGGCTTAACACGGAAGCTTGGGCAATTCTTTTTATCATGGCTTCATCAAAGCCCTTGTCCTGTAAAAATTCCTTCCATCTGAAATCGGTCAGTACATTGCCGATATCAAAAACAACATTCCGTATCATTCTGATAATCATTCCTTTCCGTCCGGTTCCAATATTTCCAGCAGTTTTTCCGCTGCCACGGACAAACGCTGCTTTCTGCTTCTTACAACACTGATTGCCCGCTTTGGAATCAGCTTGTTAAACCGCAGTTCAAATAAAGTTCCCTCATCCAGATACTGTTGGGCGAAATCCCGCACCACACAGCCAATTCCCAAATTCCGCAGGGCAAACTGTACAATCATATCACTGGTAGCCAGTTCAAATTCCGGCTGTAACACCACCTGATTTTCTGCAAGATATCCGTCCATGCAGCTTCTGGTACTGGTATTGTTTTCCAGAAAAATCATGGGAAGCTTCTTTAACTCCTGAAAATCCATCATCCTGTTTTTATAGGAAATAAATCTTCTTCCCGCCACAAAAACATCCTCTATTTCCCGCACTCTGGTTCCTGTAATATCCTCCTGCTCCTCAAAGGGGGTACTGACCACTCCGAAATCAATTTTCCCCGCCCGGAGGGCATCCAGCGTTTCCGGGGTCGGACCATTGGACACAATAACCTTAATGTCAGGATATTTCTCATGAAAGGTTTCCAGAAAGGGAAGCAGAAAGAAACGAAGTGTCATATCACTCGCTCCGATATGCACCTCTCCCAGCTCCAGATTCTGCATCTGCCGGAGCTTTTCCACCCCTGCCTCAATCTGTTCATAACCTGATTTTACATAAGAATAGAGAAGCTGACCCTCTCCGGTCAGCTTCATCCCCCTGGAAGCCCGCTCCAGCAGAGTGACACCCAGATTTTTCTCCAATGCCCTTAAAGACTGGCTCACCGCCGGCTGGGAAATCATAAGCTCACTCGCTGCCTTTGTCACACTTCCTGTTTTTGCTGTATAGTAAAAAACCTTAAAATATTCCAGATTTCCTGTCATATCTTCTCTTTGTGCTCCTTATTTTTTCAGCGCACTTTTTCTGTAAATAATATCATCACGGCTGGGACCGTTGCTTACCATGGTAATCGGATATCCAATCTGGCTCTCGATAAACTCAATGTAATTTCTGCAGTTCTCCGGAAGCTCCTCGTAATTCTTAATGCCACGGATTTCACAATTCCAGCCGGGCAGCTTTTTGAACACAGGCTTTGCCTTTTCCAGCTTTGCGGTAACAGGGAAATCGGTTGTTACCTCACCGTCAATCTCGTAGCCTACACAGACAGGAATCTCATCCAGATATCCAAGAACATCCAGAACGGTAAATGCCACATCTGTTGTTCCCTGCAGACGGCAGCCGTACTTGGAAGCCACGCAGTCAAACCAGCCAACTCTTCTGGGACGGCCTGTTGTTGCTCCGTATTCTCCGCCATCTCCGCCTCTGTGACGTAATTCCTCTGCTTCATCCCCAAACAGCTCGGATACGAAAGCACCTGCTCCTACTGCGGAGGAATATGCCTTGCAGACCGTTACAATCTGCTTGATTTCATAGGGAGGAAGTCCTGCACCGATGGCACCGTAAGCTGCCAGAGTGGAGGAAGAAGTTACCATGGGATAAATACCGTGGTCAGGATCCTTCAGCGTTCCAAGCTGTCCCTCTAACAGAATTGTCTTACCTTCCTTCAATGCCTTGTCAAGGAATGCAGAAACATCACATACATAGGGTGCTACCATATCCCTGTATTCATGCAGTGTATTTAAAAGCTCTGCCGGATCAATCTGGGGCTTATGATACAGATGCTCCAGTAAAACATTCTTCATTTCACAGATTCTCTCGACTTTCTCCTGCAAAAGTTCTTCGTCGAAGAGTTCACTTACCTGAAAACCAATCTTTGCGTACTTGTCAGAATAAAAAGGAGCGATACCGGATTTTGTGGAACCAAAGGACTTTCCGCCCAGTCTTTCCTCTTCATACTGGTCAAATAAAATATGATAGGGCATAACAATCTGTGCGCGGTTGGAAACCAGAATCTTCGGTGTCGGCACATTGCGCTCTACAATAGACTGAATTTCCTTGAACAGCAGGGGGATATTCAGTGCAACACCATTTCCGATAACGCTGGTAATATGCTGATAAAACACACCGGAGGGCAATGTATGCAGTGCAAACTTACCATAGTTGTTTACAATGGTATGTCCTGCATTTGCGCCGCCCTGAAAACGAACAACAATATCCGCTTCCTGTGCCATCATATCGGTAATCTTACCTTTTCCCTCATCTCCCCAGTTCGCTCCTACGATTGCTTTTACCATTTTTCCTCCATTTCCGCGCATATCTTTTGCGCATAGCGAGTCTGTGCCAGGCTCATACAGCCACAAATCCCGCGATTGAAAAATCTTATCACTTTCCTCAAATCAGTATACTACATTTCCTTTTATAAGTAAAATCAATCTTTTTTATATTCATTATAAGTACAGGTTATTTGTTTTTTCTTATCTGTATGCTTTTTAATTGTACCCTTTCTTCTCTCATTTCGTATCGATTTAACATTGAATATCCGTTGTCCGGATGCCTTCCTCAATCCACCTCTTCCAGCCAGGGAAGTACCTGTGCAAAATCCATATCACTGGCAAAGTAGAACTTTGTATAGCAGGTCTGATTATAGCAGTTGTTCTGCCATGCAATTCCCACCCGGTACATGGTATCGTGCATCAGCGTAAAGAGCTTATGGGAAGTCAGTTCTGTGTTGGTATAAATCCGGATGGCATTATTGTCCTTTGTGCGCAGAACAATTTCCTCCCTGAAATCTCCGAACAAATCTGCCACCAGACAGGGGTTTCCCTTTGTTCCGTTAATCGTCAGCGTTCCTTCCGGCTTCAGCATGACTCCATGGGTATTGTCCACAACCGTTCCTGTCTTTACCTCCGTCAGATAAGCTGCTCCATCTATAATCTGGGTGGACATATCTGCCGCCCAGCGGATACTCTGATTTGTTCCAAGCTCCGGTACATCCAGCAGATTTCCCTTACAGTCATAGGTTTTTCCGTCTGCCCAGACGCATAAGCCCCTTACTTTCGGGTCAATATCTCCTATCATGCAGCGCCCCAAATCCTCTGTCGCCGGTTCTCCGAAAAATACCTTTCCGGTTTCCGCATCCCGCAATGCCCAGCCATAGGGTACATGGGTTGCCCCCTCAAAGACATTGAAAATCTGGAAGCCGGGTCTGTCCGGATCAATTACTGCAACGTGCATGGAATCCCCATGTCCCAGCTTTGCCAGTACACCGTCCTTTCTGTAATCGTAAGAGGAATATAAAACAGAACCGTCATGGTCGACCACACAGGCACCATAAATAATTTCCTGACAGCCATCGTCATCCACATCCGCACAGGACAGACTGTGGTCGCCCTGCCCGGCAAGCACGCCGTAAACCGGGTCTGTTCCCTGATTATCGTGGGGGCCTGCACAAAAAGGATTGTCCATAGGTACAAAACCGCTGTCCACATCAAATTTCAGCCTGTGCTTTCCTTCAAAGAAATCATACGCTGCAATGGTTGTTCTGGTGTAATATCCTCTGCAAATAATCAGATACGGTCTTTCTCCGTCCAGATATGCCACGCCGGACTGAAATCTGTCCACACGGTTGCAGGGCTCGATTCTGGACATGGCATAATCTCCCCAGCGCAGTCCGTCATCCACTCTCGGATGGGGAAAATCAATGGTTTCCAGTTCCCGTCCATCCCCGCCAAACATTGTCAGATATTCCGGGCCTTCATAGATAAAACCTTCAAACTCCCTTAACAGATTCTTTCCGCTTCTGGAAATGGCATAAACATCCAGAAAATAATCCACCAGTTTTCTGGCATCTTCGTCGGATAAAGGATACTGATATAAAGGCTCTGTGCCAAAGCACTCTTCCAGAGTTTTGGGCCATTGTCCGCTCTTTACCTCCTCATAATCCTGCCATTCCTTAAAGGTCTTTACCAGATGCTCATAATAATCCCCTGCGCTGCAGACATAGTTGTCCTCATGGGTCACACCCCTTTGTCTGTCCTTCTCCGGAATCGTAATATAGGTTTTACTCCTGACACTGCCATCCGCCTCATAAACCGTCATGCAGGTACCCGGTGCTGTCTTTACAGACATTTCCGCTTTCCCATCCCCGTCAAAATCCATCACCATAAACTGGGTATAATGGGCTCCCGCTCTGATATTAACACCCATATCCAGCCGCCACAAATGTCTTCCGTCCAGCTTGTAGCAGTCCAGATAACAATTTCCCGTATAGCCTCTGTGAGAAACATCATGGGCATTGCTGGGGTCCCATTTTACGATGTATTCATAGGCGCCATCTCCGTCCACATCCCCAACGCTCATATCACCCACGCTGTACTCATAGACTTCCCCGGCTTTTGTTACGCCTCCCTGGGGCTTATGTAACGGGATTTCCAGATAATTCTTATCTCCCTTCCAGACCCTGACTGCCTGGCATTGTTCCCCTTCCTGTTCCTCTCTGACAGGCGCCACTGTATAACTGTCCCCGGAAGTACCCTCCCTGTCCAGATAATTTGTACTGTCCGTCACAAGAGCAAGCTTTTTCCCATTTTTATAAACTGCAAAATCTGTTCCCGTCATACCGGTCTTGTTATATCCGGTTACTTCCTCCAGAAACAATCTCCAGCCAAGGAATACACCGTCTGCTGTCTTTACTGCAATCAGTCCCCTGTCCAGCTTTTCCAGCTGTTCTTTAAAAACCTTCTTCACGGGAGTTTTCACCAGATTGCTCTCCCCGGTCTTTTCCCCCTTTTCCAGACATTCTACCTTCAAATAGTGGGGAATATGACTTGCCTTCTTTAAAACAAAGCTCGTTTCACCGGTTTCTGCAAGACACTTATATTCCATATCCGGTGTGTACCTGTCCGACCAGAGCACCCGGTAAATGGCGTCCTCTCCTGCCCTTTCCCATGCAATAGAAACAGCATCATTCTTCACTTCCGTTACCCTTACGTTAAAATCTCCCATAGTTTCTCCATTCTGAAAGCATTTCCTTTTGCTTTTCTAAAAATACTGCTTTCATTGTATCCTTTTTATGGAAGAAGCGCAACGGTTAATCCTGTCCTGTAGTTTGCAGTTTCCTGACTTCCTCTATGGGCAAGCCGGAAAAATCTGCGACCTCCTCCAGAGAAAATTTACCGGAGCGCAGCATACGTTTGGCGGTTTCGATGTAAGTTAAGTGAGCGCCTCTTTCCATGCCCTGTTTTTCCCCTTCTGTGAATCCCGCCTCAAATTCCGCCTTTCTCAACTTCTTCTCTTCCAGTTCCTTGTCGTATTCAAATATACTCATGTTAATCTCCATTCCTGCGCATGTTTTTGCGCATCCGAGTTTGTGTCAAGTATGCGCAGACACAAATCCCGCGTGTGAAAAATTCCATTTTTCACACTGTTACCTCCGCCCGGTTCCGGCTTAGAAAGTCTGCCAGTATCCCCTCCCGGATACATTCACTGACAGCCTGTTCCACTGCCTTGTCCAGAGAGGTGGTTTCCGCAAATCTGCGAACCCTTGCAACGTACTGGGCATATTCCCTTAAGATGCCGCATTGCTGCATCAGTTCCGTGTTATGTCCCTCGTTTACATTCAAAACCGTAACAACCAGTTCCAGCCCCGGTTCTCCGGAGAGATTTTCAAAGGCTTCGAATAATCGCTGTTTTGTGCAGTCCGGGAGTTCTCTGGAACCATTATAAAATTCAATAGAGTTTCCTTACTTCATCCAATGGCAGACCGGAAAAATCTGCAACCTCTTCCGGAGAAAATTTACCGGAATGCAACATACGTCTGGCGGTTTCGATGGAAGTGGACAGAGAACCTTCGGCAAATCCTGCCTCAAATTCCGCCTTTCTCAACTTCTTTTCTTCCAGTTCCTTGTCGTATTCAA
>OLGB01001118.1_pt1 | contig 33786 bp, 30 predicted proteins | sample 1605691 | NCBI WGS metagenome assembly OLGB01 (sample SAMEA3888925, study PRJEB22519) | human gut metagenome | biome: human gut; feature: human-associated habitat; material: faeces | place: Denmark | collected 2010
CGCTTTTGCAAGTCTGACCCCACCCCAAACCCCTCCCTCGGGAGGGGCTTGTCGCGGCGCGACCGGGATTTCGTCCGGGATTTCAACCGGGTTGCAGGTTATTTTTAATTCTTAATTTTTCATTTTTAATTGCGTGCAATTTGCGCTCCGATCCACATGCCCAGTGCGGCGAAGGCGATGCAGACCGCGACGCTCAACGCAATGTAGGCCGTCGCAGGCCCGTAGTCTCCGGCACGCAGCAACCGCACGGCATCGGCCGAAAAGGTCGAAAAGGTGGTGAATCCTCCGCAGAATCCTGCGATGAGCAACCATCCTGCCGCAGCCGAATTCGTGGTCTCCAGCAGAATGCCGATCAGCAGCGATCCCGCGGCGTTAACCGTGAACGTTCCGGCCGGAAAACCCAGCAACGTGTGCCCTCCGAGCAGCCAGACGGAGAGCATATAGCGGACGATGCTTCCGGCGGCGCCTCCCAGGCCCACGGCGAAAAGTTCACGAATCATAATTTAAATATATGTATTATTTTACGGATGTGCAAATTTAAGCAAAAAATGATTACGAATCGTTCAATTATTTGCCGAAATAAGTGGAATTTTTGTCACATATGGCGTCGGGGTCTTTTGGCGCCGGCCGTCCGGGCCATGCGGCGGCGTCTCCCTTCCGCGAGGGGCGTCGGGGGATGCATCGGTGCGCGGCGACTTCGCTTCTCCCGTGCGGGGCGGAGTCGGGAACGCGGCGGGATGCCGCGAAAACGGCGGGCGGCGGCGTGACCGTCATGGCTCTCTGGTCTGTCCGTTGCCTGAAATCACGTATTTGTAGGTCGTGAGTTCGGGCAGCCCCATCGGGCCGCGGGCGTGGAGTTTCTGGGTCGAAATGCCGACCTCGGCGCCGAACCCGAACTGGCCGCCGTCGGTGAAGGCCGTCGAGACGTTGACGTAGACGCACGCCGCATCGACCCGCCGGGTGAACTCCCGGGCCGTCCCGGCGTTTTCGGTGACGATGGCTTCGCTGTGGCGCGAGGAGTAGCGGGCGATGTGCGCCAGAGCTTCGTCGAGGGAGCCGACGGTCCGCACGGCCAGCTTGTAGTCGAGGAATTCGGTCCCGAAGTGCTCCTCCGCGGCGGGGCGGAGCAGGCACGCGGGGTAGCGGCCTTCGAGTGCGGCGTACGCCTCCGCGTCGGCGTAGACCGTGACGCGTTCGGCGGCCATCGGGTCGCACAGTTCCGCGAGGTCCCGGAGCCGTTCGCGGTGGACGATGAGGCAGTCGAGGGCGTTGCAGACGCTGACGCGCCGCGTCTTGGCGTTGCAGACCACGGCGCGGCCTTTCGTCAGATCGCCGTCGAGGTCGAAGTAGGTGTGGACGATGCCCGCCCCGGTTTCGATCACGGGTATGCGGGCGTTTTCGCGCACGAAGCGGATCAGTCCCGCGCCGCCGCGCGGGATCACCACGTCGACGTAACCCACGGCGTTCAGCAGCGCTCCGGCAGCCTCGTGGCCCGCGGGCAGCAGGGTGAAGGCCGCCGGGTCGATGCCTTCGCTGCGGAGCGCCTCGCGGAGCAGGGCGGCGATGGCTTCGTTGGAGCGGCGGGCGTCGCTGCCGCCCTTCAGCACGCAGGCGTTGCCCGTCTTCATCGAGAGCGAGAAAATGTCGGCCGTGACGTTGGGGCGCGCCTCGCAGATCATGCCCACCACGCCGAACGGTACGCGGACCTTGCGGAGGGTCATGCCGTTGGGACGGGTCCATTCGGCGATCGTTTCGCCCTGCGGCGAGGGCAGTCCGGCGACGGATTCCATGTCGGCGGCGATCGAGGCGATGCGTTCCGCCGTCAGCCGCAGGCGGTCGCGCATGGGTGAATCGGCGTCCATCGCCTCCAGGTCGAGGGCGTTGGCCGCGAGCACTTTTCCGGCGTTTTCCCGCAGCAGGGCGGCGGCTTTCGCGACGGTGCGGCTCAATCGCCCGGCGTCGACAAGGGCCAGTTCGTTGCCGGCGCGCCGGGCGGCGACGAAGATCGTATCGTATTCCATTTTTATTCCAGATATAGGTAATCGCAGTGAATCAGCGGTTTGAGACCTTTGCGGCCGAGGTTGCGGCGGGCCGTCGCGCTGTCGCACGAGATGCGGCCCACGCCCAGTGGGGCGCCTTCGGGCGAGAGGATGCGTACGATGTCGTCGCGCTCGAAATCCCCTTCGACGGCCGTGACGCCCACGGCGAGGATGCTCGCGGCCTTGCTCTGCGAGACGGCCGCGGCGGCCCCGGCGTCGAGGTGCAGGGCGCCCTTGGCGAAGCCTTCGCTGCTGGCGATCCACTTCTTGACCCCCGAAGCCGGTCGGGGAGCCGCTTCGAAACGCGTGCATACGACGTCGCGGTCCGTGAGGATCAGATCCGTCAGGATATTGTCGCGGCGGCCGTTGGCGATCACGACCTCGATGCCCTCGCCCGCCGCGCGCGACGAAATGCGGCTCTTGGTCGTCATGCCTCCGCGACCGCGCGAGGAACGCGCCGTGTCGATGTACTGCGAAAGGTCGCGGCCCGGGGCGACGCGGCGGATGACCTGCGAGGCGGGGTCCGAAGGCGAACCGTCGTAGATGCCGTCGATATTGCTCAAGATGACGAGCGCCTCGGCTCCCATCATCGCCGCCACGAGACCCGAAAGTTCGTCGTTGTCGGTGAACATCAGCTCCGTGACCGAGATCGTGTCGTTCTCGTTGACGATCGGGACGACGCCCGCCGCGAGCATCGCCTCCATGCAGTTGCGCTGGTTGAGGTACTGCCGCCGCGTGGAGAGGCTCTCCTTGGTGGTGAGCACCTGCCCGCAGGCGATGCCGTATTCGTTGAAGAGGTCGTAGTAGCGGTTCAGCAGTTTCACCTGCCCGACGGCCGAGAAGAGCTGGCGGGCCGAAACGGTGTCGATGCGTCCGACGCGGGTTTCGAGCAGGCTGCGGCCCGAGGCCACGGCGCCCGACGAGACGAGGATGAACTCCGTGCCGGCCCGGTGCAGGCGCGCCAACTGGTCCACGAGCGCCGAGATGCGCGTGGTGTCGGGCCGTCCGTCCTCGCGGGTGAGCACATTGCTGCCGATCTTGACGACGATGCGGCGGTATTTTTTCGATTCACAATTCATAATTCACAATTCAAAATCGCTTCGTCCGGACAAACGGATTCGGTCGCCTGCCCCCCCCCTCCCGTCATTGCGAGGAGCGTGGCGACGCGGCAATCCGATCAAAGGTCGTAACCTCACAACGCGTCCAGCGGATTCCCACGTCGGTCCTTCGGCTCTCCACGGAATGACAATCCAATTTTCACCTTTCGTTTCAGGGTTCATATTTATATCCCACGCCCTTGACCGTGACGATGCGTTCGTCGCCGATCTTCTGGCGCAGCTTGCGGATGTGCACGTCGATCGTGCGGTCGCCCACGACGACCTCCGTGCCCCAGATCTTGGCGTAGATCTCCTCGCGGGGAATCAGCTTCCCGGGCGACGAGTGGAGCAGGTCCAGCAGCGCGAACTCCTTGCGCGGGAGGGTGATCTCCTGTCCGTCGCGGATCACCGTGTAACGCTCGCGGTCGACCGTGAGCCCCGGAGCCGGGGCCTTCTCGGGAGGTCTGTCGGCGTCGATGCGCTTGAGGATCGCCTGCACGCGGCTTACCAGCAGCTTCATCTTGATAGGCTTGGTCAGGTAGTCGTCGGCTCCCACGTCGAACCCTGCCAGCTGCTGCCCCTCCTCGCCCAGCGCCGAGAGGAAAACCACCATCGTGTCCTTCAGCACGGGGTTTCGGCGGATCGCGCGGCAGGTCTGCGCCCCGTCCATCACCGGCATCATCATGTCCAGCAGAATCAGGTGCGGACGGCATTCGGCGGCCACTTTCAGCGCCTCGGCGCCGTTTTCGGCCGTGAAGACTTCGTAACCCTCGCGTACGAGGTTGTAACGGACGAATTCGAGGATGTCTACCTCGTCGTCGACCAGCAGGATACGGTGACTCATGGTGTCGGTTTTCGGTCAGGCGGCCCGCGAGGGGCCGTGTGTGCGTAACTTTTTGCGAAGATAATGATTTTCCGGCGAATATTCAATAAATTGTCGTACCTTTGGCCTTTCAACTATTCATATATGATCAACGAAGCTGATTTCAGCGCTTTAGGCCTCAGCGAGGAGATGCTCGCGGCCGTCCAGGCAAAAGGGTTCGAAACACCCACCTCCATCCAACGACTTACGATTCCCCGTCTGCTCTCGGGAGAGAACGACATCATCGCGCAATCCCAGACCGGCACGGGTAAAACGGCGGCTTTCGGGCTGCCGATACTCCAGCAGATCGAGCCTTCGAAAGAGGGCGTGCAGTCCATCATCCTCGTCCCGACGCGCGAGCTGGCCGTGCAGGCCGCCGAGGAACTTTTGAGTTACAACCGCGAGCGGCGGCTCTCGATCACGGCCATCTACGGAGGGGCCGCGATGAGCGAGCAGCTGCGCCGCCTGTCGCGGGGCGTCGACATCGTCGTCGGCACGCCGGGGCGCGTGCTGGACCACATCCGCCGCGGTACGCTCAAATTGGACAAGGTCCGTTTCCTGGTCCTGGACGAAGCCGATGAAATGCTCAACATGGGCTTCGTGGAGGATGTCGAGGAGATCATGGGCCATACGGGCGAAGACCGCCGCGTGCTGCTCTTTTCGGCCACGATGCCCGAGCGGATCATCCGTCTTTCGGAGGCTTACATGCGCAATACGGAGGTGCTGCGCGTGGAGTCGCAGCACCTGACGGCCGACCTCACGAACCAGATCTATTTCGAGGTGCGCGAAGCCGACAAGTTCGACGCCATGACGCGCATCATCGACATCGAACCGGACTTTTACGGCATCGTCTTCTGCCGCACGAAGATCGGCGTGGACGAGGTGGCGACGCGTCTGGTGGCCCAGGGCTATTCGGCCGAGGGGCTGCACGGCGACGTGTCGCAGGCCCAGCGCGAGAAGATTCTCCGCAAGTTCCGCGACAAGGCGGTCAACATCCTGGTGGCGACCGACGTGGCTGCGCGGGGTATCGACGTGTCGAACCTCTCGCACGTGATCAACTATTCGCTGCCGCAGGATTCGGAGAGCTACGTCCACCGCATCGGCCGTACGGGCCGCGCCGGCAACCAGGGTACGGCCATCACCTTCATTTCGGGCGCCGAACTGCGCCGTTTCAACTGGATGATGCGCGACATTAAGGCCGACATCAAGCGGGAGACGCTGCCTTCGCCGCAGGACATCGTGGCGATGAAGCGCGCCAAGATCAAGGACGATTTGCAGGAGATCGTGGCCAATGAGAGCTACGGCGACTACGCCGACATCGCGGCCGAACTGCTCGAAAGCTATGCGCCCGACGTGGCGCTGGGGGCCTTGCTGCGGCTGGCTTTCCGCAGTGAACTGGATCAGAGCAATTATCCCGAAATCCGTTCGTTCTCGGTCGACCGCAAGGGCAAGGCGCGGCTGTTCCTGGCACTCGGAGGCCGCGACGGCTACACGGCCCGCCGGATCGTGGAGATGCTCAAGCGCAAGTGCGGACTGCGGGACAAGAATATCGACGACGTGCGTGTCTTCGAGAACTATTCGCTGGTGAGCGTGCCGTTCAGCGACGCCGAGGCGGTCGTGGGGCAGCTCAACGCCTCGGGAGGCCGTCGCCGCATCGCCAAGATCGACGGTTCCGATGCGGAGAACGGCGGCGGAAAGCGGCGCCGGCCGGCTACGGAGGGTCGCAACGGCGGCGAAGGCGCGTCCGGAAGCGAATCGGCCGGAGAGCCTCGTTCCGAGACGCGGGGCCGCAGGAAGGCCGGGCAGCCCGAGGGCGCGGAGGAGTTCCGCTCCGAAAGGCGGCCGCGCAGGGAAACCGCAGAAACGGCGGACGACGCCGGGGAGCGGCGTTCCGTGACGCGGAGCCGGAAAAAGGCCGAGAACGACTGGAACGCGTCTCCGGCAGGCGGCAACGACGGGTTCGACTGGGAGGCTTTCCAGCGTTACGACGATGCCGCGGCATGGGAGAAGCCCAAGCGCGGCGGCGGGACCAGGAGCGTCCGCCGCAGCGGCCGTCCCGTCACCACGGGCCGTCAGGCTGCGCCCAAACGCATTGCCGCAAAGGGCCGCAAGCGCTGACGAAGGGCCGGAACAGACCGGAAAATTGCGCCGCCGTGCCGGGATGCAGCGATTTCGCGCTTCCGCAGGGCGGCGTTGTTGCATGTTTTGACGAAATCTTTTCGGCGTTCCGCATAAAATGGTTATATTTGCGAGATTTATATGCTCCCGCACATGCGGGAACCAAAAACGTGTACTGAAATGGCTACTGAAAAACCGACACTTCCTGCTCCCGAGGAGCAAGTCAGCCCTGCGGCTGAAGATGTGCAAGCGAATCCTGCCGTGACTGTCCGAGTCCCTGAACCCGAAATGCCCGCCGCAGGACCGGCTGCGGAGGCGTCCGCCGCTGCGGAAGAACCCGTTGCGGAGGTTGCGGACGCGCCCGCGGAATCCGCCGTGACGGAGACGCCCGCCGCAGAAACGCCTGCGGAGGAGGCCGCTGCGGAGCGGATTTCCGGCGAGGAGGCTGCGCCGCGCGCCAAACGTGCCCGGATCAAGCCTGCCGCCGGGCAGGAGGTTGCGGAATCGGAGGAGGACGCGTCCCGGGACGTGCAGGTGGACTTTGCCGATGAGGAGGCTGCGCTCGCGGCGCAGAATGCCGGGCTGGAGATCGAGGGCGCGACGCCCGAGGAGGAGGCCGCGGAGGAACTCGCCGCGCAGAAGCCCGAGGAGGACAAGTTCGCCGGAAAAGGCAAGGAGGAGTTGGTGGCCCTGTTCGCCCGGATGCTCGAAGAGCAGCCCGTGCAGTCGATCCGCCGGGATGTGGAGGCGTTGAAGATCGCCTTTTACCGCATCCGCCGCGCCGAGGTCGAGGCCGCACGCCGCCGCTTCGTCGAGGAGGGCGGCGCCGAGGAGGATTTCGCTCCTTCGGTGGACGGCGCCGAAATCCAGCTCAAGGAGCAGTTCAAGGAGTACCGCCGTCGCCGCGACGCGTTCATCGCCAACCTCGAAGCCGAGAAGGAGGCGAATCTCAAGGTCAAGCAGGCGATCATCGAGGAGCTGAAGGAGCTGGTCAATTCGGACGAGACGCTCAACCATACGTTCAACAAGTTCCGCGAGTTGCAGCAGCGCTGGAAGGAGACCGGCATCGTGCCGCAGCAGCATGTCAAGGATTTGTGGGAGACCTACAATCTGCACGTCGAGAATTTTTACAGCTTCATCAAGATCAACAAGGAGCTGCGCGACCTCGATCTGAAGAAGAACTACGAACAGAAGGTAGCCCTCTGCGAGCAGGCCGAGGCGCTGGTGCTGGAGCCTTCCGTCGTCGAGGCGTTCCACAAGCTGCAAAAACTCCATGACGAGTGGCGCGAGACGGGTCCCGTCGCCAATGAGTACAAGGAGGCGCTCTGGGAGCGTTTCAAAGCTGCGTCGAGCCGCATCAACAAACAGCATCAAGAGCATTTCGAAACGCTGAAGGGCGAGCAGGTGAAGAACCTCGAACTCAAGACCGGGCTGTGCGTCGCCACGGAGGAACTTTCGTCCCAGCCGCTCACCACCCGCAAGGAGTGGAACCGCGCGAGCGACCGTCTGCTGGAGATTCAGAAGACCTGGAAGACCATCGGTTTCGCGCCGAAGAAAGATAACAACCGCATCTACGAACGTTTCCGCACGGCGTGCGACCGTTTCTTCGAGGCCAAGCGGCAGTTCTATGCCGGAATGAAGACCGAGATGGAGCACAACCTTCAATTGAAGATTGAGATCTGCGAGGCCGCCGAGTCGCTGATGAACAGCGAGGAGTGGAAGAAGGCCACCGACGAACTGATCGCCCTCCAGGCCCGCTGGAAGCAGATCGGAGCCGTGTCGCGGCGCCATTCGGACGCCGTCTGGAAGCGTTTCCGCGCTGCCTGCGACAAGTTCTTCGAGCGCAAGGCGTCGCACTTCGCGAGCGTCGACGGCGAGCACGAGGAGAACCTGCAGAAGAAACTCGCCCTGCTGGCCGAAATGGCCGGGGCCGACGTGAAGGCCGGGGGCTACGAGGTGATCCGCGAGTTCCAGCGCCGCTGGGGCGAGATCGGTTTCGTGCCCATCAAGCAGAAGGACGCCATCCAGAAAAAGTACAAGGCCGCCGTGGACGAGCTGTTCAACACGCTGCGCGGTTCGGAGCGCGACCGTTCGATGGGCCGCTTCCGCGAGAAAGTCTCGTCGTTCAAGGCGTCGGGCGACCGCCGCCTGCGCTCGGAACGCGAACGCCTCTACAACAAGGTGCGTCAGCTGGAGCAGGAGATCGGCCTCCTGGAGAACAACATCGGCTTCTTCGCCAAGTCGAAGAACGCCGAGGCGTTGGTGGCCGACGTGCGTGCGAAGATCGAGCGCGCCCGCGAGGAGATGGCCTCGACGATCGAGAAGGTGAAGCTGATCGACAAGCAGGACCAGGACGAAAATAACAATGCCTGACGATCGGATCGTCCTGCCGCTCCGGACGCCGGCCCACGGCGGAACGCCGTGTATACAGGTTTGACCCGCCCCCGAACCCCCGCCTTGGCGGGGGCTTGCGGAAAAAGGCGCTGAACGGTGTTACAACGAATTTATAAATAAAACAGTAATGAAACTTTCCAAACCCAAGTACATATTCGTAACGGGCGGCGTGGCGTCGTCGCTCGGCAAGGGTATTATTTCGGCTTCGATCGCCCGCCTGTTGCAGGCCCGCGGTTACTCGGTGACCATTCAGAAACTCGACCCCTACATCAACGTAGATCCCGGAACGCTCAACCCCTACGAGCACGGCGAGTGCTACGTCACCGAGGACGGCGCCGAGACGGACCTCGACCTGGGGCACTACGAGCGCTTCACGAACCAGCCCACGTCGAAGTCCAACAACGTCACGACGGGCCGTATCTACAAGAGCGTCATCGAGAAGGAGCGCAAGGGCGAGTACCTGGGCAAGACCGTGCAGGTCATTCCCCACATTACGGACGAGATCAAGCGCCGCATCCAGTTGCTGGGCCAGACCAAGCAGTACGACATCATCATCACCGAGATCGGCGGTACGGTGGGCGACATCGAGTCGCTGCCGTTCATCGAGTCGGTGCGTCAGCTGCGCTACTCGCTCGGCTACAGGAACACGGCGCTCGTACACCTGACGCTCATCCCCTACATGTCGGCTTCGGGCGAGTTGAAGACCAAGCCGACGCAGCACTCGGTCAAGGCGCTGCTCGAGAACGGCCTCCAGCCCGACATCCTCGTCCTGCGCACGGAGCATCCGCTGCCGTTGAACCTGCGCCGCAAGGTGGCCCTGTTCTGCAACGTCGATGCCAACGCCGTGATGGAGTCGATCGACGTGCCGACGATCTACGAGGTCCCGATGAAGATGCACGAACAGCACCTCGACGAGGTGGTGCTCGACAAGCTGGACCTGCCGGCCGACAAGGAGCCCGACATGGCCGCCTGGACCGCCATGGTCGAGAAGATCAAGCATCCGTCGAAGACGATCGAGATTGCGCTGGTGGGCAAGTACACCGAGTTGCCCGACGCCTACAAGTCGATCTGCGAGTCGTTCGTGCACGCCGGTGCGGTGAACGACTGCAAGGTGAAGTTGAGCTACGTGAACTCCGAGCGGATCGACGCCTCGAACGTCGCCGCGCAGCTGGGCCGCATGGCGGGTATCCTCGTGGCTCCGGGCTTCGGCAACCGCGGCATCGAGGGCAAGATCGAGGCCGTGCGCTTCGCCCGTGAGAACGGAATCCCGTTCTTCGGCATCTGCCTGGGCATGCAGTGCGCCGTGATCGAGTTCGCGCGCCACGTCCTGGGTCTTGCCGATGCCAACTCGAGCGAGATGGAGCAGACGGCCCATCCGGTGATCGACCTCATGGAGGAGCAGAAGGGCATCACGGCCAAGGGCGGAACGATGCGTCTGGGCGCCTATCCCTGCGTGCTGCGCAAGGGTTCGAAAGCCGCCGAGGCCTACGGCAAGCTCCACATCTCGGAGCGCCACCGCCACCGCTACGAGTTCAACAACGACTACCTCGCCCAGTTCGAGGCCGCCGGCATGAAGGCCGTGGGTGTCAATCCCGATACGAACCTGGTGGAGGTCATCGAGCTGGAGAACCACCCGTGGTTCATCGGCACGCAGTACCATCCCGAATACAAGAGTACGATGCTCAGCCCCTCGCCGCTGTTCGTGTCGTTCGTCCGCGCGGCACTCGACTACGCCGAAAAGGAGCAGAAGCAGAATAAGTAAACAACCCCATCTTCCCGCCCGGCGGGAAGACGCATGAACGTTCTAAATGGATAAGAAATCGATTATCGGCATTGCGGTTGTCGCAGTGCTCTTTCTGGGCTTCGCGTACCTGAACACGAAGGAACAGAAGAAATACGAACAGGAGATGGCCGCATGGCAGGCCACGCAGGATTCGCTGGCTGCCGTGAACCGGGCCGCCGCCGTGGCCGCCGATACGACGGCTGTGATCGACCCGACTGACTCGGTGGCCGTAGCCGAGGCTGCGGCTGCCGTGCGTGAGCGGCAGGTCGAGACGCTGGGTGAATACCTCGCCGCTGCCCGTGAGGCCGCACCCGAGGAGTTCACCGTCGAGAACGACGTGATGTCGGTCCGCTTTTCGACCCGCGGCGGTCAGGTGACCGGCGTGACGCTCAAGGACTACCGCAAGTATGCCCCCCGCAAGGAGGAGGGCCGGCCCGTCGAGATGATGGATCCCGAGACGGCGCAGTTCGGCATGACGTTCTATGTCCGCAACGGCCTCAACAACGTCGATGTCAATACACTGGACTACGTCTTCGAGGCCGACCCCGTGACGACCACCCCCGACGGGGCGCAGCTCGTCGTGATGCGTCTGCCCGTGGCGGCCGATGCGAGCCTCGAGTACCGCTACCTGATCTACGACACGGCCTCGCCCGAGCGAGACTACCTCGTGGATTTCGACGTACGGCTGGTGAACATGGCCGCCGAGATGGCCAACCAGACGCAGATCCGCCTCGACTGGGCCGCCTCGACCTACCAGAACGAGAAGGGCTTCAAGAACGAGAACATGTACACGACGGTGGCCTACCGCTTCCCCGGCGATTCGTCGGTTGAGGAACTGAGCATGAGCGAGGAGGAGCGGTCGAAGGAGGTGACCACCTCGGTGAACTGGGTGGCCTTCAAGCAGCAGTTCTTCTCGTCGGTCTTCATCGCCCCCGAGAATGTCTCGTATGCCAATATGGGCTTTACGACCGCACAGCCCGGTTCGGGTTATGTGAAGAACTTCCGGGCGCAGATGACCGTGCCCTACACCGCCGATACCGAAGGGTATGACTTCGCCTTCTACTACGGACCGAACAAATACTCGATCCTCAAGAAGGTGACTGCCACGGAGGGTGACGACCTCTACATGGAGCGTCTGATCCCGCTGGGCTGGGGTATCTTCGGCTGGGTGAACCGCTGGTTCGTCATTCCGGTCTTCGATTTCCTGCGGAATTACATCCCGAGCTTCGGCATCGTCATCCTGATCCTCGCGGTGCTGATCCGCCTGATCATCTCGCCCCTGACCTACAAGAGCTACGTCTCGATGGCCAAGATGCGCCTGATCAAACCCCAGGTCGATGAGCTGGCCAAGAAGTACCCCAAGCAGGAGGATGCCATGAAGCGCCAGCAGGCCACGATGGAGCTCTACAAGAAGGCCGGTATCAACCCCATGGGCGGCTGCATCCCGCTGCTGATCCAGATGCCGATCCTGATCGCCGTCTTCCGCTTCTTCCCCGCGTCGATCGAGCTGCGCGACCAGCCTTTCCTGTGGGCCGATGACCTGTCGTCGTACGACAGCATCCTGAACCTGCCCTTCTCGATCCCCTTCTACGGCGACCACATCTCGCTCTTCGCCCTCCTGATGGCGGCGTCGATGTTCTTCTACTCGTACTACAACTACCAGCAGACGGCCTCGACGCAGACGCAGATGCCCGGTATGAAGTTCATGATGGTCTACCTGATGCCCGTCATGTTGCTGCTGTGGTTCAACAGCTACGCCAGCGGTCTGTGCTACTACTACCTGCTCTCGAACCTGCTGACCATCGGACAGACGCTCGTGATCCGCCGCATGGTCGATGATTCGAAGATCCAGGCGATCATGCAGGCCAATGCCGCGCGCAAGTCGAATGGCAAGAAGTCGAAGTTCCAGCAGCGCTACGAGGAGCTCATGCGTCAGCAGGAGGCTGCTCAGCGCGCGAAGAAGAAATAGCCGGGAATCCGTTTCCCGCATGTTGTCGGCCCGGAGGTGATGCCTCCGGGCCGTTTTTGTCGGGTGGGCGAGCCTCTGAAATATGCCATGTTTGGCCGGGGAACTTTTCCCGTTTCGGCCGGCAGGCCCGCGGGCAGAAGGGGGCATCGCCGTTTCCGGCGAATGGCGGTCCCGAAGAGCATCTCCCTTCCGGATGTGAAAACGCCGCAGGAGATTCTCCTGCGGCGTTTCCGTTTCATGGGCACGCTCTCTCTTACTCCTCTCCGGCGAATCCGATCGAGACGAACGTGAGCACCTCTTCGAGCACCGTCTGCCAGTAGCGCCAGGTGTGGCCGCCGTCGCGCATGCGGTATTGCAGGGGAATTCCCTTTTCGCGCATCGCTTCGAAGAAGTGGATGTTCCCGAGGGCCAGGAAGTCGTCGTCGCCGCAGTCCACCCACCAGCGGACGGTGCGCTGTGCGGCGGCCTCTTCGTCGCTGAGGTTGCGGACCAGCTTGACGGGGGAGTTCTCCTCCACCGAGCGGCGGAAGGCGTTCTCCTCGGGATCGCCGTGCGACTCGAGCAGCGCACTCATCGGGCAGGCCGACGAGAAGAGCTCCGGATGCCGGAGGGCATATACGGCCGTACCGCCGCCGCCCATCGAAAGGCCTGCGATCGCCCGGTGGCGCTTGTCGCCGCGGATGCGGTAGCGCTGCTCCACGGCGGGCAGGAATTCCTCGAAGAAGAAGCGTTCGTAGGCCCATCCCGGCACGTCGAAGTAGCCCATGTGATCGCCCATGTAGTGGGGCCCGGTGCCCGATGCGTCGGGCATCACGACGACCATCGGCAGGGCCCTTCCCGCGGCGATCGCCTCCTCGGCGATCTGGTACATGTTGCCCTTCTCGACCCAGTCGCCGTGGTATCCGCTGGCTCCGTGGAGCAGGTAGAGGACCGGGTAGCGGCGGGTCGTGTCGCGGTCGTAGCCATCGGGCAGGTAGACCGTGCAGCTTTTCCCGCTTTGGAGGATCTCGCTCCGGAGGGTGAAGGTCTCCAGACGGCCTCCGGCCGTTGCGGCCGTTGCGGCAACGGTGAGGAGGAGGGCGGTCAGCAGTCGTTTCATGGCTTTGGGGAGTGTGTGGCTATTCGACATAGAGCACCAGCCCCTTGAGGTATTCGCCCTCGGGGTGGTAGATGTTGATCGGGTGGTCGGCCGGCTGCGAGAGCTGGTGGAGGATGCGCACCTTGCGTCCGGCGATGGCTGCGGCCGAGAAGACCGTCGTGCGGAAGAGCTCCTTCGAAACGGCCTGCGAGCAGGAGAAGGTGAAGAGGATGCCGCCCGGGCGGATCTGCGACAACGCGCGGGCGTTGAGGCGCTTGTAGCCCTGCATGGCGTTCCCGAGCACCTTGTGGTGCTTGGCGAAGGCCGGCGGGTCGAGGATGATCAGGTCGTAGCGGTCGCCGATGTCGCGCAGGTACTCCACGGCGTCGGCCGCGATCTCGGTGTGCGGGGCGCCCTCGCCGAAGTTCAGTCGCATGTTCTCCGTGGCCAGCTCCACGGCGCGCTCCGACGAATCGACCGAGCAGACCTCGCGGGCCCCTCCGGCAAGCGCGTAGACCGAGAAGCCGCCCGTGTAGCAGAACGTGTTGAGCACGGTGCGTCCCTTGGCGTAGCGCTTCACCAGTTCGCGGTTTTCGCGCTGGTCGAGGAAGAAGCCGGTCTTCTGGCCCTTTTCCCAATTGACGAGGAACTGCTCGCCGTGTTCCAATACCACCTGCGAGGTGTGGTCCGACGTGCCCCACAGGTAGCCGTCCACCGCTCCGAGGTTGGCCTTGAAGGGGAGCGTCTGCGACGACTTGTCGTAGATGGCCGTGATGCGGTCGCCGTAGACCGTGCGGATCGCCTCGGCGATCTGCTGCCGGCTGCGGTACATGCCCACCGAATGACACTGGATGACGGCCGTCGTGCCGTAGATGTCCGTCACCAGCCCCGGCAGCGAGTCCCCCTCGCCGTGGATCAGCCGGTAGCACGTCGTCTCCGCGCTGTCGGTCAGCGAGAGCGTGCGGCGCACGTCGTAGGCCACGGCCACGCGGCGGTTCCACCACGCCTGGTCGATCTCTTCGCGTTCGAAGGTGAGGACCCGGACGGCGATCGAGCCGATCTGGTAGTGTCCCAGGGCGATGAACTCTCCCGAGCGGTTGTAGACCTCGACCAGGGCGCCCTCGGTGATCTCGGACTCCTCCTCGGCCTTGATGTAGTCGATGGCACCCGAGAAGATCCACGGGTGGCGGCGCAGGAGCGACTCCTCCTTGCCCCGGCGCAGGTAAATTTGCGGTATCATTGGCGAAGCGGTTTTTTCGGTGTGCGCAGCAGCCGGTCGTAGATGCGGGTGCAGACCCAGGCGTCGGTGGCGGCGTAGAGCTGCTGCTTGTCGGTGAGCGTCGCGGCCTCCCAGTTGCTCAGCCGCTGGGCCTTCGAGACGCGCTGTCCGAGCACGATGGCCGAGAGCTTGCGGAGGCTCTTCTCGGCGATGCCCCACTCGGGGGCGATGGCCTGCAGGTCGATGAATCCGGCGTCGCGGAAGTGGCGGATCTGGCGCAGCGAGCGCAAGTCGCCGGCCACGTCGGCGCCGACCTTGAGCAGGCGCTTGTTCTCGAAGAGCTGCAGGATGGCCTTGTCGAGCGGGATGCGGTTGAGGCGGAAGAGGTAGCAGACCTCGGGCGAGGAGAGCTGCAGCAGTGACACGCGGAACGTCACGCCCGGCCGGAACGACGGGCGGGTCTCGGTGTCGAAGCCGATGACGGGCTGCTCGGCCAGATACTTGCAGGCCGCGGCGATGTCGCGCTCGTCCTCCACGATGCGGATCTCGCCCCGGAACTCGATGGCCGGCAGCAGGGCCGTCTGCTCGTTGCTTATCTTGTCTATGAATCGGTTTTCTGTACTCATTCCCTGGAACGTTCCCGCAAAATTACGGAATATTTTTCAGAAAACTTGCGGCCGGCAAACCTTTTTCCGGCATTCTGCAGGTGCACGCTGCACGGGCGGCGGAGTGCCGGGCCCGATGGACGGATGCGGTCGGGGGGGGCTTCAGCGGTCGGCCAGGCGGAGCAGCCCGTCTTCGGTGGTGCGGATGCGTCCCGCGTCGAGCAGCGGGCGGAGGGTTTCGGCCAGCCGTTCGGGCGGGCAGGCGCAGGCTTCGGCGAGGGTGCGCGGTGAGGCGGGGCCTGCGGCGAGGCGCTCGAGCAGCCGGCAGGCAAGCGATGGAACGGCCGGGGCGGCGTCGGACAAAGTGCGGGGGTCGGTGGCCTGCGCCGGTTCGGGATGCTGTGCCGGCGGGGCGGAAGATGTCCCGGACTGCCGCAGGGCAGGAGCGGTTGCGGCCTCCGGAGCTTCGGGATGCGGCGTGTGCGGGACGTTCTCTCCGGCTCCGGCCGGAGCCGTTGCGGCGGTTCCCGCCGCTTGCTCCGCCTCTTTCCGGGCGGCCTCCCGGGCGGCCCGTTTGCGGGCCAGGCAGAGGTCGCAAACCCCGCAGGGGGTGGCGTCGTCGGCCCCGAAGTAGTGCTCGAGCACGACGCTGCGGCACTCCTGCTCGTTGTCGGCGTAGGCGATCATCCGCTCGAAACGTTCGCGCATCAGCTCCTGCCGGCGGCGGTAGGTCTCGGGGGCGATGTAGAGGTCGGCGCGCGGCAGCCGCTCCTCGTTCAGGTAGAGGATCGGCGAGCGGTTCGAGGGGATGTAGCGGATCACGCGCAGCTGCCAGAGCAGCTTGAGCAGTTCGCGGACGCGGTCCACCGTGTAGCCGCTCCAGGCGGCCAGCTCGCCCTCGTCGATCGGCCGGAACTCGGTGAAGACCCCGTTGTAGAGGCGCAGCAGCGTCCGGATGAAGGGGTCGAGGTCGTCGCGGCGGATGCGCAGTTTGTAGAGTTCGTCGCGGCTGATGCAGAACATGATCCGCGCCGGGTTGTCCTGTGCGTCGGTCAGGGTCAGGTAGCCGTTCTGCTGCAGGAGCCTGAGGGCGCTCTGCACGGTCCCCGACCAGAGCCGCTCGCGGGCGCAGAAGTCGTGGAGGTTGAACAGGTAGGAGCAGCCGCCCCCGTCGCCGATGCCGATGCGCAGGTAGGAGCAGACCCGCTCGTAGATCTCCTTGATCCGGTCGAGCGGCGGGAACTCCTGTTCGAAGCGGCGGGCGATCCGCTCGCTGTCGTCCGACGCCACGAGCAGCAGGGCATAGGCCCTCGCGCCGTCGCGTCCGGCGCGTCCGGCCTCCTGGTAATAGCTCTCGAGCGAGTCGCACAGGGCGTAGTGGACCACGAAGCGCACGTCGGGCTTGTCGATGCCCATGCCGAAGGCGTTCGTGGCGACCATCACGCGGACCTTGCCCGAGATCCACTCCTCCTGTCGCTGCGCCCGTTCGGCGTGTCCCAGCCCGCCGTGGTAGGCCGCGGCGGTGATCCCCTCCTCGCGGAGCAGTTCGGCGATCTGCTCGGTGCCTTCGCGCGTGCGCATGTAGACGATGCCCGTTCCCGCGACGTTGCGGACCAGGCGCAGCAGCTGTCCGTTCTTGTCGTCGGTGTGGCGGACGCTGTACGAGAGGTTGGGCCGTGCGAAACTGCTGCGCAGGATGTGGGGCTCGGCGAATTTCAGGTGGCGCATGATGTCCTCGGCCACGACCTTCGTCGCCGAAGCCGTGAGGGCCAGCACGGGAACCCCCGGCAGCCGTTCGCGCAACTCGGCGATCCGCAGGTAGGAGGGGCGGAAGTCGTAGCCCCACTGCGAGATGCAGTGGGCCTCATCGACGGCCAGCAGCGAGACGTTCATGCGCACGACACGCAGGCGGAAGGCCTCGGTGGCCAGCCGTTCGGGGGCGACGTAGAGGAACTTTACGTCGCCGTAGACGCAGTTGTCGAGGGCGATGTCGATCTGGCGGGGCGAAAGCCCCGAGTGGATCGCCACGGAGGGGATGTTCCGCGCCCGGAGGCGGTCCACCTGGTCCTTCATCAGGGCGATGAGCGGCGTGACGACGATGCACAGCCCCTCGCGGGCCATCGTCGGGACCTGGTAGGTGAGCGACTTGCCGCCGCCCGTGGGCATGAGCGCCAGCGTGTCGCGCCCCTCCATGGCGGCGCGGACGATCTGCTCCTGCACGGGGCGGAACGACGTGAATCCCCAGTAGCGGCGCAAGGCCCCGTATATCTTCTCGCCGAGAGCGTCCATACCGCAAAGGTAGGAATTTTTGGGAGGTTTCGGGAATTTTTCCTACATTTGCCCGAACTCGCACCGTTTCGACATGCGGATACGCAAGGAATACAGAGTCCGGGAGATGGCCGGCGAACGGATCGTCGTCGTGCCCGGCGCGGCGCACCCCGGGGCGGAAGGCCTCCCCTCCGGCGGGGCCGGGGCCGATGCTGCGGCCCGTGAGGAGGCTCCGCGCGGGCGGATACGCCTGGTGGCGCTCAACGACTCGTCGTATTACCTGTGGGAGCGCCTCAGCGGCCGGGACTTCTCCGTCGAGGATGCCGCGCGCCTGCTGACCGAACGCTACGACGTCACCCCGCAGCGGGCCCGCCTCGATGCCGAGGCGTGGATCCGGCGGCTCGAAACGTGCGGAATCGTGGAACGATGAAGGGAACAAGGGGCATATCGCTGTGGCTGCTGGCCGTCTACCTCGTGGCGACGGCCGCCCTCTCCGTGGCTGCGCTCACGTGCGAATGCGCGGTACATGCCGGCGGCGGGGATTCGGCCTGCTGCACGCACTGTCCCCACCATGTTCCGGAACACGACGGCGCCTTGACGGGTGCCTGCTGCTGCGACCTGCACTCGATGGAGCCGTCGCTCTATGTCGCCCAGCTGACCGGTGCGGCCGAACGCACCCAGCGCTCGGCGGTGACCGACCTGCCGCCGGCTCTCAACGGCGAGCCGCTCCGCCCGGCCGAAATGCCGTGGTGGCGTCCTGCCGCCGCCGAGCGGCGCACCGGTGCGCTTCCGGAAGCCGCACTTGCGGCTGCGGGGCTTCGCGCACCTCCCGTATGGGCTTGAAAATCTGTGTGGAGCCGGCTTTGTCCGAGCTGCTCCTTCAACCGGTTTTTCACCCATAACGGAACCAATCCATGCATATACGTCTTATTTCAGCAATCACTTTGCTCGCCCTCGGCGTGTGCGCTCCGCTGCGTGCGCAGGAGCTCCGGGGCGAGGTGCGCGATGCCGAGGGCCGTCCCCTCGCCGGAGCCTCGGTCTACTGGGCCGGGACGACGGTCGGGACCTCGGCCGACGGCGGGGGCGCCTTCCGGCTCCATCGCGTGAAGGGCCGCGAACTGCTCGTGGCCTCCTTTCTGGGGTATGTGAACGACACGCTGCGCGTCGATGCCGCGACGCAGCAGGCCGCCTTCGGGCTTCGCGCCGAAGGGGTCGAACTGGAGGGCGTCGTGGTCGAGGCCGCGCAGAGCGGCAACTTCGTCAAGCGCGACGGCATCGTCAAGGGGGAGATGATCTCCTTTGCCGGGCTGTGCAAGATGGCCTGCTGCAACCTCGCGGAGTCGTTCGAGAACTCGGCCTCGGTCACCGTAGGCTACAGCGACGCCATCTCGGGGGCGCGGCAGATCAAGATGCTCGGGCTGGCCGGGACCTACACCCAGATCCTCGATGAGAACCGCCCGGTCATGCGGGGCTTGAGCGCCCCCTACGGGCTGAGCTACACGCCCGGCATGTGGCTCAACTCGATCCAGGTCTCGAAGGGCGTGGCCTCCGTCACGGCGGGGCACGACGCCATCACCGGACAGATCAACCTCGAACACCGCAAGCCGACGGACGAGGAGCGCCTCTTCGTGAACCTCTACCTCGACGACGAGCTGCGCCCCGAGGCCAACATCTCGACCGCCTTCCCCGTCTCGCGCGACGGCAAGCTCTCGAGCGTGCTGCTGCTCCACGGTTCGGCCGACACCGACGTGCGGAAGATGGACCACAACGGGGACGGCTTCCGCGACCTGCCGCGCTCGGCACAGTTCAACGTGGCCAACAAGTGGCTCTATGCGGCCGACAACGGCATGCAGATCCGCTGGGGCTGGAAGTATGTCGAGGAGAGTCGTCTGGGCGGCATGCTCGACTACCGCAACACGCGGTCGATGCGCGAGGCGATGGCCCGGGAGTGGGACTGGGAGCGGACAGGCGGCACGATGCCCCTCTACGGGTCGCACATCCGCAACCGCAACGCCAACGGCTATTTCAAACTGGGCATGCCCGTCGGGGCGTCGGTCTATGATGCCGATGCGCAGGACGAGAAGCGTTCGAACCTGGCCCTCGTCGCCGATTTCGACCACTTCGACGAGGAGGCCTATTTCGGACTGAACGACTATGCGGGCCGGCAGAACTCCGTGTCGGTCCAGGCGATGTACAACCACTACTTCACCTGCCGGTCGTCGCTGAACGTCGGCGTGCAGGCCCGCCTGGACTACATCCGTGAGTCGCTTCTGAACCGCACGCCGTGGATCGACGGCCGCACACGGGCCGACTACGACTGGGACCGCAACGAGGAGGAGGTCGGCGCCTATGCCGAATACACCTATGCCGTCCGGGACCGGTTCTCGGTCGTGGCGGGACTCCGCGGCGACTACAACGCCTTCTACGACCGGTTTTTCCTGACGCCGCGCGGCCACGTGAAGTGGAACATCACCCCCTCGACGACGCTGCGTGCCTCGGCCGGGCTGGGCTACCGTTCGACGAACGTCCTCACGGACAACATCGGCATGCTCGCCACGGGGCGCGCCATCGTCGTCCCGGAGCTCGGCGACCTGGACCGTCTGGAGCAGGCGCTGACCGTGGGAGGCAGCCTGACGCAGACCTTCGGGCTCGTTGAGCCGGGCGATGCCACGCTGAGCTTCGACTACTTCCGCACGCAGTTCTTCCATGCGGTGGTGGTCGATCAGGAGTACGATCCCGAGACGATCCGCGTCTACGGCTCCTCGGGCCCCTCCTGGACGGATACCTACCAGATCGACTTCTCGTGGTCGCCCGTCGAGCGGCTCGACCTCTTCGCAACGTTCCGCTATACGGACAGCGAGATGACGATCCGGCGTTCAGACGGACGTTCGGTGCAGGTCGAGCGGCCGCTGGTCAGCCGCTACAAGACGCTGCTCAACATACAGTATGCCACGAAGTTCCGTCGCTGGGTGTTCGATGCCACGGCGCAGCTCAACGGTCCGGCCCGCATCCCGACGCAGACGGGCGACCTGGCCGACAGCCGTCATTCGCCCCGCTACCCGATGTTCTACGCGCAGGTGAGCCGCAAGGTGGGCCGCTTCGACATCTACGTCGGCTGCGAGAACATCGCCGACTACCGGCAGGAGGACCCGATTCTCAACTGGGAGAATCCCTACGACTACCGCTTCAACTCGATGAATGTCTGGGGACCGCTCATGGGGCGGAAGTTCTATGCCGGCCTGCGTTTCAACCTCTATTGACCGTGTCAAACCGATAAAAACCGTAAAGAACGATGAAAAGAATCATGATTCTGTGTGCGGCGCTGCTTCTGTGCGCCGGGCTTTCGGAGGTTTCCGGAGCCGTGAAAAAGGAGAAGAAGGAGAAGGCGATCGTGACGACGGTCTTCGTGACCGATGTCGATTGCGCGCACTGCGTGGACAAGATCCTGAACAACGTGCCGACGCTCGGCCGCGGCATCAAGGACGTGCAGGTGGACCTTCAGACGAAGGAGGTCACAGTCGTCTACGATGCCTCGAAAAACGACGAGCGGACGATCGTTGAAGGGCTGGCCTCGCTCAAGGTGAAGGCCGAGCCCAAGGCGCAGGAGGCTTCTGCGCCGCAGGCGCGGAGGTGATTCCGCGTGCGGGGGTTGTATCCGGCGGCGGGAGGTTCCCTGTGGGGAGCCTCCCGCCGCTGTCCTGCGGCCGGCTCAGGTGCGGTCTTCGTTCCGTGCGGCGGTCCGGGTATTGATCCGGCGGCGGATCAGCAGACCGAGTAGGTGCAGGGCGAGGAAGAGCGCGGCGATGAGGACCATGCCGAGCAGCTGCGGACGCTCCTCGGCCGGCAGCTCCGGGAGGGGAATGGCGGGCAGTTCGATGCGGGGCAGGCTCCCGAGCCCGGGCCACTCGGGGTGCCATTCGGGGGCGAGCCGACGGAGGCTTGCGGCGATCAACGCCCCGAAGAGGGCAATCCCGCCGGCGAGCAGCAGGGCGGTTTCGATCCGTTCGCGCCGGCGGGCCTTGCGGCGGACGCGCTCCATCAGCCGGAGGGTGAATCCCTCCGGAAGCGGGGGCGGGGGCGCTTGCCGGAGCGCCCGGCGGATGGCATCATCGTTCGTTTTCATCGAGTTCTGTTTTTACCATCAGATACAGTTTCTTGCGGATGCGGTGCAGGCGCACCTTCACGTTGGCCTCGGTCGTCGCGGTGATCGAGGCGCATTCGGCCACCGTACAATCCTCGTAGTAGAAGAGCGTGACGAGCGCCCGCTCCTCGGGCGTGAGCCGTGCGATGGCGCGGTTGAGCGCCCCGAGCGACTCCTGCCGCTCGGCCCATGCCTCGAGCCGCTCCGGGGCATCGTCGGGAATCAGGGCCAGCTGCCGCTCGTCGAAGTGCGTCAGTGGATGCCGGCGCCGGGCGAAGGAGACGGCCGTGTTGCAGGCGATGCGGTGCAGCCACGTGGCGAAGGAGCTCCTGCCGCGGAAGTCGGCCAGCCTGGCAAAGGCCTTGAGCAGGACCTCCTGCGTCACCTCTTCGGCATCTTCGGGATTGCCGACGATCCGGTAGACCAGGGCGTGGACCGCCCGGCCGTAACGGTCGGCCAGCAGGGCGAAGAGCTCGGTCTCGCCCTCGACGATGCGTCGGATTACCTCTTCTTCGGGAAACATGGCTGTTCGTTAGACGTCCGGGCAGGGAAAAGGTTACAGCCTGCGGAGAAAAATTTCCCGGAGTGTAACCTTTGCCGCCGCGGTGCGTCTAAAAGGGCAAAGATCGAAAATTTCACGAATGTCCAATTTAAAAAACACGGAAAAATCATGATGGATTTCATTGCGATCCCGCTTGTCGTGGGGATCATCACCTTCGGGGTCTACAAGTTCTTCGAACTGATCGTCTGCCGGCGCGAACGGCTCAACATCATCGACCGGCTCGAGTCATCGCAGCTGATCGACTACCTCAAGCAGGTGCCGATGGGACTTCGCTACGGGGCTCCGGAGCCCCGCGAGGCTCCCGAGTACCGTCCCCGCGTCTCGACCGGCGGGTTGCGCGTGGGGTGTCTTCTGGCCGGTCTGGGTCTGGGACTGGTGATCGGCATGTTGATGAAACCCTCGTTCGCACAGGACGACTGGAGCCTGTTCAGCGGGCTGTGCGGCGGCTTGGTACTGCTGTGCGGCGGGGTGGGGTTGCTCGTCTCCTTCATCGTGGAGATGCGGCTCGCGCGCCGCAAGTAACCCTGCGGGAGGCCCTTTCGCTGAACCGTCCCGTTCTCCGGCACCTCCGACCGCGTGTGCCGCCGGCACACGCAGGCAGGAAGTGCCGTTTTTCGTGTACGGCGGTTTCCGGCCGGCGGAGGCGGATAATTCCGAAATAATCGTTACCTTTACGTCGCGATCGCCCGGCCGCATCCCGCAGCGGATGCGCCGGCGTCGTCCGATGGCGGAATCCGCCGAAAAACGAATGTGCACATGAAAGGAATCGTCCTGGCCGGGGGCACGGGCACACGGCTCTATCCGATCACGAAGGGCGTGAGCAAACAGCTGCTCCCCATTTACGACAAACCGATGATCTACTATCCGCTCTCGGTGCTGATGCTGGCCGGAATCCGGGATATACTGGTGATTTCGACACCGGCCGACCTGCCGGGATTCCGCCGCCTGCTGGGCGACGGATCGGACTACGGCATCCGCCTGAGCTATGCCGAGCAGCCTTCGCCCGACGGACTGGCCCAGGCCTTCCTGATCGGCGAGGAGTTCATCGGCAACGACTCGGTGAGCCTGATCCTGGGCGACAATATCTTCCACGGCGCAGGCTTCTCGGCGATGCTCCGCGAGGCGGTGCTCCGCGTGGAGGAGCAGGGGCGCGCCACCGTCTTCGGATACTGGGTGGACGACCCCGAGCGTTACGGCGTTGCGGAGTTCGATGCCGCGGGGCATTGCCTGTCGATCGAGGAGAAGCCCGCGCATCCGAAGTCGAACTATGCGGTCGTGGGACTCTACTTCTATCCCAACGAGGTGGTCGCGGTGGCACGGGGCGTGAAGCCCTCGGCGCGCGGCGAGCTGGAGATCACCAGTGTGAACCAGACCTTTCTCGAGGCGGGGCGCCTGCATGTGGAGCCCCTTCCGCGCGGGTTTGCGTGGCTCGATACGGGAACGCACGACTCGCTGGCCGAGGCCTCGATCTTCGTGGAGGTCATCGAGAAGCGGCAGGGGCTGAAGATCGCCTGCCTGGAGGGTATCGCCTACCGCAACGGCTGGATTTCGGACGAGCGGCTGCGGGCCGTGGCCCTTCCGATGGCAAAGAACCAGTACGGCCGGTATCTGCTCAGGATGCTGGACGAACACAAAAACGGAATGCGATGAAGGTCGTCGAAACGGCGATCCCCGGAGTCGTGCTGCTCGAGCCGGTGCTTCACGGCGACTCGCGGGGCTATTTTTTCGAGAGTTTCTCCCAGCGGGAGTTTCAGGTCAGGGTCTGCCGCACGACGTTCGTGCAGGACAACGAGTCGATGTCGCGCTACGGCGTGGTGCGCGGGCTGCACTTCCAGCTGCCGCCCCATGCCCAGTCGAAACTCGTGCGCGTGGTGCGCGGCCGGGTGTGGGACGTGGCCGTCGATATCCGGCGCGGCTCCCCGACCTTCGGCCGCCACGTGGCCGTCGAACTCACGGAGGAGAACCGCCTGCAGCTCTTCATCCCGCGGGGTTTCGCCCACGGCTTTGCGGTGCTGAGCCCCGAGGCAGTGTTCCAGTACAAGTGCGACGCCTTCTACGCCCCCGAGTCGGAGGGGGCCGTGGCGTGGGATGATCCTGCGTTGGCCATTCCCTGGCCCCTCCCGGCCGACCGGGTCGTGCTTTCGGACAAGGACCGCAGCCACCCGCTCCTTTCGCAGTGCGGGGCGCTGTTTGATTACCATACGGATTACTATGCTTGACATTCTGATTACGGGGGCCGGCGGGCAACTCGGGCGCGAGATGCAGCGCCTGAGCGCCGTGTCGCCCAACCATTACGTGGCCACCGACCTGCCTGAACTGGACATCACGGACCGCGACGCGGTGCTTCGCGCCGTCGGCAGGTCGGGGGCACAGGTCATCGTGAACTGCGCGGCCTACACCGACGTGGAGCGCGCCGAGGAGGATGCCGCGGCGGCCGACCTCATCAACCACCGGGCGGTGGCCTACCTGGCCGAGGCGGCCCTCGAAACGGGTGCCACGCTCATCCACGTCTCTACGGACTATGTCTTCGACGGCCGTTCGTGCGTGCCCTTTACCGAGGAGGCGACACCTGCGCCGCAAAGCGTCTACGGGCGGACGAAGCGCGCCGGGGAGGAGGCGGTCATCGCCTCGGGCTGCAAATACCTGATCTTCCGCACGGCCTGGCTCTACTCGGCCTGGGGCCGCAACTTCCTCAAGACGATGCTCCGCCTGACGGCCGAGCGCGAGACGCTGCGGGTGGTGTGCGACCAGGTCGGGACACCGACCTATGCCGGGGACCTCGCGCTGGGGATCTTCTCGATCATCGAGAGCGGACTCTATAAAGGCAACGAGGGCATCTACCACTTTACCGACGAAGGGGTCTGCTCGTGGTACGACTTTGCGGTGGAGATCGCGGCAGCGGCCGGGCATACGCGCTGCCGCATCGAGCCGTGCCGCACGGAGGAGTACCCGACGCGGGCGGTGCGGCCCGCCTATTCGGTCCTCGACCGCAGCAAACTCAAACACACGTTCGGCATCGAGATTCCCCACTGGCGCGAGTCGATGCTCTACTGTTTGCGCCAGATCGGCCAAACCGAACCGGAACTGCTATGAAACGAACCATTCTGATTACGGGAGGTGCGGGCTTCATCGGGAGCCACGTGGTGCGCCTCTTCGTTAGAAAATACCCCGATTACCGGATCGTGAACCTCGACAAACTGACCTATGCGGGCAACCTGGAGAACCTCCGGGACGTCGAGTGCGAACCGAACTACCGGTTCGAGCGGGGCGACGTCTGCGACTTCGAGCGGATGCGTAGCCTCTTCCGCGCATACGACGTAACGGGGGTGATCCACCTGGCTGCCGAGTCGCACGTGGACCGTTCGATCCGCGACCCGTTCACCTTCGCGCGCACGAACGTCATGGGGACGCTGGCGCTGCTGGAGGCCGCCCGGGAGTACTGGGACGGGAAGTGGGAGGGGAGGCTCTTCTACCACATCTCGACCGACGAGGTCTACGGCGCGCTGGCGCTGACCGATCCGGCGGGCGGTCCGCAGGGACGGGGTCCCTACGGCGAGGAGTTCTTCACCGAACGGACGAAGTACGACCCCCACAGCCCCTATTCGGCTTCGAAGGCCTCGTCCGACCACTTCGTGCGGGCCTACCACGACACCTACGGCATGCCGACGCTGGTGACCAACTGCTCGAACAACTACGGGCCCTACCAGTTTCCCGAGAAGCTGATTCCGCTCTTCATCAACAACATACGGAAATGCCGTCCGCTGCCCGTCTACGGCCGCGGCGAGAACGTCCGCGACTGGCTCTACGTCGAGGACCATGCGCGGGCGATCGACGTGATCTTCCACCGCGGACGGGCGGGCGAGACCTACAACATCGGCGGATTCAACGAGTGGCGGAATATCGATATCGTGCGGCTGCTGATCCGCACGGTGGACCGCATGTTGGGACGTCCGGAAGGGGCGTCCGACGGGCTGATCACCTACGTCGCCGACCGCAAGGGCCACGACCTGCGCTACGCCATCGACTCGCGGAAGCTGCAGCGCGAACTGGGCTGGGAGCCCTCGCTGCAGTTCGAGGAGGGGATCGAGCGCACGGTGCGCTGGTACCTCGAGAACGGCGAGTGGATGGACCGCGTCACCTCGGGGGCCTATGCCGACTATTACAAGACGATGTATGGAGCACGATGACACGCTGCCTGCCTCGGTGTGGTGTGTGGCCGGGTGCTGGTGAATGTACCTGACTTCCGGATCCGGATATGGAGAGTCCCGGGCTGTAAAGCCCGGGACTCTCGTTTGTTCGGCGCGCTGCCGTTCCGGCCGGTGCAAGGCCGCTTTGTTGCACGGATGCGGGGTTATTCCATCGGCCGGATGCGGACCTCGGTCACCCCTTCCAGCTCGCTGGCCAGGCGGTCGAGGTCGGTCTTCTCCTCGACCTGCCCGTAGTGGTAGGGGTAGAAGATTGTCGGGGCGAGCGCTTTGACGGCCTGTACGGCCTGATCGACGGTCATCGTATAGGGTTGGTTTACCGGCAGAAAGGCGATGTCGATGTTGCGCAGCGCCTTCAGTTCGGGCGTGGGCTCCGTGTCGCCGGCGATGTAGATCCGCGTGCCGCCGACGGTGAGCACGTAGCCGCAGTCCTCGCGTGCGCGGGGATGGAACTGCCGGTGCTCCTGCGAGGTGTTGTAGGCTGCCACGGCCTCGACCTTCACCCCCTCGAGCGGCGTGGCCACGCTTCCCGGGCGCATCGTGTAGCAGTTCATCTCGAAAGCCTCGGCCGATGTCCGGTCGCAGAGGATCTCGCTGCGGGGCGTGAGCAGCTCCTCGACGGCTGCGCGGTCCAGGTGGTCGTAGTGCGAGTGGGTGATGATGATCAGGTCGGCTTTCGGAAGCTGGTCATACCGGGCGCTGTCGGAGACCGGATCGACGTAGATGTACTTCCCGCCGACGCACAGCGACAGCGATGCGTGTTTGAAAAAGGTGATGGTGAATGTCGAACCGTCGCGCGCCGTGAGCGTGTCGGACGGATAGGATACAGCCTTTGAACGGCCGCCGAAAAGAGAACGTATCGACATACGGACAAGGGGTTTAAGCGTAAAAGTAGTTCCAAGATAGCAAAAAAATCCGAATTATGCGTATCTTTGAGGCACCTGCGTGCGATTTTTTCCGCAGGGGAAAATTTTTTTGCGATTTTCTCCGCGGCCGTGCAGTAAAACCGCGGCAGGTGCGTTTATGAAGTGAAATTAACCTTTTTTATATTGATTCAGATGAAGAAAATTATTGCCACGATGGCACTGGCGGCTCTTGCCTTGACGGGCTGCATCAAAGGAAGCGACGGTGTGAGCGAGGAGTACAGGCGCGTCCAGGGCGGTATCATGATCTATAATTCGGTGACGGCCATGCAGAACGTGGCCATGCAGCCGGCCAATGCGGGTATCCGCCTGGCGATCCTGCTGGCCGAGGCCGAGAAGCAGATCGCCGCAAGCGAGACGCCCGATGCCCCGATCACGGCCGATTACCTGAAGAACCTCACCGTGAAGATCTACGGCGCGACGAGCGACATCAAGTTGCAGGCAATGTTGTTCGGCGACCTGACGACGATCGAGAAGACCTCGGACGGTTGGAAGATCAACTATGGAGGCAGCCAGCAGCAGGCCGACGGTTTCATCCTGTCGGGGTCGCTGCAGGTCATCACGGGCGATGCCGATCAGCTGATGGACGCAACGGGTGAGGCTTCGGCCTGGAAGGTGATGATGCTCGAGGGCTTCGGCGTATCGTCCTATTCGTCCTACGGTTCGACGACGGCCGACTTCGTGATGGGCACGTCGGATCTCCAGAACCCGATGGCCAACACGACCCTGCTCTACTACAACGGCGGCGGCAGCTATTCGATCTTGCTTGCCGGCATCCAGGCCTGGTTCAAGGGCTCGGAGCAGTTCAAGTCGAACTGGAGCAGCGCCTTGACGCTTACGCCCGGCTCGGACAACGGCAGTCTGGCGATTTCGGATACCGAGAGCGACAGCGGCGATGAGATCAAGGATTTCAAGGTCTCGGGTACGGCGTCGGGTGATTCGTTCTACGCTACGGCTTCGGAGCTCGGTTCGCTGCGGTTCAGCTACCGCCTGACCGACGGCCAGTACCGCCGCATCATCAAGAGCAGCTCGATATCGTCCGGATATGGAGCCTATGCCCAGATCGTGAGCGGCACGCAGGAGTGCTCGATTACCTCGCCTGCCGGCGACTACAGCATCGAGACCTATCCTTCGCCGACGGTCAAGTATGTATGGACGCTCTCGGGCAATTACCTGAGCGTGTCGGTTCAGTACAACGGTTTCGTCTATTCGAACTGATTCCGGTCTGAGGTGTGATCTGCGGGCGGTGACCTTTCGGGTTGCCGCCCTTTTTGTTGCCCGGGCCTGTCGTCAGTAACCGGGCGTGAGGCTGGAGTCGGATGGCGGTGACGGAGCGGCTTGCCGGATTACTGCTCTTTGTTGTCCGTGTGTCCGAGGCGCATGACCGAGGGAATGCAGAAGGCACAGAGCCCCAGCAGGCAGATGACCGTACCGGCAAGGACGAACGTGCGGGTGATGCCTACCTCGTCGGCCAGGAATCCCGTGGCCAGCAGCCCGAGGGTCGAGGGGAGCAGGCCGAAACTGTAGTAGAGCGACATGACGCGCCCCAGGACGCCCGCATCGATCCGGCTCTGGACCACCGAGATGAACGAGGCGTTGAAGACGCTGCTCGAGATGCCGGCAGCGGCCGTCAGCAGGGTGAAGCAGACGAAACCCGAGGCGGGCAGCAGACCCGACAGGAGGAACGAAAGGCCGACCACGAGGTACATCAGGTTGATCAGTACGATGCGGCTGACGCGGTATTTGCGGATGCCCATGATGGCGCCGCCGAGCAGCGCGCCTCCTCCCCAGACGATCTCCACGAGGCTCATCTCCGCCGCTTCGCCTCCGAAGTGGCGGAGCGTCATCAGCGGGAAGAGCACGCCGACGGGCATGATGAAGAACCACACGGCGATGGCCAGCGTGAAGAGCCAGCCCATGCCGGGAGTGGCGTGCATGGCGGCGAAGCCTTCGCGGAATTCGCGCCACAGGTCGGGACGGCGCGTGCTCCGTTCCGGGTTGGGGATATGGACGAAGAGCAGGGCCGTGCAGGCGGCGACGGCGCCGATGACGTCGAGCAGCAGGATGTTGCCGATCGACGAGAGGTTGAGCAGCAGGGCGCCCAGGGCCGGTCCGGCGATGTCGGAGAACGAGACGATGATCTGATTGACTCCGGCGATGCGCGTGAATTCCGCCTCGGGGGCCAGCATCGGCACCGAGGCCTGCATGGCCGGGCGGTGGAAGGCCGAGCCGGCCGAGCGGCATGCCAGCAGCAGGTAGACGTGCCACATCTCTGCGCGGCCCGTCCAGAAGAGCACGGCGAGCAGCAGCGTGCAGAGGGCGATGAACAGGTCGGAGGCGATCATCGTGCGGCGGCGGTCCCAGCGGTCGATGTAGATGCCCACGACGGGACCGAGGAGCGACTGCGGCAGCATGCCGGAGATGGCCGCCAGGGCCAGAACCTCGGCCGAGCCCGTTTCGAGGCTCATCCAGAAGATCACGGCGTAGGCGACGATCGAGCTGGTAAGGATCGAGACGAACTGTCCGCTCCAGATGATGCCGAATGTCTTTTTCCAGTTCTCCATGCGTTTGTTCCTCTGTGCGGCGCGCCCGCGGCGGGGACGGCTGCGAGTAAAAAAGGCGGACACCGTGAAGTGTCCGCCCGCTTGATCCCTCGCGGGGAGGGACTATTTAACTGCGTTAACTATTGCCTCGAATGCCTTCGGCTCGTTCATCGCGAGGTCGGCCAGAACCTTGCGGTTCAGGGCAATACCCTTGGCGTTGAGCTTGCCGATGAATTGCGAATAGGTCATTCCCTGCGCGCGGACTGCGGCGTTGATACGCGTGATCCACAGCGAGCGGAAGGTCCTCTTCTTGAGCTGGCGGTGCGCATAGGCGAACTGCAAGCCCTTCTCGACCGTATTTTTCGCAACGGTCCAAACGTTTCCCCTTGAACCAAAGTTACCCTTGGCAAGTTTCAAAACTTTCTTTCTACGTGCGCGTGACGCAACTGCGTTTACTGAACGTGGCATACTGATAAGTTTTTGAAGAGCTGTCAGCGACGCGGTTCTCCCGCGTTCTTCGGGGCTGAGTCGCTCCGGTTGTTAAAAAAATTGGGTTCTGCAGGTCGGAATTACTTGACGAGCAGGTTCTTGATTTTGGCCTCGTCGGCCGCAGAAACGATACCCGAATAGCAGAGGTTGCGCTTCTGTTTCGTCGTCTTTTTGGTCAGGATGTGACTGTGATAAGCGTGTTTGCGCTTGATCTTTCCTGTGCCGGTGAAGGTAAAACGCTTCTTCGCAGCGGCATTGGTTTTCATTTTCGGCATTGTCGTAAATAGTTAATTAGTTAAACTTAGCCTGCAAAGATAACAAAAATTCGGCATACCGCAATCGCGGGGCTGAAAAATCTCCCTCTTTTTATTCCCGTTGCGCAATTATTGCAGGGAAACGCCGGGGGCTGTCCGCCGCCTGTGCCCCAGGTCGGTTTGCTGATCCCGATAATTTTCCGTATATTTGAATAGGTAAATCAAAAACCGCAGGACGATGGAGATGGAGTGGGATTTTATCATACGCTTGTGCGTGGCAGGCCTTTGCGGCACGGTGATCGGCCTCGACCGCGAATACCGGGTCAAGGATGCGGGTTTCCGCACCCATTTCCTGGTTGCGCTGGGCAGTGCGCTGATAATGATCGTGTCGCAGTACGGCTTCGCCGATATCCTGATGCATACAGGCGTGGGGCTCGACCCCAGCCGTATCGCTGCACAGGTGGTGAGCGGCATCGGCTTCATCGGCGCCGGTACGATCATCATCCACCGCCAGTTGGTGCGCGGGCTTACGACGGCGGCAAGCCTCTGGGCGACGGCCGGCATCGGCCTTGCGGCCGGGGCGCATATGTATGTCGTGGCTGCAGCGGCTACGGTGCTGACGCTCTTCGCGCTCGAAGTGCTTACGCTGGTCTTTGGCGGGTTGGGGCGCCGCAGGACGATGGTGGTCTTTTCGGCTACGAAGCGTGCTGCGGTCGACGAGATGTTCAACGAGTTGCAGAGCCGCGAATATGCCGTGATCTCCTATGAGGTCGAGGCACAGCGCAGCGCCGACGGCATCGTCTACCGGGCCACCCTGGTCATCCGTGCCAAGGGGAATACGGATGAAGACCGCTATGTCGACCTGCTGCGTGAGAATCCCGACATTACCATCGAACGGATCGTATGAGCCGGTCGTACAGCAGGCAGAAGCCCAGCGGCAGGGTGATTCCGACCACGGTGTAGGGTATCCACCACCAGGGCGACCCTGTGGGGATGACCGGGTGGCAGGCCAGGTAGCGGGGCGGGTAGTCGCAAACCCACATTTGAAAGAGTATCACCAGTTTGAATGCGGGGATGTGCCACAGCATGATCGCCATGGTGTGCCGTCCCGTATAGTCCAGCATCCGTGTCAGCCTGTTGCCGGTTGCCGCGAGGCGGCTTGCGGCGGTGACGAGCATGTAGCATCCTGTGCACACCAGCACGACGAAGAGCACCGGGTTGCCGAAAAGTCTCCCGCCAAGGTTGATGCGGCAGCCTGCGGCTGCCGCCGCGAGCAGGATGACCAGGCAGAGCGTTGCGATGCGCCCGTCCAGCGGGAGCCGCGCGCGGAAGATGCGGAAGAGTTTTCCGAGGTAGATTATCCCCGTGATGGCGAATGTCCGGACGGCGATCCACTCGCCCGGAATGCCCGACGGATGGCGGGCGAGCAGCATGGCGACCGTAAACAGGAACAGGATGGAGCCCCCGCGCAGCCGTTCCGCCACGGTCGGCGTCGGGGCGAGTTTGCGGGTTGCCAGCGTGATGCAGAAAAAGAGCATCAGCCCGAGGAACAGCCCTTGCAGAAACCAGAAGGGCGCCTGCATCTGCTCGTGGTGCAGGAACAGGAATACCCGGCCCAGCGTCCGGAGCAGCTCCGGGGTGTCGTAGGGCAGGATGGCCTCCCGGGCGGAGAAGTCATAGGCGATCAGGTGCCACTCGAGAAATCGGTTGTGCAGCAGCACGAAGAGCGTGCCCAGGACGACGTAGGGCAGGTAGAGGCGTCGGAGCTTGCGGCCTATGAAACGCCCCGGGGCGGCGGTCTGTCCGTCGTCGAAGAAATAGCCCGCGACGAAAAAGAAGACGGCCGTGTTGAAATAGTAGGTGAAGGTTTCCAGCGGTGTCAGGATCGCGGCGTGTGAAATCACCACCGCTACGATGCCGAGGGCCTTGACGATCGAGAACGCCGTGTCATGGTGGTGTGTGCCGGTGCCCATCGGTCAGAAATAACGGTGCACTTCTTCGAGGAGCTCCTCGCGTGCCATGTCGTTGGGGTTCGTGCCGGGCAGCCCTTCGGGAACCTGCTCGCCCAGTTGGTCGAACAGGTCGGCCCAGAATTGCGGCAGGGTTCCGTCCGCGGCGCGGAAGTTCATCGGCCGCGCCGTGAAAAGCGGGGTGCCGTTTTCGGCGCGGTAGCTTTCCCACACCAGTTCGCTGCAATAGAGTTTCTCCCTTCCGGGCCGGAACGAATAATCGTAGGGGACTCCGAGGAAGCTGCGCGCACGGCGGACGGCAGCCGCGATGCCGGCCGTGTCCTTCAACCGCATGGCAACTACTGCCGGCCGGCCGCCGATTTTTGCGGAGCGTCCGAGAAATTCCTCCAATAGCGTGAGCCGGACGCCGCCGTCGGTCGTGGCTTCGAGCACCGAATCCGCCCCGTTGCCTGTGACGGCGATCCCCACGTGGGAGAAATTCAGCGGCCCTTCTTCGCCCGTCGCCGCCGTGATCGCCCCGGTCATCTCCGTGTTTTTTCCGGCCTGGAAGAGCAGGTCGCCCGTGTGCAGGCGATCGCGGTTTTGGCCGCAGGAAATGGCCAGCAGAAGCATACCTATATATATTAAAGCCTGTTTCATAGTCTCCGCTGTTCGTTTTTGCAAATATATTAAAAATTTTTCACAACTAACTCGCTGACCGATAGCCGTGTGTAAAAAAGGTGGTGAAATTGTCGAAAAAAAGTCCCGGAATTATTTGGAAATAACTCCGGAATGCCCTTATCTTTGCATCCGCTTCGAGAGAGAAATACTGCTCCGGGGCGGAAAAAACAGGTTCTGAAAAATTTTGAAAAAAGTTCCAAAATCTTTTGGAGATTCGGAAAAATGACTTACCTTTGCACCCGCTTCGAATAAGAAATACGGTTCGAAACGATAAGAAAAAAGGTTCTGAAAATTTCTGAAAAAATCTTTCGAAAAGATTTGGTGGTTTCAAAAAGATGACTTATCTTTGCACCACTTTCCGCTGAAAAATCAGCGGTCGGAACAACGGGAAAAGCCGCAAGGACAGACCCGGCAAAAAGAAAGAAATTGTTCTTTATAGCAATATATTTGAACAGCGTTCTTTGAAGTATTTGAGCAGCTAAAAGTTTTCCACTCTCGCGAGAGAGTGAATTTCAAACAATACCTTTGAGATTAGAGCTAAAGATTTAAAACAAAACATTTTATACAATGGAGAGTTTGATCCTGGCTCAGGATGAACGCTAGCGGC
>OLGB01001121.1_pt1 | contig 33757 bp, 29 predicted proteins | sample 1605691 | NCBI WGS metagenome assembly OLGB01 (sample SAMEA3888925, study PRJEB22519) | human gut metagenome | biome: human gut; feature: human-associated habitat; material: faeces | place: Denmark | collected 2010
TTATCCCCAACATACCGATAATCCCAAATCCAGCCGTCTGATTCCCTATAAAAATTTTTCCTGTCGTAAAAAAGCGGAGCAAAATCAATTCCAAATTCCGAATTCGGAATTATTTTTATTCCGTAGTGGATGGGTGACCCGTCCACTACATTTTATATCGATTTTATGCAAAATTTTTGCGCGATCATCGGGCGGATGTAGAATCCGCTCCTATGAAAACCGAGAACGCCGCAATTTTTCGGCGTTTTATCCCCAACATACCGATAATCCCAAATCCAGCCGTCTGATTCCCTATAAAAATATTTTTCCTGTCGTAAAAAAGCGGAGCAAAATCAATTCCGAATTAAATTAAGCTCTTCCGCAAGCCTTAAAAATTCCTCCATAGAAAGCTGCTCGGGGCGCGCGTTTGCAGGGATTCCTGCATTTTCGACCGCCTGTGCGATGAGCAGCTTTTCCATTCCCATTGAGGACGAAAGCGAGTTAAGAAGATTTTTTCTGCGCTGAGAAAACGCTCCGCGAACCGTCTTGAAGAAGAATTCTTCGTCCTGCGCCTTGTATCGTCCGTCATTGTGGATATCCAGCTTTATAACGCAGGAATCAACATTCGGCGAGGGCATAAAGCTTCCCCTCGAAACGTTGAACAGCAGCTTTGGCTCGGAGTAGTAGCGCACCGCCGCAGTTACCGCGCCGACATCACGCGTTCCCATTTCCGCGCAAAGCCGCGTTCCTGCCTCTTTCTGAACCATAACGGTTATCGAGGTCAGCGGCAGACGGCTTTCGAGCAGCATCATTATTATCGGCGAAGTTATATAGTACGGGAGATTTGCGCAGACTGCAACCTTCATTCCCTCGAAATTTTCCTTTATCACTTCCGCAAGATCGATCTTCATAACGTCAGCGTTGATGACCTTGACGTTTTTATGCTCGGCGAGCGTTTCTTCGAGTATCGGGATAAGGCGCTCGTCAATTTCAATTGCGACCACCTTGTCAGCGCGCTTTGCAAGCTCGTGCGTGAGAACACCTACGCCCGTTCCTATCTCGATTATCCCCGTTCCCGGTGCTGCGCCGCCCATTTCAGCTATCCTCGGGCAGACGGTCGGGTTGACGAGAAAGTTCTGTCCCAAGGCTTTCGAGAACGAAAAGCCGTGGCGCTCGAATATATCTTTTATTACCTTTATGTCGGTCAAATTTTCCATAATTTAGCCTTTCAAAACAAATACAAAATGCCGAGGAATATCGGCTGATGAATAACATAGAACCAAAGCGAGTATCTTCCTATGAAGTTTGCAGCGCGTGCCTTTATCCGCGCGTAGAAAAGCTTCGGGAACTTTTTCTCAGCTATCGGGCGTGAAAGTGCCGCTCCCGCAATGTATAAAAAGCCGTTCGGGATAAGCGGAAAGAAATCCGATGAGTAAAATTCGCTTGACAATATACCTATCGTATAAGAAAATTGTGAATTTTCAGGCAAATTCAGCTTTATATCGGTGAAAAATAGGTGCAGCAGACCGCCCTTATCTGCAAAATCTATTGTCACGAAATATAACAGCATACTCACCGCGAGCAGAATCCGCCAGTCTATTCGCCGAATGATAGGCTTTGCCAGTCCGCAGAGCATCATCATCACGCCGAAGAACGAAAGCGCGCCGAACACTGCAACGCTGTCGTGCATAAAAAGGTCGGTCACTATCGTGAAAATACTGCCCATAAAGAACAACACCGCTCCCCTGCGCACACTGTCGTGCGAAAACGAACTGCATATTCCCGAAACGATTATAAGCAGTGCGAGGAACGCTTCGTGCAGAACATCGAACCACTTCGCGCCAAAGAATGTAATGTTCATTTCCTTTACAGTGATAAGGTCATAGCAAAGGTGATAAAACATCACATAAATGAGCGAAACTCCGCGCAGAAGATCGAGCAGTTCTATTCGGTTGCTCCGCCCGAATCCACCCGAGATTCCTTGTTCGCCGCTCATCACATATTCTCTCCTGCAAGACAGCCCGTTGAGAACGCTATCTGCAAATTGAAGCCGCCCGTATAGCCGTCCACATCAAGAACTTCGCCTGCAAAGTAAAGTCCCTTTACAAGCTTTGACTCCATTGTTTTTGGGGAAACCTCGCTGACCTTAACGCCGCCGCTCGTAACTATAGCCTCGGCAATCGGTCGAAAGCTCCGTATATGCACGGGAAAAGCTTTCAGAAGCGAAACGAGCCGCTGACGCTCCTGCTTTGTGACGGAGTTGACCTGCTTTTCACCGTCGATGCCCGAAAGCTCAACGACCGTCGGTATCATTTTCGACGGGAGAAGCTTTGAAAGCGAGTTTGCAAAAATTCGGTTCGGAATCTCCTTAAAATCACGCAGTATCCTCTCGTCCAGCTTTTTCTCATCAAGCGCAGGCTTTAGGTCGATACAGAAAATGTAGCGTCCGCTCTCGACCTGCGGAATATGGCTCGATGCGCTCAGAACGAGCGGACCCGATACGCCGAAATGCGTGAAAAGCATCTCCCCCATTTCGGAGAAAACGACCTTGTTTTTCACCGTGTCTTTGAGTGTGAGCACAACATTTTTCAGCGAAAGCCCCATCATATCGCGGCAGTAATCATCGTCCGATTCAATAGGCACAAGTGACGGTTTTATGTCCGTTACAGTGTGTCCAAGCTCCTCGGCGAAGCGATAGCCGTCACCGTCCGAACCCGTTCCGGGGTAGGACTTTCCGCCCGTTGCGATGAGTACGGACGGAGCGAAATATGTCCTGCTGCCGCACTTCACGCCCTTTACAGCGCCGTCCTCAACGATGATCTCCGTAACCTTTGAAAATATCCTGTTCACGCCATAATCTTCGCAGCCCTGTTCAAGCGCACGGACGATATCCTCCGCCTTGTCGCTGACGGGAAAAACACGGTTTCCTCTCTCCGTTTTGAGCGGAACGCCGAGCCTTTCAAAAAAGTCCATACAATCCTGCGAGTTGAAGCCTGCATAAGCCGAGTAAAGAAACCTCGGGTTTGTCGGGATATTCGCAAAGAAATCGTCCGATGTGCAGTTGTTCGTAACGTTGCAGCGACCTTTTCCCGTTATGGATATCTTCTTGCCGCAGCGGTTCATTTTTTCAAGCAGCAGTGTGCTTTTGCCCAGCCCTGCGGCTGTTATCGCAGCCATCATTCCCGCAGCGCCGCCGCCTACTATTATACAGTCATAAGAATTTGACATTTTTTACTCCTTAAAGATGCCGAGCCGTTTTATTTCGGCAATAAGCTTGTCCGCCATTTTGCGGTGAGTTACAGCGCTCGGGTGCCATTCCGAACCGATGCCGTCCTCCTCACGCTGAACATCGAAGCCGAGCGAGGTTATCCTTTCATCAGCAAGCACTTTCACAGCATTTTCGACCTGCGGCAAAAGCTCCCGACCCATTGCTCCGAGTGCGCAAATAATGTGCGCCTGCGGATTTTTCTCGCGGATATGCGCGATGAATTCACAGTAGCAGTTTTCAAACGCCGCCGTGCGCTCGGGTATTCCCCTTGTGAAATCCTTGTCGTTCGTTCCGAGATTCACAACGATAAGCTGCGGTGCAAAGCGTGAAAAATCCCACTTTTCGGGTTCATTTCCGAGCATACCGTCAACAGCCTTGTCGGTATAGTCATATATAACGGGCATTGTCCATGCGTTGTCGGGTTCGGTCACGCTTTCGTCCTTGACCGAGTTCGAGTAAACCCCTATCGCAGTCCATGAAGTGAGCTGATATTCTGCGCCAAGCCCATTCGCCGTGAGCGAAGCATAGTTTATAAGCGGATTTTCGGTCGATGTCCTGAAGTTGTCGCATACCGACTTGCCCTCAATGCCAAAGCCGCAGGTTATCGAGTCGCCGACAAATTCTATCCTGCGCTCGGAACAAGGCTTTGTCGCCGTCAGCTTTCCATTAGCATTGAAAGACAGCACTCCCACCTTTGAAAAGGCGTTTTCCGAAAGCTTTACAAGCCTGATGCGGACTTTTTCCGCCTTTTCACTGCGGTAAAGCTCATATTCGGCTGTCCCCTCGCTGACAGCAAAACGCTTTGAAAGCTTTCCGTTCACAAGCACAGCCATATAAGGCTGAAAATTCTCTTTCCAAGCCTCGTCATTCACCCAGTCGGTCGTAAGCTCCGCCGAAAGGCTCGTCCCGTCAAAGTCGAACTCCGCACCCGTCAGCGAGTAGCCGAGCCATAACGTTCCGTTTCGCATAAGTGTTCGTCCGAGCCTGCGTATATCGGCATTTTCAGCCGAAATTTTCATTATTTCACTCATTTTTATTATCCTCTTCGAGAAAATCAACACCGATATAGTCAGCGAAAGCTTTGTAAATATCGGGATGGGTCTTTTTCGTGCGGAGCGGCTTCAAATTCATATCGGTGAAGAAATGTGAGGTTTCACCCGTGGCTTTGAGCTCGCCGCTGTCCTTGCCGATGACACGGTAGGTTATGCGCATTTTGAATCCGTTGAACTCCTCGACTTTCAGCACGATAAGCACAGTTTCATCGAAGCGGACAGCGTTTTTATAGTCTGCCCTCGCCGAAAGAACGGGTATCATCACGCCGTTTTCCTCCATTTTCGCATAAGGATAGCCAACCTCGTTCAGAAAGTGTATGCGAGCCTCCTCGAACCAGCGGATATAATTCGAGTGGTGGACGATGCCCATTTTATCGGTTTCATAGTAAAAACCCTTGCGCTCGTAAAGTTTAATTGCCATTTCGCTTTCCGCCTTTCTTATTGTATTCGTCCTCGTGTTTCATCATAAAAAGGAACTTCGGCGGAACGGGAAGCTTCCATTCCATTTCCTTGCCGAGATAAGGGATATAGATAACAAGTCTGTCTGCATGAAGTGCCAGACGGCGGATAGGGTTCGTGTCAGCGCCGTATTTCTTGTCGCCTGCAATGGGGCAGCCCATTTCGGAGAAGTGCGCTCTGATCTGGTTCTTGCGTCCCGTTTCAATGTTCACCGCAACCAGCGAGTAGTCACGGCTCTCGCGCTTGACCTCATAATTCGTTATGGAAAGCTTTCCGTCGCCCTTGTTTCGGGAGGAATATACGAACATACTGTCCGTTTCCTTTAACCATGATTCTATCCTGCCCTTTTTCGGGTCGGGGTGACCCTCAACAACGGCGCAGTATCCGCGGTATTTCACATATTCGTTCCAATGCTCCTGCAGGTCGAATTTCACCGTGTCATTCTTGGCAAAAAGCAGTATTCCCGAGGTGTCACGGTCAAGGCGGTGAACGATGAAGATTCGGTCGTTGCGGTTCTTGCGCTTGACATATTCGGTAACAGCGTGATAAGCCGTGTTTTCCTTTTCCTCATCGGTCGCAACAGCCAGCATGCCGGCAGGCTTGTTCACAACGATGATGTTGTCGTCCTCATAGATGATGTCGGGCATATTCGGCACGTTGTCGCGCTTGTATTCGGGCTTGTACGATGCAATAGTCACGACCTGACCTGCTTTGAGCGGATAGTCGAACTGCGTAGTGACCTTGCCGTCCACCGAAACAAGACGGTACTTGAGCGTTGACTTGACCTTGTTCACGCCCTTACCTTTCATATTTTCAAAAAGGAAATCGAGCAGACCGATCGGCTCACTCACGGTAAAGCTCTGCGGCTTTGACTTTTCCTTATCATTGTTTTTGTTGTTATAGTTTCTCATATCTGACCGCCTTTTGGATTTTTAAAAGCTGATTTTCAAAAGCTGATTTTTGACATATATATTTTATTATATCATATTTATGGAAGAATTTCTATACTTTTGCGCAAAAATAACTGAAAAAACAGCAAAAACAGAACAAGTTTGTTCGTAACAAAAAATTTAAAAATTTTTCCTGAAACCTCTTGATTTACGGATAAAATTAGTATATAATATAGCCATAGCCTATGAAGTTGATAGACTTTATAAATATACTAAAGAAAAGAGGATACTATGGAAAAACGTTATATATACGCGGACAACGCCGCCACAACGGCAGTTTCCGAAAATGTCCTTAACACTATGATGCCGTTCCTTACAACACAGTACGGCAACCCGTCAAGCATCTACAAGCTCGGACGTGACGCACAGAAAGTCGTTGAAGAGGCTCGCGAAAAAGCTGCTGCCGCTCTCGGCTGCAACCCGAGCGAGATATTCTTCACAAGCTGCGGAACAGAAAGTGACAACTGGGCTATCCGCGCAACTGCGGAACGCCTTGCCGCAAAGGGCAAGAACCACATCATCACCACCGCTTTCGAGCATCACGCTGTTCTTCATACCTGCGCTTACCTCGAAAAGCATGGCTTCACCGTTACCTACCTCCCCGTAGGCGAAAACGGTGTTATTACTCCCGAACAGGTAGCCGAGGCTATCACCGACAAAACCGCTCTTGTTACGATAATGTATGCTAACAACGAGATCGGCACGATCCAGCCTATCCCCGAGATCGGCAAGCTCTGTCACGAAAAGGGCGTTCTTTTCCACACCGACGCTGTACAGGCTGTAGGTCATGTTCCGATAAACGTTGCAGAGCAGAACATCGATATGCTCTCCCTTTCGGGTCATAAGATCCACGCACAGAAAGGCATCGGTCTTCTCTATGTTAAAAAGGGCATACCAATGCCGAACCTCATCTTCGGCGGCGGTCAGGAACGCGGCAAGCGTCCCGGCACGGAGAATGTTCCTGCAATCGCAGGTCTTGGAACTGCTATCACCGACGCTTGCGCAAACATCATCGAAAAGGGCGAGCGCATCACAAAGATACGCAATAAGATAATCGACGGTATCCTCACTATCGAGGGAACAAGACTCAACGGCGACCGCAAAAAACGTCTGCCTGCAAATATAAACATCTCATTCCTCGGCGTTGAGGGCGAAGCTCTCCTGCTCCTCCTCGACAGCAAGGGAATATGCGCTTCGAGCGGCTCTGCCTGCACATCGGGCTCACTTGACCCTTCACACGTTTTGCTTTCACTCGGACTTCCTCATGAAGTTGCACACGGCTCACTCCGTCTTTCGCTCGGCGAAGATATCTCCGACGAAGATGCGGATTACATCATCGAAGCTGTAAAGGAAGTAGTCGTTCGTCTTAGAAATATGTCACCGCTTTGGGAAGATATCACAAACGGCAAGGAGCATACAAAGAAGCTTCTTCCGTTCGTTTCGGAAATCAAATCGGCAAAGTAATATCAAGGAGGTAAATTTTTATGTTATACAGCGATAAAGTAATGGACCATTTCGCAAACCCAAGAAATGTTGGCGAAATTCCCGATGCTGACGGCGTTGGCGAAGTTGGCAACGCAAAGTGCGGCGATATTATGAAAATGTACATCAAGGTTGACGGAGATACAATCACCGACTGTAAGTTCAAAACATTCGGCTGCGGCGCAGCAGTTGCAACATCTTCTATCGCAACCGAGATGATAAAGGGCAAGTCTATCGACAACGCCCTCAGCCTTACAAATAAAGCAGTAGTTGAAGCTCTCGAGGGACTTCCCCCGCAGAAGATACACTGCTCCGTTCTCGCAGAGCAGGCAGTACGTTCCGCACTCACCGACTATTACAAGCGCAAGGGTGTAAACCCCGAGCCTATCCTCGGCAAGCAATCCGAACACTGTGATCTTCACGAACTTCCGACAGACGAGTAATAATAAATGCGGAATTATTTTTACTCCGTATATCTACAATGAAAATCGTAGGACAGATTCTATATTCGTCCGTTAAATATACTTTTGGGGTTGTGTAAGGCGATACAGTAACCGAACAGACTTGTTTTCAACGCATTATCAATGAAAACAAGTCTGTTTTTTATAAAATCACCTCAATTTTCATTGTAATTCGGAATATTCTGCCCCGTCTGAAATTTTTTTATCTTAGAGATAAGAAAACGCTGATTCGCTTCGCTTTAATCAGCTTTTTCCTAAATTCAGAACTGTATTTCATATTACGAATTGTATAATTAAGTCAAACAATTACAATTCGAATAAAAATAATTTGCCATTATCCCGAAAAAATGTTGTATTTTTAAAGCTTATGTGTTATAATATTAAACATATAGACAAGTGTTCAAATTTTTTAACAATGAATTTTGATTTGTCAAGCTACAAACAAAATTCTATTCGCGAACACAAACTTATTTTCATTATAACAAAGCGCAACGCAGTGAAGCGCGGCGCGAATTGCCCGCGGGGGCTTCCCCGCTAAAAAGGAGTTGTTTAATATGAAAGGATTCGGTGCAGCATTACTCGCATTGGTTTCCGCAGCAGCAGGCGCAGCCGCCGCTGTTTATGCAATGAAGAAGCACGAAGAGCTTGAACAGTACGATTACGACTATGACGATGATGATGAGATGTACTTCGGCGATGACTGCGATGATGATTGCGATGACTGTTCTTGCAGTTCCTGCGCAAGCGAAACACCCGAAGAGCTTGACAAGCTCGATTCCGATGAGCCTGCGGCTGCTCCTGCTCCCGAAGCAGAAGATGAAACTCCCGCAAGCGAAGATTTCTAAGCTTTTTTTGCAAAGATCAAGCCGCATATCCTTTTATGGGATATGCGGCTGTTTTTTTACTTATCCAAGTTTTATTAATAGAAAAGCCGTACAAAACCTTTTAAGCGATTTTGTACGGCTAAAATTTTCATTTATTAAGCGTGATATGGTGCAAAATCTCAACTTACGATTTGTCAAGTTTTCCGCAAACACATTTTACGCAAAACCGAACACAGCAAAGCGGAGCGTGGCTCAAATTGCCCGCAGGGGCTTCCCTGCTATTTCCACCCCGTCGCAAGCTTGTGAACGAGCGCTGCGCCTATCTTTGAAAGCGGCAGCTGCTCTGTGCAAGCACCGAGCTTGTATGCTTCCATAGGCATACCGTAAACAACGCAGCTTTCCTTGTCCTGACCTATCGTGTAAGCGCCTTTTTGATGTATCTTCAGCAGACCCTGTGCGCCGTCAGCACCCATTCCCGTGAGAAGCGCCGCCGCAGTCTTTGCGCCGACCGTTTCGGCAACGCTGCGGAACAGAACATCTACCGACGGGCAGTGTCCCGAAACCTTTTCGCCCTCGTAGCACTTCACATAGTAGCCCTTTGCGTCCTTTTTCAGTTCAAGCTGAACTCCGCCTGCTCCGATTATGCAGTCGCCCTGCATTACTCTTGCACCGTCAAAAGCCTCACGCACACGGACAGCACAGCTCTTGTCGAGCCGCTCCGCATACATTCGCGTGAAAACAGGCGGCATATGCTGAACGACAACAACGGGCGGCATATTGTCGGGGAACGATTTTATAACACATTCAAGCGCGTCCGTTCCTCCCGTTGAAGCGCCGAGAGCCACAACGTAGCCCTCCGCCGCACGTTTGTCGAGCATAGCTATATCTGCCTTGTCGGGCAATTCCGGAACAGCCTTTTTCAGTGTATTTGCAGCCTGCTCGGGCGGAGCGGAAAGTCCGTCTGCCATTGTTTGCGCAGTCCTTTTTCTATAATTTGCAGGGTTTCCTGCCGCGATGATAGCTTTGGTCGCAATAATGCTCGCGAAAGTACCGAACTCGTTGTTTCGGCTCGGTTTGAGCATAAAATCCGCCGCGCCTGCCTTTTTGGCATCAGCTTCGGAGAAATTTCCGTTCGCCGTCACCATTATGCATGGCACAGGGTACTGCGACATAAGCTCCTTAACGAACTCGAAGCCGTTCATTTTCGGCATTTCAACGTCGATTATCATAACATCGGGCTTCAGCTCGGAAACCATATCCTTGGCTTCAAAAGCATCGCTTGCAGTCCCGACTACTTCGAGCGAGTGGCTCTCCGACAACTTCTGCGCAAGCGCTTCGCGAAAAAGCCGCGAATCATCGACGATTATCAGTTTTTTCTTTTTAATACTCATAGAATATATTTATGAATGGCTTAAAACCGTTCATACCTTTTTATCGCTGCTTATTTTTCTGTAAACGGCAGGCTTGATGTAGGTGTAGCGTGTGCCTTTTCCTACGCTCTCCGCGTGTCCGACATAGAGATAGCCGCCCTCTTTTGTAACATCGTAGAAGCGTTCAACAAGAGCATTCTTCGTGTCCATTTCAAAATAGATCATAACGTTTCGGCAGCTTATGAGATCGTATTTTCTTCCGACAGGTATCTTATCCATAAGATTGAACTGGCGGAATTCGATCATTTTGCGGAGCTTATCCGATGCCTGATAGGTGTTCGCATCGAGCTTGGTGAAATATTTCGTCACCCAGGCCGCGGGAACGTCTTTCATCTGGTCGGCAGTGTAAACTCCCGAAGAAGCAGCCGCGAGAACGTCGGTGTCAAGGTCGGTCGCAAGTATGCGTATCACCCAACCCTTGCCTGCGAAGTATTCATCTATCGTCATCGCAAGGGTGTATGGCTCTTGACCCGTGGACGAAGCGGCACACCATACATTGAGCGTTTTATCCTTGTTCGTCTTTTCAAAATAAGGCAGAAGCGTTGTTTTGAGATACTCAAAATGCTCGGGTTCACGCATAAAATATGTGTGATTGGTGGTCAGCTTGTTGACAAGCTGCATCATTTCCTTTCCCGTCTTGTCGGCAAAGGCAAAATCGATGAACTCCTTGAAGGTCTTGAATCCGCGCGAGGAAACCATGTTTGAAAGTCTGCCCTCAATAAGAACTCTTTTCTTTTCAAGATTTATCCCGTAGTTTTTCTTCATAAAATCTACAAGACGGTAAAAATCATCATCTGTAAGTTTAAGCAGCATTTTATTTTTGCTCCGTGAAAAATTTTTTATTCGTAATGAATGTTATTCATAATGAATGTTATTCATTTGATACGAGCTTATGACAGTCGAGGAGAAGCTTTATCTCGTCCTCGAAGTTGATAATGCTCTTTATATAGTGGTTGGCGTTGACGTTCCTGCTGTCGGGAACTTTGCTGATAATATTCTTGTCGGCAACGATAACTTCCTGAACGCGGTCAACGATAACGCCCACCTGCTCGCCGCTCTCGAATTCGAGAACAATAATGCAGGTTCTGTCGTCGTAAGGGATCTCTTCCATTCCGAAGCGCTTTCTGATGCTGATAACGGGAACTATCTTACCGCGGAGGTTGATAACGCCCTTTATGTAATCGGGTATCTTCGGAACGACTGTTATCTGTTCAATGCTGATGATCTCGTTGATGAACTCGATCTCAATGCCGTATGTTTTTTCGCCGATAGTGAAGAAAAGTATCTCCGTTCCGTCAGCGGTAAAGGTCTTTTTCTTATCGGCGGTATAAATTTCATCGCTCATTTTATTCATCTTCCTTTGAGTTATTCGGGACTGTATCAGAGCTCCCGTAGGCTCTTTATCAAATGCGGTTAAAAGTGTTCAATCAAAATCCGCCGAGGATATTTGCAACATCGAGAATGATAGTGATAGAACCGTCACCGAGGATAGAGCAGCCTGCCATACCGTTCTGCTTAACATTGAAGTTATTGAGAAGCGAGGAGAACGGCTTAACAACGACCTGCTGTTCACCGATAAGCTCATCGGCGAAGATACAAGCACACTTGCCCTCTGCTTCGGCGAGGATAACGATGCCCTCATAAAGATCTGTAGTCTTCGGTTCAAGGTCATAGATATCATAAAGTCTGATAAGCGGGAAGCACTCGCCTCTTATCATTATCATTTCCTTGCCGTCGGTGTCCTTGATAAGCTGGTTAGGCTTTACCTTGAAGGATTCTCTGATAGAATTTATCGGGATAGTGAAGATAGACTGACCAACGGAAACTTCCATACCGTCAACAATGGAGAGTGAGAGCGGGATCTTTATGATGAACTGGCTTCCCTCGCCCCACTTGGAGTCAACGGAAACCGAGCCGCCGACCTTTTCGATGTTCTTCTTAACAACGTCCATTCCAACGCCTCTGCCCGAATATTCGGTGACCTGATCATTGGTGGAGAAGCCGGGGAGCATTATCATATTGTATATTTCTTTATCAGTATATTCGCTGATAGGCTTTGTAAGAAGTCCGTTCTTTTCAGCCTTTTCAATGACTTTCTGAGCATTGATGCCTGCACCGTCATCGGCAACAACGATGATAACTTCGTTTGAGGAATTGTATGCGGAAAGGGTGATCTTGCCCTTTGCAGGCTTGCCTCTTGCGATTCTGTCCTCAACGTGTTCCTCGATGCCGTGGTCCATAGAGTTTCTTACCATGTGCATAAGAGGGTCATTGAGCTGGTCGATAATGGACTTGTCCACTTCTGTTTCTTCGCCCTCGAATACAAGGTCAACGTCCTTGCCGAGCTTGACCTTCATATCACGGACGATACGGGTCATCTTGTTGAACGCGCCCGAAATAGGAACCATTCGTATCGACATAACGGTATCCTGAAGCTCGGAGTTGAGCTTTCTGAGCTGACGTGCGGATTTCTGGAAGTTATCAAGGCGAAGTCCCTTTAAGTCGGGGTTGGAAGTTACCATAGCTTCGGTGATAACAATTTCGCCTACGAGGTCAAGGAGCGTATCGAGCTTGTTAAGGTTTACGGAAATGAGCGACTGCTTTGCGCCCGAACCCTTGTTGCCGAGCATATTGTTGATCTGCTCAACGGATTTCTTCTCAGGCTGTGCGGCAGGCTTTGCTGCAGGTGCAGGTGTAGGAGCGGCCGCCTGTGCAGGTGTTGCTGTCGGAGCAGCCTGTGCGGGAGCGGCGGGAGCAGCGGCAGGAGTGCTGTCGGAGGAAAGTATCTCGCAGCATTTTACGTTCGGGCTGCCGTTGATAGCGCGGATAACGCCCTTTGGGTCGTCCGCTTCAAAATGTATCATAAATCCGTTGTCGATGATAGTCTGTGCTGTTGCGGAGTTCTCTTCGATATCCGCAGGCTCGTATGAGAGCGACTTGCACTTGTCCTTGATATTGTTGATAACGATGAGCGCACGGAGATTCTCCATTTTGCAGTCTTCCTCAAACGTTACCTTGACGTTTATCTTGCCGACAAGCTCCACAACTCTGCCTCTTTCGGTTATGTGATAGGATTTTACGTTGGAACATTCACCAATAAGGCTTATAATGCTGTCGATATCCATATCGGAAGAGGGCTTGAACTTTATGATAAAACCGTTTTCGATGATATCCTTTGCGGTTTCGGGGTTGGTTTCGATATCGGCAGGGATATATTCAAGCTTTTCGCAATCCTCTGCAATCTTGTTTACAACGAGGAGCGCGCGGAGATTTTCCATTTTGCAGTCATCGTCGAAAGTTACCTGTACGGTCGTAAGGTCACCGTCAGCGACCGATGCAGCGGCAGGTGCGCTTGTCTGCGCAGGAGCGGGAGCAGCAGGAGCAGGGGCAGCTGTCGGAGCAGCCGAAGCCGCAGGAGCAGAAGCACCGCCTTTAAGTACAGCAGCGAAAGCTTCGATCTTCTGCATTATCGCTGTGAAGTCAGTCGGTGTGTATTCGTCCTCCTGAATGAGTTCTATCTCTGCTTTGAGAAGGTCGGACGCCGAGAAAAGGATATCGTAAAGTGCGTTCATATCGGAGATAACAGGGTTTTCCTCACGGATAACATAGAACATATCCTCGATGCTGTGCGCTAACTTTGACATATTGTCAAGACCCATCATCGCAGACGAGCCCTTTATAGTATGCATCGTTCGGAAAATTTCGTTGATCTCTTCGGTCGAAAATGAATGCTCACTCTCGGTCTTCATAAGTATCTGGTCAAGCTGTTCGAGTAAGGAAGTGGTTTCAAATATGTACACATCGACCATTGATTCCATACCGGCTTCAAATTTTGCCATTTTTAAGCACCTACCTGTTTGATTAATAATTGCGGGGAACGCTCCTTGCGAATTTGCACTGCCGCTCCGCTTTGTTTTTGATAAAGTCAAGCCGTGTCATAAAACCGCACACGGATAAGGGTTGGTCAGCCGCCAACAAATTTAAAAATTCTTGCTGAAATGTATTGCCGTTCGGTAAAAATTGTGTTATAATGGTATCTGAACATTTAAATGGACCGTAAAAATCGACTCCGAGCCATTATTATTCACAATATATACATTATACAATATTTTTCCCGTCTTAACAAGGCTTTCTCAGGAGAACTTTTCCACTATTTTTAGTTTATTTTGCACAAAAATCAATGCTTTGATTTTAAAAATCGTCAAGTAAAAATCAAGTCTTGCAATCACAAAAACCAGTGTGGAAAACTCAAAAATTATGTGAATTTTGCACAAATATATATAAAATTTCAACGCTTTTACAGTACACAAAAAATCATTAAGGAGCGATAGAGAATGTCCGATCTGCTTAATATTACAACCCCTGTTGCGCCTAAAAACTATGATTTTTCGCCGAAAAACAACCCTCAGCAGACCCAGACCGACCAAGTCTTCAACCTCGGCGACACTACAAAGGTACAGAAATCGACCGAGCGCAATCAGGAATACACAAACCAGGACAACAAGGACGGCTCGATCCTCAACACCGATATCACGCCTGCCAAAGACCCTGCCGCAGGGATAAACGTCCTCCGCTCTATCATCGGCGAAGAAACGCTGTCCGCCCTGCGCGAAAGCGGCTCTGCCGATGTCCTCAACAAAGTGACGGAATTCGCCAATGAGGTAATGCTCAAGCCTGCAAATGTTTCGGGCGATATGATAGCACAGGAGAAGCAGTCCACAGCATTCAGCGACCCTATCTGGGGCAATATGAAGGATATGCTTATGAAAACGGGTTCGAGTGACGTAGGCGAGGCTGTTTTGCAGTTCACCAAAGCCGCCGCAGACGCTTCCGCCCGTGACAGCATTGTAACTTCCGTTGCGGAAAATCTGCGCTATCTCTCCGATACAGCCGCACCGACACGTTCACTTGCGCAGCGGCTCACCGGGCTCGCGGACGGACTTACAAAGGATAATTTCAACGAAATGAAGGGCGAAATGCTCTCTCTCCTCAACGAGCTTCGCGGAAGCCTTCTTATGAACGACAAGACCGAGAACCTCATTTCGCTTGCGATATACAACATCTCACGCTTCAACGGAAGCACTTCGGCGCTCGGCGAAAGCTTCAACGCCATTCTCGATATGACACCGAATCAGGAGCAGGCGGACGCTCTCCGTCAGCTTTTTATGAACTACATAGAAAATGCCGATCTGCCGACCGATATAAAGCTTGCTTCGCTGAACACTATCGTCCAAGGCTCGGCTTCACCGTTCAGTTCGCTTTCGCTGTTGGCGGAAAAAGTCGGTGCGGCTCTCAACGAATCGGCTGTACCTTTGGAGCTTCTTATGAAAAATGCGGAGAACATCGCCTCGGACGGCGGACTTGATTCTCTGCGTCAGCTGTTCTCGCAGATGCTCCCATCGTCAATGAGCGGCGCACTAAACAATATTCTTAAAAGCTACGATTCAACAGGCAATGTGGCTTCGCTCATCGACCGACTCAGCATTATGATAAACTCCGTCGATGATATGGATAAGAAAACTATGCTCGCCGACAAGACGAACGAAATTCTCGCGAACCTGCCTTTCCTCGAGAAAGACGTTTCGTTCGCTTCGGATTCGATTTTAAATCAGCAGTCACTTATTTTGCTCTCGCAGAAGCTTGGCACGAACCTCAACGAAGCGCTCGCCGCAACAACTCCTCAGCGGCTTTCGGCTATGCTTTCCACCATTGAAACGCAGTCGGGTTCGGCTTCGATAAGAAACGTCTTTGGATCGATACTTCCGCAGTCCGAGCTCAACGAGCTCAACCTTATCCTGCGAAGCTTCAACGCAACGGGCGACCTCAACAAGCTTATCGATAATCTGAGCATTGCGCTCAATTCCGTCAATGATATGGATAAAAAGATTATCCTTGCACAAAGTATAAATCAGATGTTGAGCGGTCTTACTTCCGCAGACGGAATTAAATACAAGCCGCCGACATCAATGGAAAATCTTATGGATTTTCTCTCGAAAAATATAAACGATTCTTCGCTCAAATCGCTTTCGTCAATGAGCCGCTCGGATATGATGCAGGGATTCCTCTCAACTCCGGGAGCGATGACACCCCTTCTCCACTTCCTCGTGCCGATAAATGACGGCGGTTTCAAGGCTTTCGGCGAGCTTTGGGTAGACCCCGATGCCGAAAGCAGGACGGCAGGCGAAGACTCGCGCCAGATGTTCCTCTGCTTTGAGATCGAGGACGTCGGATACTTTGAACTTGAACTTCGCTCTTACGGAAAAAAGCTGAATGTTTCGCTCCTCTGCCCGTCGGGAACGGAGGGCGTTTTCAAGCCGCTCCGTGACAGCATACCGAAGATAGCTTCGGCGAGCGGATATTCCATGGAAAATACGACTATCGGAACGGTAATAAAGCGGCGCGATCTTACGCAGGTATTCCCGAAGATCCGTGAAAAAAGGAGCGGTCTGAATGTCAAGATATAGAAAGCCTATCACGAACGGCGCGGCAGTCGCGCTCAAATACAATCCCGAGCAGGACTACTCCCCCGTTGTTGTCGCATCGGGTCACGGCAAGGTCGCAGAGCGCATCATAAACCTTGCGGAAGAAAATGGCGTTCCCGTTTACCGTGACGATTCCACGGCGGCAATGCTTACAATGCTGAGCGTCGGCGAGGGTATCCCTCCCGAGCTTTATCAGGTTGTTGCAGGGATATATGTTCAGGTCGTTGCACTTGCGAAAAAGCAGTTTTAATACTAATTTTTAATCAAAGTGTAGGCAAAAAATCAGTATAAACCATTTTTCATTTTTGAAAGGATACTATTATATATGAAAAAGAACAAAGACGTAACTCTTATCCAGTTTACAAAGGCAGCACTCCCCATTTCCATTGCGCTCTCGATGATACTTATGCTCGGCGGCTTTATCGTCTACAAAGCTATCGCCGCTTATAACCACTATGAACGCTGGAAAGACTATGACGAGTGCGGCTTGTCCTGATTTTTCCCAAGGAGTAAAATGAATGTATATCTACAACGCTGAAATACACACAATGGAGGGCGTTAAGCCTTTCATCGGTTACGTTGGCTTTGAAAACGGCAAGATAACCTCCGTCGGCGAAGGTGAGCCTGCCGATATCCCCTCCGACAGCTTTGACGCAGGCGGAAAGAAGCTTTTCCCCGGCTTTATCGACCCACATTCCCACATCGGACTTATCGGCGACGGAATGGGCGTTGAGGGCGAGGACGTGAACGAGGACACTGACCCCGTAACTCCGCACCTGCGCACTATCGACGGCATAAACTGCTTCGACCGATGCTTTTCGGACGCTGTTGCCTGCGGCGTTACCACAGCCGTTACGGGCGTCGGCTCGTCCAACCCAATAGGCGGCGACTTTATCGCGGTAAAAACGCACGGCAGATGCGCCGATGAAATGCTTATCCGCAAGGTCGGCATAAAATTTGCCCTCGGCGAGAATCCGAAGTCCACATTTTCGGACAAGGACACCGCTCCCGTTACACGAATGGCTACTGCGGCAATTATCCGTGAGGCTCTTTTCAAGGCGAAGCGCTATCTTGACGATAAAAATTTCGCAATTGAAAATGATGAGTCACTCCCCGAGTTCGATATAAAATCGGAAGCACTCATTCCCCTTTTCGAGCATAAACTAAAGGCGCATTTCCACTGCCACCGTGCAGATGATATTATGACCGCTGTCCGCATTTCAAAGGAATTCGGACTTGACTATGTGCTTGTCCACTGTACCGAGGGTCATAAAATTGCCGATATCTTAGGCAGGGAAAACGCCTCTGCACTGACAGGTCCTATTATATGCGACCGCGGAAAGCCTGAGCTTGCCGAGCTTACAACTGCCAATGCAGGCGCACTCTGCCGACACGGCGTAAAAGTTGCTATCTGCACCGACCACCCCGAAATTCCCGTGCAGTATCTTCCGACAAGCGCCGCATACTGCGTGAAAGCAGGTCTTCCCAAGGAAGAAGCGATGAAAGCGCTCACCATAAACGCCGCCGAGATAATCGGCATCGCCGACCGCGTTGGCTCGATAAAGGTTGGAAAGGACGCTGACTTCGCAATTTTTGACGGCGATCCGCTCGAAATAATGACAAACTGTTCCGCCGTTTTCATTGACGGAAAGAAAATTTTTGAAAGGAACGACATTTAAAATGAGAGAGATAAATGTTTCCGAAGTTGAAAAGATCGTAAGTGAGCTTTGCATCAAAGCGAACCGCAAGCTCCCCTGCTCGCTTGTTGAAAAGATAAAAAATTCGCCCGACGGCGAAAAATCCCCGACGGGAAGAGAAGTTCTCTGCGACCTCGTTCGCAACATCGAAGCCGCTGAAAGCGAGAATATCGCAGTCTGTCAGGACACGGGAATGGCTGTTATTTTCCTCGATATCGGTCAGGACGTGCACTTCGTCGGCGAAAGTCTTTACGAAGCTGTAAATAAGGGCGTTTCCAAGGGTTACACCGAGGGCTATCTCCGCTGTTCGGTCGTTTCCGACCCTCTTGAACGCGTAAACACGGGCGACAACACGCCTGCGGTGATACATACACGCATCGTTGACGGTGATAAGGTGCATATCTCGGTCTGCCCGAAAGGCTTCGGCAGTGAGAATATGTCCAAGCTGAAAATGTTCACACCGTCTGCTACTATTGAAGATATCGAAAACTTTGTCGTTGAAGTTGCATCTGTCGCAGGAAGCAACCCCTGCCCGCCAATGGTAATCGGCGTTGGCATCGGCGGCGACTTTGAGCAGTGCGCATACCTCGCAAAGAAAGCATTGTGCCGCGATATCAGCATCAAGAACGAAAAGAAGCTTTACAGCGATATGGAAGAGCGCATACTTGAAAAGGTAAACAAGCTCGGCATCGGACCTCAGGGCTTCGGCGGAACGACAACAGCGCTCTCCGTTGCAATAGAGCAAGCACCTACGCACATTGCAGGACTTCCCGTTGCGGTAAATATCGGCTGTCACGTTACAAGACACGCAAGCACTGTTATTTAATGCGTAATGCGTAATTCGTAATTATTTATATTTCGCATATTTGTCACGAAACACCAAATTTCATAGTACAGTGTAAACTCTAAAACTTTTTTTCAGCATCGATTTATCAATTATTATATTATGTGTTTATATATAAACAGTAAGCAATTAAATAAGTCAAAGCTGATTGTAACAAAACCAACCTCTCCTGCCGTACCCATATCTAACGTCCAAAAGCTTGACTTGTGTTTGTAGCATTTAGCCGGGAGAGGGTTGGTGGTTTGGGGAAAGGACGTGCAGAGGGAACACCGCAAGGAGGATAGGGGGAGGGCGGCCTTGCGTCCCCCTCGTACAGAGCGCCTCCCCCTGTCCTCCTAAAGGTTTTCCCTTTGCTCTACCCACAAAAAATATCATTTAAAGCTTTTATTACATTTGAATTGTACATTTTGGGATAACATTGTAAACACAATTGGATTTATTAAATCATCAAGTTTCAGAATTTACAGAGTAGTATGGGCGGATCCTATATACGCCCGTTGCAAACACTGTATTTTAGGCAAATTTTCTGTAGGGCACGGATCACCCGTCCCGTGCTGCAAGATGTTTCACGATATAAAAACGCCCCTGTTTTCATCTAACCGATGAAAACAGGGGCGTTTTTTATTATGAGCTGGACAACCGCCTTTCGGTGTGAGACACGCAGCTGCCGCCTACAGATTTGGTTTATAGTCGGTCATATCGGCATACCGTCTTGCACCTATATCACCTTTTCTCCGCATTTTCACCGTAATTGAGCGAAGCTACGGAATCTTTGTAGACTATTTTTCCCTTGACCTGAACCATTCCCATTGTCATTCTTGGCGAACGTATCTTCATAAGGAGAGATTCGACCGCTATTTTCGACATTTGCTCGGTGTTTACCTCTACCGTGGTGATATTCGGGGTGCTTATTGAGCTGTAGACAGAGTTATCGAAGCCCGTGACGGAGATATCGTCGGGAACGCGGTAACCGTTTTCTTTAAGCTGCGAAATAAGGCGGCAGGCTACCTCATCGCAGTTGCAGACGAACGCTGTCGGCATTATCATCGGCAGTTCTATCGGTGTGAGCTGTCCCGTTTCGCTGTCACGGTCGGAGATGATAAAATAATCGTGGACGGGCATTTTATGCTCCATAAGCGACTTCGTATAGCCGAGAAATCTGTCCTGAATACTCGATGTGGAGTGGATATTTCCGACAAAGGCGATGTTTTTATGTCCGTTTGAGATGAGGTAGTTCGTTATTTCATAAGAGCCGTAGAAGCTGTCACTGATTATACAGCCGTCCGAGGTCAGTTCGTTGTAAAAGTCGAGAAAAACTATCGGTATCTTCGTATCGAGCGCGGCTTTTGTATAGCCGTCGGAAACCTGACCGAGAATTATGATGCCGTCAACGCGCTGGTGGAAGAAAATATCGGGCAGAACGCCGTTGTCCTCGTTTTTCTTCGTCAGCGTATGGAAAAAGACGTAATTACCGTGCTTCTGCATCTCTGTAGAAAGTCCGCGGATAAATTTAAAGTAGAAAGAATTGTCCGAAACGTATCTTTCGGCAACTATCAGACCGATATTATTGCTGAGCGAGCTTTTTTTCGAGGCTGTATTCCTGACCTTGTAGCCCATTTCCGAGGCGGTCTTTTTTACCTGCTCCCTGAGGGTGCTGCTTACGCCTTTCTGACCCGAAAGTGCTTTTGAAACTGCGACCGTGCTTATACCGAGCCGCTCGGCGATGTCGCCCATTGTAACGCTTTTGCCCATGGCTGCCCTCCGTATTAGGGATACGCCGATCAAAGCGAAGCGTTCGTTTCGCCGTTTTGGAAAATGTACGTTTTTGATTACATTTTGAAAAACGGCTGAAACGTATTGATCGGCATTCCCTTAGTATATGATACTATTATTTTATCATAAAACTTCGTATTTTGCAAGAGATTTTAACTGATTAATTTTCTTTAGTTTATTTAAAATTTAACTATGTAATCCATTTTATTAACTTTAAAGTTAAGTTAATTTAGTCCATAAATTTAAATATTTATTGTATATTTTATTACTATTATATTAAGCAAGCCCTTTTACACCGTTAAGATTTTCTCTAAAACGTTTTCTTAAATAGTTCACAATTAGTATAATTCAAACAATAACAACGGTTTTACGGGCTTGTTTTTGCTTTGATTTATACCTTAAAATCAGGTGTTTGTGCAAAGTGCTTTAGATTAACAAAATTAAGTTGTACAAATTGACGCTATTGGTAAATTCGATTGACAAACCGACTTGATCTGTTATAATAAAAGCACAACAGCAAGTTCATTAACCGATTAAAAACAGCTTGTGTGATATCAGGTTATGAACTTCGCAAATAAGAACGTACATCATCTAAACGTACATTATCTATTTGGAGGAATCAACGATGAATTCACAGATGAAAAAAACAGCAGCCGCTGCTGCAGCAGTATTAATGGCTTGCTCCGTATTCGCAGGATGCGGTGAAAAGACAACCGACAACACAGACAGCACAACAACAGCAGCAACAACAAAGGCGGCAGACGCAAGCGCAGACAGCAATGACGCAGCAGCAGATGACACAACAGCAGACGCAGCTGAAGCAAACACAGACCTCTCCGGCACTATCAAGGTTCTTCACCACCGTACAGACAGAGATCAGGACGGCACAATGGCAAAGCTCACAGAGGGCTTCAATGCAATTTATCCTAATGTAACAGTTGAATATCAGTCCTTCACAAACTATGTTGACGATATCGCAACAATGCTCCAGTCCGACAACTACGGCGACGCACTTATGACACCACAGGCTATCAAGCAGGCTGATCTCCCCAACTTCTTCGAGTCCTTCGGTTCTTTCTCCGACCTCGACAGCAAGTACTACTGGCTCAAGGATTATGTTGCTGACGGTCAGGTATACGCACTTCCTACAGGCGGCACAGCTTCCGGTCTTCTCTACAACAAGAAGGTATGGGCTGACGCAGGCATCACAAGCCTCCCAACAACAACTGACGAATTCATCAGCTGCCTCCAGCAGATCGCTGACAACACAGACGCTATCCCTTACTACACAAACTACGCTGCAGGCTGGACAATTGCACAGTGGCAGTCACTCGTTCTCTCCGCTGCAGGCGATGCTGAATACAATGTAAAGCTCCTCACAGAAAAGAATGAACTCTTCTCCGACGGCAGCCCTTACGATGCTGTATACGGCACACTCTTCCGCATCTACTCCAACCCTGCTCTCCACGAAGAAGACCCATCCACAACTGACTGGGAAGGCTGTAAGCCTGCATTCGCTCAGGGCAAGATCGGTACAATGGTACTCGGTTCCTGGGCAATTTCCCAGTTCCAGGAAGCTGCTGTAAACGCAGGTGAAGATCCTGCAAACGTTGGCTTTATGCCATTCCCTAACTCCGTTGACGGCAAGCTTTACTCCGCTTCTTCCAACGACTATATGATGAGCGTAAACAAGAACTCCGCTAACAAGGACGCTGCAATGGCTTATGTTAAGTGGTTCTGCGATGAATCTGGCTACGCTCAGAACGAAGGCATGATCTCCGGTCTTAAGGGCGCTGCAATGCCTGAAACACTCTCCGCATTCGAAGACCTCGGCGTTGAACTCTTCGTTGAAGCAGCATATCCTGATGACCTCGTTGGCAAGTTCGATGAGATCGCTAAGGATTCCGAAGTTGACCCATGGGGCGACGCTACAACAAACTTCAAGGTAAGAATGGCTGAAGCTGCATTCAAGGGCGAGGGCGAAGATGCTTACAAGAAGATCTGCGATGATGTAAACGCAGCTTGGGACGCTTCCAGAGATAAGATCCTCGGCTAATTACATAAGGGAACCCCTAACCGATAAATCCATTTGACCATTTCCTATCCTTCTTAATATTTTTATACTGAGTGGACTTTTCCGTATGGAACGGCGTTTCCCCCTATTTTCGCCGTTCCATATCCTCTCGGTAAAAGAAATCGCTAATTAAATTGCGTCTTACGACTTGACACGCATTATGCGTACCAAATTTAATCAGCATTATCCAATTCTCCCAATCTCATTATGCAGACCGTCTTAACATTTTTGACAAAACAATGTTTGGCGGCTGTTTTTTTCGGAGGCAGACTATGAAAAGCCAAAACAATCTTTTGCAAAAGAACAAGCTCGGCAGGATACGATCGCAGCAGCTTCTGACGGTAATTTTGTTCCTGCTCGTTCCGTCAATTCTCCTTTTCGTTTTTACATATATCCCTGCACTCAATATGGTGCGCTACAGCTTTGAAAACAGAGATCAGTTCGGTCAGAATGTAACATTCTGCGGACTTGACAATTATAAAACGGTATTCACAACTCCCGAATACTTCGCTTCGCTCAAAAACAGCGTTTACTACCTCGTCGGCTCGTTTATCCAGCTCGGACTTGCGCTTTTCCTCGCAACTATCCTCTGCTCGAAGATAAGAGGCGCAAACTTCTTCAAGGGTGCGCTCTTCTTCCCTTATATGATAAACACAGTTGCCGTTGCACTTATCTTCCGCCGCTTCTTCCAGAGGGGTGACGGCGTTACAAACACAGACGGCACTCTCAATACTATCATCACACTTTTCGGCGGCGACCCTGTTAAATTCCTCTCGACAGAAGGACTTGCGAATATCTGCCTCGTATTCGTTTCGATCTGGCGTTATATCGGTCTTGACCTTGTAATGTTCATCGGCGCTATCCAGTCTATTTCCCCCGACATCTACGAAGCAGCTGACCTCGACGGCGCAAACCGTTTCCAGGTCTTCCGCTACATCATCGCCCCCGGTATCCGTCCTATCATTCTTCTCCAGATGATACTCGCAGTTAAGGGCGCTATCAGCGTTTACGAGATCCCGTACATCATCACGGGCGGTAAATTCGACACAAGCACATTCGTTATCCAGACCACCGAAACGGCGTTCAAGTACCAGAAGGTCGGACTTGCCGCCGCGATGACAATGGTTCTGTTCCTGATAATCATTATCGTCACCATTGTCCAGAAGCTCGTTCTGAAGGAGGATAAGTAACTATGGAAACAGCATACAATAACGGAAAAGCAAAGCGCGCAGTCTTTACATTCCTTAAATACGCCGTGCTTGTTATCGCCTGCCTTGTTGTTTTTATCCCTCTTGTGGTAGTTTTCCTCGGCTCGTTCAAGAACAATACCGAATTCCTTTCCTCGAACGTCTTTGCACTTCCGCAGAAGCTTGAATGGAATAACTACAAGACCGCCTTTATGGGCGGCAACGTTCTCCTCGGACTTAAAAACACAGGTATTATCCTCGTTATCTCCTGCATCGGAACTATCATCACAGGTACAATGACAGCCTACGTTGTCCAGCGTTTCAATACGCTTTTCGGTAAGATAATGAAAGGCGCTTTCCTCGTTGCAACACTTTTCCCGAACATCGCAATGCAGGTAACGGTTTACCGTATCATGAACTCGTTCCACCTTGTTGGACACATGGCAGCCCCCATAATCCTCTACATCGGCACGGATATCATCTCGATCTATATCTTCATTCAGTTCCTCAACAATATCTCCTATTCGCTCGATGAAAGCGCAATTATGGACGGCGCAAGCTACTTCACCGTTTATCTCAAAATTATTCTCCCACTCCTGAAGCCTGCTATCGCAACAGTGCTTACCATTAAAATGATAAGCATCTATAACGACTTCTATACTCCGCAGCTTTATATGCCATCCGAAAAGCTTGCCGTTGTTTCGACAGCGCTCTATCGCTTCATCGGACCTTACGGCGCAAAATGGGAAATAATCTTCGCAGGTATCGTTATCTGTATAATCCCAACGCTCATCATATTCCTCTGTCTGCAAAAGCAGATATATGCAGGACTTGTAAACGGTTCTGTAAAGGAATAATTTCATACTTCTCCATATTCTCCTAAAGATGAACCGCCCGACAAAAACTTGTCGGGCGGTCCGTTTTATTCAATACTTCTCATAATTATCAAGAAAATGATGCAAGTTCCCGTCAAGGTCTTTGTAGGACGGCAGCGTTTTCAGATTAACACCCTCAACGCTGCGGAAAATGTTCATTTCTATCTGCGGATTTATCTTTGAAAGCCGCGAAATGAGCTGCTTTATCTCCTGCCGCTTTGAGGTGTGTTCGTTATCCTCCTCGGAAGCCGCCTGATCGGTGAATTTGCAGGCGCACTGGATAAAATGCAAGCCGTTGTAGTCGCGCCAACGCTTGACATCTTCCTCGCGGATAAAATACATCGGTCGGATAAGCTCCATTCCCTCAAAATTCGCACTGTGGAGCTTCGGCATCATCGTCTGCACCTGACCGCCGTAGATCATTCCCATAAGTATCGTTTCGATAACATCGTCAAAATGATGACCGAGCGCAATTTTATTGCAGCCGAGTTCCTTTGCCTTTGCGTAAAGATTTCCGCGCCTCATTCTCGCACAAAGATAACACGGGTTCGTCCTTACGTTGAACACGGACGAAAAAATATCCGTTTCAAATATCGTCAGCGGAATATCGAGCAGCTCCGCATTTTTTTCGATTATCCTGCGGTTCGCAGGGCTGTAGCCCGGGTCCATAAGCAGGAAAACGACCTCAAATTCCATTTTGTTGTGACGCTTTATCTCCTGAAAAAGCTTCGCCATAAGGAATGAATCCTTGCCGCCCGAAATGCAGACAGCTATTTTGTCGCCCTCGCTGATAAGCCGGTATTCATTGAGCGCCCTTGTGAAGCGGCTCAGGAGCGAGCTGTGAAATTTCTTTCGTATGCTGCGTTCGGCGTCCTCCGCCTTAGATTCGCCCGTTTCAAGCGTCGTGCGAAGCCAGTCTATGTAGCCGCCGTCCAGATTATATGCATCAAAGCCGAGCGAACAAAGCCTTTCCGCAAATTCTCCGCTCATTATGCCGCCGTTTCCGCAAACAATGAGCTTTTTTCCCTTATATTCCGCAAGCTGCGCGGAAAGTTCCCCGTCCGAAAGCTTCGGCGAAACAAGAACCGCCCCGTCGATGTGCCCGAACGAGTATGAATATTCCCCTCTTATGTCAATAACAGCGTATTCTTCGCTTTTCATCGCGCGAAGCTCGTCCGCCGATATCAGTTTGACCGTCTGTGCCATTTGTACACCTCATTTTTTATCTTCTTATACCATTATATATTATTTTCGGGGAAAACTCAATAGCAAATTAATGCGTAATTTTAAATTACGTCAATTTGCACCATAACATAAAACCTATTTTCGTAGGGGCGGATTCTATATCCGCCCGACCAAATTGCCGAATTTTGGCGTAAAAACGGACACAAATATTGCAGGGGACGGGTTTCTGTCCCAAATCACGGTAGCAATTTTCCGGAGTGTTGATCTCATAACAAAACACCCCTATTTTTATCTTTTTATCAGATAAAAATAGGGGTGTTCGTTTATTATAGAACGCCTTGCAGCGCGGGACGGGAAACCCGTCCCCTACAGAGATTTTGGCAAAAATACAGTATTTGCAACGGGCGGATATGGGATCCGCCCCTACGATTTTCATTGCAAACTAACGGAATATAAATAATTACGCATTACGAATTACGCATTGAACAGATCTCTCCGATAAGCAATCTTACCTGCTGGGGGGTGCTGAAAACGGACGGCGAAAAGCGTACCGTTCCCTCGGGTGCTGTTCCGATAGCCTTGTGCGCAAGTCCAGAGCAGTGAAGCCCTCCGCGAAGTGCAAATCCACGCCTGCTCAGCTCCGTTGCAAGCTCATTCGAGGTCATTCCGTTGACATTGAACGAAACTATCGGGAGATACTCGCCCTTGCCGCGGTATATCTTCACACGTTCAGACGGTCTTAGTCCGTCGATAAACTGACGGCAAAGCTCGGTTTCGTGCGAGAATATCCTTTCAATGCCGTTTGCCGATACAAAGCCTATACCTGCGCCGAGTCCGATTATGCCCATTGTATTGACCGTTCCGCTTTCAAGGCTGTCGGGAAGAAAATCAGGCTGTGCAAGCTCGAGCGAGGTGCTTCCCGTGCCGCCCTCCATAAGCGGAGTTATCAGAAACTTGCCGTCCGAGATGAGCAGACCCGTCCCCGATGGTCCGTAGAGCGACTTGTGTCCTGCCGTGCAGAGAATGTTTATCCCGTCCGAAAGCTTTATGTCGAGCACTCCGCAAGCCTGCGCGCCGTCCGCGATGAAGCAGATGTTGTGCCGCCTGCATATCTCGCCAAGCTTTTTATAGGGCGTTATCCTGCCCGTGACGTTGCTGCCGAGGGTGCAGACTATCGCTTTGGTGTTAGGTCTTATCAGCCGCTCAAAGTTTGCGGCAACGGTATCATCATCAGCGGTCGCATCGGCAATATCGAATGTACAGCCGCGCTTGCTCAAAGCATAAACGGGGCGTGCCGCTGAGTTGTGTTCAAGGTTTGAGATAATGATATGCCCCTCGCCGTTCATAATGCCTTTTATGGCAAGATTGAGGGCGTGAGTGCAGTTCGAGGTGAAAACGACATTTTCCGTCTGCGCGCCGAAAAAGTCAGCCGCCTTTTTACGGGCAGCATAAACAGCCTCGGCGGTCTTTATTGAAAGCTCGTGCCCGCTCCTGCCCGGATTGCCGCCATAGCGCGTCAGAGCTTCGTTCACAGCTCTGCGAACGGGATAAGGCTTCGGAAAGGTCGTCGCCGAATTGTCAAAGTTTATCATTTTTGTGGCCCGTTCCTTTCTGTCTTTTCCGAAACGGGGGCGGAAAACAGAATTCTTTCCGCCCGTTTTATCTAAGGAAAATTCTGAAAAATCGATAGTTATCTTGGCTTGCCGATAGCGCGCGGAGTAATGCCCTCCGCTTCGAGCAGTTCTGCAATGACTCCCGGGTCAGCCGCCGCCGAAACGCTGTAGCCGCAGCCGACAGCGAGCGACTTCGGAGTGCGAATGACCTCGGCAGGGATACCCTTGCGGCGCAGGACGGCCTGAGCCTTTATCGCAATAGTAACGGACGGAAAAGCAAAGATATATCTTTCCATAGCTCCTCTCCTTCCGAAACGCAGTTTTTCTGCGTTTGGTTTATTATATGCTAGGAAGAAAAATTTTGTTAGAGGATTTCCGAGCAATGGGCAAAATGAGTTTTACTTATCTTCAAAAATAAAAAACGATACAGTCGCGATAAAATCAAATCGAAGCTGTACCGTTTGAGGATTATTATGGGAACCCGTCCCCTACAATATTTTGTAGGTATAATACTAAACACCAATAAAATACAAGAAAAAATCTGCGCCGAAATCCAATATAAACCTGTTTTCAACAGCTACAAGATTGTCGTCTTGATTTTTTCCAAATTTTAAATGGTGTTTAGTATAAAACGACAATATGGGAACGGGCGGATATAGAATCCGCCCCTACGATTTTTTTGCAAATCAACGGAATATAAATAATTCCGAATTTAATTTACCTGTTCGCAACAAGAACATTCATCTTTTCGATCTCTACATTTACCGAACGTGCAATCTCGGTGTTCTCCGATGCGGTTTCGGTGTTCTGCGTGATAACATCGGATACAGCGGCAATTCTTGCCTTTATGTCATCAACGGAGTTTCGCTGCGATTCGGTGAGCTCTGCGATCTTTCTTGCGTGGCTCTCACTGCGCTGTGAGGATTCGATGATGCTTTCCATGTGCTCGGCGGCTGTTCGCGCAAATTCAGTGCCGTTTGATACTGCGCTTATGGATTCGTTGATGAGCGTTGTGGTGTTCTTTGCGGCTTCGGCGCTCTTGTTGGCGAGGTTGCGGACTTCATCGGCAACGACTGCGAAGCCTTTTCCTGCTGCGCCTGCTCTTGCGGCTTCAACTGCTGCATTGAGGGCGAGGATATTCGTCTGGAACGAGATATCTTCGATAGTCTTGATGATGCTGCTGATCTTGTTCGAGGATTCGCTTATCTCTTCCATTGTCTTTACCATCTGCTGCATATTGCGGTTGCTCTCGTCGAGCTTTGAAGCGCTCTCGCCTGCGGCTTCTGCGGCGGATTCCGCTTCGTTAAGGCAGCGTTCCGATTCTTCGGCGAAGCTTTCAACGTTGGAAAGGATATCCGCAACGGTGCTTGCCTGCTCTTCGGAAGCGGCTGTAAGTCTGCTTGAAATATCGAGTATAGACGAGGTCGATTCGCCGAGGGACGAAGCGATAGTCGAAACCTGATGCATAATGTCAGCCTGACGTTTGCCGAGGGCGGTGCTTTCGTCCATTTTCTGCTGTACCTGACCGAGAAGTCCCTTGGTTTCATCGGCTGCCTGTTCAGATTTGTCGAGGAGCGAAACGGTATTTTTTATAAGAAGCCTAAGCATGAATGCGGCAACGTTCACGCCTGCGATGCCGTTTATGATAACATTGCTCGGCGCGCCGATATAGACCTTGTCCTTTATGATAAGTCCTGCAAAAAGAAGCACATTTGTGAGTATCCAGGTTATATCAACGTTGAGAACGCTGGTGTAGATAGCACCGATAGCGATATTTGCAGCCAAAATCGCAGCCATTGTGTGGAGTTCGCCCTTAGTTGCCGAGAGGACAACGATAAAAACGGTCGTTGCCTGCGTGAGGAAGATGCCCTTTGTGAGGTTTGAGGCTTTTCTCATAAAAATAAGTACGATAAGCGGAACTATTATACCCATAGCTGCCGTTAAAATGCCCGTCAGCGCATAACCCGTCACGAGGTTGATTATGCAGAACGCAAGGCACACGCCGAAAATGACAATAAGATGATTTCTGATAACTTTATCCGGAATATTCGGACAAAACTTCTGTGACATATAAAATTCCTCCAAATATAGCGCATTTGCTGTTTTGTTTCAGTCAAAAGCGGAAATTTTTATCGCCTATATTATACCACATTCCGTCCGATTCGTCAAACAATTCTCGTTAAGATTCATAAAAATGTATATTTTGCACAAAAAATCCCACCTTTGATTTATTTCAAAGACGGGATAATATTTCGCTTTGGAAAAGCTTACTTTACAAGTCCGCTGTTGTTGATAGCGGAAACGAGAGCCTTTATCGAAGCATCGATGATATCGGTATGGATACCTGCGCCCCAGAATACGCCGTTTTCGGTTTCGATGCCGACATAAGCGCATGCCTGCGAGCTTGAACCTCTTTCGAGAGCGTGTTCTTCATAAGTTGTAATGGAATAGCTGATGCCGAGAGCGTCCTTTACAGCGTTGGAAACAGCGTCAAGACGGCCGTTGCCCGTTGCTTCTCTTACGATATCCTGTGAGTTGTAGGAAATGGTGACAACTGCGGAGATGCCGTTCTTCTGCGAGAAATGAGCTTCTTTGACGGTGAATTTATCGCTGATGTTGAGGTAGTTGTTCTTGAATACATCGTAAACCTCGGCAGGCTGAAGCTCCTTGTGAGCGTGGTCGGAAACGCTCTTGACGTGATAGCCGAATGCCTCGCGCATCTTAGGAGGCATATCGATGCCGTAGTTCTGCTGCATAAGGAAGCCGATGCCGCCCTTGCCCGACTGGCTGTTGATACGGATAACGTCGCCCTCGTATTCTCTGCCAACGTCCTTCGGGTCGATAGCGAGGTAAGGAACGTTCCAGTGCGGAGGATTCTTCTCTTCGCGCCATTTGAGTCCCTTTGCGATAGCGTCCTGATGCGAGCCGGAGAATGCCGCAAATACGAGCGAGCCGCTGTAAGGTTGACGTTCGTAAACGTGCATACGGGTCATCTTTTCGTAAACTTCTGTGATCTCGGGAATGTTGGAGAAGTCAAGTTCGGGGTCAACGCCGTGTGAGAACATATTCATTGCAACTGTGATAAGGTCAACGTTGCCTGTACGTTCGCCGTTGCCGAAGAGCGTACCCTCAACACGGTCTGCACCTGCGAGAAGTCCGAGTTCGGTGTCTGCAACTGCGCAGCCGCGGTCGTTGTGCGGGTGGAGCGAAACAACTACGTTTTCGCGGCGGTTGAGGTGCTTGCACATATATTCTATCTGCGAAGCGTAAACGTGCGGCATACTTTCTTCAACGGTAACGGGGAGGTTCATAATTACCTTGTCATCTGCTGTAGGCTGCCAAATATCGATAACAGCATTGCAGATTTCAAGTGCGAATTCGGGTTCTGTGCCCGTGAAACTTTCGGGGGAGTATTCAAAGCGGAAGTTGCCTTCGGTCTTGCTGCGGTATTCCTTGCAGAGCTTTGCGCCCTCGACAGCGATCTTGATGATGTCCTCCTTGGACTTCCTGAATACCTGTTCACGCTGTGCAACAGAGGTCGAGTTGTAAAGATGAACGATAGCGTTCTTGCAGCCTTTGAGCGCTTCAAAGGTCTTTGCGATGATATGCTCTCTCGACTGTGTAAGTACCTGAATCGTCACATCATCGGGGATAAGATCCTGTTCGATAAGTGTGCGGCAGAATTCATATTCTGTTTCGGAAGCGGCAGGGAAGCCGATCTCGATCTCCTTGAAGCCTACCTTTATAAGATGCTTCCAGAAAGTGAGCTTTTCTTCGAGCGACATCGGAATAATGAGCGCCTGATTGCCGTCGCGGAGGTCAACAGAACACCAGATAGGAGCTTTGTCGATATAATCTTTCTTCACCCAGTCGAAGCAAGGCTCGGGGGGCATAAAGTATCTTCTTGTGTAATTTTCAAAATTTTTCATATCAAATTTCCTTTCCAAACCGTTCGCCGTTTTTCCCTGAATTTCGGCGAAGCTTTTTTCTGCGGGAGGAATAGTGTTCTGCTGTCCTTTTTTATACTAATTTTTAAACTGAAAATGTACAAAAAATCAAGCAAACGCTCGAATAAATGGCTTTTGCGCCGATTTTTCGTCTACACTTTGATTAAAAGTTAGTATTAGCTTCAGGTCTGTGTTCCTTCGGCTGAGTCATTTTCTTGTGGAGAATGACTGTCGGAAAAGCCGCTGTTTTCGGCATTTCCTTAACTCTTTGTTTGTGGCGAAGAGCTTTTTTGGACAATAAAAAAAGCTTTCATCTCAAATAAGAGATGAAAGCTGTAAACTTCCACGGTACCACTCTTGTTCGGATCGAAACGATCCGCCCTCACCGCATCTCAATCTAAAGATATCCAATGCGTATCTCTGTAACGGGAGAACCCGATCCAACCTACTGCAAAACTTCGGCGGACAGCTCCGGGACGAGTTATAACCTTAACGCAGCACCGCTTTTCACCAAACCAGCGGCTCTCTGAAGAATACGGGAAGGTCTTGTTTCCCATCATTGCTTTTCTGAATATACCCAAATTATAGCACTGCTTTTTCAGTTTGTCAAGGGAATTTAAAATTTTATTGTGAATTTATTGTAAACAAAATTAAAGTGCTTACAAACTAATAATATTACAGAATTATGTTGACCGATGAATAAACTATATATAAAGATTACAAATTCCTGCCTAAATTATATACTAACTATGTGAAAAAATTTGTAATTCTGTAAGATATAGATAAAATTTACTCGGAAAATTTGGAAATAATTGTTCTTGTGCTTTATTGACATATTTCCTGAAATGGTGTACTATTATTGTGGCGAAAGTTTTAAATTTGCCTGATATGGTATATACCGACACGTAAGTTCAGTTTATACTAATTTTTTATTTACACTATGATCAAAAATTAGTATTATTATCGAAACTTGAAAATTAAAATGTTATTTTTGTTTTTAAGGGTTCTCGATAACTGCGCAAATTTTTGTGCATCTGAACGTATAATTTGAATTTTACCAAAATAAGAACAATTGATGTCGAAAACTTTGAAAATAAACATTAATTTCGTATCCTGTTTCGACACAAAATTTTAATATTTAATGGTAGAATATGGAAGAAGAAAATTTAGGAGGTATAATTATGTCAGCTAATGTTAAAATTCTTATTGCCGATAATTCTTTGGATTTCAGCAAAAAAATGTCAAATGCCCTGAATCAGAAAGGCTATTCGGTCATGGAATGTGAAAGCGACGGAAGTGCGGTCCTCAGTGAGATCCGCTCGGGACAGCCCGATATAGTGATCTGTGACGCGCTTATGCCTGCCGCAGACGCGCTCGAGGTCATTCACAGAACGGATATGGGCAGTGTAAAAAAACCGTTTTTCATCGTAACGCTGCCTTACCGCAATGCTTATGTCGAGAAAAACGTTATGAGCAGGAAAAACGCGTATGTCCTCATCAAGCCGTTCGAGATCGATACTCTGCTGAGCTTTGTCGAGCATATCACGCCGTCATCTGTCAGTGATTTCGAGGACGACTCCGATCAGGCGCACATGGAGGTTGTTGTCACCGACATTATCCACACTATCGGTATCCCTGCGCATATCAAAGGCTATCACTATCTGCGTGAAGCGATAATGCTGTCGGTCAATGATTCGGAGATGCTCGAAAGCGTTACAAAGCTGCTCTATCCGACCATTGCGCGCAAGTTCGATACCTCGCCGTCGCGCGTTGAAAGAGCTATCCGACACGCTATCGAAACCGCGTGGGACAGGGGAGATGTCGATGTACTTACAAAAATGTTCGGCTATACAATAAACGGCGGCAAGGGCAAGCCGACAAACTCGGAGTTCATCGCGCTCATAACCGATAATCTTCGGCTTCGTTTCCGTATCTCAGCGAAAGGCGCAAGCGGAACGAAGAAAACACCGCAGGCAGCTACTGCATGACTGTGGCAGCTACTGCATGACTGTGGCAGCTACTGCATGACTGTGGCAGCTATCGCATGATTGCGGCATTGTATAAAAATATAAAGCTTCGGCAGCAAACACGGGTCTATGCTTGTGTTTGCTGCCGATTTTTATTTTAGGAAAAAGCTGATTAAAGCGAAGCGTTCGTTTTGCCATTTTGAGAAAT
>OLGB01001122.1_pt1 | contig 33755 bp, 27 predicted proteins | sample 1605691 | NCBI WGS metagenome assembly OLGB01 (sample SAMEA3888925, study PRJEB22519) | human gut metagenome | biome: human gut; feature: human-associated habitat; material: faeces | place: Denmark | collected 2010
TTCAGAGTACTCTTTGAATATCTTTCCCAACTCACGCTGTTCCCAATCTTCCGTAAATCCAGCAAATCTAATTTCCGGAACTGTCTGCCCATTTTGAGGAAACATTTTTTGAAGCATGTATTTTTTCAACTTTTTCGTTTCTTCACACTTTCGCTGGTGAAGAGTGATGAGGTGGTCGAGGTTACGGAAATAATCTCCGATTTTCTTCTGTTCTTCATAAGAAGGACACTCAACCGGAATGCTTTTGCAAACTTCCTTGTTAAGTTTCGGCATAGCCATACCTGTGTTATATTGAGTATAATCTTTGCGTTCAAGAGAATTACAAATGAAATTATTCTCGTTTTCGGGCAATATTTTTAATACATGTGCGTGGTTGTTAACCCAGTATTTACCGGCTGCTAGAAAGCATACAGGATAATTTCTATCAGTAATATTCGCTCCATCTTCACTTAGTAAAACCAGTTCTTCATCAAACAAATATCCATCTACATAGTCCACAATTCCAGATGCTCCATAATACGGATATGAACCGCTTACTCTTTTCGCCCCCTCTAATGGCTTTCGTTGAGTATCAAGAAATTCAACGCATTCCCCCAACTTACGCTGTTCCCAAGCAAAATTCTCACTTTAGCTTATCCCGAACCATCATCAGAGCATATCCCAGTAGATTTTGTCCTCTCCAACTCGTTATATTGAATCTATCAGGGTCTGCCATGGATAATCCAATTCCCCATATACAGTCTTTTACCGCACATTCCGCTAATATAGCATCTCCTGTACTTAACAACCTGTTACAAAATTCCTCGTTCTGAGAAAATTTTGCAAGAAGTCCCTCATATACAATAAGTTGCCGTAGTCCATTCCAGACATTTTCATTATAATTTGACACTTTGCGCCCTAATTCCTTGACGTATGCCGCATCCGTAGCTGCCAGAATTTGTTCTGCTGTTATGCTATCTTCAAAACAGATTGCTTTTCGATACATCATAAACTGTTCCATACAGGAAAATTCATGTTCTCCCACAGAAAACGGCGAATAACACCAGTTGCTTAAAAAGCCATTTTCTTCATCCGGGTTATGAAAACACACGATTTCCACTATACTTCACCAACCTTTTGTACTGCCAGCTCCAAATCCAAGTCATGAAGCCCATAATATGCCTTCTTCAGGAAATCCACGGAAATTTTCTTTACTATCTCACTGCTTGGCATATTGTAAAACCACTGATAATAGGCGTAAAATTCTCCAATCCAATCCGGCATGAACCCCTCCAAAGCCTTTCCGGGTTTCAGCATATACTTCTCATTTTCCAGAAAATATATCCACAAATCTTTTGAATCCATAGTATTTACATATGCTTTTGCCTCATCAATACATTTTCTTGTTTTACTTGTCATATAGGTATTGATGAAATCCTCCGTATCCTTATCCGGAAAAGTCTGTGCCACAAAATCAAACAATCTTCCCTGATTTTCAACCACGTCACTTAAATACACGTCTGAATATGCCCGCATGTCTGTCACCTCTCAAACAATGTGCTGAATACGTTAGTTACCGTATTGGCATCTGAATCCACCAGATTTCTCATATTTCTTCTGGCTTCCACATCCCGTTGATTATATCTGCTGTTAAATTCACTATACACAACCGAAACTAATTCCTCTTTTATTTCATGTAATTTTGAATATGCCAGTTCGGATTTAATACAATATTGAATCCCTAATCCGCCCAATGAGAGCAACTCTTCGAGAATATCCACATCTATACTGTCACGCACAAATTCCTTTGCAATGTAGAAATAAGACGCATTCGCGCGCCACCCCTTAATGACATCGTAATCGCTCGTATCAATACCGTACTTCTCTATAAATTTTGCCGCCAGCATCCTATAACGCTTTGATTCTGCCGCATCTCGGTGTTTCATCAATTCTGCAAGCCATGCTAATATGTTTTTTTGCTGGAAATCCAGTATTTTTAAGCCATCACAATCCAATTCATACTTATGAACCCAACCATTCACTTCATTTGGTCTACATACAGCCCACTCTTTTGCTAATCCTATATCCTCAGTCAGATAAAAACCACGCCCATAATCATGCTTATCATCCCCGCCACCAAATACAGGTGTCACTTCTCTGTTTGGAGTACCGTGATATAAAATAATTTTCCCCATTTTCGTCATTTTCTCCTATACAAGCATGTTTTGTAACATGAATTTTTTGATTTTTTGTAATTCCTCACACTTTTTCTGGTGAAGAGTAATAAGGCAATCGAGGGATTCCAAATAATCTCCGATTTTTCTTTGCTCTTCTATTGATGCATATGGAATTTCAATGGTTTTCATCCCATCAATATCTATGCTCCTTCCATCTCTAATTCCATATACATGAGGCACTAATTTGTGCTTTATAAATTCATATGAGCGGAAGTATGGATAATAAAATCTTGAATCAGCCTCATCGCTGTGAAATGTATGATAAGCGGGGCTTATAATGCCATCCAAAGTTGATTTTTCAAGCCCCCCTTCAAAGGAACGAAGATGAACAATAAAGTCATCTTTTCGTACCATCTTATAATTGGATAAATTGGATTCGTCATACATTAAATTTCTGTCAGAATCTTCTCTCTTTACAGTTCCAGCCCCTTGAATAATAGTCAATGCTGGCAACTCTATATGGTTCTTTTCAGAGTACTCTTTGAATATCTTTCCCAACTCACGCTGTTCCCAATCTTCCGTATACCCTTTGAATCTAATCTTAGGTTTTCCCATAGTAATCCTCATTTCTGCGCACACTTTTCGCGCATACAGGTTTGTGCCAAGTGCGCGCAGCTACAAACCCTGTCTGAAAAAAATCCGTTCACCACTATTTTTCCATCTTTCCAATTAAATCCTTTAAATCTGCCATAATACCCTCATCCGTTGAAGTCAGTTCTTTAAGAAGTGAAATAAATTCTCCCTGTACCTGTTCTAACTCCTTATCTGTTGCTGCCATTCCTGTCAGGAGTTCATTTAAATCAATCTCTTCTTCCTTTTCAAAGTTATCTACATATCTCGGGATATTCAGATTAAAATCATTCTTTTCAATATCCTCAAAGCTGGCAAGATAAGACTCCTTTTCTACTGTTTCTCTTCGCTGATACAGATTCATAACTTCATCTATATGTGCATCTGTCATGGCATTCTGTTTTTTGCCCTTATCATATTTCTGGGAAGCATCTATAAAAAGGACATCTCTGCCATCCCTGTGTTTCTTCAGGATAACAATACAGGTCGGAATCGAAGTATTATAGAAAAGATTCGCCGGCAATCCGATGACCGCATAAATATTCCCCGACCGAAGCAGCTTTTCCCTGATTTTCCCCTCCGCCGCACCACGGAACAATACTCCATGAGGTAATACAATCGCCATCGTTCCATTGCTCTTCAAATGATAAAGTCCATGAAGCAAAAATGCGTAGTCCGCTTTCGATTTTGGTGCCAGTACACCATAATCGCTGAATCTTTCATCCTGTAAAAATCCATCTGCTGCGCTCCACTTTGCAGAATAAGGCGGATTCATAAGTACCATGTTGAAATCCGTTTCCTCTCCTGTCGGCCAATCTCCGTCAAGGGTATCACCATTACGAAGGGTCTGATTTTCCGGTGCAATTCCATGCAAAAACATATTCATTCGAGCCAGATTATACGTTGATGTATTTAACTCCTGCCCATAGTACCTGATGTAATTAGGTTCTGTTGCGTACTTTTTCGCATTTAACAGCAAAGAACCAGACCCCATACAGGGGTCATATACAGACAATCCTCTCTTTGTTTCCTGCCCTGCTATTGCAATCTTTGTCAATATTTTAGATACTGCCTGGGGTGTATAAAATTCTCCGGCTTTTTTACCTGTTTCCGATGCAAACTGTCCTATCAGGTATTCATAAGCATTTCCCAGTATTTCCGCGTCCGAATTTAACAAATCAGCCTTGTCAATTTCCTTAATCAGGCTGGAAATGGTATCACTCTGCTTCTGGTCGCCGGTTCCCAGTCTGTTAGAATATAAATCAATATCCTTAAAAAGGTCTACAAACAACGCGTCGCTCTGTTCAATATTGTTAAATGCCTTTTGTAACTGTTCCCTGTTAAAGGAATTATTTCTCGCCGCATCTGCAAAACAGGTATATGTAAGCTCTGGTTCAATTACATAATGACACTCTGACTTTATCTGCTCCTTCAGTTCTTCTGCACTTTCATCCTCCAGCGCCTCCCTGTAAGCATCTAATGCCACTTTCAGACTTTCCGGCTTTTCGTCATAAATCAAATCATAAACCTTAATCAAAAAAGAATCCGAAAGATACTTATAAAACACAATCCCCAGTAAATAGTCCTTATATTCATTTGCATCCATCTTTGACCGCAGAATATCCGCTCCACTCCACAATACACTTATCAAATCTTTACTGTTCTCCAACTCTGCCATCGCTTTTCTCCTTTAATTCATTTCCGTACGTTTGTTTTAAGCGTAAATAACATATATGCTTATAGCTTACCATATCAGGCAAATGATTGCCAATAAAAAAGAGTGCTGCCCTGACCTTTTTGCACTGTCATTCTTCACTCTTTTTTTGTCTTTTTTGATGTATTCTTTTCTTTACCGGCTATTTTGCGCCATCCGCATACCGGGCTAAAAACTTTCTGGTTCTCTCTTCCCTGGGAGCGTCAATTACCTGCTTTGCATCGCCGCACTCCACAATCATTCCGTTGTCCATAAAAATTACCTGGTCTGCCACATCCCTTGCAAATGCCATCTCATGGGTTACGATTAACATGGTGGTGTTTTCCTCCGCCAGACCCCTGATGACCTTTAAGACCTCTCCCGTCAGTTCCGGATCCAGGGCGGAAGTCGGCTCGTCAAAGCACAGAATATCCGGACTGAGCGCCAGCGCTCTCGCAATCGCCACTCTCTGCTGCTGCCCGCCGGAAAGCTGGTGGGGATAGTGATTCATACGCTCCGAAAGTCCCATCTGGTCTAAAAGCTGCTTTCCGTGCGCCTCAATCTGTTCCAGTATCTGCTTCCTGTTCTTCTTGAAATCCGGTGACTCCTGTGCCAGCAGCTTTTCTGCCAGCATGACATTTTCCAGCGCCGTATACTGGGGAAACAGGTTAAAGGACTGGAATACCATGCCAAAATGCAGACGCTTCCTCCGGATATCCTTTTCTCGCTCTGCCGCGGACATGGAAGCATCAAACAGCTTTTCACCCTTTACGGTAATGCTGCCACCATTGGGAAATTCCAGAAAGTTCAGGCAGCGCAGCAGCGTGGTCTTACCGGAACCGGAAGAACCAATCAGGGCAAGTGCCTTTCCCTCTTCCAGCGTAAAACTCACATTTTTTAAAACCTTTGTATTGCCAAAGTGCTTTTCAATTCCTTCTACTTCCAAAAAAGCCATGTTCTTCTCCTATCTGAAATAATCCAGTCTGCGCTCTATGCAGCGGAACAGAATCGTTAAAATTCCTACAAACGCCAGATAAAATACCCCCGTATAGAACAGCGGCCAGGTCAGTCCATCCGACTTCATAAAGGAAAATCCCGCAAAGGTCAGTTCATATGCCGCAATAATCCGCGCCAGAGAGGTATCCTTCACAAGGGTAATAATCTCGTTGGACATGGGCGGTACTACCCGCTTAATCATCTGCAGCAGGGTAATGCGCCAGAAAATCTGCCCCTTTGTCATGCCGAGCACCTCTCCCGCTTCCTTCTGTCCCACGGGCACACCCTCTATGCCGCCCTTGAAAATAACGGAAAAATAGCAGGCATAGTTGATGGAAAAGGCAACCACCGTTGCTGTAATTCTTCCCGCTTCGTCCCCGCTCCAGATATTGTGTCCCAGCCAGAGTCCCGGTCCGTAGAAAATAATAATAAGTTGCAGCATCAGCGGTGTTCCCCGAATCACCCAGACCAGTATATCTATCAGATAGCGCAAAGGTTTCAAACGGCTCATGGCTCCCAGCGCCAGCAGCAGCCCCATGGGCAGTGAAAACACCAGCGTCAATATAAAAATTTCAAAAGTCGTTGCCAGTCCGCCCAGAAGCGACTGTGTTACTGTCCAAACCATGCTCCGTTTCCAAACCTTTCCTTTTTAAGTAAGCTCTCTTATTTTGCCACAACAACTACCTGTGCATTGTTGCAGTAAGCGTTGGTACATTCCATTGCCTCTTTTACTTCGTTTGTCAGCGTCATGCCATTCCATACCACATCAATGTTCTTGGAATTTAACTCCATAATCTTTGTATCCCAGTCGATGACAACAAACTCAACCGTCACACCCAGCTTTTCGCCAACCAGCTTTGCCATATCCGCATCAAAGCCAATCCATTCCTTTGCGTCATTCTGATAATCCATGGGTTCAAAATCCGTAATACCGACAATCAGAGTACCCTTTCCCTGAATGTAGGCCACATCGCTGTCTGCGGAAGCGGTATACTCGGAAGCCTTCTGCTCCACCAGTGCTTCCTGCACTCCGTAGGTGGTTGCAATTTCCTTCATAGTGCCATCCGCATAGCTTTCTCCAAAAACAGAATTGATATAGGCTGCCAAATCAGACCCCTTTCTGCATCCCACACCGTACTCCTCTGTTGTCAGCTCCTCTGTATGGGTCAGGTTCGGATAGCTTGTCCCCTCTCCAATCATGGCGCCTGCCATCAGCAAATCAATAATTGCCGCGTCAGAGGTTCCTGCTGCCACCTCCATCAGGGCATCTGCCTGGGAAGCAACGGAATGATAGGAATAGCCCTTCTCCTCGGCTGCTGCCTCTCCGGCGCTTCCTGCCTCTACCGCATAAACCATTTCCTTATTGTCTGTGCTGGTCTTTGCCTTTCCGCAGCCGGTAAAAGCCATACCGGAAACAACCGTCATCGTTAAAAGTAAAGCCATTTTCTTACTAAAAAGCATCTTTTTCATAATTTTCCTCCCTTTTTTGTATCAACATTTTAACATTTTACCATGGTAGCACACTAAAGTAAAGACCAAATTAACAATTACCCATTCTGTACATCTGTCAATGTAAAAAGTAACTTCTGCCATTCAAAAAAGGACAGGCTCCCCACATTGGAAACTCCTGTCCTTTTACTCTGTTTTTTTCTGCTTATTCTGTTATCCCGCCTGTACCGCTGTTCAGTCTTGGGCGACTACCTCCCGGTAAAACTCCGCGTAATCCGTTCTTTTTTCCTTGGTAAACTGAATTGCTGTTCTGGGATGCTGATTCAGAAGTCCTGTCATCAGGTACTGCAAATCATACCCCCATACCACGCCGTCCTCCTTCAGTTTATTCATATAAGTATCTATAAACTGGATTGCAGGATATACGTTGTACTTGGGATTTCTCAAAAATCCCAGCAGCAGCTCCATAGCACAGTTTCCGGCACCCCTTCCCATGGAAGAATAGGTTGCATCCAGCCAGTCCACTCCATCTCCTACTGCTTCGATGGTATTGGCAAAGGCAAGCTGCTGGTTATTGTGGGCATGAATACCCACCTTCTTTCCGTACTTCGCCGCCACATTCATGTAAAGGTCTGCAAGTCTGGCAATCTGTTCCGGATACATGGCGCCAAAGCTGTCTACAATGTAGAGGCAGTCAACAGGCGTCTGCCCCAGAATATCCAGTGCTACCTTTAATTCGCCCTCCTGGGCATTGGAAATCGCCATAATATTACAGCTTACCTCATAGCCCTTCTTCGCCGCATCCTCAATCATATCCACGGCAGCAGGAATGGCATTTAAGTAGGTTGCCACCCGAATCAAATCAATCGGGCTGTCGGAACGGTTGATAATATCTGTCTTATAATCACAGCGTCCCACATCCGCCATAACGGCAATCTTCAAATCTGTTGCATTTTCTCCTACAATAGACCGGATATCCTCATCCCTGCAGAACTTCCACTTTCCAAATTTATTCGGGTCAAACATCTCTCTGGATGCCTTGTAACCAAATTCCATATAATCTACACCCGCACGCAGATTCGCCAGATAAAGCGCCTTGGCAAACTCGTCCGTAAAATAGAAATCATTGACAAGACCTCCATCTCTAAGTGTCGCATCAATCACGCGGACATCCGGTCTGTACGCAATTAAACTGGAAATTTCTTTCATTGTCCATTCTCCTCTTTCTCTTCTACTTTTCTGAACATACGCCGCTGCACTTTAAAGCGCCCTTTGTGTGAACGCTTTAAAGTTTAGCAGTTTAAAGTGTAGAAGTCAAGCATTTTCCAAAAGTTTTCCAGTTTTTACAAAATCCGCTCTTTTTCGCTTTAGCTGTTCTCATCCAGATAAAGCTGAACCCTGTTCTGGATAATACCGGCTACATCCTTCGCACTCTTCTGTCCCTCGAAAAAAGCAGGTACTTCCTCATTGATAATCTGTAATACTTCGCTGTTCTGATAAGTCGTCCGTCCGATACTCTCCACAAAGCTGACTGCCTGATTTAACTGTTCCTCTGTCAGAGGTGGCAGTACAATCTCCTCATCATTGATGTAATAGGTTTCATCATACTCCACCTTCTGTCCGTTCTCGTCCAGATAATAGGGCTTCTCCAACGCTTTCCGCGCCATTGCCATAAAAGCATTCTTTTCCACCGGCATGCCATACATTCCATTACTGCTATCAGAGGTCTGATATTCCTCCGTCAGATAATATCTGGCAAACTCCCATGCTGCATCCTGGCTGGCAGATTTTGCGGAAATGGCATAGCTTTCCGTTGCAATGACTGCGGAACCGTTCTTATCAGCCGTCGGGAACCCTGCATAGGCAACATCTTCCCCGAAGGAGCCATTTATGGAAGAACTTAAGCTGCTGAAATCATTCAGGTACAAGGGCATCAGCATCGTCTGACCGGAACGGTACTGGTTTGCGTAAACAGTCCAGTCGTAATCCTCATCATAGGTAAATTCCTCCGGCAAAGTTGCCGCATAGGTCAGCAGATTTACAAATTCATCGGAATCAAAGTGGCATTTTCCGGTGTCTGAATCAATATAATCACCTCCGCCGTACTGCAGGGCATAGGATAAAAATCCATCCCGGGTGACTTCTCCGAAAGCGCTCTGCCCCTCTCCCAGCCCGGAAGCATACGCCATAAACTCTTCCATATTCCAGCCGGTGATATCCCCTAATACGGATTTCTTTCCAATAAAGGTATTCACCTGAAAGAAAGGAATGACCTGATACAGCTTTCCGTCAATCCGGTAAGCATCAAATACATTATCCATAAATGCCACTTTGGAAAGTTCCTCATCCCCTGCAATCAGGGCATCAATATCTGCAAGCAGTCCCTTTTTCACCAGATTGTCCATCTGAATATTGTCATTTACCACAAGAATATCCGGCATATTTCCCGCCAGAATATCATTGTTAAGCTGGGTAAGACTTTCATCTATATTGCCAAAATCCACATCCGAAGAATAATCCTTTACACTGATTTTATAAGTGCTGTTATTTTTGTTAAAATCAATGACCCTCGTCCGGACATCAGAGCCAATATAGAAGCCTCCCAGCACAAGTGTCTGTCTGTCAGGCACATCCTCCGGTTTTACCTTTGTGAACAGGGCAAGGTGCTGGGACATATCCCCCGCATCACTGTATATTGCAACAAACTGGGTATCGCTGATTTCTGCCGCATACGCAATACTGCTTGCATTCAAATCCGAATCAATACAGTTCATCATTTCCGTAATTTCCGTATCCTTCAGGTTCCAGACAGCTGTTCCGTCCTGTCCCACTAAAAGAAGCCGTCCGTCAAGCCCAGGCTGTATCTGATAGTTCTGTAATCCCGCAGGCGCACTTACCTGCTCTCCGAAGCTGCCGGAAGCAGCATCATACACAGAGGCATTTAATGCCGTATAATCATTATTATAGGAAAGCACCAGCCATGTACCGTCCTTATTCTGCATCGCCGTATTCAGGTTCAGGCTGTCGTTTGTTCCAAGCTCCTGTTTCTTCTGCTCCTGTCCTTCCCCGTCCAGACACACAAGCCTGTATCCGTTGGAATCGCTGACAAGAAGCTCTACGCCGCCATCCATGCCTTCCCCCATATTCTGGACGCTCACATAATCTGTATCAGAACCGGCATCCTCCAGAATCGGCTGACTCCAGAGCAGATTGCCCTCCATATCAAAGCACTGCAAAATAAACTTCTGGTCATAGGTATAGTTTTCCGCATCTACCAGTGTGTTCACAGATTGTACCAGATATACTTTTCCATCCTGTGCAATCAGGGAAGCACTGACATAAGAGCTATCCCCCTCTGCCATTTCCGGCTGCTCCAGCTGCACTGTCTTTTCCTCTGTACCATCTGTCTTTGCCATATAAAGCGCAGTATACTGGGTTTCTCCCCAGCAGTCGAACAGGGCATATATCTTATCATCCCTGTAGGAAAGCGCTCTTGCAGAAGAACCGCTCTGAATATCCCCCAGAGAAAGTTCTTCATACCGGTACACATGCTGCTTTGCTTCCTGATTTACCTCCTCTGTATTTTTCCCGCCATTACCTCCGTTGTTCGTCTGCCCGCCATTTCCACAGGCGGCAAGGCTGACGGTCATAACACCTGCCAAAAGAACTGCCAACCATTTCTTCATAATCTCCTCCATTCCAAGCGGCTTTCTTTCTCTGTCATTCCAGTGCCGCTTCTGACTGTTTCTGACTATTAGACGCTTCCGCAATGCAAAAAGTTTCCGTTATGAAAAATAATTTTGCAGCTTTTCTTTTTCCAGTCCTTCGCCAATGACAATTAAAATATGCTGTCCCTTTTCAATTTCCTCTATATGAAATTCCCTTTCTGTCGCATTTAATGCCCGCCATTTTCCATCTGGATTCTGCCAGGAACCCTTCACTCGGTATACTTTTCCGTACTCTTTTTCAGAAAACAGCTTTTTCACCCGTTCTGCCAGTTCTGCCTCCGGAAGCTGTACATCCAGAAAGAAAAGAGAGGTATAAATCTCCTTCTGGTCTATCCATGGCTTCACATAGCTTTCCAGCCTGTAACCGCACTCTGAAGCCCGTTCAAAATCCGCCTCTTGCCAGCCATCCCATTCCTTATCAATCACATCCTCCCCAAACTGCCTCTTTCCCTTAAAATGCTTTATGGCATTGTTCATATGGGAAATCACGGACGCCTTTCGCTCTTCCGATACTCCCTTTGTCTTACTCAGAAGAACCACCCCTGCATCCGCAATCTGGGATGCCAGCATAAATTCCGAGGCTTCCGACAATTCCGCTTCCAGCCCTGCATCCACAATTGCTATGACATTTCCCAGCTCGTACCAGCCATCCAGCGGTTCCTCCTCCAGAATATCAAACAGCTCATCCACATCAAAAATACCAGAAGGCTCCATCAGTACCCTGTCAAAGCCTCTCATCCCCATGGAAATCAGCTTTGTTTTCATCCTGCGGATATGGGTCTGCTTATCCTCGCTTCCCACAATCATTTCCACCTCGCACTGTTCCCCGGAAAGCTCCTGCAAAAGCAGCATATCCACATTTATCGCACCGAAATCATTTTCCAGAATACTAATCCGCTTCCCCTGCTTCATCCAGTACGCCGCATATTTTTTCAGAAAAGTCGTCTTTCCCGCTCCTAAAAATCCTGTAATCAAATCTATTTTTATCTTAGCGTTGCTCATAAACGTTCTCCTTCCGGCACATACTCCGTTTCAGTCCGATTGTACTGCATTTTCCCTTAAATGTCACTCTACTTATTTCCTGTTTTTAAGCAAAAAAATAAACCGACCGATGATCGATTTATCTTTCATAATACTTTTACTGGAATCTTTCATGCCGGCAGCGGGACTTGAACCCGCACGATGTTGCCATCAACAGATTTTGAGTCTGCCTCGTCTGCCATTCCGACACGCCGGCTTGTCATGAAGTGTTTCACAACAAAAAGATTCTAGCATAAAAAAGTGAGTTTGGCAAGAGTGAGTTTTTATTTTCTCACTTTTATTTCCTTGTGCTTATTCGTACTCAGGCGTAAAAATTATCCCCTTTAATATTTCTTCAATCTGGTCAAGGTCTTCTTCTGCCATTCCGCATACATTCAATTCTATTCCCTTTTCTGTAAGCAGCCAGAAATACCATTCCTCATACTCTTTTTTACCGGCTGCGCTTTCCGGTGGTGAAGGCTCAACTCTGATTTTCAGTTTTTCTATGGTGTAGTTTTCTTCTTTTACAATCTGCTCATTTTCTGCCAAAAAGCAGTGCATCCCATAGACCCCCACCAATCCTTCCAAATCTCCATCATAATCAATCGTAATCTCATGTCTGTTTATCTCAAAGACAGGATTACCGGTTTCGTCCATACAGTATACAACACGTCCTCCATCAATTTCCTCATAGCTCCAGTTCTCCGGCAATTCCAACGTATACAAATTCATTGCAATAATATTCTTTTTCTTCCCGCACGCGCCCAGACTAATCACAACCAGAAATAATATCACAAAAAATACCTTTCTTTTTCTATCAATAGCTATATCTGTCATAAATAATCACATCTCCCGTCGAATCATCCGAATAATAATAATTCAATATCTGTTTATAATCATATCCTTGTTCAGCCAAACATCTGTTTCGATTGTCTTTATTTGTTGTCACAATTATAAAGTACTTTTTTTTAAAATGTCAACCTCTCTGATAATTTTACTATTTTGACACCTCATAATCTAAACTTATTTCCCCGGAATTTTTATGGCTGCTAACATCAAAAATATTTTATAACAAAAAAACAGTACTTTCCTGTACAGCAAGGAAAGTACTGCCTCTTTTGCTTTTTCTATTTCTGTTCTTCTGCCAATGCCTTGATTCTGGCATCTATGTATTCCGAAATAATCCGCACGCTCTCTTCCATTCCGAGTCGGCTGGAATTGATTGTCAGGTCATAATTTCTGGAATCGCCCCATTTAATCTTGCAATAGCTGTTATGGTAATCCTTCCTTCTCTTGTCCTTGTCGTTGACAAATGCCTGAGCGCGGCTTTCAGAAAGATTGTAAATCCGCATGACTCTCTCAACCTTTTTGTCCATATCTCCGATTACAAAAATCGGAATTAACCCTTTATTTCCCTTCAAAATGGTTTCTGAACATCTTCCCACAACCACAAAGGATTCTCCGGACTTTGCTTTTCCTTCCAGAAAGTCAAATTCCATATAGGCAACATTCTGCGCCGGAGAATTACTGAATCCCCGGACAGTTCTGGAAAGGAGTTTGTTTTTCTTCTGCTCGTCATAGGCTTCCAGCTCCTGTACTGTATCTGCTCCCAGCTTACGGCTTGCAGCCATTTCCTTTAATAAATTGTGGTCATAAATGGGCAGGTTGTATTTCTCTGCAATCATTGTGGCAATCTCATGACCGCCGCTTCCGAACTCACGTCCTATGGAAATAATAATCTGCTGTTCCATCCGTCCTTGCCTCCTATAAATATCTTACGTAAATTGTCAGCATAGATATTAAAACAACAATCACTGTTGCGGGAACCATTGCCTTGCAATAACGTCCCCACTTAATAATATGCCCCTCTTTGGCTGCAATTGCAACCCCTACAACATTTGCGGAAGCACCAATGGGAGTTGCGCTGCCTCCGATATCCGTACCCATGGCAAGGGACCACGCCAGAATGGAAAGGTCTACCCCCTGTGTCACGGAAAGACTCTTGATAATCGGAATCATGGTTGCTGCAAAGGGAATATTGTCCACAAAGGCGCTGGCGATTGCGGAAATCCAGAGAATAATCGCAATCATCAGCATAATATTGCCGCCGCTGACTCTGCCAATAAAGCCTGCCATAAGCTCCAGTACCCCGGTCTGCTCCAGACCGCCTACCACAACAAACAGACCGATAAAGAAAAGCACCGTCTTATAGTCAACCCTCTTTAATAAGGTCAGGGCATGCTTTCCCGCCGCCAGCAGGGTTACAATACCAATAAATGCGCCGATTGTGGAAACTGTCAGACCTGTCTGGGCATGGGTGACTAAAAGCACCACTGCACAGAGGAAAATCACGCAGCTGATTGCAAATCCCTTTTTATCCGTAATTGCACTCTCCGGGCTGGGATATTCCTCCGGATTCTTTTTGTTTGCACCGTTTTTCTGTAATTCTTTTCTGAAAACCAGATAGAAATACAAAATAACCGCTACCAGGGAAATTGCTGTTATCAGACCGGTATTTGTCAGAAAGTCCGTAAAGGAAAATCCCAGGGATGTACCGATAATAATATTAGGCGGGTCGCCGCACATGGTTGCCGAGCCTCCCAGATTTGCGCAGAAAATTTCCGACAAAATCATAGGAACCGGATTGAACTCCAGAAGCTGTGACAACTCAATGGTAACTGCAGCCAGAAACAGAATAACGGTAATACTGTCAATAAACATGGCAAGAATCGTAGACAGCACCATAAAGGTAATAAAAATCGGAATTACCTGATATTTTACCATCTTGGCAATCCGCATGCAAAGCCAGCGGAAAAAGCCAACCCGTGCCATCCCTTCTACCATAATCATCATACCCACAATAAACAGAATCGTTTCCCAGTTGATTCCACTGGAGGATTCCGCTGCGGTACCTGCCTGATACCAGAAGCCTGCCGTAAAAATAGAGCGGACATTCAGGGTATCTATCGCCGCCTGCATACTGTGCATGCCAATACCGAATACCAGTACCATTATCAGCACCGCACATCCAAGCGTAACAATATGTCTCTCCCATATTTCCGTAATAATCAGGATAAACATGGAGAGAAAAATGATGACTGCCAAAACCTGTGCTATCATTTCCTGTTCCTCTTTCTCTTCTTTGTTTTTCCGGGTCAAAACCCACAATTCTGCATTTTACCCTATATCCTGATAGAAAGCAAGCATATCCCACAATTTTAACCACTTATTAACCGGCGCTACAATCGCTTCATTTCGATTTCCAGCGTATTTCCCACAGAATCCACCTCTGCCAGACTTCCCACTATCAAAGGCATCATCGGCGGTCTGTGTCCTAAGTCCACGTCCATCCATACCGGCACCTGATATTTGCCTGCCACAGCCAGCACCGCTTCACAGGCATCCAGATTCATCATGGCTTCTCCGTTCGCCGGTCTGCCGATTAAAAAGCCGGATACATGGGAAAACCAGCCCGCCTGCTCCATCTGCCACATCGCCCTTCTGATAGCAAAAACATTCAAATCGCAGGCTTCCAGAAACCATAAAATACCGTCCTCCCGGTACTTTTCCACAAACGCTGTTGTCCTGTCAAACTTCGTTCCCGTCAGGTTCACCAGACAGTCCATACAACCGCCCAAAAGCCGTCCTCTTCCCTGCAGCCGCTCCTTTTCCGGTACTTCCTTTCTGCCCAGATATCTTTTTATCTGTAAAGGCTCTGTCAGGGCATAGGGCTCATAGGGATGCTCCTCGTCCTTTCTGCTCTCCTTTTCCCAGAAACCATAGCTTCTTACCCGGGTTCTCTTTCCCTGTAAAATCTCCATGGCGTCCTTCAGGGAATCATGCCATGGTTCCATTCCAAAGGCTGCCGCACAGGGACCATAAACAGATGCCGTATCCGTCAGTGTTGCCAGTAAATAAGTCAGATTGGTATTATCGGAATACCCCATAAACCATCTGGGTTCTTCTGCCGCCAGCTTTTCAAAGTCCACATGGGGAAGGGTTTCACACATCAGCTCCCCGCCTCCGCAGGAAATCAACACTTGTGCCTTTGAAGCAAACATTTCCATGATTTCCTCACCGCATTTTTCCGGCGTATTGCTGATTCCGACACCTGCTGCCTCATAGCAGTTTTTCCCCAGAATCAGTTCGTACCCCTGCCCTTTCCATATCTCCTGTGCCCTGATAAAACCGGCTTTATAAGGCTCCGTGGCGCACCCGAAGGAGGGCGCCAGAAACCCAATCCTTCCATTTTCCTTTAAAAATTCAGGATATCTCATACTAATCTCCATTTCTGCGCACGCTCTTTGCGCATCCACTATTAAAAAAGACAGCCTCCACAGTCATGTGGAAACTGTCCTCTTTATTTTACTTATTCGGGAAAAGCTTGTCAAATATTTCAAAGCAGTCAAAGGTTGCAAAATAGTCCTTCGGGGTTTCTGCCCGGCGAATCAGTCTGACGCCGCCGTCCTCCTGCAGCAGAAGCTCCGCAGACTTTAGCTTGCCGTTGTAATTATACCCCATGGCAAAGCCGTGTGCTCCCGTATCATGAATCGCAATATAATCTCCGATTTCGATTTCCGGAAGCATCCTGTCAATGGCGAATTTATCGTTGTTCTCGCAAAGAGAACCGGTAACATCATATTTATGGTCGCAGGACTGATTTTCCTTGCCCAGAACCGTAATATGATGGTAAGCCCCATACATGGCAGGACGCATCAGGTTTACTGCGCAGGCATCCACACCCACATACTCCTTATGGGTATGCTTCTGATGCAGCACCTTTGTCACAAGGTGTCCGTAGGGTCCCATCATAAAGCGTCCCAGCTCCGTATAAATGGAAACATCCCCCATTCCCGCGGGAACCAGTACTTCCTCATAAACCTTCCTGACACTTTCACCAATCACCCGGATATCATTCGGCTCCTGGTCAGGACGATAGGGAATCCCGATTCCACCGGAAAGATTGATAAATTTAATATGCGCTCCTGTCTTTTCCTTTAACTGCACAGCCAGTTCAAAAAGCTGCTTTGCAAGGGTCGGATAATACTCGTTTGTCACCGTATTGCTTGCCAGAAAAGCATGGATACCAAAATTCTCAACGCCCTTGTCCTTCAATATCTGAAAGCCTTCAAACATCTGCTCCGTGGTAAAGCCATACTTCGCATCCCCGGGATTATCCATGATATCTGTTCCCAGAGAGAAGTATCCTCCGGGATTAAACCGGCAGCTGATTGTTTTCGGCAGGTACCCCAGTGTCTTTTCCAGAAACTCAATATGGGTAATGTCATCCAGATTGATTGTAGCGCCGATTTCAGCCGCCAGCTTAAATTCCTCCGCCGGAGTGTCATTGGAAGAAAACATGATATCCTCACCCTTTACTCCCATGGCATGGCTTAACATCAGCTCCGTATAAGAAGAACAGTCACAGCCGCAGCCGTAATCCCTCAAAATATCAATCAAAAAGGGATTCGGTGTTGCCTTTACCGCAAAGAACTCCTTATACCCCGGATTCCAGGAAAAAGCCTCCTTCAATGCTTTTGCATTCTCCCGGATTCCCTTTTCATCATAAATATGAAAAGGTGTAGGATATGTCTTTACAATTTCCTCTATCATTTCCTTTGTTACAAATGCTTTCTTTTCCATAACGCTCCTTTATTTTCCTGCTCCATTACTTTTGGATTCTTGTTTTTACAAAAGCTTACTTCTCATTTCCTCCGGGGACATGGGGCTTAAATAAGCCGGTGCCACATCAAATACAGTTTTGCAGCCCTTCTGTCCTTCCTGATTCATTCTGAAAGCAGCCCTCGCATAAGCTGTCAGTACACAGGCTGTAAATTCCGGATTGGAATCCAACTTCAGGCTGTATTCGATAACATGATTATGCTCGCCCTGCAATCCGGTCTTTCCTGTTCTCAACACAAAGCCGCCATGGGGAATCCCTGCATGGTCACGCTGCAATTCCTCCTCGGAAATGAAATGTACCGTGGTATCATACTCTGCAAAATAGTTGGGCATTGTCTTGATTTCCTGCTCAATCCGCGCCAAATCAGCCCCTTCCTCTGCAACCACGAAGCACTCTCTCGTATGCTTCTGTCTTGTTGTCAGCACAGGATTCTCACAATTTCTCACTGCCTCCAGTGCAGACTCCACAGGAATTGTATACTGCTTTGCATTCTTTACCCCTGCAATACGGCGAATCGCATCGGAATGTCCCTGGCTGACGCCCTTTCCCCAGAAGGTGTAATCACTGCCATCCCGCAAAATAGCATTGGCATACAGACGGTTCAGGGAAAACATACCCGGATCCCAGCCCACAGAAATCATGGCAACCTTTCCGCTCTCTGCTGCTGCCGCATTTACCTGCTCAAAATGCTCCGGAATCTTTGCGTGGGTATCAAAGCTGTCAATGACATTAAAATACTGCGCATACTCTGCTGTCTGCTTCGGCAAATCCGTTGCAGAACCGCCGCAAAGCATCAGTACATCAATATCATCCTTCATTTCCGGTGCCTTATCCGCAGCATAAACCGGCACATTTGTCAATGTTTTCACGGTTTCCGGTGCCCTTCTGGTAAATACTGCGACCAGTTCCATATCCTCATTCTGCCGGATAGCACATTCAATTCCCTTTCCCAGATTTCCATAACCCATAATTGCGACTCTGATTTTCATTTTCTTTCCTCCTGTTCTTTTTTTCCACTATTAACTATATCTCCCTCAGCCGGATTAGTTCAATCTCGTTGCGCATGGCATCCTTAAATACACGGACAAAATTTTTCTGGGCACTGTACAGACAGGCATCCTGCGCCTTCCCGCCGATTTCTCCGGTCAGAACATATTCCGAATCAATAATCAGACGAATCTGGGCACTTCTGTCCTCCTCCCCGGATTCATACAAACCCTCCGGAACAAGATACAGTTGAATCCCCTCCAGCATTTCCTGCTCTTCCGCAAAAGGAATCCTGCCGTCCTCTGAAATCAGAACTACCTTTTTCCCCTGCTGTACCAGAACTCCTATCTCATCCTTCCATTCCTCCAGAAACACTCCGGAAGCCGAAAAATAAATACGAAATTCCGCCGACAGAATCATATGATGAAGCTTGTCACGGATGTGCCCGTTTCCTTCAATGGTAATGTAGCCTTCCTTCGGTAACTGCTTCTGGGGACCGTTCTTCTCCAGTTCTTCCTTTGTCCTCTGTAAATAGCGAAGCCTGTTTTCACAAAACTCCGAAAGTCCCACCGCCGTATATCTGGTGGAAGTACCCTCCAGAATATATGCCGCACCATGCTCTACCAGCGAAGCAAGTCCGTTGTACACATTGGAACGGGAAATTCCAGTCAGCTTGGCAGCCTCATATCCGGTAAGCTCCTCCTGCTTTAACAGACAAAGGTAAATAGCTGCCTCCTGTCTGCCCAATCCGAATAATAAAAGTTTTTCAATCAATGCTGCGTCTTCCATTGCCCCTCCCAGTAGTAGTTCTTTACAGGAATACTATATACATTCCTACTGTTTTTGTCAACTATTCATACAGAGAAATTTTTTCAAAAAAGAACCTCTCCGGATGCGGTATTACCCAATCCCCGGAGAGGCTCCTTTCTATTACTGATATTCTCTATTTTGGATATTCTCTATTTTTCAATATTTTCTATCTGCCAGTCAATCGGCGTTTCCCCGTGTTTTTCCAGGAACGCATTGGTCTGGCTGAAAGGCTTGCTGCCAAAGAATCCCTGATATGCCGACAGAGGACTTGGATGTGGTGCCTTTAAAATCAGATGGTTGGGATTATCCAGCATCTTTTCCTTCTGCTGGGCAGGACGTCCCCAGAGAATAAAAACAATCGGTCGGTCCTGTCTGTTCAAAGCTCTGATTGCCGCATCCGTAAACTGCTCCCAGCCCATTCCCCGATGGGAATTTGCCATATGTGCCCGCACGGTCAGAACCGTATTCAACATCAGCACTCCCTGTTTCGCCCACTTTACCAGATACCCGTTGTTTGGAATATAACAGCCCAAATCATCATGCAGCTCCTTGTAAATGTTGACAAGGGATGGGGGAATGTCTACATCCGGCTTTACAGAAAAGCAAAGTCCATGCGCTTGTCCCACATTATGGTAAGGGTCCTGCCCTAAAATAACAACCTTTACCTGACTTAGAGGTGTCAGATGAAAGGCATTAAAAATATCGTCCGCAGGGGGAAAAATCTGTCTGGTATCGTATTCCTGTGTTACAAATTCATATAGCTTCCTATAATAGGGCTGATGAAATTCATCCTTCAGTTCCGCCAGCCAGTCATTACTAATCATTGCCATTTTTATACCCTTTTCCGCGCACATCCCTGCGCAAACACAAATTTCGCGGTTGAGAAATTTCACGCCGTATCAAAGCCGCACACTGATTCCCTTTTCCCGCAGGTATGCCTTTACCTGCCTGATTTCCAGCTCCTTATAATGGAAAAGGGATGCCGCCAGTACCGCTTCCGCCTTTGCATAAGTCAGTGCATCATAAAAATGCTCCAGCTTTCCGGCACCGCCGGAGGCAATCACCGGAATTTTTACACTTTCCGCAATCGCCTTTGTCAGTTCCAAATCATAGCCTTCCTTGGTTCCGTCACCGTCCATGCTGGTTAAAAGGATTTCACCGGCACCAAGCCTTTCTGCCTCCAATGCCCACTCCACAGCATCCTTTCCCACGTCAACCCGTCCACCGTTTTTATAAATATTCCAGCCGGAGCCATCCGCCCTGCGCTTTGCATCAATCGCCACCACAACACACTGGCTTCCGAACTTGTCCGCTGCGTCTGCAATCAGACTGGGATTCATAATCGCCGCTGAATTTACGGAAATCTTATCCGCGCCCTCTCGCAGCAACACCTTGAAATCCTCTACAGTGCGGATTCCGCCCCCGACAGTAAAAGGGATAAATACTCTGGATGCCACCTGTCTTACCCATTCTAACTGGGTTGCCCGGCTGTCTGCCGAAGCATTGATATCCAGGAATACAACCTCATCCGCACCCTCTCTGTCATACGCTTCCGCTACCTCCGCCGGATTTCCCGCATCCCGCAGATTGGTAAAATTAATTCCCTTTACAACTCTCCCATCCTTTACATCCAGACAGGGAATAATTCTCTTTGTATGCATTTACTTTCCCTCCCTGGAAATCTTTACAAAGTTCCGTAAAATCTGCAACCCCACTTCTGAACTCTTTTCCGGATGAAACTGACAGGCAAAAATGTTTCCCTTTTCCACAGAAGCATCAATTTTTACACCATACTCTGTCTGAGCTGTAACAATCTCCGAATCTGCCGCCTGCAAATAATAGGAATGGACGAAATACACATAAGCATTTTCCTCTACACCCTCAAACAAGCGCCCTTTATGGGGAAAGGTCAGACTGTTCCAGCCAATCTGGGGCACCTTGATATCTTCCGTGGCAGGAATTTTTACAACTTTTCCATCCAGAAGATGCAGCCCTTCCACTCCCGGGCTCTCCTCACTGCTCTCAAATAAAAGCTGTAAACCAAGACAAATTCCCAGAAATGGAATTTTCCTTTCCGCACACTCCCTGATTACTTCAACCAGATGATAGCTTTCCAGTTTTTCCATGGCATCCTTAAAGGAACCCACACCCGGAAGAATGACCCCATCCGCCTGCAAAATTTCCTCTCTGTTTCTGGTGGTTATCGTTTCCTCGCCCAGATATTGCAACGCCTTTTCCACACTCTTCATATTGCCCGCATCATAATCAATAATTGCAATCATTCGTGCCCAGTCATCCTTCCATTGTTTAATCTGCTTCCCCTTCCGAAAGCAATTCCTGCCTCTATAAGGGTGAATTTATAAAATTCGTTTCTCCCAGTTCACTCTCCTCCGGCAGCATATCCTCCAGAGGCTCCTGCCCTGCATCGGGTGCCTGCCCTCCTGTCTGCCCTGAATCGTTCTGTCCTGAGTTCTGGTTTCCGGTTCCCGGCTTCTGCCCGTCACTTCCTGCTGCCCAGTCGTTAAAGCTTTTTCCCTGAGTAACTGCCAGAATCATTTTTGTATAGACAGTATCATCCGGCTCCGCCGCAATCTGCTGGGCATCCTGTTCTGTCAGGGAATACTTCTGCTCCAATATCTGTAAAATCTGGGTATAAACCGCTGAAACCTCTGCTCCAGCATTCCACTGTACCGCATAGGAATACAATTCCGGATACTTTGCTACCGTCTGAATCAGGCTGTCTAAAGCCTCCAGCTCTTCCCCCGCCTGCTCAAACATTTCATATTCCCGCATCCACAGGCGAATATGAAGAATACTCTCCGATTTTCCGTACATAACCATTTCTGTTTCGTTCATTTCTTTTCCGAACAGATTCTGGTAGCAGGTCTGGTAATCCCCTTCGTAGAAAGCCTTTCTGGCGGTTTTCTTGTCCGTATAGTTGGTAATGGCATTTACCGATACCAGAAGCAGGATTCCGAGAGATGCCGCTAACAACAGAATCGGCAGAACCTTTTTCAGGGAAAGCTTCTTTTCCGGGTATAAAGGCTTTGCTTCCTCTTCGCTCTCTTCCTTTTTCTGCTTAGGCTGCTTTTTCTTCTTTTCCTTCTTGGGCTTTTTTGCCGCCTCCTCGCCCCCGGCTTCCTCGCCTTTTCCCTTTTTCTTCGACTTTTTCTTTTTTCCAGCCTTCTTTTCCTTATCTAACTGCTGAATAATCTCCTGATTTTCTTCTGAAATGGAAACATTTTCATTTCCCTGCTCTTCTTCCTCTTCCGGGTCTTCCTCCATCAGGAAATCAAGAATTTTTGCAAAAAATCCTTTTTTCTTCTGCTTTTCTCCAGCCGCTTCCGCCGCCTGACTGATACCCGCAGAAATCGTATCTTCCAGAGGATTTTCCGAAAGGTCTTCTGCTTCTTCCTTTGTCCGCAGGGGAACATCATCCATTTCCCCAAACAGCCCATCCAGATTTAACGCATCCGTCAAATCAGAACCGGATGCCTCCTGGTCCGAACCACCATTTTCAGAATTGCTTCCCTCTGTATTTTCCCCAAAAACTGCTCCTTCACTGGAATTTCCTTCTCCGGCAGCCTCCCCGTCAGAAGCGTCTGGCTCAGAATCCTTATCCCCAATTCTGTCTGCCGCCGAGAGAATCCCATCCAGCATATCTGTATCAATCGCCTCATCTGGCTCTGTTGTGCTTTCTTCTCCGGCTTCCTTACCTGCCTTTTTTGCCGCTTTTTCTTCTTTCTCCTTTTTCTTCTGCTGCTTTTTAGCTGCCTTTTCTTCCCTGCGCTCCTTTCGCTTCTCTTTCCAGGACTTTTTCTTCGTACTGCCTTTTTCTGTTTTCTGGGAATCACCGTTGTCTTCTGCTCCGCCCTCACCGGATATTGCTCTTAACAGGGCATCCGCATCAGACTCTTTCCCCGACTCATCCTCTTCTTCCGTATTTTCTTCAATTGGCTCGCTCTTATCTGCCTTTTCCAACATTTCCTGAATCGCCGCTAAATCCTCATCATTCTTTAATGTCTGTTGGCTTTCATCAGAGCTTCCTTCTATATCTTCGGTACCTTCTTCCGCTTTTTCTCCATCACTTTCAGACAGCAGACGTATAATATCGTCCTCTGTCATATTTCCCAAATCTCCTGAGGTAATCGCGTCATCCTTCCCGGAAGATTCCGGGGCTGCCTCGTCTACTGCTGAAGCCGCCTCCGGAATTGCTTCTTCTGTTTCCGAAACTGCCGCTTCAGGCTTCTGGGCTTCTGTATCAGCCCCAGCTGTTTCCGCGGTTGCCTCAACCTTCTGACTTTCCGTTCTCTCCGGGGCTGCCTCGTCTACTGCTGAAGCTGCCTCCGGAATTGCTGGCTCCTCTGCCGGGATTTCCACGCTATCAACTGCAGCTTCTTCCCTATCTGCTTCATCTGTTGTGTCTGCTCCTCTGGACAAATCCTTCAATAATCCATCCAGATAATCTTCTTGTGACGGCATATTTTTTTCCTCTCGGCTTTCTGCTTTTCCTTATCAAAAATCTACATTACTTTCAGTTTATCACAGCTCGTTTATCCAATCAATCGCATTCTTTTCAATACCGGTTCCCCTGTCACTCAATTCTTTAGTCATTTGATATAATTTTTCGTTCACTCTGCATAAAAATGCCTTTTGATTATAAAATGCCACTTTTTCAAAGGGCCAACGGATAACCGTCGGAAATTGCAGGCTCACACCCAATTCCAGAATCAATAACCGTCTGTTGATAGTCCCCTGCAGCCATTTTGTATATTGTTTCCATTTCTCCTGATAGCCGCTTTCATCATAGCTTTCTGCATAAATGTTATTTAATACCATACTTCTGCCGCATTTTTTACAAGTTCCCAGTTCCGGAATCCCGTCCTCTGGAAACTTTCCTTCCCATAACTGTTCAAATGCAGCCTTCAATTTTTCCATGTCCTCTGCTGTGGTTTCCATAATCTGACCTTCGCATCCCATAACACACTGCTTCTGCCAGCTTCCGCCACAGGGCATTACACAATTTCCATTTTTCCAGGCTTTTTTCATAATCTCAGGCTGTGTGGAAACCGAAACAATAAAGTAATTTTTCCCTTCCAACAGCTTTTCAAGCTTATCCAATGCCTGCCGTAACTGCTCATCCCCGTCCCTGGAAGAACAATATTCCGCCCACATAGGCACCAGCCAGTGATATCCCGCCTCCATTAAAAGATTTTTTCCACTCAAATATCTCTCATCCTGATGAAGCACACGGGTATTATTAAAATCCTCTCCAATTCCCACAAGAATAACTTCCGCATCCTCAATTTTCTTTTTTATTTCTTCCCCCATACTACTCTCCATTTCTGCGCACGCTCTTTGCGCATCTCGAGTTTGTGTCAAGTGTACGCAGACACAAATCTCGCGTGTGAAAAATTCCATTTTTCACACTAATCCCCATTCCACAGGCATTTCTAATGCCGAAGGAATCGCGAACTGAATTTCAGATTCAGTTCTGCTTTTAAAAACTACTTTGTGACGCCTGCGGCACATACCGGGTTTTCACATTCGTTTCATACTCACCATATCCGGCCATCCGGAAAATTTCAAGTAGGAAAATAGTTCCCGATTATTTTAATTTATGTTCTCCAGCCACTTTCTGCTCTTCCACCTTCTCCTGCTGCCCTGCCTCTTTCCGCTTCTTCCTTCTCTTCACCGCTTTCTTTCCGAGAAGGATAATCAGCAGCAGAACCGCGGCTCCGCCTGCAGCGCACAGGATAATCATTTTCATATGGCTGCCCTCTGCCTGAACCACCCGGAGGCTGCCGGGAACGTCCATGGTAAACTGGCGGTAGCTTCCGATTACTGTGGATTCCACCTCCTGCCAGTTTCCGTCTGTTTCGACCTGTACCACCGCATTGTCCACATCCTCACAGAGAACTCGCAAAATCACCTGTCCTGTGTACTCCTGCTTCGTTTCTTCCATGGAATTTGTCAGAGATACCTGATAACTCTCTCCATTCACGCTCAGATACAGCTTTGCTCTGGGATAAAATTCTCCCTCTGCCATGACAAGCGGTCTATTATCCTCCGAGGTTTCCTTAGATGCAATGGATGCTGTCCAATCCTGATATTCTGCTTCCAGCACCTTGTTTCCGGTAATGAAATCAAAGTTGAAATCAGGCCACACGCCGTAACAGCCTTCCTTCTCCGGTACTGCCGGAATCTGCTCTGCGCTCAGCGCATCCCCATAGGCGCACTGGTAGGACGCAACCTCTTTTCCATCTGCCATAAAAGTAACGGTAAACCGGGAAAATGCCTCCGGCACCTCTTCTCTGCTGCAAAATTCCTCATAGCTTAGCGGAGTTGCACCACCCTCATAGCCAATGCCGTCTATACCGCCGACACCGCCTGCCACATAATAGTTTCCATACAGAGTGCCCTCATCGCTCACAGTTCCCGCAATGCTTCCCTGTCCTTCCCCGGAAAGCTCCAAATCATTATAGGCATAGCTGTAAAAGATATCACAGCCCTCTCCGGCAATCCCACCGATATTATTCTTGCCGGTAATTTTGCCCATACTGTAACAGCTCCGTATTGCATAGCTTGCAGAACCGGCAATTCCGCCGACCTGGCTGCCTCCGGTGCTTTCGATATCGCCGTAGGATTCACAGGAAATGATGGCACCGTATTCCGCCTTTCCCACGATTCCGCCCACATAGTCCTTTTTGCCGGTAACTGCTCCCAGATTCCTGCTGTCCCGGACAACCGCCTTGATGGTCTGCTCCACATTAAAGCTTTCCGCTCCGGTCAACGTAATGTCGTCCTCCGGGTCGAAATCGTACTCTGTGGCAATCTGCCCCACAATTCCGCCCACATTGGTATCCGCTTCCACAATTCCCTTATTGATACAAAGGGTTACTTTTCCCTTCTGGAAGCTGGAGGTGTCATACTTTGCCTCTGCATCTTCGTCCTTTTCCTCTGAATCTCCGGGATTTATCTCTCCCCTGCTTGCCGATTCATCAGAAGTATCCTCCACCGAAATGCCTTCATACCGGAACAAATCATCCCGGATTTCACTGACAAGGCTGCGCAGAACCCTCGCCTGCTCCATAATCTCATCCATATGCGCACTGGTATTATCCGTTCCTGCCTCCAGCACATCCCCAAGCTGACTCAACTGGTCAAATGCATTTTCCAGACTGTTATTCAGCAGACTTAAGTTGTCCTGAATCCCTCCCGTCCGGTCAGTGGAAGCATTCGTCATATTGTCCAGATGGTTTGCGGTGCTTTCCCCGAACTTTTTCAGGGCGGCTTTATAGCTTTCCGTATCGTCCGGCACCGTAATGGTAATATCCCCTCCGGTAACAGTTCCCCAGATATCATTGCCGCTCACAGTAATATCATGGGAATTACCGTTGTTTTTATCCTCATCACTCTGCCTGTTTAAATCATCCTGCAGCGTTTTCAAATCACTGCTGATACCGTTCAGCTCCTGATTATAAATGTACCAGAGGTCTGTTGCCGTACTGCTTAAAGCATTTCCGGCACTGTTTGCATTTTTTAAATTGCTGCTGATATTTTTCGCAATGGCAGATGCCTGTTTGCTGTACCCGCTGAAATCTCTCTGGGTGGCATCCAGCATATCCAGAAATTTATCCGTTTCCCTGTCCAGCTCCTGCAGCTTGTCACTCAAATACTGAATCTCCAGAAACGGCTCCATCTGTCCTACAATACCGCCCACATCCTTTCTTCCCTGAATGTGTCCGGTATTGGTACAATTCTGCACATAACCCTGATGCAGTCTGCCCACAATTCCTCCGGTATTGTAGCCCACATGCTGATACCCTACGGCGCCGGAATTGGAGCAATAATAAATTTTTCCCTGGGAAATTCCCGCAATTCCTCCGGTATCCGTATGCGCTGCCACATTGGAAGTACTGTTTATCTGCTCCAGATTTTCCACAGTAATGTCATCCAAATCATAGGTAACTTCCGCACTGTAGGTATTGATTCTGCCGCTGTTGCTGCAATTATTCAAAACGCCGTAATTGCTGCCCGTGATTCCTCCGGCGGAATGGTTTCCTACCACACTTGCCTTTGACTCGCAGCGTCTGATTTCCCCGGTTTCCTCATTTACACCGGCAATTCCGCCGACCTGATTATCTCCGACAACACTTCCCTCGAATTTGCAGTTTTCAATTCTTCCATAATTCACACCGGCAATTCCGCCAACCGCTTCCTGACTGCCGGAGGGAGCAATTTCCCCTTCCACCGTCAGATTCCTGATTTTTGCCCCTTCCTGCACATAGCGGAACAGCCCTACCGCAGAACCATTCCCCTTCAACTGCAACTGACTGATGCAGTAACCGTTTCCGTCAAAAATACCCGCAAAGGTAGGAATACTGACTTCTCCGTCCCCGTTTAGTACAATATCCTGCTGCAAAACTACCTTTTTATCTCTGGACCAGCTATCCAGACTGCAATTCTCCGCCAGCTTCCGCAGCTCGCTTTCCGTGCTGATTTCTATAACAGTATAGTCCGCTTCCTTCTGTGAAGCAGAAGTGCTTCCCGCCTTGTACTGTTCATAGGTAAAGATTTCCGCCGCCTGTACATTCACAGGTGTCTGTATTATAAGTGCCAGTCCCAGCAGGAAACATAACATTTTCTTATTTCTCATCTTCTGTCCCCTCGCTTTCTTTCTCCGGCTCTTCTTTTGCTCCGTTTTTCTTTACTCCGCTCTTCTCCTGTCCTTCCGGCTTTCTTTCCGCTCCGCTCTCTTCCTGCCCTTCCGGCTTCTTCTTTGCTCCGCTCTCTTCCTGTCCTTCCGGCTTTCTTTCCGCTCCGCTCTTCTCCTGCTCTTTCGGCTCTTTCGGCTCCTTCTGCTCTATCTGCTTTCCTTCCGGAATTTCCCTGGACTCCAGCTCCGGCATATCCTCCGTTTCTCCGCTGTCATCCCGCCTCGTTTTCAGAGTGTCCTTCGGGCGAATCACAGCCCCCATCTCGCCGTCAATAATACCCACAAAATCTCCATCCAGCACAGCGTTGACATATCCCTTGATATGACCGTTCATCAAAATCCTTCCCTTTGCAGGCAAAGGCTTTGCCAAATCCCGTTTCAGGGTAAAGGCAGTCTTTTGAATAATGATATCTCCCAGAAGCAGTGTCTGAGGCAGTGCAAGGAGTACCAGCAAAATAGAGGTCAGCGTACCACGCCCCAGCGCCAGTCCAATCGCTGCCACCGCCGCATTGGAGGATACATTACTGATAATGAATCCCGCGGACACCAGCATGGAACCACTGGTGACAATGGTGGGAAATGCCTGATTCAGTGCTTCAATCGCCGCCTGCCTGATAGGCATATAGGTCTTTAAATCCATGTACCGGCTGGTAATGACAATCGCGTAGTCGATGGTTGCGCCCATCTGAATCGCAGATACCACCAGATATCCCAGGAAATACACCGGTTCATTCAGCAGATAAGGCAGGGAGAAGTTCATCCAGATACTTCCCTGAATCGTCACAACCAGCAGCACCGGCAGACCTGCCGACTGGAAGGTAAACAGCAGGATAATCATAACAAACAACGCCGTCAACACGGTAATCAGCGTATTATCTGTTGCGAAGGATGCTCCCAAATCCTTATCACTGGTGGAATTACCTACCAGCAGAATGTCCTCCACATTATAAAATTTCGATACAGTGTTCCGGATTTCCTCCAAAGCCGCTGTTGTCTGCGCTCCCTCATAGGGCACATTCAGTTCCAGTACAAAACGGGTATTGTCCTCCCCAAGAAGCTGATTTTTTGCAATGCTGATTTGGGAATAGGCATCCGATAAGGTTTCCTCCAAATCATCATCCAGCGTAATGTTTCCGCTCTCCTTCTGGTCGTAAATAAACAGGAACATATCAATAAATGGAACCTCATAATCCGTCACCCCGCTCACCAGTGCCCCGTAATCGCTCTGGTCCAGAGCGTAGGCAGAATACAGAAGTTCTGCCACCTCTACATCCAAATCAATCAGCTCCGCAAACTGCCTCGGCGTCAGCGTTTCCGTCAGCATATAGCCGTCCATCGCCTCAATGTTTGCAAGTCCCATACAGGAATCCACCACATCCAGCTTTTCCAGTGCCTTCAACGCCTGGGCTTCCTTCTCATAATCACCGTTCGGCACAATGACCGCTAACTGGTTCATCTCGCCAAACTCTCTGTTTACCATGCTGACGGAAAACTTATTGTCGCTCATGCTGCTTGCTTCCAGCGTATTGACATCATAAACATAGTTTGCCTTATTGGACAGGAAAAACGCAGCGACAACGCCCACAAGAAGAATCGGCGGCACAATATATCTTGTTGCCACACAGAATTTGCCCACTGCCGTAATCTTCGGCACAAAGCTCTTGTGATGGGTATTGTCAATCGCCTTGGAAAAGGTCAAAAGCAGACCCGGCATCAGGAAGAACACGGCAACCATACTGAAAATAATGGACTTTGCCAGAATAATACCCATGTCATACCCAATCCGAAACTGCATGAACATCATTGCCACCATACCGGAAATGGTCGTCAGGGAACTGGAAGAAATCTCGGGAATTGCCTTGCTCAGGGCTGCAATGACCGCATCCCTGGCATCCTTATCCTCATGCTCCTCCATGAAACGATGCGCCAGAATAATCGCATAGTCCACCGCCAGACCAAGCTGTAACACAACCGCGATGGAATTGGTAACAAAGCTGATGGTTCCGAACCAGTAGTTTGTTCCCTTATTTAAAATGGCCGCTACAATAAAGGTTGTCAGGTAAACCGGAATTTCCGCATAAGTCGTGGAAGTAAACAGAAGCACCGCAACGATAACCACTGCTGCCAGCAGAAGAATCACAATCATATCGTTGTTCAAATCGTCCGCGTCCCGCTCCTCCTGTCCGATATCGGAAGAATAATAGACATCATAGCCGGAAAGGGCATCCAGAACCTCATTCAAATGCTCCTGGGTGGATTCCACATCCGCTTCGTCGTCAAAGGTTACAGAAAGCAGCGCCTCCATATCGTGATAATGGTCTTTTGTGTCATCAAAATCCAGCATGCTGACACCGTCCATCTCTTCTATGCTGTCTGCCAGCTTCTGCGCCTCATCAAAGGTAACATTGCAGACCAGAATCCGGGCGGTTCCGTAAGTGATAAACTCCTCGTCCATCAAATCCAGTCCCCGTCTTGTTTCCGTTGTATCAGGAAGATATGTTGTCAAATCATTGTTGACCTTTACCTTATTCATGGACAGCACGCAGAACACGCACAGCACAATAAATATCAGGTAAAAACCTTTCCTCTTGTCTACGATCAGCGTAGCCAGCTTTATCATAAAGGAATTTTCCTTTTTCCCCTTTTCCGTACTCTCTGCCATAATATTCCTCACTCCTGCGTATTTCCAAAATTCCGGCGTTTCTTATTCTGATATTGCCTCTCAAAAATATAATGATATCAGGGTCAAAAGGTCTGAACTCACATGAGCTTGCTCATAAGTGGGTGAAAGACCTTGGAACCCGCAAAACATGAGGAAGTAGCGATTTACGCAGTAAATCAGCGGATTCCGAATGTTTTAGAATTACAGGAGCTGCTTTGGCAGCGAAGTAATTCGTAGATATCAAATGAGGGACAAAGTACCTTTTGACCCTCATATCATATAATAATAAATAGGAAAGAAAATGCAATGGTTCTGATACAGTTTAGAAATTTTTCAGATTTTGAAAGCCCTGCAGGGTCTGCTCCCACTGCTCCTTTGGGGAAATTTCCGTACTTTCACTCCACTCTCATCCCATACTTTTCCAAATCCACCCTGCCGTTTTCCACCACAATTCCATCCTTTCGCAGAAGCTCCGCCTGGCGTCCGGCGCCGCCAAAAGCAAATTCCCCGGAGAGTTCTCCCCTGGCATTTACCACCCGGTAACAGGGTATCACATCCGGTTCGGGATTTTTATGCAGGGCATTTCCCACTGCCCGCGCCATTTTCTTCTCTCCCGCCATCTCTGCCACCTGTCCGTAGGTGGCAACCTTTCCCCTTGGAATCTTCTTTACCGCCTCATAAATCCGCCTGGTCGGACTGTCCGTTACCAAATCATAGCTCTCCGCTATCATCCGGCGGATTTCCTCCTCCGGAATCGTCCCATCCAGTCTAAGGGTGTTCCAGTGCTCCTTATTCTGATGATACCCGGGCAGAACCGCCGGATATCTGTCCCGCCAGAACTGCCTCCACTGAGGGTCTACCTTTATATTTAAGTGAATCAGCCCTTCCATCTCATAAATCCACAGAAAAGCCTTTTTGCTTCCCTTCACCCGAATCAACTGCCAGTTTGTATCATGAAAAGGCTTCTCCGAATAAGTATCCGGAAAGGACAACCCGTATTCTGCCGCTTCTTCTCTTGTTTTCATCGCTTTTCTTTCCACTTCTTCCCGTTATATGTTAAAATATCAGTATCAATTTTATTATACCAGATGACAGGGAGGAATCCACTATGGTTTTTGAAAAACAGGGAAATGCTCTATGTATCAGGCGACAGGCAGAACAACTGCTGATTGAGCCCTGGGGAAAAAATGCGTTCCGGCTGCGGGGGACAAAATCCTTTGCCTTTACCGGAAATACCTGGGCGCTGACAGAACCTCTCTCGGAAGAGGACAGGCAGGCTGTCATTCAGACACAAGGGGACGAAAGCGCCGAAATCGCAAACGGACGGCTTACCATCCGCTCCAACGGAGCCGGTGTGCTTACCTTTTTAAAGGACGGCAAACCGTTCCTGCGGGAATATTTCCGGAATTATTTCGGTACGGAAAGCGAAGAAAGCTGTGCTTTAAAGGTTTCCGCCCGGGAATACAAGCCGATTATCGGCGGTGACTACTCCTTAAGGGTTCGCTTTGAGGGAAATGACGCGGAAAAAATCTTCGGCATGGGACAGTATCAGCAGCCCTACCTGAATTTAAAGGGCTGTCTTCTGGAGCTGGCACAGCGCAATTCCCAGGTTTCCGTTCCCTTCGCCCTTTCCAGTCTGGGCTATGGTTTTTTATGGAACAATCCCGCTGTGGGAAGCGCCTTCTTCGGTAAGAACTATACGGAATGGCAGGCAGAAGCCTCCAAAGAAATCGACTACTGGATAACCATTGGCGATACCCCCGGAGAAATCCTTGCAAATTACACGGCTGTCACCGGGCGCGCTCCCCATATGCCGGAAAACCTTCTGGGCTTATGGCAATGTAAGCTCCGCTACCGTACTCAGGAGGAAGTCTTAAGCGTTGCCCGTAAATATAAGGAGCTGGGAACCCCACTGGACGTAATTGTCATTGATTTCTTCCACTGGACCAGACAGGGGGACTGGCACTTTGACCCGGAATACTGGCCCGACCCGAAAGCAATGTGCGACGAACTGCATGCCATGGGTACAAAGGTCATGGTTTCTGTCTGGCCCACCGTTGACAGAAAGAGTGAGAATTTCAGAGAGCTATATGAAAAAGGGCTTCTTGTCCGGGCAGAGCACGGCAGCCCCCAATGCTTTGATTTTCAGGGGGATTGTGTCCATCTGGATGCCACAAATCCTGCTGCCAGAGAATTTTTATGGGAAAAATGTAAAGAGAATTACCTTTCCTATGGAATCGACATGTTCTGGCTGGATGTGGCTGAACCGGAATTTGGCGCCTACGATTTTGAGAATTACCGCTACTATCTGGGACCTGCACTGGAAACGACAAATCTCTATCCCCGATGCTATACACAGACATTTTATGAGGGTAAACTTGCTGAAGGCAAAAAAGATGACATTGTCAGTCTGGTTCGCTGCGGCTGGGCAGGCAGCCAGAAATACGCCGCCCTTATCTGGTCCGGTGACATTCCCAGCACCTTTGCCTCCCTCCGGGACCAGATACATGCCGGGCTGAATATGGGTCTTGCCGGTATTCCCTGGTGGACAACGGATATCGGTGGCTTTATGACAGAGGATAGCCGCACTCCGGAATTTAGGGAATTACTGTTACGCTGGTTTGAATTTGCCGTTTTTTCACCGATTCTAAGAATGCACGGCGACAGAGGACCTTATGATATTCCGACTCTTTCTGATAAGGATTTCGGCGGCGGATATCTGCGCACAGGACAGCCTAATGAATTGTGGAGTTATGGGGAAGAGGCTTTCGCGATTATGAAAGCCCAGCTTGATTTAAGGTTATCCTTAAAAGAGTACATTGCCACATTGATGGAAGAAGCAAGTGCCACTGGTGCTCCTCTTCTCCGGACTATGTTCTACGAATTTCCGGAGGATGAGAAGTGCTGGGAAATTGATGAACAGTACATGTTCGGCTCCCGCTATCTGGTAGCCCCGGTGCTTGCCGCCGGTGTCAGAAGCCGCAAAGTGTACCTGCCGGAGGGAAACTGGAAAAATATCCGGGATAATCAGATATTGGAAGGTGGAAGAGAAATTATGGCAGAAGCTCCTCTGGAGCAGATTCCCGTTTTTGAAAGAATGTAAGCATCAAAAAAACAGGGACAGGAGATACCCGCTTTTGCAGGCTCCCTGTCCCATTTTTGATTCATCACACTAATCTCCATTCCGCAGGCATTCCTTTGCCGAAGGAATCGCGAACTGAA